>VFSW01000917.1_pt1 | contig 43512 bp, 45 predicted proteins | sample 5358111 | NCBI WGS metagenome assembly VFSW01 (sample SAMN11554181, study PRJNA540505) | mine drainage metagenome | isolation source: sediment from site ElyBrook_90M | place: USA: Ely Copper Mine, Vershire, VT | collected 2017
GAGATGTGTATAAGGAGACAGTCTTAGTTGAAAGTGGACAGGGACTCAAAATGAACTATCAAGACAAAGGCTTTTATGATGAGCGCGCCGAGGCCAAAGTCCGGGCTGATATAGAACTGTGGGCTTGTTACGCTGAGTCCGGCGCGGCGTATGATCCCACGGGGGATTATCTGTGCGGCACGTGTAACATGCGCTCCGAGACCAATCAGTGCTTGAGGGTTGAGGGACCCATCAGTTTTACAACCGGCTCGTGCCGGATTTATCAGCTTGGCCCGGCGCTGTCTGAGGCCCCCATGCCAACCAAGCTCAGCAAGGTTGAAACCAGCTATACCGAGAGGCCCCACGTTAAGGGTTTCGGTTGTCGGCGCTGTGAGTTTGGCGCGCCCGCTTTGGCCTTGGATTCTCAAGGCCGCGAGTCGTGGTGTTCGCGTTGGGGTTTGCACGTGTTGCCTAACGCTTGCTGTGACCAAAACCAAGGGCCGGATGACATTCAGGTACGGACAATTTTCCCCACGCTTTTGGAATCAATCTTGCGGTCCCGGATTGGGGCCAACCTTGACAGGAACAAGGCGCTGTCCCCGGCGCGGCGTAAGGCCATACTTGAGGCCGAGGTTGCTCACGCTTTGGCTTGCACGGAATCCGGCAAGCCCTTGCATGAGCCGATTGAAATAGATATAGCCCGACCCGAGGATACCTTCGACATGGAAACCGGCGAGCTACTCGCCCCCACGACTCGGCAAAATCGGAAGGACTTTTCGCAGTGAGATTCACACGCTTGGGCGAATGGTACGCGGGCATGTCCCCGGCCCAACAGCTTGTAATTTTGTTTGTCTTGCTCGCGGCCATTCTCGTAACAGCCGTCGGACTGATCGATCCTGAGCTTTGATATGTGAAAGTCTATCAAAGGCGGCCCGCGATTTAAGATAGCATATTGACTTTCCCTACTCCGGCCCCATGAGTGCCGGTACAACACGGCCACCTCGATGGGAAACCCGCGAGGGCGAGGTGGAGCTTCGGGGCTTGTGCTGAAACCACAGGCCCCGAATTATGACCCCGGCGCTGACTACCCCAACCGAGGCCAAGCCGAAAGGTAGGCTTGCCATGTGGGAAAGACATTGCCCCTGCTGCAAACGGTTGCTCCGGAAACCCCATCCTCCGATTAATCCTGTGACCTGTCCGTGTGGTTGGGTGTGGAAATGAGGCGCGCGGCTATTGTGGCTTTGCTTGTTGCTGGGTTGCTTGCCCTCCGGCTGTATCTGTTCTTTCACCGTGTCAGCGGGCGGCGACATACCGGAATGTAGAGGGCTATAGCCCGGCGCGCGAAATTCCTTGATTTCGGGGTTTGTTTGTGCTAGCCTGTAGTGGCATGCTGTCGAACACCTGATACCATAACAGGCTCAGGGGGAAATTGAGAGGGTCGGTACCGGCCCAAAATCAAAAGGAGCTCCCATGTCTCACATTATCGTTGTTGGAATCCTCGTCGGGTTGGCCGTTGCGGCTTACCTGCACAGGGCATATGTCAAGTCTGTGATCGCCAAAGTTGAGGCGTCCCACACGGCAGTCTTTGCCGCGATCCAAACGTCTGTTGCGAAAGTCATCGCCTCGGCAAAGGCCGACGCGGTTAAGGTTGACGCCAAGGCCGATGCAATCGTTGCCAAGGTTGAGGCCGACATCAGGAAAATCCTGTAATCAGGGCGGGGCAGCTTCCCGCGAGACACACGTCCGGTTCGAATCCGGAGCGATTCCGCAGTGGGGATCGAGTTTCGCACCGTGTGTCGCGCCGGGCGCTGTCTGCGACAGCCTCTAGTCCCTTGGGGAAGAGGTGGATACCGGGCGTCCTCTATTCTCGAATCACGAATCCTCCCAAGCAAGTCCCAAACTCCGGCATGCCGGTTCTTCAATCTGTTACCCCTCAGACTGTTCCTTATAGGGGTATCTTCTGTGTCGCGCTTTTTATATTCGTGTGCCAAGTGTGGCGGCCCGGTTACGAAAGAACAGACGTCCGGCACCACAGGCTTGGGCGGTTGGCGTTGCGCCGTGGACGGCGTGGGAGTCAAAGTCAAGCGCGAATTGAACAAGGAAAAGAAAAGTGTCTAACCGACCAAAACCGACGGCCGTAAAGATTGCCGAGGGCAACCGAGGGCACAGAAAGATAGAAGGCGACGATTTTGTTCCTGATCAGGTTATGCCGGAAACCCCGCGCGGCATGTCTCGCGGCGCGTTGCGCGAATGGCGGCGAATGGGAAAGATTCTTTTTGCTAAGGGCGTGCTGACACAGGTCGACGGCATGGCGTTCAAGGCATACTGTGAGCACGCGGCACAATCCGAGATTGCTTTTATAAAATTCAACGAGCGTGGCGCTGTGGTTGACGTTTTCGCTATGGACAAGAAAGGTAATCAAGTTTTCCTCCATAGCGAAGTCAATCCTTGGTACAAAGTATTCTTGGAAGAGCAAAAAGCAATGAAGGCTTTCCTGATTGAGTTTGGCTTAACGCCCGCGAGTAGATCGCGCCTCAAGCTTCCCGAGAAACCCAAGGAAGACGAATTTGATAAGTTGATGAACCGTAACAGGCCCGTGGGATTTCAGACTCCAGTCTTTACTCCGAAACCGGGCACGGATATTGCCAACAGCACCACAAACGAGGTCAAGTAACATGTCTATGCAAACCCCACGTGCCGACATTGGCGGACTATTCAGCACGCCCGAGATTGGCGACACGTTTTCACCCGCGCCAGGAACCGACGACAAAAAGAAGCGCGATGAATCAACAGGTGGTAGCGGCGGACTTGCGGGCGTGCCTATCATAGCTGCGAAACCGCAAAAAGCCCGAGTGCAAATGACGCCAGGCGGCGTCGGATCGCCCTCAGCAGGCACTGGCCCCACGCCCGTCCCGAATAAGAACGCTTGGGACGTTGGCGGAATAGATTTAAGTTTGAAGCCGTAACACGCTATTGCTTTGTTGTGTTGTAGATTGCGCGCGATTGTCCGTCGGGGACCAGTGCGGCGACTGACGGCTTACCAAACCGGCTACATCGCAATAAAGTTGTGCGGCGGCCCGTGCAACCATTAACAGCGGAGGCTTGCACCTGAAGCTGTTAGTGGGGGCCGCCCCACATTACCTATCCCGACCGCGCCGACGTGCGCGGCGGTTATCAGCCTGGCATTGCCGGGCAAGAGAGTGAGTGACATGACCGAGTATGTGAAGCGGGGAGAAAAGCATCCCCAAATTAACGCTGTAGAAGTGGCCAATAAGTACGTGCAAGATGTCCTGAGTGGGGCCGTTGTAGCGGGCAAGTTAGTTATATATTCCGTTAAACGGTACCTTGATGACTTGGAATACGGGGCGGCCCGTGGACTGTACTTTGACGCGAGCGCAGCGCAGCGTGTCGTCGATTTTTTCGGATTTCTGAAACACAGCAAGGGCGAGTACGGCGATGAGACATTCGTACTTGAGCCGTGGCAAGTTTTTATTTTGGTCAACCTGTTTGGCTGGTACTACGCGGACGGTACCCGGCGATTCCGGGAAGCGTACATCGAGGTTGCCAGAAAAAACGGAAAAACAACCTTCCTTGCAGGCATTGGTTTGTATCTCTTGGTAATGGATGACGAGCCCGGCGCTGAGGTTTACAGTGCAGCTACCAAGAAGGAGCAAGCGCGCATTTTGTTTAATGAGGCCGCGAATATGAGAAAGGTTTCACCCTTTCTCAAAAAGCGGATTGAGGCTCATGGACAGAAAATAATTAACCGCTTGGTAGTTGGTACGGCGAAATTCGAGCCGCTGTCAAGCGAAGATGAAACGCTCGACGGACTCAACATCCACGGCGGTCTGATTGATGAGTTGCACGCACACCAAGATCGTAGATTATGGGACGTGTTGAATGAGGCTACCAAGTCCCGGCGACAGCCGATGATGATCGCCATTACCACGGCGGGGTACGACAAAGGTGAGACGAGCATTTGTTGGAATAAGCGCACTACGGCGACCAGTATTCTACAGGGTGTAATCAGCAGTGCGGCGGACAAGTTTGCTTATGATTCTGTTTTTGGTTTTATCGCGTGTCTCGATGAGGGTGATGATCCTTTCGACGAAAAGAATTGGTCCAAGGCAAATCCGAACCTTGTTGCCGGTATCGTAAAGATTCGCGGGCTACGCGAGGCGGCTACTGAGGCAAAATCGAACCCGATGGCCCTTAACAGTTTTCTGCGGAAGCACATGGATATCTGGACCTCGCAGGAAAATAAGTGGATGGACCCGGACAAGTGGAAGGCGTGCAACAAAGCAGGCGTAGACGCCAACGGCGCGAGGATTAGCCACAAGGTGCAACGTGAGGCCGCGCTGGAAAAGTTGAAAGGCCGTCGTTGCTTTGGCGGACTCGACATATCCAGCAAGGTTGACATTACCGCTTATGTGCTTGTGTTTCCTCCGACAGTTGCCGAGCCGGGCTGGCATGCACTCGGTTGGTATTGGGTGCCGGAAATGAATATCCCGGACCGAGTCAAGAAAGACAAAGTGCCATACGACGTTTGGGTGCGCGAGGGGTACTTATTGAAAACGGATGGCAACGTAGTGGATCAAGATGTCATACAGACACTTGTGGAACACACGAAGCATTTGTTTCAGATTCAGGATATTGGTTACGACTCGTGGAACAATACTCAGTTGTCTTTGCGACTCGCGGCTGCCGGAATCAAAATGCTGGAAACCCGGCAAGGCTTTAAGACTTTCTCGGAACCCATGAAAGAAACAATGGCGCTCGCCCTGTCCGGCAAGTTGGAGCATTACGGCGACCCTATCTTGGCGTGGGCGGTGAATAACGTAGAGGCTACCTCGGATCCGGCAGGCAATATCAAGCCGGACAAAGACAAGTCCAAGGAAAAGATTGACCCGGCTGTGGCCTTGTTGATGGCAATGGCCCGCGCGGTTGCAACGGTAACGCCCGCTGACAACCCATATAACAAGCGCGGGATAATTTTCATCTAGGGCAATTGGGGCGCGGGACAAGAACGACGTTACCCCGGCGAGGGTTGCCCTAACACGGCCCCGATATTTTGATGTAGTCAAACTAAAGGAGAACTATCATGTCATTAAATACAGGAAATGCTTTTAACAACATCACCAAGCGCGATGCATCGGACGAAGGTCCGAACGGCGCGGGCACTTTGATGACGGAATCGACCGGCGAGCCGAGCACGGATACAGCACCGCCGAAACAAAGTCCTTCTTGGACCGAGAAAGACTTTACGGTGACTCCGGCCACCAGCGACAGCACCGGCTATGCAAAGACGCAGAGCGGTGGGCCGTTGGCTGGTATCAATGGCCACCAAAACGTCATTTTGACTGCGGATGGTTCGAAGTAAACAGTGATTGTTTACCTCATCCGGAATACCGTCAACGGTAAGGTGTACTGAGGCAGCGGCCAGGTGGGTTATGGCTAATCCCGAAACACATTCCGGTAATTGTAGTAAGGCATCAAGGAAAAGCTGGGAAGGAAAAACCGAGTCCGAACGTAAAGCGCGCATTGCACCAATGCGGGCGGCGCGCTGGCCTGGAAAGGAGAACCAGTCTAATGGCCCTGTTTGAAATGTCGCTGAAGCTTTTTAACAAAGCTGAGGCCCGTACAAGTCTTGAGAATCCGCAGACTCCCTGCAAACGATAGGGGCGTCTTAGAAACCACTTCGGGGTAATGTATCGTTCCCGGCAGAGTGGCTTCTCGACATCTTGGACAAACCGTTTAGAGATGTCGTAAAACAACCGCGTGAATTCGGTGGAACGCCAGACCGGCCAATACCGAGCCAAGCCCGCGAAAGCGGGAAGGTGTAACGACTATCCCGAAAGGGAGTAGGACTCAGCGAGTCCGAAGCGCGCGGCACCGAAAGGTGAAGAGATAGTCTGAACTGTATGGGGACATACAGAGGTTACATGGATGCGATGTAACCGCAACACAATTGTAACGGCGGACGTACAGACTCCGGCATTCGCGTCAGCGAAATGACAGCGTTGCAGGTTTCGACCGTACTTGCTTGTGTGAATATCATTTCCAACGGTGTGGCTGGTTTGCCTTTGAAGGTTTATGAAAAGATCGTCAAGTCCGGGCGGCAATCAAAAGCCTTGGCTGTGGATCACAAGCTGTTTGATTTGCTGCACGATGAACCCAACGAGGAAATGACCTCGTTTACGTGGCGCAAGACTTTGCAAACGCATGCTCTGTTGTGGGGGAATCTCTATTGTGAGATCGAACGCAGCAAGCGAGATGCTTCGATTATCGGTCTATGGCCACGCAACCCGGCTCGTACGCGCCCTGTCCGGTTAACAGCCCCGGCAACCATCGAGGGAACCTTTTATCCAACGGGTACGATGGTTTACGAGACGAATGAAATGCGCGGCGATAGCCAAATGTCTGGCGAGGATTCGCTCGACAACAAGCTCGCTATCCGGCGCATTGTATTGTCAGAAGATATGATCCATGTACCGGGCCTCTCGCTTGACGGCCGCATGGGTCAGTCTACGGTTTATTTGACTCGGCAAACCATTGGCTTGGCCTTGGCTACCGAGAGGTACGGCGCAAAGTTTTTTGCTAACAATGCGCGGCCCGCTGGCGTGCTGGAAATCCCCGGCACAATGGAACCACAGGCCATCGAGAATCTGAAGCGCTCGTGGGCTGAGGCACACGGCGGAGAGAATCAGCACAAGACAGGATTACTTGAGGCGGGCGTTAAATATACCAAGATTGGCGCTACCCCCGAGGAAGGTCAGTATCTACAGACTCGGACCTTTGTACGATCGGAAATTGCCACGATGTTTAATGTCCCCGGCCACATGGTAGGGGTTGAGGGGCGCGGCAAGTCAACCGTCGAACAGGCCAGTATCGAATTTGTTTTGTATTGCCTTGGGTCGTGGCTGACATCTTGGGAACAAGAACTCAAGCGTAAGTTGATGGCCAAAAAGGGCGCGAGTGCCGGGCGCTACTTTGTAAAATTTGATACACGGCGCTTGCTGTATCCGGATGCTGAAACACGTTCAAAGTTTTACGCATGCGGGCGACAATGGGGCTTTCTGAACGGCGATGACATCCGCGACTTGGAAGACATGGATCCGATTGGCGGCCCGGCAGGTTCATCATATTGGATGCCCGCCAACATGATTGACGCGCAGGACATTAATCAGATTATTCCGCCCGGCGCGACGGACCCTAATGCCCCGAAGCCTGTGGTACCGAAGCCTGTGCCCCCGGCCACGGCCCCCAAGGAAGGGGAACCTAAACCCGGCATGCCAGTTGTTCCGGCAAAAGGTAAAGCGGTTCCCCCGGCGAGTAAGGGCAAGGCAAGCCGGGCCGAGGTCACGATAGATCCTAACACGGATGGGCCTTATGTGATGCGTCACGGTACTACTCCGTACAACGAGGATAACGTGTACCGTGAGTGGACAGACATCGACCTGGATGAAAACGGATTGATTACAGTCGCGGCTGCGGCGGCGCTGTTGAAAGGCAAAGGCATTAAATGGATCGTGTCTACGCCATTACAGCGCGGAAGGACAACCGCAAAGATTGTTGCCGCTACGTTGGACATTAGCGCGATTGAATACGACGCGGGTTTGAATACATGGAAGCACGGATTTGGCGGACAGACAAAGGAAGAGGCCGGGGTGCAAGTACAGCACTACATCGACAACCTCAGCGAAGTACCGCCTAACGGTGAAAGTCTTGACGCTTTCATAGCACGCAATCAGGCCGCTATTGATAAGTACAGAGAGAAGCGGAAGGTTTCGGGCATGGGGCTTGTAATCCTAAGCGGCTCCAATTTGCAGAGTTGGAACAACGGTGAGTCGCAAGTTGAAGCGGCATTGGGTGGCAAGTGCGCGATTGGGCCGGGCGGCTTTGGTATTATCCACAACAACGAGATTGCTTTTTTATTCGAGGGCGATTCGACGCTGACAAACAAGCAAGGGTCATAACAGTGCGCGGAGTATACGATGCCATACACGAAAAGCACGGTACCCGATTACGTACCCAAGAGTAAGGCTGACAAGTGGGCAAAGATTTGGAATGCCGCGTACGACTACGCCAAAGGCGACGGAAAGTCTGACGCGGACGCAGAAAAATATGCCTTTGCTACTGCAAGTAGCAAGGCACTGGGAGAGGGAAACGACATGGCTACCAACAAGAAAGAGTTTCGTATTTACACCTCCGGCGAGGTTCGCGCTGTGGGCGGAACCGGAGATGCTGACCCGTTAGCTATTGAGGGATACGCCGCCAAATTTGGTAAGTACAGCCAAGACCTCGGTGGCTTCAAAGAGATTATTAAAGCGGGCGCTTTCTCTCGCGCGCTTGCCGAGGGGCAAGATGTGCGTTGCCTGTTCAACCATGATCCCAATTTTGTGTTGGGGCGCGTAGTGGCAAAGACTCTCGCCGTTAAAGAAGATGAGATTGGGTTATTCTATCATTGCGAGTTGCCCAATACACAAGTTGCGCGCGACTTGCACACCAGCATCAGCCGGGGCGATATATCGCAGTGCTCTTTTTCTTTCTCAGCAGTGTTGCAAAAATGGACTGACGAACAGACAGAGCCCGATGGACCTTTCGTTGCAAGTCGTGAGTTACAGGACGTTGACCTTTTCGATGTGAGTCCGGTAACTTATCCGGCGTATCTCGACACTGAGGTTAGCGCCCGCGCACAAGTTGAGGGCATGGACCGTTTTATTGAATGCCGTATCACGGTTGACAAAAAGAATCAGGAGCGGCGCGAAGTCTCGTATGAAAAAATGTGCAATGCTGTAAACAAGGCGCTGGCTGATAAATTTCCTGCTGATCTAAATGACAACTGCTGCTGGCCCGGTGGTAAATATTACGTTATCGACACGTATACCGAACATTTGATTGCGAGGGATTGCGGCGCTGATGTCTATTGTGACATCAAGTTTACGGCCACGGAAGGCGCGGACGGAGGATACACAGTCGAAATTGGACAAGTGACCCCAGTTGTTCAGGAATGGGTTCCCGAAACCCCGCGCGGCTTGGCAAACCTTGCCGAGTACCGGGCCGCCAAGTCCAAGGTTCCGACCAAGACGGTTTCGGGGAAGGTTTTGCATGCTTCTGACTTTGCTTATGTCGGGGACCCTAAAGATATTTCTACCTGGAAATATCCTATCTACGACGAAGCCCATGCGAAAAATGCCTTGGCACGTTGGGGCCAGCATAAAGGAATTCCCAAGGCTGACGAAGCCGGGGTTTACAAAAAGATTGTTGCCGCTGCTAAGAGTTTCGGCATTCAAGTCACCGAGGAAGATTCCGTTAAAGCGGCGCGCGATGTGGCCGTGGCACTTGACGGAAAAGCTTCGGTTGACCCCGACAATGACGGCGACGATGATTCGGATTTAGTTCAGGCACTTAATGACGCGGATTCCGCATGCGACGATGTATCCGGCGCAATTGAATCCGCTGTTGCGGACTTGAACAACGATGATTTGCTTGCCTTTGTGACAACCGCGCAAGCTGCTTTTGACACAATTAACGCGGCAATAACAGCCGCAACGGCTGAGTTGAGCGAGGATGAATCCGCGCATAAACCCAAAGCCGAAAAGAGAAACCACGTGGATGATGTTAGCGACCCGGATTCACCCGACTACAATGAAAGCGACCCGGATTTTGATCCTGATTGGGATGGACCCTCCGATGAGGAAGAGAATAGCGTTGATCCTGCTGCGACAAAGCCTCACACAGAGGGCGTTAGCAAAATGTCTCCCAAGGCTGCGCTTGCACAGGCGGCGGCAAAGGTCGCGGCGGCTCATGCGGCGATTAAGTCCGCAAAGGCCGCACATCTTGCGGCGAATGACGAGCTGGCGGCGGCGGGCGACGATGCTACGGCAAAGGCGGCGGCGCAGGCCAAGATTGCGGCGGCATTGGCGGCAAAGAAACAAGCCAAGGCTGATCATATCGCGGCCGTCGATGAGGAAACCCAACTAAAAGCCAAGCATATCGAAGTGGCCAGCGACGATATCGATGACTTAGAAGAGAACCCGGATTGCGAAGGGGAATTTGACAGCACGGAGCCAAGTGTGTATGCACACGACCACGTTGACGGTGATTGCGAAAACATGAATTGTGCGTGTCAGAATCGATGGAACATGGTTCCGGAATCGTACGCTTCACGGACAGCAGATGTTATCACCGAGGCGCGGGCGGCCAGCAAAGTCCGTACCAAGCGAGTGAGCGGCAAGGATCTGACTAAGGACAAGTTTGCTTATGTCGGGGACGCCACGAAAACCGAAACATGGAAGTTGCCTATCCATGACGAGGGACACGCACGTAATGCCTTGGCGCGATTCAGCCAAATCACAGGCATTCCGGCTGACAAGAAAGCGGGCGTGTATCGCAAGATTGTGGCGGCCTGCAAAAAGTTTGGCATCACGGTTTCAGATGAGGAACAGAATTCCACACGGGCGGGTTTTGAACCTGACGAACAAGATCGGCTATTGATGTTGGCCCGGCTGAACGAATCCGCGACCCGCAATTAATACGGGCGTAACAGTGAAGGGATACATTGCTATGGCAAACAAATTAACAGGTGTGAGCGCAATCGAGAAGCGTTTTTGGCGCGCCCTTGAACAAAGGGATATTGCGGCGTTGAAAGAGATACGCGCCACGGACATGGAAGCCGGTACGCAAACTCTTGCGTATACGGAAGGATCTCTTGGCGGTTATCTTGTGCCGCAAGATTTTGAGCAAGACATTATTTTCGGTATGGCGCAGGTTGATCCCTTGCTTGACAAGAAAGTGGTCACGCTGATTAAAACCAAGGGCGCGCGTCCGTTGACATATCCCGGATGGGATCTTTCTACGTTAGCCGCAACGCGGCTCGCGGAAGGTACGCAGCAAAATCCTGGGGTTGTACCCGCCGTATCCGCAATCAATCTGAACGGCGCTATCTATGTTTCTTCGTTGGATGCAACAATGGAGCTTGAAGAGGATGCTTTCGAACCGATTGTAAATGCCATGAAAGATGCTTTTGGCGTGGCCCTGGCCCGTGGTATTGGCGTGGACTTGATTACCGGCGCGGGTACGCCCGGCATACCGCAAGGCATACTAACCGGCGCGACTGCTTCCGGCGTTACCTTGGACCAGACGATTACGTCTGACGTTTCGGCTACGCTGAATGATGCATTTCAGGAAGCATACTTTTCCATTAACCGTATCTATCGTAACTCGAAAAAGTGTGCATGGATTATGAACGACGAGACGTATGAGTGGATTCGACAATTGACAGATAAGCAAGCCCGGCCCTTGATTGAAATTCGCAAGGACAAAGAAGAAATCATGGGCAAGCCGGTTCTGATTTCGCCAACCATGCCCGCGTACAACGCCTCACCTCTTGTGCATGGGAAGATTGTTTTTGGCGACCTTTCCCACTACGTTGTGCGTACATCGCAAGTCACACTTATGCGGCGCACAGACTTGCCGGGCTATGCTGAGTTTGGCAAGGCATTATACACTGCGCGTATGCGCGCGGATGGTAGAGTACACGATCCAACAAACGGCGTAACGCCACCGATTGTTTTTATAACAATCAATCCATGATGAGTTTTGCTACCGGGCCTCTTCGCGAAGCGCGGGCTGCATGTAAGTGGTAGGGCACACCGTCGAGTAGCCCAAACAAAGGTGAATCACAATGAGTAAGCTAAAAGAGCTTCGCGAACAGCGAGCTAAAATCCACGCTGAGGCCGTGGCGATTTTGCAATTGCCTACGATGACCAAAGAGGACCGCGTTAAGTACGACGCGATTCAGGCGGACATCGACGTTATGACTGGGGATATCGATCGGATTATCCGCAGCGAAAAACTCGAAGCCGAGTTGCGCAGCGAGATCAAAACCGAACCGATTGCCGGAAGCAATACCGAAGACGCCAAAACCGTTGAGGCCCGCCAAAAGGAATACCGCACGGCTTTCTTCGAGCAAATGCGTTGGGGGAATCCCGGCAACAAATGGCAAAAGGGTGCAAGCGAAGAGAATCTTTCCAAGCTCGTTACCGTGCGTAACAAGATGGCACGCTGCACCAAAGAAGAGCGCGAACAATTCGCGGGTACACAATCCATTACCTACACGGAAGGAACCGTTGGCGGGTTTTTCGTCCCGGCTGGTTTCGTGTATGACGTGGAAGTTGCCACGAGATTCTACGCTCCTCTGTTGGACGGTTCCGTTGTCCGCATTTTGGAAACGGCTACCGGCCAAGTGCTGCCCTACCCCACAAGCAATGATACCAACCAAGCATGGGCTCCGGTTGGCGAGGGCGTACAGGTACAACAGAACAACGCGGGCGGAAGCACCCTCGTTGACAACTACCCAAGCCCCGGCGTTACCGCGCCGAGTGGCCAGGCGGGAGATGTCCTGTTGGGCCATGTCAACTTCGGCGCGATCAAAGGATCGACCGGGTTGATTCGTATTTCGCTTGAGCTTTTGCAGGATTCGGCTTTCAATTTGGAGTCGTTCCTCGCAGCTGCTTTCGCGGTCCGTTTGGGCCGTGGCTATGAGTGGTATCTGACGAACGGGACCGGCAACGGGACTCAACCGACAGGTTTCCTCACGGCAATTGCTGCAAGCGGGGCAACCCCGATTGTGGCGGCTGGTTCCGTGACCAACGATGGCGTTGTCACAAATACCGGCGTTAACAGCATCGGCTGGGCTGACCTTGTGAATCTCGAGCACAGCGTCGACCCGACATACCGGCGTACGGCCAAGTATATGTTCCACGACCAGACGCTGCGATTGCTGAAAACTGTTCTTGACAAATACGGTCGGCCTCTTTGGGTCCCCGGCGTCAAGGATAGCGAACCGGACACGATCAACGGCTATTCCTATGTGATTAATCAGAGCTTCCCGCAAGTTGCCGCATCGGCCACCTCGGTTGCTTTCGGCGCATGGGAAAAGTTCCTTGTCCGCAAGGTCAAGGATCTTCAAGTTGTCCGTTTGGACGAGCGGTTTGCTGATTTCGGAGAAGTCGCGTATGTTGGCTTCAGCCGTATTGACAGCAACCTGATCGACGCGGGCACGCACCCACTCAACGTGTTGCAACAGCACAGCTAAGAACCCGCGCCTTAAACCGGCGCTAACCGAAAGGATGCAGGGGCTAAAATATAACGCCCCTGCACTTTCGCATTCGAGAAAGAATCCCACACAGGAAAGGTTTCCTCAATGATCGTACGCAACAAAGCAACCGGACACATTCAAGAGATTGTTGGGGAGCGTTTGATCCCCCTACTCAATAATGGCTGGGAGCCATACGTGCCTGAGCGCGAAACGGCAATGTTAAACCGCGCGATACAAAATGCCGCAAAGTTTATCAAGGACGCGTTCCGGAAACCGGATGCCTTGGCGATTCGAAGATAAGGAACAACTATGTCCGGTTTAATCATTGAAAGGCAGCCACTCGTTGAGCCTGTGACACTCGCACAGGCTAAGAATTTCTTGCGCCTTGAAGATGATTTTACGTTGGACGATGCTTTGGTATCAACCCTCATTGTGGCCGGGCGCGAACTCGTTGAGACTTTCACCGGCTTGAGCCTTGTGCAAAAAGGCTACCTGCAGGTTTTGGATTCGTTCCCCTATTTCACGGACACGGTAAGCAGCCAGATGGCGTATCCGCCGTCGTACTACAGCTTGCCACGGTACAGCACAACCCTATGGAATTATTCACAGATGATTAAGCTGTACTATCCCCCGTTGGTTTCCGTGGATCGTATCACGTTCTTAGATTCAACCGATTCTCAATGGCACGACATGATACAAGCACCGGCCCAATGGTATCCGGGGACAACGTACTCGTCAAGCCCGGCATCATCGGTAACAGACGGTAACGGCAATGTACAGGTATGTACACAGAGCGGCGTTGCACAGCATTTGCCTCCTACATGGAGCAAAACAATCGGGGCCGCGACGGCCGAGGCAAACAGCACCGTTGTGTGGCAGAATATCGGGCCGGTATCAACCTTGGAAGGTGCAAACGAGTTTGGTTTATACATGGTGGATACGGTTACGAGGCCGGGCCGAATGTTTCCGGGGCCTCCGGGCGGCACGTGGCCCCCTGTCCTGTATGCCCCCAACGCGGTACAGATTCATTTTACGGCGGGATTCAGCGCGGACGCTTCTTTGGTTCCTGGTGTGTGCCAAACAGCTATCCTTCAGCTTGTGGCTAATTGGTATGAGAATCGTGAAGCAGCAATGCCCGGCACATACAGTGAGTTGCCCAACCATGTAAAGGCTTTGCTGTGGTCGAGGCGTGTGGTGGACTTCCAGCCCACGAGGGGCTAAACGTATGGCACGCTTTTTCTCTGGACCAATCGCCCATTTCGATCCTCTTCAGGCGGCGTTCGGAGATGTATGGTTTGATGGCGGGACAGGGACAACGTATCTTATTGCTTATGTCGGAAACAATCCTAGCCTAGCACTCACCCCATTGGTTGCACCCCCATATTTCAAGGTACCGGATAGTCTAATTATTCAGCCCGGCGCACAAGGCGCTCCCGGCGCACAAGGATTGCAAGGCGTCCCCGGCTCAACTGGTCCAACCGGCCCGCCCGGTCAAAACGCTGTAGGTAGTCCGGGGCCACAAGGACCGGCAGGCGCTAAGGGCGACACAGGCCCGCAGGGCGGCATTGGATTAACCGGCGCAACCGGGGCTACAGGCGAGACAGGAGCAACCGGCCCGGCTGGTAATCCCGGCGCGGAAGGCGCGCCCGGACCGGAAGGCCAGCGAGGATTCCCCGGCCCGACAGGCGCACCCGGCGCACAAGGGCCACAAGGAGAACAGGGCTTACGCGGCGTAACTATTACCGTATGGGAAAACAACGTTCAATATTTTGTGGGCGACCCTGTCACGCACAGCGGCGTTCTCTATATAGCACTTCAGGAAAATGTTGACGTTGCAACAACCGATACAGATGTTTGGTCGCCCATTGTTGGGGGAAGTAGCGGCAGGCCTTCGATAGTGGCCACCTCGCAACTTACGGCGCAAGCTGCGGCAATCACAGCAACCACAATTTATGCAGTGCCGAACGCGGTCTCGAATAATGGAATGTATCGGGTAAGCTACGTCGCCACGATTACAACGGTTGACGGAACCTCTTGCGTACTCGGCGGCGCGAACGGCTTCCAAGTAACCTTTACGGACCTAAATGATTCGGTCGTCAAAACATCAATACCTTCGGTGCCTGTGACCTCTGCCGTGAACGCAACGAGTACCACAATTTCAGGGGACTTGCTTTGCCTTTGCAAACAGAACACCAACATTCAGTATGCCTTTGGGTATACGGGTGTCGGCGGACAGATGCGGTACGACTTATCAATTTCCGTTGAGTTCTTGGGATAAGAAAGAGAGATATTTTTATGTCGAATCCACCAACGCCAGGACAACCTTTGTTGTACGACCCCGTTGCGGGGTCCTATCAACCAGCCGATCCGATTGTCAGCGGCCCCACGCCTCCGGGCGGCACACCAGCAACGAATCCGGTTCAGATTAGCGGTCTGGATATTCACGGCAAAGTGCGCCCTGTCGCCGCGGCATTGGACGGCTCTATTCTAATCATGCCCGGCAGCGGCGGCGGGGATGCGTTCGGACGGATACGTGTTGCTGCCCCAACAACCATTTTCCAGTTGTTGTATCAGTACGACACTCAACCGCTGTTTATGCAATACGCGAATGTCGGGACAGGTAGCACGGTCAAAACGCCCAACGAATCTTCCTTGACTATTTCCACGGGCGGTACAGCCTCGGGCGCGCAAGCCGTTTCACAGACGAAAGAATACTTTGCCTACGAACCAGGAAAGTCACAGCAAATTTTGATCTCTGGCTTGCTTGGGGTAAAAACATCGGCAGTCAATTCGCGCATTGGTTATTTCGATGCGAACAACGGCGTGTTCTTTGAAATGGATGGTACAAACGGCCCGGCTGTTGTGTTGCGCTCCAACGTGGGCGGTTCTATCGTTGAGACTCGCGTCCTACAGGCTAATTGGAATGTTGATATATTGGATGGGACCGGAATCAGCGGGGACACGGTAGATTTTTCCAAGGCGCAAGTTTTCGCAATAGATTTTCAATGGTTGGGAGCCGGGCGTATTCGCTTTGGTTTCTTCATTGAAAATACGTATATCTTTGCACACGAAATGCCTCTTGGCAATACACTCATCGGCCCGTACATGAACACGGCTTGCTTGCCTATCCGTTGCGAAATTACCAACACAGGGGTTGCGGCGAGTGCAACAGTCATGAAGGAAATTTGTATTTCGGTTGTGTCAGAAGGCGGTCAAGAGAAACCTATCCTGTTGAACTTTGGCGCGTCAAATGGAATTACGCCCGCACAGGTTATGACGCGACGTCCAATTCTGACGATCCGTCCGAAATTGCTTTTTGCCGGGCAAACCAACAGAGGCAGAATATTTCTGTCTGACTTAGTTTTCTTGACACAACGCAACGGCTCCATTTTATATGAGTTGGTATACAATGGCGTTCTGACAGGGGCATCGTTTGCCTCGGTAGATCCAAACAGTCTGGTCGAGTATGACACATCCGCATATGCGATTAGCGGCGGCACTACTTACAAGACTGGGTATATTACGGCGGGACAGAATCCTGTGATTGGCCCCGACTGTCACTATCCGTTCACTTTGGATTATTATGGAACCATTCAAGACACGGTCACTATTGTTGCAACGTCCTTGTCTGGCCAAGTACCAACAACCGCAGCATTGACTTGGGAGGAGCTAAGATAATGGCGCTCAATCTTGTAATTCCTTTTTATCTCACGTTGCAAGGCGATGGCTCGTCAACTGTTTTTTCGTACGCTATCTCTAATCTTTATCAATTAGGGACAGCGGGCACTATTCCGTTTGGAGCATCCGGCGTTGTGCCGTCCTCGATCGTGGCGGTAAATCCGCATGTGCCAGTTACGTCTGTTACTGTAGACGTTGATGGAAATATAACACTAACACTTGCCTCTGCATTGGGGGCTGGGATTAGCTTAGAGTTTCAGTTGAATTTAAGTTTTGCGAGCGGCGCAGCCATTTCGGCCTCGCCTATTCAGTCGCAACCTGTTACCGGAACATTTTGGCAAGCCACTCAGCCCATCAGTGCGGCAACCTTACCGTTGTCAACCGGCGCGGCGACTGCAGTAAAGCAACCAGCATTAGGCACGGCGGGAAGCCCTTCGGCTGATGTAATCAGCATTCAGGGCGAGGTAGGAATGATCCCCGTAGTCTCGTCGTTGGGTAACACGACTGGAAAAACTAACGTATTGAAAACAGGTTCACTAACCACAACGGCGACGACGGTTGACCAAGTTGTCTTAACCTATACCGTGACAGCAGGCAAGACATTTTATTTACAATATGTGAAGTTGGCATCACATTTGACTGTGTTTCCGGGTAACGGGAATCCAATTCTAATGGGTAATATTAGCTTGGAAACTCCGTCAGGGACGAAAGTCTATACGGTTTCTATGTCGTACAACAACGTCACGAATGATTTATTACCTTTGAGTGAACCCATTCCAATAACGGGCGGCACTGTGATCAGGGTTGTGGTGACTCCGGCTGTGGCGACGAGTATGCTTTGGATAGCGAATCTTGGCGGATACGAAAAATAAAGGAATGCGTAACACGCGCGGGAGACATTGACATGCTGAATACCATGATGGCTGGACAACAGAAAATTGTGTACAGCGCGGGCACCAAAGGCGGCGTGCTCTGTCCGGCAGGCACCGTGGGCCGGGGGTAAAGACATGCCATATACGGAAACGAGATTACAAGTAGGCAAGCTAAAGCATCGCATCCAAATAGTTAATCCCGGAACGTCGTTCGATAGTACGGGCGGGATCTCATTGGCGGTAACGTCACCGCTGGTAACCGTGTGGGGCCGGATTGAATCAATCACCGGCAAAGATGTTTTGGCGGCGGCACAGTTTGACAGTGACATTACCCACAAGGTGACTATCCGATATCGTGACGGTATCCTATCAAAGCAGCAAATTTATTTTCAGGGGCCGGGTAGTAAACCGCGCGCCTTTCAAATTTTGTATGTGCTGAATCCGGATGAGAGAAACAAGCTTCTCTATCTCATGTGTTCGGAGATAAATGATTCCGCACAGCAGGCGCTTACGAACGAGCCTTCGGGCTTACGGTAACTAAAGAACCGGCAAGCCGGTTCTTCAATCTGTTACCCCTCAGACTGTTCCTTATAGAGGAGTCTTCTGTCCTGCCGAGGTATCCGCACATGGCCGAACCGATTGTCACATGCAAGATTGACGGCGCGGCCCTACAGCGCGAGCTTGAGCGCATGGCGCACCCGGATGCCATTAAAGTTTTGAGGGCGGCCCTTGGTGCGGGCGCGGCTCCTGTGCTTAAAGAAATGCAGCGCGAGGCCACGAAGGATACCGGCTTTCTTGCTGAGCATTTCAACATAAAGTTTTCGATGAAGGGAAAGGATGTACAGTGCGCGGTATTCATCGGTCCACAAGGGAAAATGGATTACCCACTCAAGGGCGGGCGATTCAAGGACAAGATCAACTCCTCGGGGCGGCATTATAAGTCCGGGCGAATTTCCGTGACGGCCGTGGCGCGATTCTTTGAATTTGGGACGGAAAAGCTGGGTGCTGATCCTTTCATATCGCGCTCGTTTAACCGGCAAAAAGAAAATGCCCTATTCGAGATTATCCGCACGCTGAGGACTTTGCTTTTCGCGAACCGGAGCTAACGTGCTAGTACAGGGCCTATTTAATTTGATGCTTACCAACGCAGGCATACAGGCCGTTGTTGGCAAGCCCACGCAGCGCAGCGACGGCGCGCCGGGCATATTCCCGTTGTTGGCACCCAAAGAAGTCACGGTGCCTTACGTGGTTTACCAACAGATTGATGGCAAACCGATCACGAGCTTGGCTGGGCCTAACGCAACGCAACACGCAGTTTTTTTGGTCATGTGCTTTGCGGCGGACTACCCAACGCTCAAGCTACTTGCTAAGGCTGTCAAAAGTTTGTTTAACGGATTCACAGGTACGCTATCCGATACATCAATTGTCCGCTCTTGCTTTACGTATGATAGGGGCGACGACATGAACGCGGACTTGAAAGGGACAATTTACAAGACGCGGATTGATGTTGAAATGGTTTTCACGGATACCGGCAACTAAAAGTTTATTCAGGACAATGCACCAAAATCGCACCACAATGAAAGGAAACGAACATGCCTTATACTCTCTCGCAAGCATTCCCCGGACGTAGTACCGTACTTGAGGCGTTTGACATTCTCGCCTCGCCACAGGCCAATGCACAGATTGCGGAAGTCAAGACCATCAACTTCACGGGTAGCAAGTATGATCTTGCCGACGTGACGAACATGCAATCTGGAACTTTCCGCGAATGGTTGCCCACGTTGGCGGATTCCGGCGAGTTGTCTTTCACCGCGAACTACATTCCCGGCGATACTTCGCAAAGCCACTTGACGAGCTTTTTCAACAATGCCAACCTGATCGCGTGGACCGTTGTGTTGCCTCTTGGACTTGGTAACATTACGTTCAGCGGCTACGTTGTCTCGATCGATCGCGACATTCCGATTGACAAGGAAGCGACGTTGAATGTCAAGATCAAGGTCACCGGCAAAATCACTACTCCTTAACCCATAACACGCTCCTGATATTCTGCGTGGGGCCGCCAACGGTAACGTGAGGCGGACCCGATATCAACGCAAAGGATGTGTCAAATGGCAAAGGCTAATCAACTACGCAAGTGGCTCGCTCCTTGTGTGCCTTATACAGTTGTTCTCGAAGATGCGGACGGAAAGCACGAACACAAATTCAAACTTGCGTTCGACTTTAACGCCTTCGCTGTAATCGAGAAGCACTTGGGCATAAATCTGCTTGCCGAGTTTGCGCCGATTTTCAATATCAGCGCTTCTTCTATATCTGTGTTCTTTTGGGCGGCGGCACTTGCCTATCAGCCGGAATATGGAAATGTTTCGTCGTGTCCGAAATGTGGCACCGAAATTAAAACCAATGGCGACTCAACCGAGGGCTTGGAAGTCATTCGATCATACTTCAATGCCGGAAATTTTGAGCCCGCTGCCCTTGCTGTACAAGAGGCTTTCAAACTTAATCTAAATCCCGAACAATGCGCCATTGTCGAAAAAGCCATTGCGGACGTGCTTGCTTTGGTTGCTGCCAAGGCGGCAGGCCGCGCTGATGAGATTGGCGGTGCTGTCCCTTTGGACCAACAGGCCCCGGCGCAAGAATAACACTCCGCGATCTTTGGGCAATCGCGCGCTTTGATTTACATTTGACGGAAGAGGAAACCGGCACTCTGACTCAATCCTTATTTACTGCTTTACTTGATCGCAAGAAAGCGGCGGACAGGGGTGAATACATGCGCGCCGGTATCGTTGCGGCGGCAATTATCAATTTCAGCATGGGCCACCCGGATAAGCCCATTACGGAAATGGATTTCGTACCCGCGTGGCTGAAACTAGAGGACAAGCCGGAATCGGAATTAGATTTAACAACCATGTCGGCGGAGAAGCAGACTGCTGCGGTGTTGAACACGATGTCGAAACGGACGTACACAAAGAGGTAGGCTATGCCGATCGGACAACTACTCGTAGAATTGGGCGTAAACATTGGCGCATACGTACAAGGCATGTCCAAGGCTACGTACACCTCCAAGCAAACGTCCCGCGAGATTCAAAATGCCTTTACTTCAATGGGCGGTGCTCTGTCCGGCGTGCTTGGGCAATTCGGAGCATTGGGTGGAATGCTTACCAACATTCTCGGTAAGGCCGGACAGGTGGGCGGCGGCTTTACAAAAATGTTGCGCGGAGTAGGTCCTGAAGTGGCTTTACTCGGTGGCGCGTTAGGAACAGTGGCCGGGGCATTTGTGGCAGCGGGCGTGGCGGCTATTCCGATAGCTGTTCATTCTGCTGCTGCCGCTGATAAACTATTTGAGGTGTCTAAGGCGGCGGGTGTAAGCGTAGAAACGCTGTCACGCTTTGGATATATTGCTCGACAAAATGGTGTGGACAGCGAGGCAATGACCAAGGGCCTTCAGCGTCTTAGTAAGATGGCTTTTACAGCAGCAACCGCGCCCGAGGGCACAATTAACGCCTTTACGCGCTTGGGCGTTTCTGTAAAGGACTCTGCTGGGAACATGCTGCCCCTAGAAAACATTTTAGGGCAGGTATCAGATAAGTTTGCAAAGATGCCGGACGGACCAACGAAAACCGCGCTTGCCATGCAGTTGGCCGGGCGTAGTGGCGCGCAGCTTATTCCCTTTCTAAATGAAGGAAGCGGGGCAATGGCTAAGTATGGGGCCGAGGCTGACGCTTTTGGTGTTACAATTTCCACATCTACAGCAGAGGCCGCACACGCCTTTAGTCAGTCGTTGGATAAAATATCCGATGCCGGTACCGGACTCAGCAATCAACTGATGGTTAAATTATTGCCCGCGTTGCAAACGGTTGCCACAGAGATGGTCAATGCACTAAAAGATCCTTCCAGTGGTTTGCGAAGTATGATAACTGTTGTGGGCTATGTTGCCGAGGCGATAGTGTCCTTGGGGGAATTGATTGTTCAAGTATTTAAGCAATCGTACAACGTAATTTTTGGAACTATATCGGCTTTGCAAGAGGTAGGCACAACGCTCAAAAACGAAAGCAAGGCCGCTTTGCATTTGGATTGGAACGGATTTGTTGAGGCGGGACAGGCCGGGGGCCGCAAACTCGCTGGCGTTTGGCATAGTACACTTTCCGACATGAAAACAGACGGAAAGGATTTTATAAATTCCATATCTAAAGTATGGTCAAGTGCTGCCGCTCCGGCCACCGCCATAGCAAGACCAAAAAGCAATGCTGGGATTGACACCTCTGCCGCGATGAATGCGGGACAGAAAGCCCTGGAAAATCGACTGAGAGCGTTAAAGGCCGAGGCAGAAGCAGCAGAACAAACAACAGCGGCCACACAAGCCGGGGCTGCGGCTGTAATCCTTGAAACGGGGGACAAGCAGGCGGCAACAGTAATCTCATCATTGCACGCGGCGGCTTTGAATAAAGAAGGGGTCGAGGTTGCCTTGGTAAAGAAAAATATTGATGCGGCAGCGAGTACCATAAGAAAGTTTGAAGAAATAAAATCGGCAGCGGCGTCAAGTGATGCCTTTCTAAAATCCCTAATTCTTCAAGTAGGACAGGTACAAGAGGAAACAAAAGCAATACGCGCCCGAACGGCAGCGCTGACGAGCGATAGCGGCGCTATGGGAATAGAGGCGGCTGTGTCGGCAGCCCTCGCCAAGCAAAGCTCTGAATTAAAGATACAGCAAGAACTTGTTAGCAAACTGACAGCAACCTATGGTCCGTTGGATTCTCTAGTTGAAGCGCAAGCGGCTAAGTTGAACGCGGATACGGAGGCTTACAAGGCCCTTGCTGATGCAACCAGAGAAAAAATGCTTGCTGATCAGCACATGGCGGCTATCGACATATCGTCCAACATTGAAAAACAGATAGCGGTTCAGAGCTTATTGACCGGGGCTATTTTCAAAACCGCTGCTGCACAACGCGAGGCGAATGCTCAAGCCGCTGTTCTAAAGTTCCAACAAACGCCTGCTGGACAGACCGCCGGGCCGGAGTTATTGGCCGCCAAATACAAGGAGGCGCTGGCGCAGCAAAACGATTCATACGCTGTACAGGTCGAATCCGCTGCCGCGCAAGATGACTTTAACAAAAAACTCGATGATGAGTTAACCAAACTAGGTGACGTTAGGAGTTTGCTTATCAGCCAAGGTCAATCCACGTTGTTGGTTGACTCACAAATTTTTGATGCTCAACAACGAATAAATGCGGAATGGGATGCGGCGGCCCTTAAAGTTGTGGATTTCAAAACCCGTGTCACTTCTGTTTTGAATACGTTACAACAGCAAGGTATGAATCTTGCAACCACTATCGGTGATTATTTTGTCAAGGCTGCTGATAGTTGGGAATCGGCAATGAGCAAAATGATGGTGACAGGCAAGCTGGGAAAGGGAAGTATTCTTCAGATTGGTCAGGGATTGGCGGAAAGTGTATCAACCGGACTATTAAAAAAGGGAATGGGTGCACTCAGCGGCGGCTTGATGGGTATGTTGCACTTGGGTACCGGACTTGGCGCGAATGCAACAAAAGCCGACGGCTCACAATCATCACCTTTTTACGTCACAATGGTGGACTCTAATGGCAATATACTTAGTGCGTTAATGGGCACGTCTGCCGGTATGCCGGGCGGCATGAGTGGGGCATTTAGCGGCCTTTCGGCCCTTGGTGGCGGCCTTGGACAGCCCACAGCGCCTAGCACCTCGGGCGGTGGCGGGGGTATCGGTGGATTACTCGGTGGATTGTTTAGCATATTTGGGGGATTCTTGGCTGAGGGTGGCGACGTGTCACCGGGCAAGGCATACATTGTCGGGGAAAATAAACCGGAACTTTTCTTGCCGGGTACTTCGGGTCGTGTAGTGCCCAATTTTTCAAACAGCCCGGCGAAAGCCACGACCAACATTGCCATGCATATATACGGGGTTACTAACCCGGATGAGTTTAAGAAGTCCTCGGCACAAATCACTAGCGCGATGGGCATAGCTGCTCAAAGAGCTCAGCAAAGGATGGGACGCTAATGAGCTTTTTAGAAATCGAATTGCCGCGCGCCGTATCGTGGAAGACAACGGGCGGCCCATCGTTCAATACGACTGTGAATATGGGATTTAGCGGATATGAACAGCGCAATCGTAACTGGGCGGCTGTGCGCGGTAAGTGGTCGTTGAATCTTATGACGCCTCCGCCGTCTCAGTTTAACGGCACACAAATGGCTTGGTTGAATCTTATCCATGCTTTCTTTTTGAACGTTGGTGGCCGCGCGGATGCTTTCCGCTTTTTTGATTTCAAGGACTTTCAAGCCACGGGGCAACAGATTGGCATCGGTGATGGCCTAACTCTCGGGCCGTATCAGTTGATCAAGGTGTACACGATTGGTTCGCGGTCGTACACGCGACTGATTCAGAAACCAATCACACCAGCCGTTACGGATTATCAGGGCAATGCCTTGGCCAATACGGTGGTTGTGTACAGTAATGGTATTGTGATTCCAGCGGCCAATTATACCGTGGACTCCACGACCGGACTTGTGACGATGAATCTAGGGCATCCGGTAGCGCTCAATCATGTGATCACCGCTGACTGTCAGTTTCACTACCCATGCCGATTTGATTCCGACGATTGGCAAGTTGAGGTTGAGGAATCGAACATACTCGGCGGTGAGCCAATCGTAAGTGTAGCGCAAGGACAGCTTGCGATTATGGAAGTTCGTATCGAGCCAGGACAGGCGAGCGGCTAACCCGTTACAGGGCCTTGATGATTTATGAAAAGCATAAGCACAGCCTTGGCGACCCACATTACCCTACCATGCACAACGCTGGCAGTATTGTGGAAAGTGAAACGTGTCGACGGCATCGTCATGGGTTTCACAAACCATGATCAGAATATCGTGTTTGATATTGATGCGGCCACAAGTCCGTACACAGGTGACGGCCTCACAACGTATTACGCAAGTACCGGCATGGCAACAAGTGCCGTGGAAACAAACGCAAACTTGGCCACTGACAATCTTCAGATAGACGCTTTCATTGATTCATCTGCGATAACGGACACGGATATTCGCGCGGGGCGCTATAATTTTTGTGTGATCTCAGTCGTGCTGGTTAACTACAACGATCTGACGATGGGTTGCCTCAAGATTAGATCCGGTACGCTTGGTCAAGTTGTGATTAGGAACGGATTGTATCAGGCAGAAATTCGCGGGCTGTCAACCTTCTTTTCCATAATTTTGGGTTGGACATTTGGTCCGATATGCCGCGCGGACTTGGGTGATGCCCAATGCTCACCACATGGGGAAGTAAACCTTGCGGCTTTGACTGAAACAAGCTACGTATCAACCGCCTCAAGCAAGCGGGTTTTCGTTCCGGGTTCACTTACTTCGCCACTCACGTCCCCCGTTACCGGATTGACGGGCGGCGCGAATTACTTTAATGATGGCGTGCTGACTTGGATCACCGGATTGAACGCGGGCTTTACAATGGAAGTGGATTCATGGGATGGTAGTACGATGGGTTTATTTGAAAGTATGCCCTTTACCATTCAGCCGGGTGATGTTTTTACTGTGGAACCCGGATGTAATAAAACTTCCGATTGCCAAGCAAAGTTTAGCAACATTATCAACAAGCAAGCGGAGCCTTTCATTCCGGGCCAAGACGCTTTGCTTGCATATGGGAGTATGTAACGTGCAAACGATTGTGACAACAACGCGGGTGCATAAAACAGAAGAGACTGTTCCCAAGTGCGATAAGTGCGGGTGCCCGGCGACACATGGCACATTTGACAATTCGGAAATCCCCGCAGCGCCTGGCGAATGGCGCGAGTTTAAGCAACACAAAAAGGAACGGCGCGGTTGTAAAGATCATCCTGTAGTGTCGCGCACGTTGTACTTGGATGGGCGCATGCGGTTAACGGATGATTGCGTACCGGAAAGGGTACCATGCCAATCACCAGAACAGCCGTCGTAAAGGCGGCACGCGCGTGGGTTGGGACGCCATTCGTCCACCAAGGCCGCATTAAGGGCCGGGGCATAGATTGCGTGGGCTTGCCGCTGTGCGTGTTCGAAGAGCTTGGTATCTCGGGCGCGAGTCAAACACCAGGATCATGGACACGAAAGTCCGAGTATACGACTTACGGCCCGGAGCCGTTACGCGGAAAAGTTTTTGCCGGGTGCGTGGCCAACCTAATACAGAACCCCTCGGGCGTGTACAGGCCGGGCGATATTCTTTCTTTGCGCGTGCCAAGCGAGCCGTGTCACGTGGCTTTTGTTTCCGAGGTTGGCGGCGTGCTATATATGATTCATGCGTACAACGGGCGCACGAACAGCAAGTGTGTTGAGCATATTCTGGACGACACGTGGCGGCGGCGCATTGCGGCGGCCTTCACAATTCCTGGCATCGAGGATTAGATGGCTAGAATCGCACTCATGGTGGGGTTGGCAGTTGCTGGGGCGGTCATATCTGTAATGACCGGCGGCCTCGGCACGTTTGCTGTGGGCGCTTGGACTGCTGACATCGTGGCGGGCGCGGGCGTTGGCGCTGCGGTCGGCTCATTGGCGGGCGGTCTTTTGTTTCCGGGTCATATGTATAGCTATGGGGCGCGGCTTAATGATCTACAGACTAGCTCAGCGGCCAACGGTATGGATTATCCTTGGGGTTACGGCGGCTTTCGTATTGGCGCACAAATTATTTGGTGTCCTGGCCTAAAAGAAACTACTACAAACACAAACACAAGTGCCAAGGGCGGGCCGACAAACTCACAAGTGACCTATACATACACGGTCAGTTTTGCGGCGGCATTCTGTCAAGGTCCGGCCAAGGTTACCCGAGTGTGGTTTGATTCTAAACTCGTCTACGATGTAACCGGCAAGGGCGCTATCTCTTCAGATGTATTTAACACAGGTATACCCAATTCCAATCCGGCAATTATCAACACCGAAGTGATTGTTCCCACGATATATCCCGGCGATGAAAATCAGCAACCGGATCCAACGATACAAGCAGCGGAAGGCATCACAAGCACGCCCGCATTTCGCAATACGTGTTATTTGACCTATGTGGACTTGCCTCTGGCTAGTTTTGGAAACCGGATACCAAACATCCGGGGAGAAATTTCTATCAGCACTGCGCTGGCTTACTTGAAAGACACATATCCAGGCCAAGCACCTTCCGGCTTGAATACACTTACGGTTCCGACCAATACTTACGTGGATTCCGTAAACCGCAAAGCGTATATCGTTGACGGTGCGACTCAGAACATACAACAAATAAATCTTGTGGCTGATGCTACGGCCCCGTTAGAGAGTTGGTTGCCTTCCACTGTGTACGCTGTTGGCGATGAAATACTTGACTCTAACGGCAACGTACAGATTGTTTACGCAATAAATGATCCCGGCGTTTCGACTTACGTCGATCCTCGAAACGGACACACATATCCGGCTGGCAAAGGAATGTCTGGTGGCTTGCAGCCGTCTAATCAAATTGTGGGCGGGTTTAATTACGAATGGCAACCCGAGGGCGATTTGACAGGCGATCCGACTGACTTTGCTCAACCATTTCATGTCGATCCAATCATATGGAAAAATCTTGGAGTTGGCCCCGAGGCTATTGTCATTGCGGCGCAAGGAGTGCTTACCCCAATACTACTTGCGGGAGAAGTGGCCACGCCTGGAAAGGGCTCACGTATCGCCATTGATCCGTCTGGAAATATCTGGCAAGCAGTTTTAATACAGGTTGGCATGGGTCCAATCTTTCATTATTTAATGTGTTATGATCAGACATCATTTCTCGCAAAGTTTCGTGTACTAATTCCCGACAATAAAACCGGATCTTCCGTTCAAAGTATTTCTTTCGCGACGACCAAGAATGGCAATTTTATGTATGCGGTAAAATCCTCCCCAGGGGATTGTACAGTCTACATTTATAATCTTGCACAGATATCCGCCCCGCCGACGGTTGTCGCAAATATGTGTATTATACCTTTCGCAGGAAGTATGGATAGCCCGATTTTTGCAACAGTGACGCCAACTGGCGATATGTACGTGGGCTACAACCCAAATGGATTAGTGCGTGTATCGCATTACAACCCATTAACCGGGGCTGTTGCACAGTCCAATGACTTGACGGCTGCGATTGGCGACGGTACAGAATCTCATCTCATTGTTGTGCTATGGAATCCAGTCGATCAAACGCTTATAGGAATAGCACACAGCGGTCGCTTAGTTAAAATTGATCCTGTGACGCTGACTGTCCTTGCTGTTAGCAATCCAGGAGATATTTTTATCAACGGCGGCGGTCCAGACGAAGCCTACTTTACACAGAATGGAATACTTCCCATTAGTGGCTTGCTGCATGGCTTTCGCAATCCAAGCGGTTTCTTGTACAATCTTTGCGCCTATGATAAGAACTTAAATCGAGTTATTGATACACCTATTACCAATTGGTTTGTTAACGTAGAAACCAACAACGGTTTTACTCCATTTAAGCCTTGTTGGCACGATTACGATGCTCCAACAGATTCTCTTATCGTGACTACGACGCTAAGTAGCACGTATAGCTCTTCAAGTTATCGCGTGTACGTCAATCGGCAATTGGTAAGCGCGAGTGATCTCGGAACTGTTGTCCTCGACATTTTGACTCGTTCCGGTATCGATCCCGCTGTTGTTGATGTGTCCCGAATAACCGGGACAAATGTACTAGGGTTTCCTATCACACGAAATACATCTGTGAAATCTTTGCTTGGAACGCTGTGCCAAGCCTACTATTTCGATATTGTGGAAACGGATTTCAAACTTGTGTGTGTGCCCCGTGGCGGCGCAATCGCTCTGTCTATCCCTGAAGATGATCTTGGGCTTCAGAGTGATCAGCACAAGATTGAGGAAACAATTGCTCAAGAAAATGATCTTCCTTTGTCTGTTACCATTCTATATGCTGATCCGGCCCTTGATTATCAACAAGGCAAGGCGTTGCGCCAACGGATCAAACGTGTAAAGAAAACAAAGAACCATTCCTTGCTTGAGATACCGTTGACGTTGACATCGGATTTCGCTGCACAGCTTGCAAACAGAGCCCTAAAAACAGTATGGCAAGAACGAAATTCGTATGCTTTCAAGCTGTGGAAAACGCAATATCTTGTCCTTGATCCGACTGACATTATCCAGTTTACGTACGAGGGCATGCCCTTTGTTGCCCGGCTTGTTAAGGAATCAATGGGCGTTAATCTTGCATTGGAAATAAATGCCGTAAGCGAGGACGCATCGAATTACATAACGTCGTTGACGGTACCGGGAGGTTCTGGGAATGGATTTGTTACGAAATTTCTTAACCCGATAGGCCCGACGTTGCTGTTTATTTTTGACATACCGCTGTTGCAAGACACCGATGCTTCGCCCACAGGAAGCTCCGGGTACTATTGGGGTGTATCGTCTGTTGCGGAAGGGTGGCCCGGCGCGGCGATTTTTGCTTCACCCGATGGCGAAAGCTGGAACAATGTTGGCTTTTCCAATACACCCCTTTCTTTCGGCGCTGTCTTTGCTGTTCTACCAGCCCCAACCTCGCCTTGGCTGTGGGACACGGTCAACACAATCACCGTCGCTATGAGTAGTGGCACGCTTTCAAGTACCACACAGCTCAACGTACTCAACGGGGCCAACGCGGCGCTGTTGGGCGGCGAGGTAATCCAGTTTCAGAATGCCGTGTTAAACGCCAACGGTACGTACACGCTTTCCATGTTGCTACGCGGGCGGCGCGGCACGGAATGGGAATGTACACAGCATACAACCGGCGAAACCTTTGTGTTGCTTACCGGCACAAACTTACAGCGGAACGTTGTCTCCACTTCTCTTATCGGGATACCGCGCCAGTACAAGGCGGTCACAATCACACAGGCAACAGACACCGCACAGATTCAAGTTGTGACGCTTGAGGGCATGGACTTGCGCCCATATGCCCCGGCACAACTAACCGTTACGAGAGACGGCTCCGGGAACTTTTCCATTAGCTGGGTCCGGCGCACGCGCATCGGCGGGGCATGGTTGGACGGCTCCGGTACTGTGCCATTGTCTGAAGAAACCGAAGAATACAACCTTGAGGTTTTGAATGCCAGCGGAACCATTCTACGCAAGGTCATCGGGATTACCTCGCCAACCTACTTCTACACGGCGGCCAACGTGTTGGCGGACTACGGCGCGCCCGAAACGCTTGTCTATATCCGGGTCTATCAGGTCAGCGCGGCGGTAGGCGAGGGCTTTCCGGTTACCAATACGACAGTGGGGGAATCTGTGCTGGAATTCGGGGCGGGCGCTGACGCGACATCAATCAACGGGGTACCTATCATCGGCACGCCAACAACCGGGCAAGTGCTTGAGTTTAACGGCACCAATTGGATACCGGCAAACGCGGGCGGCGGTGGCAGCGGCGTGCGGACAACAGTGAACGTTACCACCGCGAGTTTGACTAACGGACAATCGCAAACTGGCACGCTTGCACTGGCCAAGACATTGGCTCTCTTGGGCGCGAGTACCAATGGGGACGTACGTGTGCAGTTGTACGAAACGGCGGCGTACAGGACAGCCGATGCCGGGCGAGCTGTGGGTACCAACCCAACCCCCGGAACACAAAACGGAATCGTTGCGGACTTTGTGCTTACCTCAGCCTTGGGCACGTGGGACTTTTCGCCCCCGTTACTTGGCACGAATCGTGATGTTACGCCTACCGATACAATCTATTATAGAGTGACAAATTTGGGCACTACTCGTACAATAACAATAGGGCTTACATATTTGCCATTGGAGACGTAGCTTGGAGCAGAAATGACCATATCAGCACAATTTCCGAGCGGGCCAGGCAATCCACTTACCGGGGCCGCGCAGATTGTAACAGTCAGCTATCAGGTGCTACCCACTGATGCGGGCACTTGGATTGTTGTCAATTCCACTGGTGCTGTAACTGTCACGCTACCGGCTACCCCACCCAACGCACAGTTTGCCGTGGGCGTGATCAGCATCGGGACAGGCACCACGACTGTAGCGCGTAATGGAAACAACATCAACGGGGTGGCCTCTAACTCGACCTTGATTCAAAACCAAGGTGCTGTATTCACAACGGACAGCACCAATTGGTTTGCGGGGTTGCCTCCAAATACAAGCCAAGGTGATACTGGCGTCCTTTCAAAAGTTCTTGGCTATACCGTGCTTTCAACGGATAACGGAAAATGGATTGTTGTCAATGATGCCTCACCAGCAACAATCACTTTGCCTTCGCCTGCGTCAAGCGCACCGTGGTTTGTTGGTGTCATAAATATCGGGGCCGGGCTAGTGACGATAAATCCGAACGGTCTTAACCTGAACGGATCGGCGGCCAGCACACAACTCAAGACAGGACAAGGAACAAAGGTTGTGACAGATGGCTCTAACTATTTTTGTGCATTGCAAGCTCTCAGCGCACGGACGGCTACCTCGCTTACAACAGGTTCCTTGGTTGCCGGGGCGACTGAATCCCTCAGCGTACTATTAGCGAAAACGGTCTTGATTGTGGCCGTTACTGTCAGCGTGGCGGCACGTGTGCGGCTGTACTCGACAGCGGCAGCGGCGGCGGCGGATCTTTCTCGGCCTGTTGCTTCGCCACCCGCTATTGGTTTGCAAAACGAAGTCATCATGGATGTCAATCTAACTGTCGCGACCGGACTATCATGGATAATGTCCCCTGCCGCGTGGGGAAGCGATGGTAAGGCTACTCCTGACGGAAATCTTGCGTACAACATACAAAATGGCACAAGTGGAACCATCGCCGTAACAGTTACGTGGACGTACATAGCCTTGGAATAAGGAAGAGACAATGGCCACATTTACAAATAGCGTAGCATTTGCCAACACGAACGGAAACACTTTTAATATCTGGGCGAAGCCTATCTCTAATTTCTTGGCGACGGCTGGTTGGATACAGGCCGGGGACACGGGGCAAGTTGTGTGGCCAGTCACGATCATCAATATCACACAGCTTACTTACGTTGCGTCCGGTAACGTCGTTACGATCACTTTTACCGTACAAAGTGGTCCTAGTCTTCAAGTGGGCGCGAACCTTACAGTAAATACGAACGGGGTGAACCCAGGAAATCAAGGAACCTTCGCCGTTGTGACTACCAACGGAACGACAACCGCAACCTATGTCAATGCGGCCCCCGGCGTTACTGCAACGCCCGCCGCTAACGCGGCGTGGGGCAGCGTTAACCCACGCGCAGATATTTTGGCGGCGGTTGGCGACGGCGTTCATACCACGTATACTTATGACAATCTTGACGGCACGCTTCGACCCGGAATGCGTATTGTTATTACAGGGACAGCGGGTGCAACCTTTGACGGAACCTTTCCAATTCTTTCGGTTGCTTTGAATTCACCTCTTACGGGATCGGGTACGTTCACTGTCGCCAGTAGCGTCAATTCTGCGTTTGCGTACGAGCCAGCAGCGGTCGGCATTGTGACGTGTAACTATGCTGTGATTGCGGCGTCAGCAAGCACAACGGTGACATTACCACCGGCGGCCAGCAACTATGTATATGAAATCTGGCAAATGGGCGATGGAAATTCTCCTACCGTCTTTTTGAGAATTAACTATGGAGCAAGCAGTACTCCGGCTCCGGCTATGCAAATGGCGATATCTGCAACAACAGATGGCGCTGGGAATGCTACGGGAGGAAGTTCGGGAATAATAACCGTATTCAATTCAGCAGGCACCACAAGTGCTGCGGCAAGCTACATGGCTGGCTCTATTAATCGGTTGCATTTGGCCTTAACCCCTGTCGCTGGCAATGGCACATCAGCATGTTTCCTCAATATTGAACGATCCCACGATAGCAGCGGAAATGACACTACACAATACGCGACGATATGCGCGGCGTCAGATACAACCACTATTCCACACCAAATCTCCATATCCTCGCTTAACTCAACGATATTAGAAATACACTGGGCTGCATTAGTGAATCACACAATCAACACGGGATCATTTGGACTTTCTACTTTGCTATCCCCGGTATTCCCTCTTGTCGGCGCTGTAGGAAATCCTATGCTTGGTTTATTGGTTGGTAAAAACGCGGATTGGGCTAAAGAAGTTGGTACACAGTTCGCTTTCACGATGTATAACTCACCACGTAACTATATCATTTTTGCTACTGCCAATGCGAATACTTGGGCCGGTGTTGGCGGAATCGTGCCTGATTCCGTCGCCACTTGCGCCGTTGGGATAAGGTACGAATAAATGGCAGCACTCTCTGTATTCACGTGTACGAAAGCAGATGCCACGGCGGGCGGCCATACGGTTTGCACGTATACGGGGACGATTACGTCGGGCGCAACCCCTCTAATAGTTGGGATGCCTATTATTGTGATTGGATTTGCGACGGCGAACTTTAATGGATTTCTTGTTATCACTGGCGGGAATCTGACAACGACTTTCACTGCTACGATTCCAGCGCAAAATTCTAGCGAAACGAATGCAGCGACGGCGACGGTGGATCCGGAAGGAGTACAATCTGTGCCCACGGCAGATACTCCAAATCCATTTGGTTTTGGCGTACAACGGGCGGTGGAACCTACAGCCAGCGTGCCTCTTGGTAATATAGTGGGCGGCATTAACATTTCAGGACTTGGGCAAATCTATCCGACAGGGCAACAGTAAGACGCCCGTAACATGGGCGCGAGAGGACAGAGGGCGCAATGTCAACAACACCAAATTTATTAATTTCCTATGTAGCCGCCTCACAGAACCAAAAAGAGGTAACGATGAATGCGGCAGTACTCGCTTTGGAAGAGGCGCTAACCGATTTTACTTCGGTCGCGCTGACTGACGCGGACTATACGTTCGCCACAGGGCAAGGCAGCCTCGGGCTGTCCAATATCGTGTTTATGTTTACCGGCACGCTGACCGCGACGAGAAACGTTATCTTTCCGCCGAACGCCAAGCTGTACATTGTGCAAAATGGGACTCTCGGCGGCTCCCCGGTTACAACCGAGAGTCTAATCTTTAAGGTGGGCACGGGCGCAACCACGGTCACGATTTCAGATTCTTTGTACCATCTGTTGTATTGCAATGGCGTGAACAACGTCTACCATATCGGCACTCTTACAGGGCCGGTGGGGTTTGGTACAGGCACATCGGGCCAGGCTGTGACTACCACAAGCCCCGGCTCCCCGGTTACAGGCCCGGCCAACCCAACGACGATCATAGCGTACGAACAGGTTGTCCGCAACGGTACGATTTACTGGTTGCCACTCTTTCAGTAAAACAAAAAGGAAGCAAGGTACACGACAATGACAGCAAACGAAACGATTACGATTCTCGAATGGTTGGCTGATCACTTTCATATCATCGGCTGGACCGGGCTTGGTCTATTCGCTTGGCGCGGGCGCGGTTACATTGACAAATTCATGGCAACCATTGCGGCCTCGGATGCGCGGTTGCTAGAAACACAAACCGGCGTCAAGGAAGCTGTGAGCGTCGTTAAAGAGGTCAAGGCCGGGGTTGACACTATTCAAACCAACCACCTTGGGCATATGGAAGATGATATGAGTGCGCTTGCGGAAAAGCAAGACGCATCAAATCTGATTCTGACATCTATTGACAAGAATATTTCGATTTTAGTTGATCGCGGGCGCACTTAATGGACATTTCCTTCACTGTGTATGGGATTCCAACGCCACAAGGATCCGTGAGGGCTTTTATGCCCAAGGGCTGGACACGCCCGGTACTCACGACTGACAACGCGAAGTTGAAGCCTTGGCGGCAAGAGTTATCCGGTACGGCGGAGGTTGCTTTCGCGGGCGTTGCGCCCGCTGAGAGAAAAATCGGTGTCGGCGTGTACGTGGTTTTCTTTTTTGATAGGCCGAAGTCTGTGAGCAAGAAGGTAGCCCACAAGACAACGAAACCCGACCTTGACAAATTGCTGCGCGCCGTGTTAGATTCCCTTACCGGCATCGCGTACATTGATGATTCACAGGTTGTACAGTCCGGGCTATCGAAGCAATTTGGCAGCCCGGCCCGTGCTGAGATTCGAGTTGTAACCGCCGAACAGAGGCCCGCGAAAGCGGACGGCGTACCCGAGGATCAAATGCTCTGATATGTCCCTCCCCGGAAAAGGCGACAACATGAAACGCTTCCTTGCTCTTGCTTTGGCAATTGCATTGTCTGCTCTACCTATTGGCGCGGGGACCATTAAACCGCCCAAGGGATTTGCTGGTAAATTGTGGGCAAGCACTCTTGCACTTTACGGCACGAAAGACGGCACGAGTCAATTCCTTTGCACCGCAGAACCGATTGAGAAAATCACGGAAGGATATAGGCTTCTGAGTGCGGGCCATTGTGTTCAAGATGTGCCGAGTGACATACAGTTCTCCGTCGCAGAAAAGATCGGGGGTCCTCGTACTGTCGTGCAGGTTGTTAAAGCGCAAGAAAGTTCCGATGCGGATTTTGCGATATTTGATTTGATTACCACCAAAAACTACCCTGTGTTTGCAGTAGGTGATGAATCCGATGCCCGTATAGGGGATCATACTATCAATCCAAATTTTGCACTTGGGCTTGGAGAACAGTTGAGTCCAGGCACGGTGTCGTCTTTGCCGTTACAAAAGTCAAAGTACTGCGACAGCGATGATGGTTGTGTAGGAGATTTTTTAGTTCAAGAATATGCTGGACCAGGCGCATCGGGATCGGCTGTAATTCTGGAGCGTACTCATAAAATTATCGGCATATTGGTTATGGAGATTGCCGATGAAAAAATAGGGTTTATCGTTGAGCCTATTTCCAAACTTACCAAGTTTTTGGCTGGGCCAAATCAAACTCATCCGGCTGATGAAGATGCAAGTAACAACGTTCCTGCCGGTATCACAATTCCTGTTGATGTGTATGCCGCACAATTCGGCGCTACGCACCCATTCATGCTGACTGTTAAAGGCCCCAATCCCAAGTTTACACAGGGCGGCTATAATTTCAGTGTGGACACGGATGGTTTCGAGTTGTCCGACGACTATTACTACAATGTTCCGGTTTTTATACAGGCCGAGAATGACGGAACATACACACTGGTTAGTACTAAGGACGGGGTATCAGTCCCCGTGGTGGTTGTGTCTAAGGGGGCCTAATGTGCGCCCAAACCTCGAAGGGTTTTAGCCCTGACCCGGACTACACGCCAAGCGTACCCGACCATGAACTAACCACTCGGGACCGCATATGTGCCCGCAACTATGCCTTGTGGTGCCAAGCAGCGGCCCGCGCAACCGCTTTCTGTAAGCTGTGTGGATTTCCTCTTGATTTGCCTTTTGTTTCGGACGTAATTACTCCGCCCGTGATAACCCGCTGTGTTGTGTGCGAGGAAATGGAACGCACGCTGAGGCGGCATCCTTATTGGGAAGCGCTCGAACAAGAGGACAAAAGGAAACGTGGCAATATGGGAATTGAATAAAACGGGAATTATATAGTTAACTCCCGAAAGGGAAAGGAGACTCAAATGCACTATCGAAACGGCAGAGAGGCAAAGAACGGCGACAAAATCGTGAAACTTGACGGTGGAAAGGTAGTTTCTTTCGGTGTGTTGCACAGCGCAACACCGGGGAATGACTACTGTAATGGCTATATCGCAACGATTCAATCTCCCAATGACTATGCTTGTATGGTGGATTGTCTTCACGTCGATGATGTTGCTGAAATTCTTACAGAAAAGGGGCTAAACGAGCGCCCTAAAGGGAAGTAGGGAGTTAAGTATATAATTCCCAATAAAACAACTTGCGCCCGTAACAAGGTTGTATTATAGTACGACAGTACCAAACTTTAGTACCAGCAAATCTGAGGAAAAATGAGCACAGAAGCACCCGCCGTAGCAACCCCGACAGAATTGAGCAAGGTCAGTACGTACCTCAAGGCCCACGAAAAACTTATCATCATTGTTCTATGTCTAGCTGTCGGCGTGCATTTCTATAGTAAAATCATCAATGCATGGGCGGCCCACGAGCAACGGGTAGACATTGCCGGAAACGCGGCGGCGCAAACGGCGGTACAGGTTGCACAGGCCCAAGCCCTAGCCAATGCAAAGGCGGCAGCGGACTATGCGGCCCTCGCGGCGCAGCTTGCGGCCTCTAACAAGGCGCTGATTGCCGGACAAGCCACGCGCAACGCGACCACGAAAACACAGCAAGCCACGGACAAGACTCTTCCGCCCTCAGATTTGGCGGCCCGTTGGACAACGCTTTTGAGGTTGAATCCGCCGACTGTACAGCCCTCGGCTACCGGGTTTGTTATTACCCCGGATGCGGCTGTTGCCACCGTTGTGGAGCTTGAGAATGTCCCGACACTACGGGCCGATTTGCAGGACGAGCAAAGTGTGGCGGCCAACTATTCGACACAGATCAATAGCTTGCTTGGATTGAATGACGGACTCAACAAAAAGATTGCTGACGATGCCGATGTGCTGGCCAAGCAAGCAAAGGCGTGCACCGACGACAAAAATCTACTCAAGGCTCAAGCCCGCAAGTCAAAGTTCCATTGGTTTCTTGGTGGGGTTGTTACCGGCTTTCTGCTGCGCCAAGCAATAAGAATTCCAACCGGATTATAAATTCTCGCAATCCCGAAAGGACACCACGATGAGCAACTTCATGGACCTGGACAATCTCTCTGTATACGAACGCGAATTGCTAGAAAAGGCTATACCGTATTGCAAGGGGATTGCCGAGACAACCGGCGCGCTGCCCACAGCGGATAACTTGCGGTTGTTTTTGAAATGTCGAGATATGAGTTCCAGAAGAATTCGGCGCGCCATAGCCGATAACAAACTCGTTCCTTTCCTGAAAAATGTTGACGGCTCACGCGAGGAAATCCGCGAACAGAACGTGCTCGAGAAGGACAAATGGAATATTACCCTACCCAAGACACGCATCCATACACTCAAGGAGCTGTTGGAATATTTCGAGGTTGACACCGCTGTGTGGGAAGTCAGCCGCTTCGTTGTCAACAAATGGGAAATGGGTTACATTGCGGACTCACACAAGGAAATGGTCAAGACTCCCGCGTGCGATTCCCCACTCGCCAAGGCTACTGAGGAAACCAACACAACGTACAACGCGGATGCAAAAGCCCTGTACCAAGTTAAGGCCGAGCTGAAGAAAATCATTGTTGACAATGTTGAGCACTACGCCAAGGAAAATGCCCGTCTCCGTTCCTCTCTCGAAAAGGCCAACCGCGTCGTTGCAAGCGAACGGAAAATGGTTAAGAATCTCGCGGCCAATCACGCGGGCTATGATGAGATATTGTCGGGCGTGAAAGAATTTGTTTCCATTTTCGGAGACTACTCTATTCCGCTTGAGCACTTGATCCCGGCCTCTACACAACCCTTGGCGGCCGTCGGCCTCGGGCACTCTGAGGATGCCGTATTGCTGTTGAGTGACGAACATTTTGGCGATGTAATCCGGCATGACGACACAAGCGGCTTTCCCGAATATGATCTCGTGATTGCGGCCAACCGCTTCGGCTATGTCATTCAGAAAGCTAAGCAAGTGCTTACGCTACACCGTAGCATGTACCCGATCAAGAAGCTGTACGTGTGGATGGGCGGCGACGTTGGTAACGGAGTGTTGCACGACTCACCCAACAGTAACGCCCTGTTTATCCCGGCGCAAGTCCACTTTAGCTACCACATGCTCAAGTTTGCAGTTGAGGATTTGCTTACGCTAACCGAACCCGATCCAATAACCGGCGTGCAAGTTGTTGAAGAGATCGTGTTGCTGTTTTCAGTTGGCAACCATATGCGCATGGACGAGCACATGCCGATGAAATATCAGGCGCAACGTACGTTTGATTGGCTGATCTATCAATTCATTATCGAACGATTCCGCTCAACCCCACGCATTACGCTCCACGAAACAATGTCTCCTTTCATTTTCGAGAATATCCGAGGGCACCGGCATTTGTTTGCACACGGGTCACAAGTTGGATACCGCAACAGCCCTGACGCACAAAACAAAGCCGTGGGTCAGTTTATGGCCCTTGCGCGTGGGCTATTTGACTCACCCGAATGGCGCAAGAAAAACAGCATACAAGGCGAGACATTTAGCCGGGCATGCATCGGGGATATTCATATTCCGCTCAGCTTCCCGCGTTTCAAATCGAACGGATCACTCAACGGCCAAAATGAGCTTGGCACAAATTGGACTCTTGAGCCGATACCGGCAGGGCAGCAAATTTGGGGTGTGGCTGACGCCCACCAAGAAACGTGGGCGTACTTTTTAGAGTGTACTTCGATCCAACGCGCCAGAGAGGATTTCAACAATTACGGCGTGTTTGCAGCGGACTACAATAAACGAATAGGACGGAGCTAAAAATGAACTCAGTAAGTTGGGCGGTTTGGGCCGCCATTCTTTTCTTCCAGAATATTTCATTCACCTATGTCAGCCGGGCGAGGTCGTCCGGTTCGATTGTCCGGCACTTGAAAGCATCCGTTTTCTCGAACGGCATCTGGATTTTCTCTCAGATGATTATGCTTGGTCCTATGTTCGACTATCTCACAGGTAAGCACGGGCGCATCCCGCAGCTTGAGGCGGCGACTGTCTACACGGTTGCCACTGTCAGCGGATCACTCTTTGCTCATTGGCTTGCCATGAAAACCGAAAAGGGCAAGAATGCTGTAGGGCATTCCAAGCTGTACGCACAGATTCCGGTGGCCGAATGGGCTGCCATTAAAAGGGTTGTTGCTGTCCTCAGCGATGAACATCCTGTGGCCCTAAAGCATTTGGACGGACATGCAACAGGACTAGTGCCGCTTGCCTTTTCGATGCCTCCCGGCACCAAGTTTACTCCGCTCCCCGAGCCACCGGAAAATGTAGAAGAAAAGAAAGGCAGGTAAGTATGGCTGTTGACCATAAAAAGATTGCGACGGCAATTGCGGACTTAGAAAAGACACACGGTAAAAATTGCGCCATGCGATTGGGCAAGTCTCAACGCCTCCGTGTCCCGGTAATCACAACCGGCGTCCTGTCCATTGATGAGGCGTTAGGGATTGGCGGTTTTCCTCGTGGCCGGATAGTAGAAGTATATGGGCCGGAATCGGGCGGCAAGACTACTCTTTCCTTGCACGTGATAGCCGAGGCACAGCGCGCGGGCGGCGCGGCGGCCTTTATCGACGCGGAGCACGCCTTGGACCCCAAGTACGCGGCAGCCCTCGGCGTTGACGTTGAAAACCTGTATGTGTCCCAACCGGACAACGGGGAACAGGCCCTAGAAATTGCAAAGGGACTTATCAGGACAGGAGAGTTCGACATTGTTGTGGTCGATAGCGTGGCGGCCCTTGTTCCCAAGGCTGAGTTAGAGGGCGACATAGGCGACCCCACAATGGGACTACAGGCCCGGCTCATGGGTTCAGCCATGCGTACGCTAACAGCTACCACGTCCCACACGAAAACCTGCCTTGTTTTTATCAATCAAATACGCGAGAAAATCGGAGTGATGTTTGGCAACCCGGAAACTACAAGCGGGGGTCGGGCGCTGAAATTCTTTGCCAGCGTTCGCGTTGATGTGCGCAAGTCCACAAACATTAAAGAGGGCGACAAGGTCATCGGATTCGAGGCCAAGGTTAAGATCGTGAAGAACAAATTGGCGTCCCCATATACCGAGGCCAACCCGCAAATGATTTTTGGCCACGGTTACGACCCGGCAAACGATTTGTTGCGCGTTGCTGAGAGATTAAAGGTTGTCAATAAGGCTGGCACGTGGTATGATTTCAAAGGCGAAAGGTTGGGTCAAGGAATATCAAACGCGGCGGAATTCCTCGCCGCAAACCCACCGATATTTGCAAAGTTGATGGCCGAGGCGCGGGCTATTTTGTTTCCGCCAATCGTGGCCCCGGTAGAAGAGAAGAAGGAATGAAATCCTCAGACTTGCTGGCAATCGTGGCCGCGATTCTTTACGAACGGAAAGCGGACATCCCAGACAATCTATGTACTTGTGGTACGTGCCAAGCAGTGCCCGTATCCTCCAACCAACCCACAGCCCGCGAACTCGCGGCGCAGGATGCGGTAAAGCGGGCCGCCGATATCATTGCATTGTGCCCGGACTCTTCCAAAGATCGAGGCTAAGGAGAAGGAAGTACGTGCCACCTTTGCGTTTATTCTGCACTTGGCCATTACGGAGATGTTGCTATTGCAAGGCGGATAAACTCTATGAGGAATTCAGCCTAAACAAAAGCAATGCACACGATGGTCACTCGCGCTACTGTAAGGCGTGCACCTCAATTGGGGTTGCTAAAAGACAGTATAGAAATAGCAAAAGCACTTATCACTTATTTGGAGGCGAATCCGTGACGCTGATTATAGGGTTTAGTGGAAGAGCGAGACATGGGAAATCCGAGGCAACCAAGGCGATTGCGGATCATGTGAACGAACACGGCGGGGATGCAAGGCTGTATGACATTGGCGACATGGTCCGACGCTATTGTATCGCGGGCGGTATGTTGCCTATGATCGAACGCGCGGACATGACTCGCGAGCAGTTGGAAATCTTAATCAACGCGGGCAAGGAAAAGCGCGCCGTTGATGTCAACTTCTGGATTGGGCAACTGATGGAACAAATCGCCCGAGACAATCCGGACGTTGCTATCTGTCCAAACTTGCGATATCAGAATGAGGCGAACGCTGTCCGGCGTGCGGGCGGTTACGTTGTCCGCATGACTCGCTTAAATCATGATGGCAGTACTTTCATCAGCGAGGACCGCCCGGCCAATGACACAAGCGAAACTAACCTGGAGTTTTGGCCCGCTGACTTTTATCTTGTAACAAAGGATGGGCATGCAGCCCTTGCCGCTGAACAGGCCATTACCTTGGCAGAATATTTGAGGGGGTTGCATGGAAACGAATGAAGAAAAAGATCGGCGCGTTGCGGAAAACCACGATCGGCGCGCGGCCACACATGAGCCACCCCCAACAATGGACGGCCCGGTAATCCTTGAGACCGCTGTGCGGATTGTGGAAGGCCGGGCCAAGCAAGAACAGAGCCGGGGCAATCCTACCACACACGACGATTTAATGCTGGTCAGCCGCGCCCTTACGCTACGGGCGGAAATGGGCAAGGCTAAATACGGGACGTATCTCCGGGCCAACAATGGGCGCAATGCCTTGGTCGACCTTTACCAGGAGTTGCTTGACGCCCTCATGTACTCGCAACAGTGCATGGAAGAACTTAACATTTTTATTGCCAAGGACTACTTGGAAGCACCGCCTATCAATCTACTACTCGGCGCGGGTTGCTTTGACGGGTTGCTTTCCATGACCGCCCGCGTGGCCGGACAGATTGCAAAGGCGGACGCATGAGACGGCGGGGCACACTCTATACTTACTCGGGCAAGATCTCCTTTCCGGGCGGCGCGCCATGTTTGTTTGACATGGCCGTACAGTTGAGCCGAGAGTGTCGGTATGCGGGAGCGGGCATGCGCTGGTGGCCGGTGGCGTTGCACACCTTTGTTGTCTGTGATTTGTTGCCGGAGCCTTTGAAAATCCACGGACTCGCCCACGATACAGCCGAAACGATAACTGGGGATGTGCCCAAGCCGGTAAAGACTCGCGCGATTGAAAACTTTGAAAATACACTATTGCATTCCATTTATCGGAAGACGTTCCATATCCCATTACCAACCAAGGCGGAACACGCCATTGTCAAGGCCGCCGATACAAACGTGCTATGTGGGGAAGTCTATACCGTTGGTACTCGACGCTTACAGGATATATATCCACGTTGTCCACAGGCTGAGGAATTGATCATGAAGTACTTGGCTGAGTACCCACCGCTAGAGTGTATCAACCCGGACGGCCGAGCGCCGATTGAATTCTTGAGGCGCGCCAGGTTGTACATGGATATGTACCGGAGCATGCAACGGCGGCGCTAGTTACTTTCCGAGTCTATCTTTGTTGAGGACTCTAGCGAAACACTACTTGGCGGCCTTTTCCGCTTGCACGCGGCGCTTGTGTCCATCACAGGATAGGTTTGTGATTGAAAGATGCATACAAAGCGTCGCGGTTCTTTTTTTCGGCCTGTGTCTCAAGCGTTAAATCGGCGGTATAATTCCCAAAACCTATATTTTGGTCGAGTACAATCACGGAACCATCGGGCATGTTCCACAGGGCATGCAAAACATCAAAAGCATTTCCGAGTCCATCAACGAGTTGATCCCTGTGTTCTTCTGTGGGCTTACCATACTTTGATACGGCGGCATCATATACAGAGGAAAACAAAGGAAAGTGTAAGCTATAATAAACAACTTTGCCGCCATCAAACAGCAGCGTGGTTGCCCCACTTGAAAATGCGATCCGTTTTCCGGCAATCGCATCCTTGATTTGTTTTTTACATGGATTGAAAACTCCGCCTCCGCAGCTTTGCTGTATGCTTGCAACAAAAGCTGCAATCGGCGTGCCAAGTACAACCCCTTGTACACTGGTTTGCATAACTGTTGGTTCTTGAACCGCATCTACATTTGGCGGTGGGATGTGCGGTTTAGGCATAGCGCCATACTGAGCCGAAACCGGGATTGCGAAAGCCAGTGCTAGTGTCAGTGCAAGTGCGGTTTTCATAGTGCCTCCTCAAGTTTGGCAGCCTTGTGTAGTACCTCGGCGGCTTGCCTGATTTCCTCGTACTCGTCACGCTGTTCCTGTGCCATGTGTCCCAAATGCTGAGATAGGGCGGCGGCTACCGGCTCCCCGGCCTTGTCGTGCTTGGCGGCTGAGCGTTCCCAGATTTCTGTCTCGCGCGTTGTGGCTTTCATTATCGGCTCCGTTGTCTTTTTGCTTTCCATGTTCAGAGGATATACCCGGCATGCCGTGACAGCAATAGACTGAAAGTACTGAACTTCATGGTAC
>VFSW01000923.1_pt1 | contig 43498 bp, 35 predicted proteins | sample 5358111 | NCBI WGS metagenome assembly VFSW01 (sample SAMN11554181, study PRJNA540505) | mine drainage metagenome | isolation source: sediment from site ElyBrook_90M | place: USA: Ely Copper Mine, Vershire, VT | collected 2017
TATGGTCGCCTGATATTTGAACAAATTAGCCTCCGGTAAATCCGGGGCGGTTCAGACCTCCGTCATACTCGCGCAGGCAAGTATCTTCTAACTTTAATAAGAGGTTACCCGCCTGCGCGGAAATGACGCCGGGCCGAACGAGAGGAGAAGCACCCCTATTCCGCAGCCAACATCGCCCCCGGCTTGACCTCATCTGTTTCCTCAGTCTTGAACTGCGCGATGATATTAGCCAAATCCCGCGCTTCCCCCGCCAGCCCGTGCGAGGCGGCGGTTGATTGCTCCACCATCGCGGCATTCTGCTGCGTCACCTGATCCATCTGGTTGATGGCGGTATTCACCTGCCCTAAAGCGCTGGATTGCTCCTTCGCCGCCGCCGCAATTTCACTCACAATTCGGCTGATCTGCGCCACCTGCCCCACCATTCTGTTCAGCGCCTTGCCGGTATCACCCACCAGTTTCACGCCAGTCTCCACCTGCTCACCAGAGGTGGATATCAACTGCTTGATCTCCTTCGCCGCATCAGCCGAGCGTTGCGCCAGAGCCCGCACTTCTGTCGCCACCACTGCAAAACCGCGGCCCGCATCACCGGCCCGCGCCGCCTCCACCCCGGCATTCAGCGCCAGTAAATTGGTCTGAAACGCAATCTCATCGATCACGCCGATAATATTCCCAATCTGGCGTGACGAGGTTTCAATCCCACTCATCGCCGCCACCGTCGCCGTTACCGTGGCGCTAGAATGTTCGGTGTCGCTGCGGGCCTTGCCCACAACTTCATTCGCCTCTTCGGCCGAGGCTGCGGTACGCCGCACCGTCGCGGTTATTTCGTCGAGCGCCGCTGCCGTCTGCTCCAAAGTTGCCGCCTGCTGCTCGGTCCGGCGTGAGAGATCATCCGACGCGTGGGTGAGTTCATTGGCGCTCGCCATCACCGCTTGGGTGGAGCGCACCACCGCCCGCATGGTCTTCATCAACTGGTCTATCGCCTGATTAAAATCCATCCGCAGTTTTTTATAGTCTGGCGGAAACCACTCTTGCAGGCGAAAGGTCAACTCACCCTTGGTTACCTTATCCAGCCCGGTTGTCATGGCGTTCACTACCACATCAAGTTGCTTCATGGCATCTTCCCGCGCCGCTTCATTGCGTTTGCGGTCGTACTCGGCGCTCGCCCGCTCAGCCTCCTGCTCCTCACGCATCCGCTGATGGCTCAAAATGGAATCCCTGAACGATGAGGTGGCCGCAGCCATTTCACCAATTTCATCATGCCGCGCCATGAACGGCACCGCCAACTCTAAATGCCCCTGCGCCAGCGTTACCATATAGGCCGCCAGTGTTTTAATCGGCGCCACAACTTTGCGCCGCACCAAAAACAAGCCCGCCAGAACAATAAGAATAACCACGCCTAAAACGCTCATCATGAGTATATTATAAAACTGCAACTGCGCTGCCGCCTGTGCCTCATTAGCGTTATCCGCCGCTGTCGCCTTCGCCACAATGTCGTTGATCAACGCCCGGTGCGCCTGGTAAATCTCGCCCAATTTGCTCATGGATTGCGTAATCGCCTGCTGATTATTCTGCGTGATCGCCGGCAGCACCACGTCATTCAACTGCTGCCAGAATTGCTGCACATCAGCATCCGATGTCTGGGTTAATTCCACCCGCAAATCCTCGGGTAAATCGGCGCTCTGCCAGTAGGTTTTGCGGTCGTTATATTGTGTCTGCAAATCCGCCAGAGATTTTTTATAATCCGCTACATTCGCCGTGTTCTGCGCCGCTAAATTCGCATCCAGATACGCCTCGATCACATATTCCGGCGGTGGCAGAATATCGCCGAGCAAATCCTTGCCCGCCGCGATATGCTCATACAACGGCCCGGTGATTTCGAGATTGCGCAGCGCCAGGCTGCTGATCCCCACAATGCTCAAAACCCCCAGGCAAGTGACAATACCAAACAGCAAGATGGAGCGGGAAATTGTAAAGCGCATCGGCGTCCTCAATCATTACGGAATACGCTATCCCTGCGGCAAAATAATCAACAGCCGCTTAACGAACCCCGCCAAGCGGCTCAGCCGGATTTGATTTAAATCAAGGCAGCCGATGTTTTTAAGAATATTATAACAAAAGTTCGTTAAACGAACAAATTTCTGACACCATAAACCACCAGGGAAATACCATGCTCTCCAAGGAACAAAATGAATTCGTGACGCAAACTGGTCCCGGCACGCCAATGGGCGAATTATTCCGCCGCTACTGGGTCCCGGCCCTACTGGCCGAGGAGTTGCCGGAAAATGACTGCCCACCGGTGCGTGTGAAGCTGCTGTCCGAGCGCTTGGTCGCCATCCGCGACACCGAAGGCAAAACCGGCTTGATCGACGAATATTGCCCGCATCGCGGCGCCTCGCTGTGGTTTGGCCGGGTGGAAGAGTGCGGCGTGCGCTGCCCCTACCATGGCTGGAAGTTCGGCGTGGACGGCCAGTGCATGGATGTCCCCTCAGAGCCGGAGGAAAGCGGCTTCCGCGCCAAAATCAAGCTGAAAAATTACCCTCTGGTGCTGCGCGGCGGCGTCTATTGGACCTATATGGGCCCGGTGGAAGACCAGCCGCCCCTGCCGGAATGGGAATTCGCCATGGTGCCGGAGGGCCATGCCTACATCTCCAAGCGCCTGCAGGAATGCAACTTCCTGCAAGCCATGGAAGGCGGCATCGACAGCTCGCACGTTTCCTTCCTGCACAGCGGCGACCTGAACCGCGACCCGCTGTTCAAAGGCGCTGCCGGCAACGAGCACCAGTTGGATTATATAGTGTTCTTTGAAGTGGTTGACCACGCCAACGGGCTTTACATCGGCGCTCGCCGCAACGCCGCCAACGATAAATACTACTGGCGCATCACGCCTTGGGTGATGCCGAGCTTCACCATGGTGGCCCCGCGCGGCGACCACCCGGTGCATGGGCATTTCTGGATTCCCAACGACGATGAAAACTGCACCGCCTGGAGCTACGACTACAAGCCGGAGCGTAAACTTTACCCCGCCGAAGTGGCCGCGATGAAGGACGGCAAGGGCGTGCACGCCAAAACCATCCCCGGCACCTACCGCCCGGTTGCCAACAAGGACAATGACTATCTGATGGACCGTGACGCCCAGCGCGCCGGGCTGACCTACAGCGGCATCGAGGGCATCGCCATCCAGGACGGCTCGTTGCAGGAGAGCATGGGGCCGATCATTGATCGCACCAAGGAAAACCTCACCACCTGCGACAACGGCATCATCATGGCACGTCTGAAACTCATCCGCGCCGCCAAAGCGCTAAGGGATAAAGGCACGCTGCCGCCAGGCCGCCTGCCGGAAGCCCAGCATGTGCGCTCCGCCGCCATTTTACTCGACCCGACAACCAACTTCGCGCAGGACGCCGAAACCCACTTCAAGTCCCGCGCCCTGGAACCACACGCTTCAGTCTGAAGTTTTTTACAGGCTGAACAACCACTGGCTCATCCCGCGCAGGTGAGCCAGTTTTTTTATACGCGGCTGCCACCCGCCGCATCTGGCTGACGGCGGCGCATAAATCTGAAACACTGGCCTGCAACCACAGCCAGGCATTGCATGACCACAGCCATCAACGGACCATTGTAAGTGCCCACCAGCATGATTCTGCTGGTGCTGCTGGCGGCGTTTCTGCACGCCTGCTGGAATGCGGTGGTAAAATCCAGCCCGGACAAGTTTCTCGACATCGTGCTGGTGACCGCCAGTGCGGCGGCAATTTCAGCGGTAGCTTTGGTATTTTTGCCGCTACCGGCGGTGGCGAGCATGCCTTACGTGGCAGCCTCGGTGATGATGCACGTGGTGTATTTCGCGATGGTCGGCGCGGTTTATCGCCTAGGGGACATGAGCCACGCCTACCCGATCATGCGCGGCGCCCCGCCGTTGATCGTGGCATTGCTCAGCGTCCCGCTGCTGGGCGAGTCGCTTTCGGCTGGTGAATGGGCCGGGGTTTTACTGATTTCCGGCAGCATCCTCAGCCTGCTGGTGGCGGCGCGGTGGCGCGGTAATGTCTCCGCCAGTTCCACCATGCTGGCCCTGCTCAACGCCGGGGTGATCGTGGGCTATACATTGGTGGACGGCACCGGCGTGCGGCTCTCCGGCCAGCCGGTGGCCTATACCATGTGGATGTATGTGCTGACCGGACCGCTGCTTCTCGCCTGGGCGCTGCAATACCGCCGTGGCCGGGTGCTGCCGCATATCCGGGCCCGCTGGCCGCTGGGCTTGCTGGGCGGCGCCTGCACCCTGTTCGCCTATATATTGATTTTATTCGCCATGACCCGCGCCCCCATCGCCATGGTGGCAGCACTGCGAGAATCCGCCATCATCTTCGGCACCATCATTTCGGTGCTGGTATTAAAAGAGCGCGCCGGCATCAACAGAACGGTGGCAGCGGTGACTATTTTGCTGGGGATTGTTGTTGTTAAGTTGGGGTAGGCGCTTGGTCATTGGTGCGGAGGCGGGCGCTATTCGCGCAATATACCTGTTACTCAAAAAACTCTTCGTCGATTTTTTTGAAGTAAATCGTTTCCTCCATCCGACAGCCAACATTATGACGAATCATTAGCTTCGTCAGTTGATCACCATCGACAAGCACAATTCGTTTGCTCAAAAATTCTGCAGTTTCACGCGCTGACGAAGAGAACGTGGATGTGGTTACAAAAAGACCCTTGGAAGCCTTATGTCGATCCAAACTACCAAAGAAATCTCTGATCGCGCCTGAACCAATATTATTTCCAACAGCATAACGCTTCGCCTGGATATAAACGCGGTCAAGCCCCAACGCATCCTGATCAATGACGCCATCAACACCGTCATCTCCACTACGGCCTAATGCGCGACCAGCATCAGCTACCGAGCCACCAAAGCCCATGCTCAACAATAAATTGATGATAAGCCGTTCAAAGAAATCTGGTGGTGCCGCCAATATACGTTCCAACAACTCTTGCGCCAAGGAGGCATTAATTTTGTGGTGCGCAGCTCGCATAATTTCGTCTGGCGTTGCCTCATGCTTATCAACCGTAATATCGTTGCTCTTGGCAGCAATGCTGACGATACCTGCGTCTGTATCAGATTTTTCTACAAAATTTCTAAATTCTTCAAATTGCTTCAAATAGTTATTATTAATTGCTTTTGGCTTTGATTGAAGAACTTTCTGTCCTCGTGCCGTGAGTTTGAAATGCCCCCGGCGGGTAAGCTCAATGAGTCCAGCTTTACCTAAGTACGTCTTGGCCCAATGAACCCGATTAGCAAACAATGTCTGCTTGCCCGAGGGAAGCAAAATACCGCGATCCTCAGACGACAGACCTAATTGATCAGCCAAAAATTCAACGACGTCAGATATTCTGACTTCACCCGATGAAGCAGCGTTCAAAACGGCAAGCATAAGAGACTGATAATCTGGTATGGCCATATTCTTACGTTAGCCGACTCCACAAAATCCGCAAATATAGCAAGTAGGGTGCAATGCCACTTTCTAAGATATTCTGGCAGACTTCAGCTTCCTCTGGTGCGGGCTCTAAACCAGACCCGACCGGTTTCAACCCACCCTCACCCCAAATACCGCGCCGTCAAATGATCCACAAATGCCTGCGGGTTCAACGCCTCGCCGGTCGCGCGGCGTAACAACTCGTTGAAACCCAAACGCGACCCATGGCGATGCACATTCTCATTCAACCATGATTTCAACGGCAACAAATCGCCTTTACCAAATGCCGCATCCAGCCCCGGCAGCGCTCGCCGCGCTGCGGCCATCAGTTGCGCTGCCGCCATGGCGCCTAGTGTGTAGGTGGGGAAGTAGCCGAACAATCCGTAATGCCAATGAATATCCTGCAAGCAACCGCGCTTATCATCCGGCGGGGTGATGCCCAGCAGAGCGTGAAACCCCTCATTCCAGGCACCCGGCAAATCCGCCACCGCCAACTCCCCGGCAATCAACGCCTGCTCCAGCCTAAAGCGCAGCAGCACATGCGCCGGGTAGGTCATCTCATCGGCTTCCACCCGGATAAAACTGCGCTCAACATGCCGCAACCGCGACTTCAACGCGGGCACGGTAATCTCACGGTTAAATTCGGCGCTCAACACCGGCGCCAGATACGATAAATACGCATCCGTCCGCACCGCCTGCATCTCGATGATCAGCGACTGGCTTTCATGCGCCGCACTGCCCGCCGCCTCACCCACTGGCTGTCGGCGAAACTGCGTGGGCAAATTCTGCTCGTAAATCCCATGGCCGGTTTCATGCAGCGCCCCCATCAGCGCGGCGCACACATCGGCCTCGTCATAACGGTTGGTAATCCGCACATCACTCGGCGTGCCGCCGCAAAACGGATGCGCCGAGCGGTCAAGCCGCGCATGGTTATAATCCAGCCCGGCGGCCTGCGAGAGCCGCTGGCACAGCGCTTCCTGCACCGCCTCCGGGTAGGGCCCAAGCGGCATCGCGGGTGCCGGGTTGGCCCTTTGACGAGCTTCAGCCGCCGGCAGGGCGGTTTGCAAAAACGCCGCATAGTCAGCGAAAACCGGCGCTACATCAGCCGCGCTCACGCCGCGCTGAAAACTGGCCAGCAGAGCATCGTATGGCGAAACCCCCAGTGCCGCGCCCAGAATTTCAGCCGACTGCCGGGCCAAATTCACCACCTCGGTCAGCGGCCCCCGCACCAGCGCGAAATCGGAGGTCTGGCGAGCGGTGCGCCACACGCTCTCGCAATGCGAATTAGCGCGACTGATGGCCTCCACCAAATCCTGCGGCAGCGCGGTGGCGCGTTTATGCGCGTCCTGCATCAGGGCAAAATTGGCGGCGTCCCAGGCATCAGTTGGCGTGGCGGCGGCGGCAAAATCCTCCGCCACTTGCGGCGCTGTGAGCAGTTCATGCGCCAGCCCGGCCAGCACCGCCACCTGCTCACCCCGCGCCTCGGCCCCGCCATCGGGCATCATCGCCGAGGCATCCCAGCCCAGCACCGCCGATGCCTCATTCAACGTGGCAATGCGGGCGAAGGTGGCAGTTAATCGCTCATAAGCATTCATGGTTCGCGCAACCTTTTGCGGGCGTAGAAGAAAAACTCAAACACCAGCACAATGGCAAAGCCGAACCAGGTGAGTTCGTACTGGTAATGATTATTCGGCGGGGTGGGCAAATTCTGCGCCGGTTCCGGCAGCGGCGAACCCGGGGGCGGCATCGGCCCCATCGCCACCAGCGCAAACGGCGCCACATTGGCAAACCCCATGTCCGCGCCAATTTTCGCGGTGTTCAACGTGTAATACAGCCCGTGCGCCACATCGTCGGCCCCGGCAAACCAGCCGGGCGTGTCGGATTGATGGATATACCCCACCGCCTGCGTCTCGCCGCTTGGCATGGCCATAGCCTGCGGGCGCTTCTGCGGCACCCAGCCCAGGTCCACCAGCACCACCGGCCCGCTATCCGGCTGGAACGGCATCACCAACTCACCGCCCTCAATCGGGCCATTTGGGCTGTCATGCACCTCGTCGCTATATAAAACCGCCTTGCCGGCAACCCAGTGGCCCTGAATGCTCACCTTCTCAAAACGCGTCGGCTGCACTGGCATGGGTATCGGCGGGGCGATTTCGGCGGCGTGAATCTGCGCCAGAATGCCTTCCTTCCAAACCCGCCGGTGCGCCTGCCACACCCCTAGCGAAATAAGAATCCAAAACAGAATGAACGCGGCGATGCCGGAATTTTTTAAGCGGTGATATTTATTCATGACGTATAAAAAAGGCCGCTTGCGCGGCCCTTTTGGTGATTAACCGGCCACAATCGCGCTACGGCCCAGATAGTAAATACACACAAACAGGAACAGCCACACCACGTCCACAAAATGCCAGTACCAGGCAGCCGCTTCAAAACCAAAATGCCGCTGCGGCGTAAATTGGTGCCCCATGGCGCGGAACAAACAAACGATCAGGAACCCGGTGCCAACAATCACATGGAAGCCATGGAACCCGGTGGCGATAAAAAACGCCGACGCAAATACGCCGCCATGATAAAAATTAAATGGTGAGTGGGTATATTCCCAAGCCTGCCCACATAAAAACGCCAGCCCCAGGAACACCGTCACGGCCAGGCCCTGCACGGTGCCCTTATTATCACCTTCCAGCAGGCAATGATGCGCCCAGGTGATGGTGGTGCCGGAGAGCAGCAATACCATGGTGTTGAATAATGGAATCGCGAACGGATCGATGGTGGTAATGCCCATCGGCGGCCAGACAGGCGCCATCGCGGTGCCCATTTTATCCGGGTAGAAGAAATAGTTGAAATAGTTCCAGAAGAACGAGACGAAGAACATCACTTCCGACGTAATGAACAAAGCCATGCCATAGCGCAGGCCGATTTGGGTGATCAGCTTATGCAGGCCGGGCGTAGCGGATTCCCGCACCACATCGCGCCACCACACATACATGGTGCTCACGGCCCCCAGCAGGCCAACAGCCAGTAAAATAAAGTTTCCAAAATGCGCCGCAAAAATAATGCCGCCCGCAACACACATCGCGGAAAACGCGCCAAACACCGGCCAAATGCTCGGCGTCACTAAATGATAGGGGTGCGGAACAGTGCTCTTGATTTGGTCAGTGGCTGTGTGAACTGGTCCGCTCATCGTGTCTCTCTCATCTTGGTTCTCTTGGTTACCACATCTGCCCATATTCGTGTAGCTTCACCAACGCAATGGCGTAGATGAGCAGACAAAAACCACCCAGGGCGGCGAGCAGTAAATAATTCCTGCCCCGGCGGCGGCGCTTGAATTCCGCCAGCATTTCCGGTGTCCAATGTTGCGTATCGATCATAATAGGCGGTCAATGGCGCAGGCGCCAAACAGCAGGAACAGATATAAAATGGAGTAGCGGAAGGCCGCCTTCGCCGGCGCATCCTTGGTCAGGCTGATACCTTTGGCATCCTGACGGTCATTGAGCACCCGCCACGCATGATATATAAACGCCAGGCCCAGCGCCAACGCCGAAATCCCATAAAACCAGCCCATCAAACCAAACAGCACGGGCATCAGGGTTAACGGCACCAGACCCAGGGTGTAGATAAACACATTCCAGCGTGTATGACGCGCCCCCTTCACCACCGGCAGCATCGGAACCCCAGCCCGCTCATAATCACCGGACGCATATAATGAAAGCGACCAGAAATGCGGCGGTGTCCAGATAAACGCAATCAGGAACAGCAACACCGGCAGCAGGCTCACCGAACCGGTGGCAGCAGCCCAGCCGATCACCGCCGGAAAAGCTCCCGCCGCGCCACCGATCACGATGTTCTGGGGAGTGCGCCGCTTCAGCCACATGGTGTAAACAAACACGTAGAAGGCAATCGAGAACGCCAGCACGAACGCCGCCACCATATTGGTGGCCAGCGCCATCAACAGCACCGAAAACACCGAAAGCACAATGCCGTAGGCCAACGCCGCCTCCGGCGCGATCCGGCCTGCAGGAATTGGCCGCGAGGCGGTGCGCTTCATAATCGCATCGATATCGCGGTCGTACCACATATTAATGGCGCCCGCGGCACCGGCGGCGATGGTGATGCATAAAATCGCGGTGAGAGCCAAAATCGGGTTCAGATGCACCGGCGCGATAATCAGGCCGATCGCCCCGGTAAACACAACCAAAGTCAGAACCCGCGGCTTGAGCAGCGCAATCCAATCGCGGGCCTCGGCACCTAGCTCGGTTGAATTAACGAAAACCGTTTCACTCATAATTCAGGCTAAACCCTCATACAAAAACCGTGATGCCCGCTTGCGCGGGCACGACGCTTTCATTGGTAAATCGCACAGACGTTACCGGATAACCGGCACATCCTCGAACGTGTGATGCGGGGCAGGTGATGGCACAGCCCACTCCAGAGTTGTGGCGCCCTCGCCCCAATAATTATCCGCCAGTTTCTCTTTCGAGGTAAAGATACGATAGAGAACATAGAAGAACACCGCCGTGGACGCCCCCGAGATCATCGCCCCAACCGAGGACACAAAGTTCCAGCCGGCAAAAGCATCAGGATAATCCGGGTAACGGCGCGGCATACCGGCAAGCCCCAGGAAATGCTGCGGGAAGAACGTCAGGTTCACACCAATAAACGTGGTCCAGAAATGCACCTTGCCCCAGAATTCCGGATACGGGTGACCAGACATTTTACCGATCCAGTAATAGAAACCAGCAAAAATCGCGAACACCGCACCCAACGACAGCACATAATGGAAATGCGCGATCAGGAAGTAGTCGTTGTGCAACTCCTGGTCGAGACCCGCATTGGCCAGCACCACGCCGGTCGCGCCACCGATAACGAACAGGAAGATAAAGCCAATCGCCCACAGCATCGGCGTTTTGAACTCAATCGAGCCGCCCCACATGGTAGCAATCCACGAGAAGATTTTAATGCCGGTCGGCACCGCAATTACCAGCGTGGCCACTTCAAAATATACCCGGCTGTCGGTTGAAATCCCGGAGACGAACATATGATGCGCCCACACCACAAAGCCCACAAACCCGATGATCACCATGGCGTACGCCATGCCGAGATAACCAAACACCGGCTTCTTTGAAAAGGTGGAAACCACATGGCTGATGACGCCGAAGGCCGGCAAAATCATGATATAAACTTCCGGGTGCCCGAAGAACCAGAAAAGATGCTGGAACAACACCGGATCACCACCACCGGCCGGCTCGAAGAACGAGGTGCCGAAATTGCGGTCCATAATCAGCATGGTCACCGCACCGGCCAGCACCGGAATGGCGAGCAGCAGCAGGAAGGCCGTGACCAGAATGGCCCAAACAAACAGCGGCATTTTATGCATGGTCATGCCAGGCGCACGCATGTTCAAAATGGTGGCAATAAAATTGATGGCGCCCAGCAGTGATGAAATACCGGCCAGATGCAGCGAGAACAATGAGAAGTCGGTAGCGATACCCGGCGAATAATGCGCGTTGTCGAGCGGCGGATAAATCGTCCAGCCAGCACCGGTACCATCGCCAATCAGCAGGCCGAGCATCACGAAAATAAAGCCCATGACCAGGAACCAGAAGCTCATGTTGTTCAGGCGGGGAAAGGCCATGTCGGGCGCGCCGATCATCATCGGCACAAACCAGTTGCCAAAGCCGCCAATCAACGCCGGCATCACCATCCAGAAGATCATGATCAAACCATGCGCGGTGATGATCGCGTTCCACTCGGTGCCGCTGCTGACAATATGATTATGCGGATACATCAACTGCGCACGCATGATCATTGAGAGGATACCGCCAACGCACCCGGCAATCACGGCTGATGTGATATACAGCGTGCCGATGTCCTTATGGTTGGTGCTCATCAACCAACGGCGCACAAACCCTGGTTTGGCATGGCCATGATCGCCATGCGCGTGATCGCCGTGCGCTTGTTCATGGGGGATATGGTCGTCATGTGTCGTGGAGGACATGCGTTCGCGCTCCTTAAATAAAACAGCAGGTCATTTTGTGACCGCCAGATCAGCAAATTCATTAACCGGCAACGGCGAGGACAGCGGATGTGGTGCATATGAGTTCATCACATAATTGGCCTGCGCCACTTTAATCCAAGCCATGTAATCATCCATCGACACCGCTTTGATCTCGATCGGCATGGCGTCGTGATTGACACCGCAAATCTGATTGCACTCCCCATAATAAGTGCCCACCTTCGGAATGATGGTCCAACTGGTCACCACCGTGCCCGGAATAGCGTAGCGCTGCACACCGAGCGACGGCAAATAAAACCCATGCAGAACATCCGCGCTGGTAATGTTGAATTTAATTTTTTTGCCTATCGGCACCACAATCGGATGATCAACACTCAAACGGCGGATATCACCGGGCTGCAATTTGTCATCGGGCACCATGTAGCTGGTGTAATCCAACCCAGGCACCGACTGATATGAATATTCCCAGTACCATTGATGGCCAGTTACATTGATGGTCATGTACGGGCTGCTATCGTCCGCCTCATAATAAATCAGGCTGATCGACGGCACGATAATCACCGCCAGCAACAAGGTCGGGATGACGATCCAGATCACTTCGATCAAGGCATTATGGGTAAAATGCGCCGGGGTTTTGTTTTTGCCAGAACGGAAATTGATCATCACATAGAGCATCAACAGCCCTACAAACCCCACAATGGCGGTCATGATCCACAGCACGTACTTCATCAGCCAGTCGATCCGCGCTTCCATCGGGCTACCCGACACCGGCAGCCACATCTGCCAATCATGCGGTGCATTCACATAAGCATCCGCTGCGGCAGTAGGGTCGGCAGATTGCGCCAAGGCTGCATGGCCGCCCAGACCAATCAGCAATATAATCCCTAAACCCCAACCCAAAACCCGATTCATCCGCATTATCCTGAGTGCCTGCCCGTTCCGTTTAGCCGACCCGGTTACGCCCCTCTGATATAAGGCCAACCACAGAAGATCAAGACAAACCAACCGAAGTCTTTTAATTGATTACGGAGTTACCTTAATTTTGTAATTGTATGAGCCGGAACAGGCTCATCGGACGCATGGACCTAATGGTGGCAGATTTCAGGTCGGTTTCCGCGAACATATGGTTCAAATGGAAGTCCGGATGCCAGCCCAGCAGCGAGGAGGCAGGCGCCATGGCGCGTTCCACCCACCATACCGGGCCACGCTCAGCCGCAAAATGGTTGACAAATAAAATTGTGCCGCCCGGGCGGACCACCCGCTTCAACTCCGCCACCAGCGCCTGCGGGTTGGGCACCACGCTGGCCACGAACATCGCCACCGCGATATCAAACTGGCCGGTCTCGAAGTTCGTCGCCTGCGCGTCCATCTCCAGCAGGGCTTCAATGTTGCGCAATTTCATCCCGGCCACCCGCTCACGCGCCAGACCCAGCATGTTGGTCGATAAATCAATCCCAGTCACACGCTTGTCCGCCGCATAAAGCGGCAGGGCCAGGCCGGTACCCACGCCCACTTCGAGCACTTTAGGGCCCGGCGCGGCATTCACCGCTGCCACGGCAGAGCGGCGGGCATGGCCGGAAATCAAGCCGAAACCGAAATCATACAACCCTGCCCAGCGACGATAAGCGGTGCGCACGGCATCAGCGTCCATCGGACGCTTCGGCCCGGTGGCACGCGAGCTTAGCGAACCGACATTGAGTGTTTCAGCCGCGGTGCCGTAAATTTCAGACATACAAAACCCTTGATCGTCACAAAATTGCAACCCGACCTTGGCCTAGAACAGGGTGCCAAGGCAATGGGCAAACGCATTTTAAGCCTGTGAGGTTTCCCGCAGTTTCAGGCTTTTGAGAGTGACGCCGCGATGAGTTTTACGAATTCCGCGGGGTTCTCCGGCAAGTCGCCTTCCTGCAATCTCGCCAAATCCAACAGCAATTCTGCCTGTTTTTCGGGCTCAGGCTGGCTCGCCAGCGCCTTGATCCACCCATGCGCCGGGTTGATCTCCAGCCGGGGTGCCGGGCCAAATACTGGCCGGCCGGCGCGGCGCATCAGCCGCTGCATTGCCAAATCCGGCCCGGTTTTGTCAGCCACCAGCATCGCCGGACTACCTGATAACCGCGAGGACGCCACCACCGCCGAGACCTTGGCTCCCAGTGCCGCCGCCAGTGCCGTGCATAAAGCGGCAATATCCTCCGCCGGTTCCGCCGCCTCAAACAATCCGCTGGCCTGGCTGGCACTTTGAAGTTTCTTTTCCTTGTAACTTTCCAACCGGGCCGGCCAGAACGCATCAATCGCATCAGCCAGCAGCAGCACCTCGTAGCCCTTGGTGGCAAAGCCCTCCAATTGCGGCGAGGTCTTCAGCGCCGCCGCATCAGCGCCGGCCAGATAATAAATCGCCTCCTGGCCTTCCGGCATCCTGGCGATATACTCATCCAGGGTTGTGGCTTCCCCCTTGGTCGAGGTAAACCGCAGCAACCCAGCAATCTCAGCCGCATGGCCGGTATCCTCATAGATACCCTCCTTGAGGATGACCCCGAAATTCTCCTGAAATGACTTGAACGCCTCGGCATCCTTGGCCTTGGTCTTCAACTCCGACAGCACGCGGTTCACCAACGCCTTGCGGATTTTATCCAGCACCGGCGTCGATTGCAGAATTTCGCGCGACACATTCAGCGGCAAATCCTCGGTATCGACAATCCCCACCACAAAGCTCAGCCAGGAGGGCAGCAGCTTGGCGTCATCGGTGATGAACATCCGCTTCACATGCAGCCGCACCTTGGAGTCGCGGTTCTCCTCCACCGCCATGAACGGCTTCGAGGACGGGATGAACAACAGCGCCGAAAACTCCAGCGTGCCCTCGGCCCGCCAGTGAATCGTCGCCCAGGGCTCGTCGAACATATGGCCCAGATGCCGGTAAAATTCACTGTAATCCTGCGTGGAAATATCGACCTTGGGCTTGCGCCACAACGCCGCACCTTCGGTGATCGCAGCGAACGTGCCGTCACGCTCCAGCTCAATGGGAATGGCGATATGGTCCGCCCATTTACGGATCACATGCTCAATGCGCATCGGCTCGAGAAAATCCTCGGCATCGGGCTTGATGTGAAGAATAATCGTGGTCCCGGCCTCCTCGCGCTCAGCCGGTTGCAGGGTATATTGGCCGCGGCCAGCTGATTTCCACGCCCAGGCATGGAGACTGTCCACCTTGCGCGAAATCACCTCCACCTCATCAGCCACCATGAAGGCGGAGTAAAACCCTACACCGAACTGCCCGATCAGATTTGGCCGGTCCTCCGGCTTGGTATTCGCCAGCGTGGCGGTAAAGGCCGAGGTGCCGGAGCGGGCAATGGTGCCCAGATGCTCGGCTAGTTCATCCTTATTCATCCCGGTGCCGGAGTCCGCAATGGTGATGGTCTGCCCGAGTTTATCCACCGAGATTTTAATGGCCGGATTTTCCGGCAACGCCAGCGCTTCATCTGAAAGCGCCATGAACCGCCGCCGGTCAGTGGCATCTGCCGCATTGGCCACCAACTCCCGCAGAAAAATCTCCCGGTCCGAATAGAGCGAATGCACCACCAAATCGAGCAGACGCCCCACTTCGGCACCAAAATCACGGGTCTCTGGGGCGGCGGTCTCAACGGTATTTGTCTCGGTCATTCAATAAACTCCCACATCGTGGCGCGAGAGTTAGGCGCGGTTTGCGCAATGTTCAAGAATAGTTTTGGCGCGAACACCAGCAACGAGTAGAATTTAATCCTATTTTGAGGAGAGCCTCATGCGGGCGACCAAGCAATTGAGCGTGGCCTTGCCGAACGCCAGATCGATGAATTGCACATTATTTAGATACGCAAGCCAATGAGGACCACGCCGCGCAATAGATCCGCCGTATGGTCGATGACTGAGAAGGCCTATCAATGGTCCCGAAACATGGAACGGCGCATGATGATGTTTCGATAGGATTGCGCGGCATTGGCGTCGAGCGCCGGGGGGTTATTGCCTATATCGCTGCAACGGAAACCGTTCCGGTTGAAGGTATTTTCTACGGCGGGCAGACCATCACGCTAGCCATTTGAAATTGATAAATGAGCCATTTTAGCACATAGAACCTCCATCGTGGCACTCTTAAAAGTGACCGTTGCCCGCAAGGGAGTTAATTGCCAAGGGAGCGTTCGCGCTCCCTTTGGTTTTTTGACCGTTGCATAACGAGCTTGCAATCCGCCCCAATCCCCCCAACACTTATCCCATGTCCGGATTCTCTCCGCGGGTTAAGGCGGTGCTTGGCCCCACCAATACCGGCAAAACCCACCTCGCCATTGAGCGGATGCTTGGCCATGCCTCGGGCATCATTGGCTTCCCGCTGCGGCTGCTGGCGCGGGAAAACTACGACCGGATGGTGCTGCGCAAGGGCGTCAAAAACGTTGCTCTCATCACCGGCGAGGAAAAAATCGTTCCCCCGGGTGCTAAATATTTCTCCTGCACGGTGGAGGCCATGCCGCTGGACCGGCGGGTGGAGTTCTTGGCCGTCGATGAAATCCAGCTCTGCGCCGACCCTGACCGCGGCCATATCTTCACCGACCGCCTGCTGCACGCGCGCGGAATGGTGGAAACCATGTTCTTAGGTGCTGACACCATCCGCCGCTTACTCAAACGGCTGATCCCGGATGCCGAGATCGAAACCCGTCCCCGGCTGTCAGACCTCACCTACGCCGGCCCGGCCAAACTCTCCCGCCTGCCGCCGCGCTCGGCAATCGTGGCGTTTTCCAGCACCGAAGTTTACGCCATTGCCGAAGCCGTGCGCCGCCGGCGCGGCGGCTGCGCGGTGGTGATGGGCCGCTTATCCCCCCGCACCCGCAACGCCCAGGTGGCTTTGTATCAGGCGAAAGAAGTGGATTTCCTGGTCGCCACCGATGCTATCGGGATGGGGCTCAACATGGATGTGGACCATGTCGCCTTCGCGGGTCTCTCGAAGTTTGACGGCCACCGCCCCCGCCTGCTGCAAGCCCCGGAAGTAGCGCAGATTGCCGGGCGCGCCGGGCGCGGCATGCGCGACGGCACCTTTGGCGTCACGGCCAACTGCCCGCCGCTGGCCGATGAGCTGGTCAACGCCGTCGAGAGCCACGCCTTCGAGCCGCTGGAGCAGCTCTGCTGGCGCAATTCCGACCTCGATTTCGCCTCCACCGACACCTTGCTGGCCAGCCTGATGCAGCCCCCGCCAGTTCCCGGCCTGGTGCGCGGCCAGGACGCCACCGACGCCATGACCCTGGCCTCCCTCTCAATGGACCCAGACATCCGCCGCGCCGCACAAGGCCGCGCGACCACCCGCATGCTGTGGGACGCCTGCCAGATCCCAGATTTCCGCAAACTCGCCAACGACTGGCACGCCAAACTCTGCGCCCGCGTATTCCTGCACCTGCGCCGTGACAAAACCCTGCCGGTGGATTGGATCGCCAGCCAGTTCGAGGGGCTGGATAAAACCGAGGGCGATATCGATACCCTGATGCAGCGTCTGGCCGACGTGCGCGTTTGGGCCTATATCACCACCCGGGCGGACTGGATGAAAGATGCCATCCCCTGGCAAAATCGCGCCCGCGAGATCGAGGATAAAATCTCGGACACGCTGCACGAAAAACTGATGGCACGATTTGTCGATAAACGGGCGGCACATTTAACCAGGCGGCTGGAGGCGAAAGAGACGGAAGACCTACTCTCAGTGGTATCAGCCCGCGGCGTGGTGCTGGTGGAAGGCCATGAAGTTGGCCGGATCGACGGCTTTAATTTCCACCCCGACCCCGCAACCCAGGGCCAGGAGAAAAAACTGGTGCTGCGGGCGGCGCGGCGGGCATTGGGGCAAGAAATGCCGCGCCGGATTCTGCGCGCCGAGCTGGCCCCCGATACCGAATTCAGCATCTCGCCCACCCAGCGCATCGTCTGGGAAGGTGCCGAGATCGCCCGCCTGCGCAAAGGTGCCAGTATCATGCGCCCGGCGGTGGAAATTCTGCCCAGCGAGTTCATCGACGGCGCGGCACGCGAGCGCCTGCGCATCCGGCTGGCCGCCTACATGGCCGCCAGTGTGGACACCAAACTGGCACCCCTGGCCGCCGTGATGGCAGCACCACCGCCAACCTTGCGCGGCGTCGTCCACCGGCTCGGCGAGGCGCTTGGCGTCCTGCCGGGTGAAATTGGCACGCCAGCCGAAAAAGCCGCCCTCAAGCCGCTCGGCATCGTAGCCGGACGCTTCGCCTTGTTTATGCCCGCCCTATTAAAACCCAACGCCGCCGCCATGCGAGCCTTGCTCTGGGCGCTATGGAACGGCGTGGAAACACCGCGCCTGCCACCCGCCGGGCTGGTCTCCATCCCCGCCTCCAGCAACCCGGACTTTGCTTTCATGATGGGCTGGCTGCCGGCTGGTCCCGTCATGCTGCGCCTGGACATCGCCGAAAAGCTCGGCGGCGAATTACACTACCTCATCCGCAAGCAACCGGTGGTGCTGCCAGCCAATCTGGCGTCGCGCATGTCGCTGAAGCCGGAGCACCTGCCAACCGTGCTGAATATTCTGGGCCTGCGGATCATTCCCGCCGCCACCCTGGGGCCAAAATTCTTTGGCCCACCCACCCCGCCTTTGCTGGCACGGCGCAAACATGTAGCGATGAAAGCTGCCGCACCGCCCCCACCGCCGCCAGAGCCATTACCCGATAGCCCCTTCGCAGCGCTCGCCGCTTTAAGGCGCAACGCCTCCTGATGCCGCAGGACGAGGACAAAGCCTGGCAGCGGCTGGATAAGTTTTTATTCTTCGCCCGCTTCTGCAAAAGCCGGGCTGTCGCGGGTGAACTCATCGAGACCGGCGCGGTGCGCATCAACCGCCAGCCCACCGTAAAACCGCACGCCAAATTGCGCCCCAACGATGTCATCACCTTACCGCTCCCCGCTGGTGTGGTGGTGGTGCGCGTGCTGGGCTTAAGCACCCGGCGCGGCCCCGCCGCCGCCGCCCGATTACTGTACGAAGAACTTGCGTAACCCTTGCGCAAATTCATATCCACGCGCATATCCGGCTCAAATTGTCGATGTTTAGGAGTGATTGATGACCTACGTGGTCACCGAAAATTGCATCAAGTGTAAGTTTATGGATTGCGTGGAAGTCTGCCCGGTGGACTGCTTCTATGTTGGCGAAAATATGCTGGTCATTCACCCCGATGAATGCATCGACTGCGGCGTTTGCGAACCTGAATGTCCGGCTGAAGCGATTTTGCCCGATAGCGATAATCGCGCCACCGCCTGGATCGAGCGCAACCGTGATTTAGCCAAATCCTGGCCGAATATTACCCGCAAGGGCACCCCGCCCGATGATGCCGACGAGTGGAAAGACAAACCCGGCAAAGAGGCGATGCTGTCGCTGGAGCCCGGCCAACCATAGGTTTTTGCGCGGCTGGCGTGACGTAACCCGGTTTTTGTGATACATGGCATTCCCGTGAACCGGGTGAATGCCCCCGGTGGTTGTATCGGGGAGCGTGATGAGCAAGTCAGACAAGGTTGCAACAAAATCGGCCGCTGCCGCTGCGGTAAAGCCTGCTGCAAAAGCACCCCCACCCGACAAACAAAAAGCCACCAAACCCGCACCTACAAAGCCTGTCACCACGAAGCCTGCCACCACGAAGCCAGCACCCGCTATGGCAGCGGCCGCCGAGGCCACCGCCAAAACGCCCCCTAAACCTGAACCAAAAGCAGTAAAATCATTGCCCACTCAACCGAAGCCGAAGCCGGAACCTCAAGCTGCCGCCAAAGTAGCCGCGAAACCGGCCCTCAAGGCCGCCGAAAAGCCCGCTGCCAAGCCTGCGCCCAAGGCCGCTGCGGCACCCAAACCTGCTGCCAAACCGGCCGCAAAGCCGCTGCCCAAGCCAGCGTCTGACCCTGTGAAGGCCGAGGCCACCCGGCCACCACCACCACCGATCCCAGCGATGATGCCGCCAGCCCCGCCGCCGCCGCCGCCCACCTCACATTCAGGCGTTATCTCTGGCCCGATGCGCCCGATGACCCCACCGCGGGCGATGGCCAAAGCTGAAATCTTCGTCGATGGCGACTATGTGGTTTACCCCACGCACGGCGTCGGCAAAGTGGAGCGCATCGCCACCGAGGAAATTGCCGGGCATACGCTGGAACTCATCCACATCACCTTCGATGAAAACCGGATGACTTTGCGGGTGCCCACCAACAAGGCCCGCACGGCAGGGTTGCGCAAGCTCGCCTCGGCCAAACAATTCTCCGACGTGCTCGCCACCCTCAAAGGCCGCGCCCGCATCAAACGCACCATGTGGTCGCGCCGCGCCCAGGAGTATGAGGCCAAAATCAACTCGGGCGACCCGCAAGCCATCGCCGAAGTGGTGCGCGATTTGCACCGCAACGCCGGCCAGCCTGATCAATCATTCTCCGAGCGGCAGATCTATGAGTCCGCGCTTGACCGTCTGGCCGCCGAATATGGCGCTTTGGAAAAAATCGACAAACCCACCGCCATCGAACGCCTCATCGCGCATCTGAAATCTGATTAGAGCCGGGGCCGAACCGATTGAGGGCCCGCGCCAGGGGGTTTGCCAATCAGCGCAATACGCCTCGCGCCATCAATGCCCACCTGAGAAACAAGACGGCGTGCTGACTGAACCATTGCGGCACGCCGTTGAAACATAACCCCTACAATCAGGCGGCCGCGTAACCCACGATGCCCTTGATTTCGAGGAACTCCTCCAATCCCCACTGGCCCCACTCACGGCCGTTACCGGATTGTTTGTAACCACCAAACGGCGCATTCAGGTCGCCCGCCGGATAATTGATATAAACATTGCCGCTACGCATCTGCCGCGCCACACGCTGCGCCCGTGCGCGGTCACCAGACTGCACATACGAAGCCAAACCATACACCGTGTTATTGGCCTCCGCCACAACGTCCGCCTCGGTGTTGTAGGTGAGGATTGCAAGCACCGGTCCAAAAATTTCTTCCCGGGCAATGCGCATCTGTGGTGTAACATTGGCAAACACCGTCGGGCGCACATAATAACCGCGGTTCAAGCCTTCCGGCCGGCCGGTACCACCGGTAACCAAAGTGGCGCCTTCGTCGATACCAGCCTGGATCAACCCCTGGATTTTGTCGTACTGCACCTGGCTGACCACCGGCCCCATCATCGTTCCCTCAGCGGTAGGCGGCCCTACTTTTATCGCCTCCGCAGCGGCTTTCGCTGCCGTGATCGCCTGCTCATTCAAAGCCGCCGGCACGAACATGCGCGTGGGGGCGTTGCAGGATTGTCCGGAATTCTGAAAACAATCGGCCACGCCCTTGCGAACCGCTTGCGAAAGATCAACATCATCCAGCAATATATTCGCTGATTTGCCGCCAAGCTCCTGATGCACGCGCTTGATCGTATCTGCCGCAGATTTTGCGATCAAAATACCAGCCCGCGACGAACCGGTGAACGAGATCATGTCGATATCCGGGTGAGAGGAGAGCGCCGTGCCAACGCCCGGCCCATCACCGTTCACCAGATTAAACACGCCCTTCGGCACACCAGCCTCATGCATGATCTCAGCAAAAATAATCGCATCGATCGGCGCGATTTCAGATGGCTTCAATACCATAGTGCAACCCGCCGCGATCGCGGGGCAAACCTTGCACGTGATCTGGTTGATCGGCCAGTTCCATGGCGTAATCATGCCCACCACGCCAATCGGCTCCTTGATAATCAAGGTAGAACCTTGCGGATGTTCAAACGAAAAATTTTCCAATACCGCAATCATCTGGCTGATATGACCAACCCCGATGGCTGCCTGTGCCTGATTGGCCAACGCGGTTGGCGCGCCCATTTCCTGTGTAATCGCGGCCGCAACATCGGCATACCGCGCCTTGAAGGCGGCGAGAATTCGCTGCAAAAGTTCAACCCGCTCCTGCTTGCTGGTTTGGGAAAACGCCGGAAATGCGGCCCGGGCCGCAGCAACGGCACGATCAACATCGGCGCCCGAACCCAGCGAAATTTGCGTGTAGGCTTCTTCAGTTGCCGGGTCGATCACATCGAACGGACGCGGCACCACCGGATCAACCCATTCACCATTAATATAGAATTGCATTTCGTGAGACATTGTCCGACCCTCCTGTGTTATATGTCACCAGACATAATACCCCCAAGGCAGGGGGCAAGGTAAATGATAACGCTCCAGATCAAGCCGGAGCAATTCACCCCGCAACCTAAGATCGTGCCAGCGCCGCGAAAAAATCTGTTTATGTAACTATTCCTCGTAAATGGCGATTTCGGTCCACCACCACAACAGCATGATCCCAACCATCCGTAAGATATGCTACAAGACTAAAGGCAGGCTGGCGCGATAATTCGCGCAACCCGATACTACCAACAACTTTGCGGCGATCATCGATGACCGGTAATGTCCGTGTATCGTGACCCAGCAGGAGCGACCGCGCCGTTTGAGATTTCACATTTTTGTCGATATAAATCACATTCCCTGACAGCCGCCTCCCGTGTCTCGTAGGTATCAAATACGGCAACAGCTTCCCTGATGGCTCCTGACACGACAATTCCTCTCGCGGCTCATTTCAACTCCAGCTAATATGGCCAGCCTTTGCTCTCATTGTAATTGACGCGCATCAACGGCGCAGTGACTACCGCCGCCCACCGGCCAAGCAAAACGACAGGATAACCACGATGGACATGATCGCCGACCACGCGAAACCCGCCGCTCACGAGCGGATAGCCTCGATTTCACGGCAGATTTGGGCCGACAAATACCGCCTGAAACAAGCCGACGGCACACCGGTTGACCTCACCATCGAGGACACCTGGGCGCGCATCGCCAAGGCCCTGGCGGCTGTCGAATCGGAGCCTGCCTTATGGGAGAGCCGCTTCTATGCCGCCCTGGAGGATTTCAAATTCCTGCCCGCCGGGCGCATCATCGCCGGTGCCGGCACCGACCGGCGCGTGACCTTGTTCAATTGCTTCGTGATGGGCGACATCGAGGACGACCTCGGCAGCATCTTCAGACACCTGCGGGAAGCCGCGCTCACCATGCAGCAAGGTGGCGGCATCGGCTATGATTTCTCCACGCTGCGGCCCAAGGGCGCAGCCGTAAAAGGTGTCAGCGCTGACGCCTCCGGCCCGCTCTCCTTCATGGATGTGTGGGATTCCATGTGCCGCACCATCATGTCCGCCGGTGCCAGGCGGGGTGCGATGATGGCGACCATGCGTTGCGACCACCCGGATATCGAAGCCTTTATCGCCGCCAAACGCGAGCCGGGGCGGCTGCGTAATTTCAATCTCTCGGTCCTGATCACCGATGCCTTCATGGCCGCCGTGGAGGCCGATGCCGATTGGGATTTAGTATTTGGCGGCAAGGTTTACCGCAGCTTGCGTGCCCGCGCCTTGTGGGACAGCGTGATGCGCGCCACCTACGACTACGCCGAACCCGGGGTGCTGTTCATCGACCGCATCAACAACCGCAATAATCTGCATTATTGCGAGGCCATCCACTCCACCAACCCCTGCGCCGAGCAACCCTTGCCGCCCTATGGCGCTTGCCTGCTGGGGTCGATCAATCTGGCAACGCTGGTGCGCGACCCCTTCACGCCTCAGGCGCATCTCGATGATGCCGAGCTGACCGAGCTTGTCACCGTCGCGGTGCGTATGATGGACAATACCATCGACGCCTCGGGTTTCCCGCTGGAAGCCCAACACCAGGAAGCCGTGGCCAAGCGCCGCATCGGCCTGGGGCTGACTGGCCTCGCCGACGCGCTGATGATGGTGGGGCTGCGCTATGGCTCGGAGCCCGCCGCCGCCATGGCGGAGCGCTGGGCGCGGGAGGTCAACCGCGCCGCCTATATCGCCTCGGCACATATTGCCGCCGAAAAATCACCGTTCCCGCTGTTCGAGCACAAAGCTTACCTGGCCGGCGAAACCGTGCGCGAGCTTGATGCCGATGTGCGGGCTCTCATCGCCGCGCACGGCATCCGCAACGCGCTGCTGACCTCCATCGCCCCCACCGGCACCATCTCACTGCTGGCTGATAATGTATCCTCCGGCGTCGAGCCGGTGTTCGCCCACAGCTTCACCCGCAAAGTCACCGAACCCGATGGCTCAAAGCGCGAAGAACTGGTTGAGGATTATGCAGTGCGGCTGTACCGCCATAAATTTGGCAGCGATGTAGCGCTGCCCGATTATTTCGTTACCGCACAAAACCTCTCACCGCTCGACCATATCCGTATGCAGGCGGCCCTGCAGCGGCATGTCGACAGCGCCATTTCAAAAACCGTCAATGTGCCGGAGGATATTCCCTTCGAGGCGTTCCGCGAGGTTTACCTGGAAGCCTATCGTCAGGGCTGCAAAGGCTGCACCACCTACCGCCCCAACGCCATCACCGGTTCCATCCTCTCCGTCACGCCAACCCCCGCCAACGCAGCCGAAGCCGTAGCGGCAGCGGCCGCCGTGCCAGTGCGACCCAACCACTCACCCATCCCGCGGCCACCCAAACTCACCGGCACCACCTACAAGCTGCGCTGGCTGGACAACGAGCACGCCATGTACATCACCGTTAACGACATCGAGGAAGCCGGGCGCCAGCGCCCCTTCGAGGTGTTCATCTCCTCCGCCAACATGGAGCATTTCAGTTGGGTGGTGGCGCTGACCCGGATGATCTCAGCGGTATTCCGCCGTGGTGGCGATGTGGGGTTTGTGGCGGAGGAGCTGAAAAGCATCTTCGACCCGCGCGGCGGACAATGGAGCGGCGGCCGCTACGTGCCCTCGCTGATCGCGGCGATCGGCGGCATCATCGAACAACACATGATCGAAATCGGGTTCCTCGAATCCCGCGATGCCCCGGCACATTCACACTTACCAGACCTGACGCTTCCCGCTGGGGCCTTGGGTATGCTGTGCCCGCAATGCGGCCAGCCGGGTGTTGCCAAGGAAGGCGCCTGCCTGAACTGCCACCAATGTGGCTGGTCGAAATGCAGTTGAAAAGCTGCCGGGCCAGAGCATAAACCCTCTGGCCCGGCTGCTATTTAGCGGTTGTTGCGCTGACCAAACAGTTGCAGCAGGAACAAGAACAGGTTGATGAAGTTCAGGTACAGCGTCAACGCATCATAAACGCTGCGCTTGCCGGCCATATCCACACCATAAGCGCCACCATATTGCAGGTAGCTGGTTTTGATCCGCTGCGTGTCATAGGCGGTCAGACCCGTGAAGATCAGCACGCCTAAAATGCTCACGGCAAACTGAATCGCCGCCGAGTGCAGGAACATATTCACCACCATCGCGATGATGATGCCGATCAGCCCCATCATCAGGAAACTGCCGAACTTGGTCAGGTCGGTTTTGGTAACGTACCCGAACAGGCTGGTCCCGGCGAAGGTTCCGGCTGTTACAAAAAATACCGAGGCGATGGAGGTTTGCGTATAGACGATGAAAATATTCGTCAGGCTGGCGCCCATCGCTGCGCAAAACGCCCAGAACAAAATCTGCGCGGTCTGGGTGGAGAGCTTATTCACACCGAAGCTCAGCACCATCACGAAGACCATCGGCGAGAAAATCGCGGCGTAGGCCAGCAGTGTGGGGCGGTACACCATGCTACCATCGGCGGCTTGCACCAGCGGGTAGAAGGCGTTCATGGCGGAAGTGTGGGAGATTGCAAGTGCAATGATGCCGGTGAGCAAGAGGCCGGAGGCCATCCAATTATACACCCGCAACATATAGCTGCGCAGGCCAAGGTCGAGCATCGCCGAGCCAGTGTTAGCGCGGTAACCGGCCTGGGCGGTGCGGTAGGAGTTGCCGTCAGGATTGAAAGCCATGGAGACTGAATTCCTTTTTTAAGTGGCTACATGCCACGCCATATATTTCGCTTTTTCGGAAGGTTTTTCAAGTCTATTCGGGGGCGGCACCAACCTCACCCGTTACGGCAACGCCGCTTAGCGCCGCCAGAGCTATATTTTGCTCATGGTGGCTCAGCGCCGCCAGCGCTATATTTTGCTCATGGCGGCTCAGCGCCGCCACCAGCCCCGCTTCTTATCAGCAACCGGCGCGTCGGCGTTGATGATGGTCGGCTGCACCACCGGCGCTGGCGGTGCGGCGGGCTCTGGTTCCACGTCCTGAACCGTAGCGTCTGCAACCCCGGCATCCATTGCTTGCGCAGCCATCATGGCGGCCGGAAACACTTGCGCTTCGCTTATCGGCGCAACGCTTGTCGCCAATGCAGGTTGCGGTGCGATACGAGCCTCGGCGCGCAACCGGGCGGCTTCCTCTTCAGCGCGTTCGGCGGCCTCGAAAATATCCGCAATGTCAGCGTACACCGGCACCGGCGCATAGGCCGGCGGTGCGGAAGCCAGTACCTCTCCCGGCGCGGCACCACCCTCAGTGGCAGGTTTACGGCGACGGCCCCCGCGTGCGCGGCGGCGGCGGGCTGGTTCCTCAGCCCCCTCAGCGCTCCCGGTTTCACCCGTTAAATCCGGCTCGTCACCAAGCTCAGCCGCCATCACCAGATCAATCTCGGTCGGCTGATCATCTCCTGACTCAGTGGATTCAGAATCGTCCGCCTCATCATTGGCGTCCCCTGCGGCGGCCTGGCCCGTCTCGCTACCCGGCTCAAAACGGCGCTTGCCACGGCGGCGGCGGCGGCGGCGTTTGCGCTCACCCTCCTCGGCGGTCTCGGCGGCACTCGCTGCCGTTACCACAGCCTCGGTCTCAGCGTCCTCCTCGGCCTCATCATCCGGCTCAATAATATCCGGCTGCGGGGTACGGCTGGTGATCGCCGGGGTCGCATGATAGGCGGCGGGGGTTGGCATCGGCGCGGTCTGCGCCTTCAGCTTCTCAATCCGGAAGTTCGAGCCGGTCAGCGCGGCGTCGGTTGAGAACAGCACCCGCATGGCATAGCGGGTCTCGATGGCCGAAAGCCGGTCGCGCTTATGGTTGAACAGGTACAACCCGATCTCGGTTGGCAGCACCACCATAATCTCGGCGGCGCGGAATTTGGCGCCCTCATCTTCAATCGCGCGCAATATATGCAGTGCCGCGCTTTCCGGGCTGCGGATATGGCCCATGCCGGCGCAATGCGGACAGGTGATCAGCGAGGCTTCCGCCAGTGAAGGCCGCAAGCGCTGGCGGCTCATTTCCATCAACCCAAAATGGCTGATATTGCCCACCTGAATCCGGGCGCGGTCGTTCTTCAGGGAATCCTTCATTTTCCGCTCAACGGCGGCGTTATTCTTGCGGCTCTCCATGTCGATGAAATCGATCACGATCAGCCCCGCCAGATCGCGCATCCGCACCTGCCGCGCCACTTCCTCGGCAGCTTCCAGGTTGGTGCGCAGGGCGGTGTCCTCAATCGAGCGCTCCCGGGTCGAGCGACCGGAGTTCACGTCGATGGCAACCAAGGCTTCGGTCTGGTTGATCACGATATAGCCGCCCGAGCGCAACTGCACGGTCGGGTTCAGCATCGCATCGAGTTGCGCTTCCACCTGGTGCTTGGCGAACAGCGGCTGGCCTTCGGTCCAAAGCTGCACTTTTTTGGCGTTCGCCGGCATCAGCATCCGCATGAAGTCACGCGCCGCGCGGAAGCCATCCTCGCCATCCACCAGCACATCATCCACATCGCGGGTATAAACATCGCGGATGGTGCGCTTGATCAGCGAGGCTTCCTCATAGATCAGCGCCGGAGCCGAGGATTCAAACGTGCGCTCGCGGATATCATCCCACAGCCGCAGCAAATATTCGCAATCGCGCTTGATCTCAGGCTTCGGCCGGTTCGCACCAGCGGTCCGCACGATCAGCCCCATGCCGGGCGGCACATCCAGTTCCGCCATGGCTTCCTTCAGGCGGCGGCGGTCCGCCACTGAGGTAATTTTGCGCGAAACCCCGCCACCGGAGGGCGAGTTCGGCATCAACACTGAAAACCGCCCCGCCAATGAAAGGTAGGTGGTCAGCGCCGCACCCTTATTGCCACGCTCCTCCTTCACCACCTGGATCAGCATGATCTGGCGGCGATGGATCACGTCCTGGATTTTATAATTACGCAGGAACCGCTGGCGCTGGCGGCGCTCGCGCGCTTCGGCGGCGTCATCGCCATCCCCGCCCAAACTTTCCGGGGCGGGCGCCTCCGGGGCGTCTTCCTCTGACTCCACCGAGCCTTGCCCGGCGGCATCGGCTTCCCCAACCGGCTCCTCAGTCGCCGGCTCACCCGTTGCCTCAGATGAGGCTTCCTCAGTGACCGTCTCAGACGAGATCAACGCGCTCTCATGTGTCGCCAGCGCCTCAAAACGCGGCTCGTCATGGCTTTCGGCGGGCGGTACGTCTCCCAGCATCGCATCCGGCATCGCTTCAGCCATCTCGTCAAATTCCGGCGGCGCGGCGGCGATAATGCTAATCGGCTTGATCTCAAGCGCTTGCGCCGTGCCTGTCGGCGGCGGCTCAACGGGTTCGCTGTCGGCCTGCGTTTCCGGCGCTGTGGCTACAGCATCCGCCTGACCCTCGGCTTCGGCGTCGTCTTCATCCTCATCATCCTCGGCCTGCATGGCCAGCAAACGCTGCCGGTCAGCCACCGGGATCTGGTAATAATCTGGATGAATTTCACCAAACGCCAGGAACCCGTGGCGATTACCGCCATATTCCACGAACGCCGCCTGCAGGCTGGGTTCAACCCTGATAACCTTGGCTAGATAGATATTGCCTTTGATCTGCTTGCGGGTTGCGGTTTCAACGTCGAAATCCTCAAGCCGGTTGCCATCCAGCACCACAACGCGGGTTTCTTCCGCGTGGCTGGCGTCGATTAAAATTCTTTTGGTCATTGAAAGGTAAGCTCCGAGATGCCGGCCCCGGCTCTGCGCGGTTCAACGCGGCAGCCTGGCGGCAAAAATTAAGTGAAAAATGGAGGTGGAGAGACCGGAGCCACGCCATGCCAAAGCTGATAAAAGAGAATTCAGTGAGGCGAGCGGTCATCGGTCCTTGTATTTCGTTGGACAGATTTATCAAAAACCTGTCCGTTTATGAGTATTCCAGGGCTTGTGCGGCTGCTTTGGCCTAATGTGGCCAGAAACGCGCAGGTTCAAACACCTGTGGATTGTGATGACCCAAATAGCCCCCCGGTGCAAGGGGGTTGTTGAGCCACGGTGATTCACGCAAACCTGCGCTAGATGCCGATAATTCAGGATATATTGAGCCCATGCCCCTGTTGAGCCCCATATCTAACAGAGATTTAAGCCAGCCATGACGCCCCAATACCGCTTCTCGATCGTCGCCTGCGCCCGCTGGGAGACGCGGTATATAACAGAATGGCTGACCTATTACCGAATGATCGGGTTCGATCATGTCTTTCTATATTGTAACGATGACGACCCGGCGGAATTATACCGCGAAATTCTACCGTTTATGGCCGGGCCAACCCCTTACGTCACATTTACATTTTTCCCGGACGTCGGCGCCCAGCAGGCCATGTACCTGCATTTCCTCGAGCACCATAAGCACAAAACCGAATGGATGAGCTTCCTCGATATCGATGAGTTTTTACGCCTGCCCCGGCATCGCTCAGTCGGCAGCTTCGTCGCCTCATTTCAGGGGCGGGTGGATTCAATTTATCTGAACTGGTGCCAGTTCGGGAACAATGGCTTCACCAACCGCCCGGCCGGCGACGTGCTGGCGCAATACACCCGCCGACGGGCGGGCTGCGATAGTTACATGACCAAGCACATCACCCGCGCCGTTGTCATTCACCCAAACCATATCCGCCGCGGGCCGATGTCCGACTTCTGGCACTACTGGAACCCTCTGGAATATTTTGAGGCGCTCCGTATCGTCAATGTTCTCGGCGAGGACATGCACCACTACTACGATAGCCCCGAAATATCCCGCGCCACCTTTGAAGCGCCCGGTAAATTCGAGGCGATGCTAAAGACCGGCATCATCAACCACTATAAATTCAAATCAAAAGAAGATTTTTTGTTGCGGGCCGCGCGCAGTACAGTCGGCGTATTTGCCCAGCAAATTGACCATAAACGGCAATTTGAAGATGGCCGGGCGGAGCAGGTTCTCGGCTATCTGAATGAAGTGGAGGACACTGAGCTTGCCGATTTATGGCGCGGCTGGCTGCAGCGTTTTGAGCGAATTGGCACCCCCGCAGCAACGCGCGCCCCACCGCTCAGCCGGGGCAAGCCAGCCACGCAAAGCTCAGTGTGCGAGTATTCATTTGCGCCCACCCGCGAGCAAGATGCAGCCGGTGCGGTCAATGGCACGATCGACGGCACCCGAAAATTCCATACGGCGTTCGAGACCAACCCTTGGTGGCAAGTTGATTTAGAAAATACCGCCACCATCAGGCGGATTAAAATTTTCAATACAACCGATGAGACGGCATCACGCTTTAAAGATTTCAGTCTTGCCGTTTCAATTGATGGTGATATCTGGGCGGAAATTACGCGGAAGGAAGATGGCATCACCGTAGGTAATTTAAATACAGCGCCTTATGTATGGGAAGGCCAAACACCCGCTTGGGGACGCTATGTGCGGATTACGGCCCTCGGCGAAAACATTTGCATGCATCTTGATCAGGTTGAAGTTTATGCTGATAATGTCGAACCTGCAAAGCAAAAATCCGGCGCCGATACGACCATCGTGATTACATCGTGCAATCGTCATGATCTTCTTGAAAAAACGTTAAAATCGCTGATGCGTTATAATACCTACGAAGGCGTGAGAGAGATTTTGGTTGTTGAAGATGGCGATGCCGACCCTGCTGATATTTGTGCCAGATACGGTGCGAGATTGATACGTGTCGGCGAACGAAAAGGCCAATTACACGCCATTGACATCGCCTATTCCCAGGTAAAAACACCCTACATTTTTCATTGTGAAGATGACTGGGAGTTTTATAAGCCGGGATTCATCGAAAAAAGTCTGATGGTTTTAAAAGGCGATGAAGCCTGCGTCTGTGTTTGGCTGCGCGCATGGGATGATACGAATGGCCACCCTTTATCTTTTCAATCACCGGATAAAATTTTTGGAGTTTTGAGTTTCGATTATTTAGGAACATGGCATGGATTTTCGTGGAACCCAGGCTTGCGGCGGAAGTCTGACTATGAACGAGTGGGGCCATTTTCTCATGTTTTGAACCACCACGGCGATTTAGGCGAACCTATGGTCAGCACGCTGTATCGCGACCTTGGTTATCATGCGGTGATCCTGGATGAGACCGGCTATGTCCGCCACATCGGCGGGGATCGGCATGTTTCTCCTTAAATTGTTGGTGGCAGCCCTGCCCTATCCCCCCTTGCCATTACCCGCTTGATTAAGCACTACAGGGGAAAATTCTAGGAGATCCCCATGACCGAAGCACGGACCACGCAAGCGAACCTCAACATCGCCACAGTGCTGCATGATTTCATCGTCAATGAAGCCATTCCCGGCACCGGGCTCGACGCCGCCGCCTTCTGGGAGGGCCTGGCCAAATTGCTGACCGAATTCGCGCCTCGCAATGCCGCCCTGATGGCCAAGCGCGATGCCATCCAGGCGCAGATCGACGCCTGGTACAAGGAACATAAGGGCAAGGCGCTGGAGCAGACCGACTATCAGGCGTTCCTGACCAGCATCGGCTATCTGGTGCCGGTGCCCGCCAACGTGGCGGTGACGACCGACCGGGTGGACGACGAAATCGCCGTCATCGCCGGGCCGCAACTGGTGGTGCCGGTAAGCAACGCCCGCTACGCGCTGAACGCCGCCAACGCCCGCTGGGGCAGTCTGTACGACGCCCTCTACGGCACCGATGCAATTTCCGATGCTGACGGCGCTGCCCGTGGCGCCGGCTACAACAAAATTCGCGGCGCCAAAGTGGTTGCCCGCGGCCGCGCCTTCCTGGACGCCAACTTCGCGCTCGCCACCGGCAGCCATGCCGATGCCACCGCCTACCGGGTGAAAAACGGCCACCTCGCCGTCACCTTACCGAGCGGCGAGACCGGCCTGAAGGATGCCGCGAAATTTGCCGGCTACACCGGCGAGGCCACGCAGCCCACCGCGATTTTGCTGAAAAACCATAATCTGCACGCTGAAATCGTCATCAACCCCGCCAGCAACACCGGCAAGGACGACGCCGCAGGCGTTGCCGATATTATTTTAGAATCCGCCATCAGCACCATCATGGACTGCGAAGACAGCGTGGCCGCCGTGGATGCCGAGGACAAGGTGGACGTGTACCGCAACTGGCTGGGGCTGATGAACGGCACCCTTTCCGCCACGGTGCAGAAGGGCGGCAAGACCTTCGAGCGCAAGCTGAACGCCGACCGCGTTTACACCGCCCCGAACGGCGGCACGCTCACCGTAGCCGGGCGCTCACTGATGCTGGTGCGCAATGTCGGCCACCATATGCTCTCAGACGCTATTTTATTGGCTGACGGCAAGGAAGTCCCGGAAACCGTGCTCGATGCTGTGTTCACCTCGCTGATCGCGATCCATGATTTGAACGCCACAGGTGGGATGAAAAATTCCCGCAAGGGGTCTATCTACATCGTCAAACCCAAACTGCACGGCCCGGAAGAGGTGGCGTTTGCCAATGAACTGTTCGGGGCGGTGGAAACACTCCTCGGCCTGCCCGCCAACACCATGAAAATGGGCATCATGGACGAGGAACGCCGCACCAGCGCGAACCTCAAAGCCTGCATCGAGGCCGCCAAAAACCGCGTGGTGTTCATCAACACCGGCTTCCTCGACCGCACCGGCGATGAGATCCACACCTCGATGGTGGCCGGCCCGATGGTGCGTAAAGCCGAAATTAAAAACAGCGCCTGGATCAAGGCCTACGAGGACCGCAACGTTGATTTCGGTCTGGAGTGCGGCCTGCAAGGCAAGGCGCAGATCGGCAAAGGCATGTGGGCCGCCCCCGATGATATGGCCGCCATGCTGGAGCAGAAAATCGCCCATCCGCGCGCCGGCGCCAATACCGCCTGGGTGCCCTCACCCACCGCCGCCACGCTGCATGCCACGCATTACCACACGGTCGATGTCGCGGCCCGCCAAGTGGAGCTGAAAGACCGCGTCCCGGCGAAACTCTCCGACCTTTTAACCCCGCCTTTGGCAGACCGGCCAAACTGGATTCCCGCCGACGTGCAGCAGGAGTTGGATAACAACTGCCAAAGCCTGCTGGGCTACGTGGTGCGCTGGATCGACCAGGGTGTGGGCTGCTCGAAAGTGCCGGATATTCACAACGTGGAATTGATGGAAGACCGCGCCACTTTACGCATCTCCGCCCAGCATCTCGCCAACTGGCTGCTGCACGGCATCACCACCGAGGCACAGGTGATGGAAACATTAAAGCGCATGGCGCTGGTGGTGGATAAGCAAAACGCCAGTGACGCCGCTTACACCCCGATGGCACCCGGTTATGATGGCATCGCCTTCAAAGCCGCGTGCGACCTCATCTTCAAGGGCCTCACGCAACCCAACGGCTACACCGAGTTCATCCTCACCCAACGCCGCCGCGAAGCCAAAGCCGGGTGAGGCTGACGCATGTCATTCCCGCGTACGCGGGAATGACATGGTAGGGTGGGATTTAATCCGTATCATCATCCGCGAGCGACTTTTCCACCTTGGCGGTCAGTTCAATATGCAGTTGATGGATTTCCTCCATCAGTATCCGCATATTACTCATCGTCTCCAGTACCGCGTCATGCTGTTCCTTAGCCAGTTGGTCCGATGACTTCGCTGCCAAAATCGTGCCAACGCCCAGCAACGGCAGCGCAATAAGTTGCAACACGCCGGAGCTGGCATATTGCACAAACGGCATGGTGGCCGGCCACTTCAGTGGCAACAATGAAAAAATCAAGCAAAACCAAAAAAACCCCATGGTGGCGAAAATCGCGTTCGAGCGAATGGCGATCTGGTCGTTGAGCTTATTGATTTTATCAAGCGGCAGCTTCTTGATGATCGGCGGCGGCGGCATGACGAGAGTCTCCTGCTGGGATTATACCGTCAACATAACATAATCCGGCAGCGTGCCCACTCACGTCAGCGGGCGTTAAGCACCTTATAAATCGCCCCGGTCAGGCGGCTCAACTCATCCGGCCGGATGGTCAGCGCCGGCGTCAGATACACGATACTGCGGAACGGGCGTATCCAAACGCCTTGTTCCACCAGTTTCAGCCGCAGCGCCGCCGGGTTGGCAATGGCGGCCAGTTCCACCACCCCAATCGCACCCAGCACCCGCACATCCACCACGCCCGGCAACCCCCGGCATGGTTCAAGCTCGGCGGCCAACTGTTTCGAAATCGCACCCGTCTGCGCCAGACGCGGCTCGGCCTCAAACAAATCAAGCGACGCATTCGCCGCGGCACATCCCATCGCATTGGCCATATAGGTGGGGCCATGCATCAGCGCGGTACTGGCAGAGTTTGAAAGAAATGCTGCAAATAACTCATCCGTGGCGATCGTCACCGCCAACGGCAACGTACCACCGGTCAGCGCTTTGGAAAGCGTGATGATATCCGGCACCACCCCCGCTTGCTCAAAGGCAAACATGGTGCCAGTGCGGCCAAAGCCAGTGAAAATCTCATCAAATATCAGTGTCAGCCCGTAATGGTTCGCCGCCTTACGCAAATGCTGCAACACCTGTGGCGCATGGAGCAGCATACCGCCGGCACCCTGCACCAGCGGCTCAACAATAATCGCCGCCAGCGTTTTGGCATGCGCGTCGAGAAACTTATCAAACGCAACAATGCTGGCTGCATCCCGCGGCAAGCCAATCACCGGATGCTCCGGCAGCAGCCCGCTGAACATCGCGTGCATCCCCTCCTCGGGGTCGCAAATCGCCATCGTACCCAGCGTGTCGCCATGATAGCCACCGGTGAAGGCCAGAATCTTGGTCCGCCCGCGCTCACCTTTATTCAAGCGCGATTGCACGGCAATTTTGATCGCCACCTCGACCGCCACCGAACCGGAGTCAGTAAAAAACACCCGGTTTAACGGCTCCGGCAATAACGCCGCCAGCCTTGTGGCCAACTTATACGCCGGCTCATGCGCCAGCCCACCGAACATCACATGCGGCATGGTCTGCAACTGCGCCGCCACCGCCTGCGCAATATGCGGATGATTATAACCGTGACAGGCCGTCCACCAGGAAGCAATGCCATCGATCAGCACCCGGCCATCGGCCAGATGAATCTCCGAGCCTTGCGTGCGAACCACCGGCAGCGGCAGCGGCGCGGTCTGCATTTGCGCATACGGCAGCCAGACATGCCGCCAGCCGGTTTGCAGCCAATTCATCTCACGCGCCGAGCGGGTGCAGGCCTAGTTTCCCGAACAAAGCCTCATCATGGCTGACCGTGGCATTCTTCGTCGTCAGCAATGTGTCACCATGAAAGATCGAGTTGGCGCCAGCCAAAAAGCAAAGCGCCTGGGCCTCGTCGCTCATCGCTTCACGCCCGGCGGAGAGCCGCACATAGCTGGTGGGCATGGTAATGCGCGCCACCGCGATGGTGCGGACAAAATCAATCGCATCAAGCGGCGCGGAATCACCCAGCGGCGTGCCCTCCACCGCCACCAGCGCATTGATCGGCACCGATTCCGGCGGTGTGGGCAAACTCGCCAGCGTCGCGATCAACCCAGCGCGGTCGCTTTCATCCTCGCCCATGCCCACAATGCCGCCGCAACAAACATTGATGCCGGCATCACGCACGTTGGCCAACGTATCCAGCCGGTCCTGATAGGTGCGGGTGGTGATCACCTTGCCGTAATACTCGGGCGAGGTATCCAAATTATGATTGTAATAATCCAGCCCGGCATCCTTCAGCTTGGCGGTCTGCGGCGCGGTCAGCATGCCCAGCGTCACGCAGGTTTCCAGCCCGAGCGATTTCACGCCCTCGATCATGGTACAAACATTATCAAGGTCATGGTCCTTGGGTGAGCGCCAGGCCGCCCCCATGCAAAACCGCTGCGCACCTTTTTCCTTGGCCGCCCGCGCCTCCGCCAATACGGCTTCCACCGCCATCAACTTCGAGGCCGGAGTGCCAGTTTCATACGAAGCCGCCTGTGGGCAATAGCCGCAATCCTCCGGACAACCACCGGTTTTAATCGAGAGCAAGGTAGAAATTTGCACCGCCGCCGGGTTGAAATGCGCCCGGTGCACTTGCATCGCCTGGAACATCAACTCGGGAAACGGCAACGCCAATAATGCTTCCACCGCCTCGCGGCTCCAGCGCGGCTTGCTGTTATTTGCGCTCTCGATCATGGCTTCCGGCATTTACAACCTCCCCAATATTGTAAACGTGACCGTAAACCGATGCCGCCCGCCTGAAAAGCCCAGCCAAAACCTTGCAGATAAGCACCCATTGGCGATATCGATGATATCATGACATCATATTTCGTGACCGCCACCGGTACCGATATTGGCAAAACCTATGTCACCGCCGGTATCATTCGCGCTGCCCGGCAGGCGGGGTACGATGCCTCCGGCATCAAACCCATCATGAGCGGCTACAATGAGTTCAACCCCGAAGCCAGCGATGCTGGCGCCTTGCTGGCCGCTATGGGCAAACCGGTCGATCAACAGACCATCGCCGCCATCTCGCCCTGGCGGTTTGCCGCGCCATTGTCACCCGACATGGCCGCCAGCCGCGAAAAACGCAGCATCAGTCTGCGCTCCATCCTCACCTTCTGCCGGATTGCCGCCGAAGCCGCCCCAGGGCTGATGCTGGTCGAGGGCGTTGGTGGCGCGATGGTGCCGCTTGATAATTTCTATACCGTGCGAGACTGGATCTCCGCTCTTGAAATCCCTGCCATTCTGGTGGCCGGCACATATTTAGGCACCATCAGCCACACACTCACCGCCGTTGAGGCACTGCAGGCGCGGCAGGTGAATATCAGCGCGCTTGTGTTGAGCGAGAGCCCGAACTCACCAGTGCCACCCGAAGAGACCGCCTATGCGATGGCGAAATTCATACCGCGCATCCCGATATTCATCATACCGCGCGATAATAATGAAGCCGCGTTCACGCGTTTGGCCTGGGTGCTGGCGCACGATGACAAAGCACTTCAGTCAGCATTCCCGCCAGAGAGAACAATCCCCACAACCTCACCCTGAGCACAATAACTGCTCATCAGCGCCGCTAACGCCACCGCACCACCCGGCTCCACCACCAGCTTCAAATGCCGGTGGGCAAACTGCACCGCCGCCCGCACCGCCTCGTCCGTGGCGGTCAGCCCGCCGCTCAACAGCCGTGCATTGATGCTGAAGGTCAGCTCTCCCGGTATCGGCGTTAATATGGCGTCGCAATAATGCGAGCCTTGCATATCATTGGCCACCCGCTGCCCCAGCGCCAGCGAGCGCGCCGTATCATCCCACCCGGCCGGTTCAGCGGCATAAACCTTGGTTTGCGGGGAAACATCGCTGAGCGCCAACGCACACCCCGCCACCAGCCCGCCGCCGCCTGTGCACACAATCATCGCATCCATCATCAATCCCGCCTGCGCCGCATCCTCGGCCAGTTCCAACGCCAGCGTGCCCTGCCCGGCAATCACATCAGGGTGCTCATACGGCGGGATCAGCGCCGCACCGGTTGCCGCGCAAATCCCTGCCGCAATCGCTTCACGGTTTTCAGTGGCGCGGTTGTAGGGAATAATATTGGCGCCCCAAAACGCCGTATGCTGGCGTTTAATTTCCGGCGCGTCAGCGGGCATCACAATGGTGGCGCTGGTGCCAAAGCGTTGCGCCGCACAGGCAATCGCCTGCGCATGGTTGCCCGAGGAATAGGCCACCACCCCGCGCTCTAATTGTTGCGGTGTCAGGCGCAGCAGCGCATTGGTGGCGCCGCGCAATTTAAAACTGCCGGTGCGCTGCAACACCTCCGCCTTAATCAAAATTCTGCCGCCGGTCAGCGCATCCAGCGCGGCGTTGCGCAGCATCGGCGTGCGAACGATATGCGGCGTAATCCGTGCGTGGGCGGCATGCACATCGGCGGGCGTGGGCGGTATTGGCAGGCTCATCGGTTCGGCAATCTCACAGCATCAGGGGGGGTATTCACAACACAAACATAGTAGCTCATCGCCGGGTCATCGCCGCGCATACGGTTGCGGGTGCCGAGCGGCATCGCACAATCGCCGTTGATATGGCGCGATACCGACAATCCGCTCGCCGTGCCGCTCACCACCGGCAACGACAAATCATGCCAGCGCGTGCCGGAAGCAATAATCCCAACCCCCGGCGGCCCGGCCCAGGCCAGTTCGGCGAGCGTGGTATAATCCTCCGAGGTGATAAAGGCCGGTTTTGGCGACCCAAACTGCCCCAGAAACGCCGGCCACCCGGAAAGTTGCAACGCCACCGGGTCCTGTGCCGCCGGGATGGGAAAGGGTGCTGCCAGCGCCTGCATATACACCGCAAAAATACAGGCAAAGCCAACCGCCAGCGCCGGACGCAGCCATTTATCCAGCACCTGCGGCGCCAGGGTGGCGGCGGCCAGACACGCCGGCATAAACACAATCGCCGGCCAGTTCGGCTCCACCCGGCCCGAGAGCACATGCTCAATAAACACAGCACCGGGCAGCAGGGTCAACCACAGCAACAGGTCGGCGGCGTCATTCCCCACCCATCGCAGCCGCCATAGCCCCACCGCCACCAGCCCGGCGATCAATGGCGTTGCCAACCCGAACTGCCCAATGACCAACTCCGCCAGATACTGCGCCGAGCGGCCAAAATCGAACGCCACCACCCGCCCGCCCTGCTTGAGATAACTCACCCAATGGTGTGTGGCGTTCCAATAAACATCCGGCGCGAACACCGCCCCCGCCAGCACCAGCCCCAGCCACGGCCAGGGCGACAACAGCGCCAACCGACGGCTGCGTGACGTCAGCAACCACAGCCCGATCGCCGCGATCAACAACAACCCGGTATATTTGGAGAGCAGCGCCGCCCCCGCCATCACCCCGATCGCCAGCCACCAGCGGTCATCGCGGCTCACCAGCCAGCGGGCCACGGCGGCGATGCACGCGGTCCAGAAAAATATCAGCGGCGTATCAGGCGTCATCAGCACCGCGCCAACGCCAACGACCAAAGTGGCATTAAACAAAGCGGCGGCCGCCAGCCCAACATGGCGGTTCGGAAACAACCGTTCACCGGCATCCCACAACAGCACCGACCCCGCCGCCGCCGCCAGCGGCCCCAGCAGCCGCACGCCCAGAGCGTTAGTCCCCAGCAATTCAGTACCAGCGCGAATCCACAACGCCACCATCGGCGGATGATCGAAATAGCCAGGCTGCAAATGCACCGACCATATCCAGTAATAGGCTTCATCGGGCGACAGCGGTAGCAGCGCCGCGATCAGCAAGCGCAACGCCGTCAACGAGGCCAGCGCCAGCAACCAGGGCGACGCAGCCGGTTTCACCTGCTGCGCCACACCAAGGTAGCCGAGACCGCGTAATTCCACACCACGCCCACCGCTGCCCCGGCAGCACCGGCCATTATTGAACTGGCATCCTGCGCATACAACGCATTGGCGATGCCGATGTTGGCAATCGCGCCCAGGCTGCACACCAACACGAATAACAGCAGCCCGCGCCAGATTTTTGGCCCTTTAAGCCGCTGGGTGCGGTAGGTAAGCTGATTGTTTAACTCAAAATTCGCAATCATCGCCACAAACGTGCCGATGGTTTGCGCCAGCCCGAAGCCCACACCCACCGACCGCGCCGCCTCCAGCACCGCGATGTTGATCAGCACGCCAAACGCCCCCACCAGCGCAAAACTGATGAACCGCAACGGCACCGTGCCCCGCAGCGCTTTGTCGACCAGCAGCCCGGCGAACTGCAGCATCACCAGCGCATCGAGCTTGCTCTCGCCCGCCGTGCGCGGCCGGAACTTGTATGGAATTTCCACAATCTTCAGCCGGGTGGGCGACGCCAGCACCAAATCCAGCAGAATTTTGAAACCCTGGCCATTCAACCGCCCGGCGAGCGATTCAAACAAATCCCGCCGCAGCATAAAAAATCCGCTCATCGGGTCGTTCACCTCAGCACCCGTGAGTTTTTTGGCCACCGCGATACCAAGGTTTGAGAGTTTTTCACGAAACGGCGATGACAGCCCGGCATTATCGCCGCCCGCCACATGGCGGCTGCCAATGGCCAACGCGGCCCCACCCTGCAGGGCTTCCAGCATCAGCGGCAAGCGCGTCTCATCATGCTGCATGTCGCCATCAATCACCGCCACATAATCCGCTGAGGACGACAACGCCCCCTCGATCACCGCCGAGGATAAGCCCCGCCGCCCGACCCTGCGAATGCAGCGCACCCGGCTGTCAGACTGCGCCAGCCTTCGCGCCTCATCCGCCGTGCCGTCCGGGCTGTTATCGTCAACGAACACCACTTCCCAGGCGATGCCCGCCAGGGCCGCCTGCAAGGCCGCCACCATCGGGGCAATATTGGCGCGTTCGTTATAACAGGGGACGACGACGGTAAGGGTAGACCTCACAGGGCTTCGAGCACAGCCTCAGCGCGGCTGACGTCAAACCCGCCGGCTTCCTCCACCGCCAGATGCGTCACTACGCCATCCTGCGTCACCAATGCAAAACGCTGGCTGCGAATGCCAAGCCCGCGCGCCACCAGGTCAAGCTGCAAGCCCAGCGCCTTGGTGAATGCCGCTGAGCCATCAGCCAGCATAATCACCGCGTCACCAACCTTCTGGTCCTTCGCCCAGGCGCCCATCACGAACGCATCATTTACCGCCATGCACACCACTTTATCGACGCCCTTGGCCTTCAGCGCCTCCATGTGGGACACAAAGCCCGGCAGATGCTTGGCGCTGCAGGTGGGGGTAAACGCCCCCGGCACGGCGAACATCACCACCTTCCCGGTGCCGAAAATATCCGCCGTATCAACCTCGCGCGGGCCTTCCGCGGTGGCGGTCATCAGCTTCATTTCAGGAATTTTATCGCCAACTTTGATCATCGGATGCTCCTCAGCCGTTCATTGCACTGCCATCTTCGTAGCTGAAGCCTACGCCGACGGAAAGAGAACCTGCATCGAGCCCCTTGCGCGATTTCAACACTAACGCCAAATTTATGCCATGATTTCGCTCTCACCCTCGCTCACCGGGCAAATTCTCATCGCGATGCCGCAAATGAGCGATACGCGCTTCAACCAGAGCGTGATTTTTCTGTGCGCCCATTCGCCTGAAGGCGCGATGGGGATAATTCTCAACCAGCCCTTAAAAGCCCCGAAATTCGCAGATTTGCTGCGCCAGCTTGAGATCGAGCCAACCCCACCCTCGCGCGAGATCCGCCTGTGCACCGGCGGCCCGGTCGATAACAACCGCGGCTTTGTGCTGCACTCGCCGGACTGGACCACCGAAAGCAGCCTGGACGTGGACGGCGCCCATATGCTCACCGCCAGCCTGGATATTCTGCAAGCGGTCGCCCTTGGCGGTGGCCCGGAACGCTGCCTGATGGCGCTCGGCTACGCCGGCTGGGGACCGGGACAATTGGACGAGGAAATGAAACAAAACGCCTGGCTGAACGCCCCCGCCGATGAAAATTTGCTGTATGATACCGACCACGCCAGCAAATGGCAGCGCGCACTGGCAAAACTCCGCATCAACCCCGCGATGCTCTCATCGGACGCTGGCCGGGCCTAAAGCACCGCCCCAAAACGAGGCTGGTATCTGATCGATGAAAAGCGATCAGACTTTGGCACGCAAGAGGCGTTTCTTCGTTAAGTTTTATCGTGTTTTGGTTGGGTTTGGCGCTGTGCCAGCCGGAATGGTGCCGCGGGATAAACCCCCAGAATTTTGATCTCCGTCGAGAAAAATGCCAACTCCTCCAGTGCCAGCCGCAAATTCGGCGATTCCGGGTGCCCATCCACCTCCGCTAAAAACTGCGTGGCGGTGAAATTGCCGCCCACCATGTAGCTCTCCAGTTTGGTCATGTTCACCCCGTTGGTGGCGAACCCGCCCAGCGCCTTATACAGCGCCGCCGGCACGTTGCGGACCTTGAAGACGAAGCTGGTCATCAGGTTGGGCGTTTCAGGCGGCTGCAATTTCGGCGTGGTCGCGGTGACGTAAAATCGCGTGGTGTTATGAGCAGCATCTTCCACATTGCGGCGCAGAATCTCTAATCCGTAAATCTCGGCGGCCAATGAAGACGCCACCGCCGCGTCGGCCTTGTTGTTCAGCGCCGCCACAATCCGGGCCGAACCGGCGGTATCATCCTCAATCACCGCCTGTGCGCTCAATTCGCGCACCAGAGCGCGGATTTGCCCGAGCGCCACCGGGTGCGAATGCACCCGCCGCACATCCTCAATCCGCGTCCCCGGCAGACCCAGCAGACAATGCTCCACCCGCAAAAATGTCTCGGCGATGATCGAAAGTCCGCTTTCCGGCAGCAGCGCGTGAATATCGGGCACCCGCCCGGCCAGCGAATTTTCGGTCGGCAGCATCCCCAGCGCGGCGCGGCCTTCCCGCACCGCCTCGATCGCCGCCTCAAACGTGTCGCACGGCAGGGTCTGCATGTCCGGGTACGCCAACCGGCAGGCAAGGTCGGAGTACGCACCAGGCTGACCCTGGAAGGCTATTTTCATCTCAGTCATTTTTTGGTCCCAAAATTTTACGGGCGTGTTCGAGGTCAGCCGGGGTATCCACCCCAAACGGCGCGTGCGCAACGCGCGCCACGCCAATCCGCATCCCGGCCTCCAGGGCCCGCAATTGCTCCAGTCTCTCGCGTCGCTCCAGCGGCGATTCCGGCAGGGTCACAAACGTCGCCAGGCTCGACCGCCGGTAGGCGTACACCCCGATATGGTGCCACAGCACGCCCGCGCCGGAGGGAATTTGACTGCGCGAAAAATACAGCGCCGGGGCCACCTCCTCACCCGGCGCAAACGCACAGGCGCATTTCACCACCGAGGGCGCCTCCGCTTCCGCCGCACTGGTGATCGGCGCCACCAGGGTGGCGATGTCATACAACGGGTTCTGTAACGGCTGGCACACGGCGGTAAGGAAACCAGGGTCGATCCCCGGCAAATCGCCCTGCAAATTAAGGATGACGTCATGCTGCCCATCCGGGTCGAGCTCCTGCAACGCCGCGAAAATCCTATCCGACCCCGAGGGCAGCGCCGGGTCAGTGAGGATGGCGGTGCCGCCATGCGCGTGCACCGCCTGCGCGATCTCAGACTCCGCGCAGGCCACCGCCACCGGCCCCAGCCCGGCCTCGCGGGCGCGGTTCAGCACATGCACGATCATCGGCAGACCGCAGATATCGGCCAATGGTTTGCCTGGCAGGCGGGTCGAGCCCAGGCGGGCGGGGATCAGGATAATCGGGTTCACTTGGTCATCTTATGATAATGAGAGGCTGTTCTTGTCGAGCCTGCCTAAATCGCGATAGGAAAGAGCGCAAACGCGGTGAGGCACGAGAGTTCATGAGCAAGTCAGGTAAAGACAGTCTGTTAATCAACAAAATTGCAGCCGGTATTCTAACGGCGGGCATTATTTTTTGGGGCGCCAACCGGATCGCGTCTGTGGTCATCCCTGATGAAGCGCCAAAAACCCCGGCCATCGCCATCGCAACGCCGCATACCGCTGTTGCGGCCATCGCGGCCGCTGCCCCAGCCGGGCCAGAAACCATCATCCCGCTGCTCGCCACCGCCGATGTCTCCAAAGGTATGGCCTTTGTGCAGCAACAATGCGCCGCTTGCCATACGCTAACCTCCGGCGGGGCCGCTGGCGTCGGGCCGAATCTTTACGGCGTATTGGGCGGGCCGATGTTCGCCGGCGCAGGCTTTACGTACTCCGCGGCTGTAAAGGCCAAGGCCAAGGGCAACTGGAACTATGCCAGCATGGCCAGTTGGCTGTACGACCCGAGCGCCTTCGCATCGGGCACCGCCATGGGCTACCCTGGCATCAAAAACACCCAGACCCGCGCCGATGTGGTGGCATATTTACGCACGCTCTCAGCCAGCCCGCTGCCGCTGCCCACCGCTGACGAGGTGAAAGCCGCCAGCGCCGCCGCCCCAGCCGCAACCGCAACCGCAACTGCAGCCGCCGCCCCCGGTGG
>VFSW01000924.1_pt1 | contig 43492 bp, 45 predicted proteins | sample 5358111 | NCBI WGS metagenome assembly VFSW01 (sample SAMN11554181, study PRJNA540505) | mine drainage metagenome | isolation source: sediment from site ElyBrook_90M | place: USA: Ely Copper Mine, Vershire, VT | collected 2017
GCGGTTTTAAGTTGATCCGCTACCGACAAACCCTCGGTCACTTTTGCGCGGATCGTGTAATCCTGATAGGCCGGAATGGCGATGGCGGCCAGAATGCCGATGATCGCGACCACGATCATCAATTCGATCAGTGTAAAGCCCTGTTGCATGCGTTTCATGTGTGCTGTCTCCCAAAATGTCTTCAAGTGAAGTTGACGGTGGTTGCGGTGCGTATCCGCTGCGTCGTTGCGGACTCGTCCGGGCTTCGCTGCGCTGAAGACCGATCGAAGGTGTCGCACCGGACAGGGATGGCTGCCTTGCCTGGATATGAGCAGGATGCATGCCAGGGTTGGCGCGGTCGCTTGATGGAGCGCATGACCTCTGTCAGGAATGGCATGCCAGACGTTTTCAAACAGCAACTTAATCTTAAAATGCGGCTGTGCCCGGGGTTCTGAAGTCGATCCGTGCGCGGTGATGGCAGGGTGTGCGATGCGACCACGCAGGTCACAATGTGACGCTTGCGGTCATCCCGCCGCAGGGGGTAGGGGTAGGTGGCGTGCTTCACTCCTGTGAGGAACGGGTGCCGCATTGCCGAGACTCTCGGCGACTGGGAGAACGCGCCGGAAGGAGCGGGATCTGCGCCTTGTTCACCCGTTATGCCGCCCGTACAATATAGCAGTCTCTTAGGACAGGTTTCATCCACCACCCGATGTCCCGCTGGCGCGCTTCCGCTATCCATCTGTCCATCAGCCTGCTGCTTGGGGCGGGCGTCTTCGCCCTGCTGTTCTTCGTCTGGTATCCGTCTCCCTTCTTCGAGGCCTCCGGCGGCGACCGGCTGGTGCTGTTGCTGCTCGGCATCGACCTCACGCTGGGTCCGTTGCTGACGCTGATCGTGTTCCGCGCGGGCAAGCGCGGACTGGCCTTCGATCTGACGGTGATCGCCTGCTGCCAGCTTGCCGCCCTGCTCTATGGCCTGAGCGTGATCACCGCCGCGCGGCCGGTGTTCGTGGTGTTCGCCGTCGATCGCTTTGTGCTGGTGTCCGCAAATCAGCTCGACGCCGCCGACCTCGCGGCGGCGCCCGTGCCCGCGTATCGGCAGCGCTCCTGGGTCGGTCCGCAGTGGGTGAGCGCCCGGCCGCCCAGGGGAGATTTGAGTGAGGACATGAAAATGATTGCCTCGGCGCTGTCCGGCAAGGACATCGAACGCTTCCCGAAATTTTACCGGCCGTACGCGCAGGATGCCCGCACGGCCGGGGCGCGGGCCAAGCCGCTCTCCGCACTGCACGCAAAAGACCCACGCGATAACGCACTGATCCACGCGTATCGCGCGCGTCAGTCCGATGCGGACGCGCTGGGTTATCTGCCGGTCGTTGGCCGCAACCGGGATCAGACCGCGATCCTGGTGCGCAACACCGGCGTGGTCCGCGATGTGCTGGCTGTCGATCCCTGGTAATCCGGGTCACTCTGGCGCCGGCGGCGGGAAATAGGCGAATTTAAAGATGTAGCCCGGGTTTCTGGCCAGCTTGTGGCAGGTTAAATCATCAGGCATACCGGTGCGCAACCGTCGGTGCCTCTGCACGAACCCCTCGGTAGCTCCTCACGACTGCATTTTGCTGGACACTCCGAGGCGACGGCCCGGTTGAGCCGCAGCGCCGTTTTCAATCCAACCCCAGCTTCTTCAACCGATAGCGTAGCGCCCGGAATGTGATGCCGAGGAGTTTGGCGGCCGCGGTCTTGTTGTAACGCGTCTGCTCCAGCGCATGCAGGATGGCGTCCTTCTCCACCGAGCCGAGCACTGAATCCAAGGGGCCGTCGCTGTCGTCCGCCGCGCTTGCGGCGGCGTCATCCGGCAATTGCAGATCGGCGGCCCGGATGAGTTTGTCTTCGCACAGCGTCATGGCGCGCTCCAGGATGTTTTCCAGTTCGCGCACGTTGCCGGGGAAGCTGTAACCGTGGAGGGCGCTCAGCGCCGGCGCATCCAGTCGCGGGGCCTGCGTGCCGGCCTGCCGCGCGAGCTTGTCGAGGATGTGCCGCGCCAGCATCGGGATGTCCTCGCCGCGCTCGCGCAGGCTCGGCACCTGCAGTTGGATGACGTTGATGCGGTAATACAGATCCTGGCGGAACTGGCCGTGCTTGACCAGCGCGCCGAGATCCTTGTGCGTGGCCGATAATATTCTCACGTCGATGGGCAGTTCCTTTTGCGCGCCGACCGGCCGCACGGCTTTTTCCTGAATGGCGCGCAGCAGTTTCACCTGCATGTGCAGCGGCAGTTCGGCGATCTCGTCGAGAAACAGCGTGCCGCCCTGCGCGGCCTGGAACAGGCCTTCCTTGTCGGCGACCGCGCCGCTGAAGCTGCCTTTCTTGTGGCCGAAGAATTCGCTCTCCATGAGTTCGGTGGGTATCGCGCCGCAGTTCACCGGCAGGAACGGCAGTTCGGCGCGCGGGCCCTTCTCGTGGATCAGGCGCGCCACCAGTTCCTTGCCGCTGCCGGATTCGCCGCTGATATAGATCGGCGCCTGGCTGCGCGCCAGTTTGACGATGGTGGCGCGGGTCGCTTGGATGGCTGGCGATTCGCCGAGCAGGGTGTTGCGCGAGCGCCGGTCACGCTCGGGAAAGCTGTCGCCGAGTTTCAACACCGTGCCGATCAGGTTGCGCAGCACCTGCAGGTCCACCGGTTTGGAGATGAAGTCGAAGGCGCCGGCCTTGAGCGATTGCACGGCGGTTTCGACATTGCCGTAGGCCGTGATCACCGCCACCGGCAGTTGCGGCAGCCGGGTCTGGATGTATTCGACCAGCTCGATGCCGTTGCCGTCCGGCAGCCGCATGTCGGTCAAGCACAGGTCGAAGTGCCGCGCTTCGAGCAGGGCGCGCGCCGCGCTCAGCGTGGCGGCGCTGTGCGCGGCGATGTGCATGCGTTCGAGAGTGAGTTCGAGCAGTTCGCGGATATCGGCTTCGTCGTCGACGATCAATGCGGTGTGTGGGCTCATGCGGACAATACCTGGCGACGCGCGTCCATGAAGCTGATGCGGAAACAGCAGCCGCCGGCGGGCAGCGGCACATGCCGCAACTGCGCCTTGTTGAATTCACACAGCTCGCGCGCGATATACAAACCCAATCCTGTGCCCTGGCGGTTGGTGGTGAAGAACGGTTCGAAAATCTGCTGTGCGTCCTCGTCGCTGATGCCGCGGCCGTGATCGATGACATCCAGCACCGCGTCGCGCGACTCCGGACCGAGCCCCCCGCGCAGCTCGATGCGCAAATCCGCGGCGGTCATGCCGCCGTGCCGCACGGCATTCTCGCACAGATTCCACAGCGCCTGCCGCAGATGACCGGGGTCCATGCGCACTTCGACGTCCGGCGGCGCGATGTCGAGACTGACGCGGCCCGGCGCGAGGTGCAGGTCGCGGGCGAATTCGGCGACGAAATTCTCCAGCCAGGGCAGCAGCGCGACATCCTGCGGCCGGGAGCGTTCGCGGCGCGACAACTGCAGGATGTTCTCGATGATGGTGTTCACGCGCAGCGCCTGGTCGTGGATGATCTCGGTGAGGCGGCGGTCGCCGCTGTTGAGTTCCGGCGATTCATGCAGCAATTGGCCGGCGTGGCTAATCGCGCCCAAGGGATTGCGGATCTCGTGGGCGATGCTGGCGGTGAGGCGGCCCAGCGAAGCGAGCTTCATCTGCTGTGCCTGCTGCGCCAGGGCGGCGCTGTCTTCGAGGAAGATCACGCTGCCCGCCGGGTAGCCGCTGCCGAGTTGCGTGAAGCGCGCCTGCAAATCCGCGCCGCCGGGTGTGGCGCGGAACGGCGCCGGCTCGATGTTGTGATCCTTGCGCCAGGCGCTCAACTGCGCGGCCAGTTGCGGCGAGGCGCTGGGCAGCCGCTGCTGTTTGTCGAGGGTTGGCATGCCCAGCAGATACCAGGCCGATTCATTCATCAGGCGCACGTGCTCGGCGTCGTCGACCACCAGGATGCCGGATTGCAGATGCTGAATGATATAGGCATTGAGCTGTTCCATGTTGGCCAGATCGATGCCGCGCTGCGTGGCCAGCGCTTCGGTGGTGCGGACCCGCTGGGCCAATACATTGGCGAGCAGCGCCGCGGCGAAAAAAGTGGCGCCGAGGATGCCGGTCTGCGTATAGGACGCACTGTCGGAGTTTTGCGCCAGATTCGCGTAGACCTGTTCCGCGAGCACGCTCAGGGTAGCCACCGCGGCGAAGAACAGGATCGCGCGTCCCGACATCAGCAGACCGCCGCCGGCCAGCGTGATCAGCAGCAGCATCCCCAGGCCGCTGCCCACGCCGCCGCTGGCATGCATCAGCAAGGTTATCGCGAGGATGTCGACCAGTGCGTTGAGCCGTAATTGAATGCGGAACGCCGGTCGGCGCCAGTGATGCGCGAAGCCGCTGACCAGCACGCAGGCGAGGTAGGTCAGCACCGTGATGGTGAACAGCCCCGAATTGTTCACGCCGAACAGCTTGGGGCCGTTGCCGGAGAAGTACAGCGTGGCGAACAGGCCGGACAGCAGCAGCCGGTAAAGATTGAAGTAGCGCAGCGGCAGCCAGGTCTGGTTGTCGTTGGCGGCCGCGTCGGCTTGGCGGGCGGGCTGTTCTGTCATGGCGCGCTGTTAACCCAGCGCCGGCGGCGTGTTGATGACGGCGTCACTTGCCGTCCTCAAGCCGGTGCTGTGCCGAGCAGTAATAGTGCCCCGCGTGGCGCAGCGCCTCGCGTTCCGGCACGTGCAGGCCGCAGCGCGCGCAGCGCACCATGTTCTGTACGCGCGGCGACCGACCCGGCACCGGTCCGCGTCGGCGCGGACGGAACAACCAGCGCCAAACCAGCCAGAGCAGGAGACCGAGAATCAAGGTACGCAGCAGCATGCGCGTAGTGTAACGCGGCAACGGTCTGCGGCGCAGGGGTGTGAGGGTTCTGGCGGGTATGGCACAATGAGGCCTTCGCAAGGCTGCCTGATGAATCTGCACGAATATCAAGCCAAACAGTTGTTCAGCGACTACGGCATACCCGTGCCGCGCGGCGCGCCCGCCGGCGCGCCCGCCGAGGCGCTGGATGTCGCGCGCCAGCTCGGCGGCGCCGCCTGGGTGGTGAAGGCGCAGGTGCATGCCGGTGGTCGCGGCAAAGGCGGCGGCATCCATATCGTGCGTTCGCTGCCCGAGGTGGAGAGCGCCGCCAACCACCTGCTGGGTAGCCGCTTGGTGACACCGCAGACCGGTGCCGAGGGCCTGCCCGTCAATACCGTGTGGATCGAGCAACCCTGCACGCCGGCGCGCGAGCTGTATCTGGGCGCGCTCGTCGACCGGGCCCGCGAGCGTATCGTGTTCATGGCCTCCAGCGCCGGCGGCATGGACATCGAGCACATCGCCGCCACCCGGCCGGAACGGATATTCACCGTCAGCGTCGACCCGGCTGCCGGCCTGCAAGCCTATCAGACGCGGCGCCTCGCCTTCGCGTTGGCCGTGGGTGAGCAAAACGTCGCGGCATTCACCAAAATCATGCTGGCCCTGTACCGATTGTTCGTTGACAAGGATCTGAGTCTGGTCGAGATCAATCCGCTGGTGATCACCACCGCCGGCGGATTGCTGGCGCTGGATGCCAAGATCAACATCGACGACAACGCGCTGTACCGGCAAAAAGCGCTGGCCGCGCTGCGCGACGTCAGCCAGGAAGATGCCGCCGAGCACGCCGCGCACCAGCACGGCCTGAACTACATCACGCTCGACGGCGACATCGCCTGCATGGTCAACGGCGCGGGCCTGGCCATGGCGACCATGGACCTGATCAAACTGCACGGCGGCGAGCCGGCCAATTTTCTCGACGTGGGCGGCGGCACCACGGCCGACAAAGTCGCCGAGGCCTTCAAGCTGATTCTCGCCGACAAGAAGGTGAAGGCGATCCTGGTCAATATCTTCGGCGGCATCGTGCGCTGCGACCTGATCGCCGAAGGTATCATCAAGGCGGTGCGCGAAGTCGGCATCAGCCTGCCGGTGGTGGTGCGCCTGGAAGGCACCAACGTCAAACAGGGCCGCAAGCTGCTCGCCGACAGCGGCCTGGCGATCAGCGCGGTGCAGGATCTGACCGAGGCGGCGCAACAGGTAGTGAAGGCGGCGGCGCGATGAGTATCCTCGTCAATAAGCGCACCAAGGCGATCTGCCAGGGCTTCACCGGCAGGCAGGGCACGTTTCATTCGGAACAGGCCATCGCCTACGGCACGCACATGGTCGGCGGCGTCACGCCGGGCAAGGGCGGGCAGACGCATCTCGGACTGCCAGTCTTTGATACCGTGCATGAAGCCGTGCGCATCACCGGTGCCGATGCAACCATGATCTATGTCCCCGCCCCCTATGCCGCGGACGCCGTGCTGGAAGCGGCCGATGCCGGCATCAAGATCATCGTCTGCATCACCGAAGGCATCCCGGTGCAGGACATGCTCAAGGTCAAAGCGGCGCTGCGCGGTGGCGCTGCGCGTCTGATCGGCCCGAACTGCCCGGGCGTGATCACGCCGGGCGCGTGCAAGATCGGCATCATGCCGGGCGCCATCCACAAGCGCGGCGGCATCGGCATCGTGTCGCGCTCCGGCACGCTCACCTACGAAGCCGTGCATCAGACCACCCGCGCCGGTCTCGGTCAGAGCACCTGCGTCGGCATCGGCGGCGATCCCATACAAGGCCTGAACTTCATCGATTGCCTGACACTGTTCCAGAAGGACCGTCAGACCAAAGGTATCATCCTGGTCGGCGAGATCGGCGGCCATGCCGAGGAAGACGCCGCCGACTACATCAAGGCGCATGTCACTAAACCGGTGGTCGCCTACATCGCCGGCGTCACCGCCCCGGCCGGCAAACGCATGGGCCACGCCGGCGCCATCATCAGCGGCGGCAAAGGCACGGCGCGCGACAAGATCGCCGCGCTCGAAGCGGCCGGCGTCGCGGTGGTGAAGTCGCCGACGGACATGGGCGTGCGGATGAAGGCCTTGTTGAGTAATTGAACCGCCAAAGTTTTAACCGCAAAAATTTGAACCGCCAAGAACGCCAAGGACGCCAAGATATACTATGTGAACTACCGAGCGGTTATTCCAACTTTCCTAGTAGTGGTGTGTTTAACAATCTTGTTTTGTTTCCTTGGCGGTTCAAATATACCAAATGACAACGAGCCTACGCATCGCCCTCGCCCAGATCAATCTGCTGGTCGGCGACATCGCCGGCAATGCCGCGCAGGTGATCGACTGCGCCAGCCGGGCGCGCGACGCATTGGGTGCGCAACTGGTGGTATTTCCCGAACTCACGCTCACCGGTTATCCGCCGGAAGATCTGTTGCTGCGCCCCGAGTTGCACACGCGGGTATTGCGCGCGCTGACCGACATCACCCGCCGTATGCACGGCATCGATGTGCTGCTGGGCTATCCGCGTCAGGCGCCGGGTGGACTGTATAACGCCGCTTCCATGTTGCGCGATGGCGCGATCATAGCGACCTACCACAAGCAGCATCTGCCTAACTACAGCGTGTTCGACGAGAAGCGTTACTTCGTGCCCGGCAACGCGCCGTGCGTGGTCGATGTGCAGGGCGTGCCGGTCGGTGTGACGATCTGCGAAGATGTCTGGCAACCCGGTCCGGTGCGCCAGGCGGCGGATGCCGGGGCGCGCCTGCTGATCAATATCAACGCCTCGCCGTATCACGCCGGCAAAGGGCGCGAGCGCGAAACGGTGGTGCGCCGACGGGTCGAGGAGAGCGGTGTGCCGGTGGTGTACCTCAATCTGGTCGGCGGCCAGGACGAACTGGTGTTCGACGGCGAGTCCTTCGTCATGGATGCCCGCGGTCAGGTGACGCAGCGCGCGCCGGCCTTCGTCGCCGATCTTTATACCGTGGATATCGATCTGCACGCGGCGCCCAAGCCGGTGCCGGCGCAACTCTCGCCGCCATTGGCCGAGGTCGAGAGCGTTTATGCAGCACTGGTGCTGGGCGTGCGCGACTACATCGACAAGAACGGCTTCGATGGCGCGGTGATCGGTCTGTCGGGCGGCATCGACTCGGCGCTGACCCTGGCGATCGCCGTCGACGCGCTCGGTCCGCGGCGCGTCGAGGCGATCATGATGCCGTCGCGTTATACCGCCGCCATGAGCCTGGAAGACGCCGCCGCCGAGGCCAAGACCTTGGGCGTGGACTACCGGGTGATTCCGATCGAGCCGGTGTTCGAGGCGTTTCTCGCCGCGCTCAAGGACGAATTCGCCGGACGGGCTCCGGACACCGCGGAAGAGAATATTCAGGCGCGCTGTCGCGGCGTGATTCTCATGGCGATCTCCAACAAGCGGCGCCGCATGGTGCTCACCACCGGCAACAAGAGTGAGATGTCGGTCGGCTATGCGACGCTGTACGGCGATATGGCCGGCGGCTTCGCGCCCATCAAGGATGTGCCCAAGCTGCTGGTGTATCGCCTGGCGGAATGGCGCAATGCCCAGGGAGTCGTGATTCCGCACCGTGTCCTGGAGCGTCCGCCCTCGGCCGAACTGGCGCCCGACCAGAAGGACGAGGACAGCCTGCCGCCGTATCCGGTGCTCGATCCGATCCTGGCGCAATATGTGGAGATGGATCGCGGCGTCGCCGAAATCATCGCGCAAGGCTATGAGGAAGGCACCGTTCGCCGCGTGGTCGAATTAGTCGATCGCAACGAATACAAGCGCCGCCAGGCACCGCCCGGCGTGCGCATCACGCGCCGCGCCTTCGGCCGCGACCGGCGTTATCCGATTACCGGGAAAGTGGGGAGCGATTGACAGACCGGAGGAGGAGGCTTGCAACAAGAGTTGAGTAATTATGCCCTAATTTCACTTTACCCCTTGCTCCCACCCACTCCCAGCTAGTAACGTATCATTCACAGCCACCGGGACCACCACCATGAAAAAAATAGAAGCCATTATCAAGCCTTTCAAGCTCGACGACGTGCGCGAGGCGCTGTCGGAAATCGGCATCACCGGCATGACGGCGACCGAGGTCAAAGGTTTTGGGCGGCAGAAAGGTCACACGGAATTGTATCGCGGCGCCGAGTACGTGGTGGATTTTCTACCCAAGGTGAAGATCGAGATGGTGATCATGGCCGATCAGGTGGATCGCTGCGTCGATGCCATAACCCAGGCCGCGCGCACCGGCAAGATCGGCGACGGCAAGATTTTCATCACCAGCGTGGAGAAAGTCATTCGCATTCGCACCGGTGAAGAGGATCACGCGGCGATTTAACTGTCGGAAAAAATGTCGCCTTCAATGTAGGATGTAGCCTGATGTGGGTTGAGCGCCGGCGAAACCCGGGTTTCACTTCGTTCAACATCAGGCTACATCTACTAACGGTACTTCACCATTTCATCAATCCGCCGCCGCCCGGTCATTTCGGGCAGTTCCGCCGGATAGCCCACGCTGAGCAGCGCCACGGGCGTCAGTGTTGCCGGAATATTCAAACTGGTGCGTACCCGCGCCGCATCGAAATTTCCGACCCAGGTTGAACCCATTCCCGCGGCAACGATGGCGAGTTGCGCATAGGCGGCGGCGATGGTGGCATCCTGCACCGCATACAGGGTCTCGCCGCGCGCGCCAAAGCGCTGCGCCGAGCGTGCGGCGTCGGAGCAGAACACCAGGCAGACGGGGGCTTCGGAGATGAAGGCTTGGTTTTCCGCGGCGGCCCGCAAATTATCCCGGTCGCTCTGTGCGGTGACCACTTCAATATGATATGCCTGCAAGTCGCCGGCCGAGGGTGCGGCACAGGCCATCTCCAGGACGGCGTGCAACTTCTCGCGTTCCACAGGCATGTCGGCCTGGTATTTACGCACGGAATGACGGTGCCGGACGGTTGTGAAGAAATCCCACATGCATGTCGCCTGCTGCTGTCTCAGATCGCCTTGGGTAAACCGGCCGGGACGCTCGGCTGTTTCATTGAGCCTTCGTGGTCCATTTGTTGAGCGGATGGGTCGGGAAATTCAGCTTCAGAACCTGCTCCGTGTCCTCGGCCAGTCGGGTTTCGCCCAGCTTCCGGTACGCGGTGGCGGTAATTGCCAGGGCATCCGCATTGGCCGGGCTGTTGGGGTAATGCTCGATCAGATATTTGGCACGGTTGATTGCCGCCACGTAAGCGCCGCGGCTCATGTAATAGTCCGCGACGTAGATCTCGTAACGCGCCAGATTGTTGCGTAGATAGATCATGCGCAGGCGCGCATCGTTCGCATACTTGCTGTTGGGGAAATTCTTCACCAGTGCGGCGAAATCCTCGAAGGACTGGCGCACATGCGTGGGGTCGCGCTGCGCCGGGTCCTGCGGCAGGATGCGGTCGAAGAAGCTGGCGCTGCGGTTGAAGTTGACCAGACCCTTCAGATAATAGGCGTAGTCGACGTTGGCATGACGCGGATGCAGTTTGATGAAACGGTCCGCGGCGGCGATGGCGGAATCGGCCTCGTCGTATTTGTAATAGGCGTAGGCGACTTCCAGTTCCGCCTGCTGGGCGTAAGGTCCAAACGGGTAGCGCGCTTCCAGGGTTTCGAAGTACTTGATGGCGGTTTCGTAATTGCCGTCGTTGAGCGCCGTCTTGGCTTCGGTGTAGAACTTGCTCGCCGACCAGTCCTTGGTTTCGTCGACTTTGGCGGGGAGCAGGGAGCAGCCCGCGATTAACAACAGGGCAAAGGCGACGTTAAGCGATTTCAACAGGCGCATGGTTCCGGGGATTTCCGTGAGAGTGAGGTGCGCATTCGACCTGCGCGGCAGTATACCCTAAACTGACGGCAGGTGAATCTGAGCCCGCTCAGGCGCGCTGCGACTCTTAACCCTGGAAAAAGCAGTACCAACCGTCAAGGACGCCAAGGCAAGCAACCCTTTCGATTCGGTCATCTCTCCACCGAATTGTGTGAATCGGTTGCTGGACACCGATCCAATGCTCTTGGCGTCCTTGGCGAGACAACAGATTTTTATAGGTTCTAACGCATAGAAGCGCACACCCATGACATCCCCGACACTCACCGCCCGAATTCCCGCCGAACTGGCCGGGCTGCGGCTCGATCAGGCGCTGGCCGAATTGTTCCCCGGTTATTCCCGCAGCCGCTTGCAGCAATGGATACGCGGCGGCAATGTGTGGGTGGATACGCAGCAACCGCGCTCGCGCGACCGGGTACTCGGCGGTGAGCAAGTGCGCATCGATGTGAGTTCGGAGGCCACTGACACCGTGACCGCGGCGCAGGATCTTCCGTTGACCATCGTCTATGAAGACGATGCGCTGCTGGTGGTCAACAAGCCCGCCGGTCTGGTGGTGCATCCGGCGGCGGGCAATCGCGACGGCACCTTGCTCAACGCCTTGCTGCATTACGCGCCGGAACTGGCCCGCGTGCCGCGCGCCGGGCTGGTGCACCGCATCGACAAGGACACCACCGGTCTGCTGGTGGTGGCGCGCACGCTGGTTGCGCATACACTGCTGGTCGAGCAATTGCAGGCGCGGTTATTCGAGCGTGAATATGCCGCCGTGGTGGCGGGCGTCATGACCGGCGGCGCCACGGTGGAAGGCGCCATGGCGCGACACCCGCGCGACCGTGTGCGCATGGCTGTCTGCGCCACCGGCAAGCCGGCCATTACGCATTATCGCGTGTTGCAACGCTTTCGCGCCCACACCCATGTGCAGGTCAAACTGGAGACTGGGCGCACGCATCAGATCCGCGTGCACATGGCGCATATTCATCATCCCGTGATCGGCGATGCGGTGTACGGCGGGCGGGCGCGTATCCCCGCCGGTTGCAGCCCAACGCTGGCCGAGACACTGCGGCATTTCAAACGACAGGCATTGCACGCCGCGCGTCTCGGCTTGGAACATCCGTTGAGTGGCGAGCACATGGCCTGGGAAGCGCCGTTGCCGGCGGATATGCAGACGCTGCTGGCGGTGCTGCGGGAAGATTTGTCAGTCTCACAGTAGCAACATCTGTCTATGAAATCATCGCAAGCCAACAGCGAAAATTTTCTCTGGCCCGACTGGCCGGCCCCCGCGCCAGTCCGCGCCGTGTGCACGACACGCGTCGGCGGTATCAGTCGGTCGCCGTATGCGAGCCTGAACCTCGGCGACCATGTCGGCGATGATCCGCGCGTCGTGGCGCAGAACCGTGCGTGGTTGCGCGGCGTTCTGAATCTGCCGGCTGATCCGTCCTGGTTACTGCAGGTGCACGGCGCAGACACCGTCGATGCCGCAGTGCAGACGCGGCCCTGCCAAGCCGATGCCGCGTATACGGATCGGCCCGGCGTGGTGTGCGCGGTGCTGACCGCGGATTGTCTGCCGTTGTTGCTGTGCGATCGCGTCGGCACGCGCGTGGCGGCGGTGCATGCCGGTTGGCGCGGCTTGGCCGGCGGTGTGATCGAGCGCGCGCTGGAAAGTTTTTCGGCGCCGGGGAGTGAACTCATGGCCTGGCTGGGACCGGCGATTGGCCCGCGTGCTTTCGAAGTGGGCGAAGAGGTGCGCGCGGAGTTTGTCGCGCACGACGCTGTGGCAGCGGCCGCGTTCCAGCCCGCGCGCGCGGGTCACTGGTATGCGGATCTGTACACGCTGGCGCGCCAGCGTCTGGTTGCATGCGCCGTGACCGCAGTTTACGGCGGCGAGCACTGCACCTACACCGACCCGACGCGCTTCTATTCCTACCGCCGCGACGGCAGCACCGGGCGCATGGCGAGTCTGATCTGGCTGGATGCTTTGCCAACATAGGACCATAGGATAACTTGCTGCTCTTAGAGCAGATCCCCTCTCCCTCAGGGAGCGGGAACGAATCAGCAGTTCGTTAAGGTATGATGCCCGACCATCTCACCACATCGAACCCGGCCCCATCATGAGTCTGCTCGCCTGGATAATCCTGTTCTCCCTGCTCGGCGGTGTGCTGAGCGTGCTGGCGGCGGCGACATTCCTGCTGTTCAGCGAGACCGCGCGCGCCAGGCTGTTGCCGCACTTCGTCAGTTTCGCCATCGGCGCCATGCTGGGTGCGGCGCTGCTGGGTTTGTTGCCGCATGCATTGGCAGACACGGGGCCGGGCGGCGCGCACCGGGTCGGTCTGACGCTGCTGTTGGGCTTGCTGAGTTTTTTCCTGTTGGAGAAAATGGTGCTGTGGCGGCATTGTCATGCCTCGCGCTGCGAGGCGCATGATCCGGCGTCGCGCGGTCATCATCACGCGCCGGCCGGCGCCCTGATCATCATCGCCGACGCCATCCATAATTGTGTCGATGGTGTGCTGATCGCCGCCGCGTTCCTCACCGACGCGCACCTGGGTGTGGTTACCGCGCTTGCGGTCGCGGCGCATGAGATCCCACAGGAAGTCGGCGACTTCGCTATTCTGCTGCACAGCGGTTTTTCGCGCGGCCGCGCGCTGTTCTTCAATATGCTCTCGTCCTTGACCACGGTGGTCGGCGGTGTACTGGCCTATTACAGTCTGAGCGGCATGCAGCAGGCGCTGCCCTACATCCTGGCCATCGCGGCGTCGAGCTTCTTGTATATCGCAGTGGCGGATCTGATTCCGGGGCTGCACAAACGGCCCGAGATCGCCGATACCGGCAAGCAGCTGGCGCTGATCGGTCTGGGCGTGGCCTTGATCCATGTTGCGCATATTTTTCTGGGCAACGTCTAGCCTTCATTTTCGGAACAGCAAACACGGGAGGATCGCATGAGTCACTGGTACATGCTCACCCTGGTCGGTCAGGACCGACCCGGTATCGTGGCGCGACTCACGCAAGCGCTGTTCCAAGGTGGCTGCAATCTCGGCGAGGCCTCGATGATGCGTCTCGGCGGCAACTTCACCATCATGTTGATGGCGCGGCACGACGGTACCCTCAAGACGCTGGCGAAACTGGTCGAACCGGTTGCCGAATCCATGGATTTGCATCTGCACGTGGACCGCATCGAGGGGCATCTGCATCAACATCTGGAGCCCGATGTGCGCATCACCGTGCACGGCGCCGACCGTGCCGGCATCATCGCACAGGTGACTGGCGCGCTCGCCGAAGCGGGACTCAATATCCTCGACTTGGAATCCGATGTCGCGGGCACGCCCGACAAACCCATCTATATCCTGCACATCGAGGGTGTGGCGCGCGAAGGCGTCGAGGCCTTGCGTTCGGCGCTGGCGGCGGTCGTGGACAAGGGCGTCGAGGCCCACATCCAGGCAATCGATACCATGATCGGATAGGCGATTTCTATCACGCCGCATGGCCATTCTTGAAATCCTCACCTACCCCGATCCGCGCCTGAAGCAGGTCGCGGTTCCGGTCGAACGCTTCGATGCCGGGCTGCGCCGCTGCGTCGCCGATCTGGAAGAAACCCTGCGCGCCAGCCCAGGCGGCGTAGGCATCGCCGCGCCGCAAGTGGGCCGGTTCGAGCGCATCGTGATCGTCGATGTCTCCGGCAAGCCCAAGATCAAGCAACACGGCCGGCTGATCCTGATCAATCCCGAGATCACCGCCTGGGGCGGTCAGGCGGTCGGACGCGAAGGTTGTCTGTCAGTGCCCGACTACACCGGCAATGTGCTCCGCGCCGAACGCATCACGCTCGCGGCGTGCGACGCCGAAGGCGCCGAGCACAGCTATGAGATGGAAGGCTACGAGGCGCGCGCCGTGCAGCACGAGATCGATCACCTCGACGGCCTGTTGTTCCTGGACCGCCTGGTAAGCCGGCGCAACGACCTGTTCCGCCGCAAGACCTATCTGCCGCCCGGCAAGGCTTGAAATACCCCCGCAGCCACCCCACTAATGAACTATCGTAACTAAATGTAGGAGCGTTGCGCCCACGAACAAATCCCGGGTTTCGCGAGCGCTCAACATCAGGCTACATCCGGCATCTAAATCGAATGGAGTGCGCACATGCGTATGGACAAACTGACCAGTAAATTCCAGCAGGCCCTGGCCGACGCGCAGTCGCTCGCCATCGGCCGCGATCACCAGTTCATCGAGCCGCAGCACGTCCTGGTCGCGCTGCTCGATCAACAGGGCGGTACGGTGCGCCACCTGCTGACGCAGGCCGATGTGAACGTGAACAAATTGCGTTCGCAACTCGGCGAGGCCTTGGATCGGCTGCCCAAAGTCGCGGGTGCGGAAGGCGAGGTGCACATCTCCAATGATCTCAATCGCGTCTTCAATATCACCGATAAGCTCGCCCAGCAGCGCAAGGATCAATACATCTCCAGCGAGTTGTTCGTGCTCGCCGCCCTGGAGGACAAGGGCGCGCTCGGCGAGATGCTGCGCAACAACGGCGCTACCAAGGGCATGCTCGAGAAGGCCATCGACGAAATGCGCGGCGGCCAGAAGATCGACGACCCGAATGCCGAGGAGCAGCGCCAGGCGCTGGAAAAATACACCATCGATCTGACCGAGCGCGCCGAACAGGGCAAGCTCGACCCGGTGATCGGCCGCGACGATGAGATTCGCCGCACCATTCAGGTCCTGCAGCGCCGCACCAAGAACAATCCGGTGCTGATCGGCGAGCCGGGTGTCGGCAAGACCGCCATCGTCGAAGGGCTGGCGCAGCGCATCATCAACGGCGAGGTGCCCGAGGGACTCAAAGGTAAACGCCTGCTGTCGCTGGACATGGGCGCGCTGATCGCCGGCGCGAAATTCCGCGGCGAATTCGAGGAGCGCCTCAAGGCCGTGCTCAACGATCTTTCCAAGCAGGAAGGCCAGATCATCCTGTTCATCGACGAGCTGCACACCATGGTCGGCGCCGGCAAGGCCGAAGGTTCCATGGATGCCGGCAATATGCTCAAGCCCGCGCTGGCGCGCGGCGAACTGCACTGCGTCGGCGCCACCACGCTGGACGAATACCGCAAATACATCGAGAAGGACGCCGCGCTGGAGCGGCGCTTCCAGAAGGTGCTGGTCGACGAGCCGAGCGTGGAAGACACCATCGCCATCCTGCGCGGTCTGAAAGAACGCTATGAGGTTCACCACGGCGTCGATATCACCGACCCGGCCATCGTCGCCGCGGCAACGCTGTCGCACCGTTACATCACCGATCGGCAACTGCCCGACAAGGCCATCGATCTGATCGATGAGGCGGCCAGCCGCATCCGCATGGAGATCGATTCCAAGCCGGAGGAGATGGACCGTTTGGAACGGCGCCTGATCCAGCTCAAGATCGAACGTGTTGCCTTGAAGAAGGAAACCGACGAAGCCTCGAAGAAGCGCCTGGACAATCTCCAGACCGAAATCGACAAACTCGATCGCGACTACTCCGATCTGGAAGAGATCTGGAAATCAGAAAAGCTGTCGCTGCAAGGCGCCGCCCACATCAAAGAAGACCTGGAGCGTGCGCGCATGGATCTGGAGACGGCACGCCGCGCTTCCGATCTGGCCCGCATGTCCGAACTGCAATACGGCCGCATTCCCGAGCTGGAGAAGCAACTGGTCGCGGCCTCGCAGGCCGAGACGCAGGACATGCAACTGCTGCGCAACAAGGTTACCGAGGAAGAGATCGCCGAGGTGGTGTCGAAGTGGACCGGCATCCCGGTGTCGAAGATGCTGGAAGGCGAACGCGACAAATTGCTGCGCATGGAAGATGAATTGCGCAAGCGCGTCATCGGTCAGGAGGAGGCGGTCAAGGTAGTAGCGAATGCCATCCGCCGTTCACGTGCCGGCCTGTCCGATCCCAATCGGCCGAACGGCTCGTTCCTGTTCCTTGGGCCCACCGGCGTCGGCAAAACCGAGTTGTGCAAGACGCTGGCGAGTTTTTTGTTCGATACCGATGAGGCCATGGTGCGCATCGACATGTCCGAGTTCATGGAGAAGCATTCCGTGGCGCGGCTGATCGGCGCGCCGCCCGGCTATGTCGGTTACGAGGAAGGCGGCTATCTCACGGAACTGGTGCGCCGCCGGCCCTACTCCGTCATTCTCATGGATGAGGTCGAGAAGGCCCACCCGGATGTGTTCAATGTGCTGTTGCAGGTGTTGGATGACGGACGGCTGACCGATGGCCAGGGCCGCACGGTGGATTTTCGCAATACCGTGATCGTGATGACGTCCAATCTGGGTTCGCAGACCATTCAGGAAATGGCCGGCGAACAGAATTACGAGAAGATGAAGGCGGCGGTGATGGAAATCGTCGGCGGCCACTTCCGCCCCGAGTTCATCAACCGCATCGACGACGTGGTGGTGTTCCATCCGTTGGGTCGCGAGCAGATCCGCGCCATCAGCACCATTCAGTTCGCCTACCTGCGCAAGCGCCTGCAGGACCGCGACCTGGACATCGAACTCACCGACGCGGCCTTGGACCGTCTCGGCGAGGCGGGTTTCGATCCAGTGTACGGTGCGCGGCCCTTGAAACGCGCCATCCAGCAGCAACTGGAGAATCCGCTGGCGCAGGAGATACTCGCCGGCCGGTTTGCGCCGGGCGACGCAATCCGCGTCGAGGTGCAGGGCGAACATCTTAGCTTCGTCAAGGGCGCGCGGGCATCGGCGGCGTGAGCAGTTGCCAGAGGTGCCGCTGCTCCCTCTGTGCGGCATGAAAAAAGGCGCGCCGAAGCGCGCCTTGAGTTAGCGATCCTCGCAATTATTGTACGACGCCGTCGATGACTTGAGGCGCGCTCGTCACGGTGGGTTTGACACCGATATAGTCGACATCCGAGGTATTGCTTGGGTCGTGCACGCCGGACGCAGAAGGCAGCGGGATAGGTGTGCTCGGCGGCGCCAGGCTGGTTGTGCCGCAAGCCACCTTGTTCAGCCGCAACTCCGCATTAAGCGACTTGACGAGGAGCGGCGTGTTGGTGCTCGGCAGCGTCATGGTAGCGCCATCCGGCAGCGAAAACGCCGACACATAGCGCGAACCCGGGGTGCTGCAGTCCACCGTGCTGTTGTCTGTCGGATTGACGCAGTCGCCCGGAATACCGTTCAGATTGCCGAAGCCGTTGAACTGCAGCAGGATGGACTTGCCGGCCCAAGTGCCGTAGGCCGCCCCGCTGGGCACGGTGTAGGGAATATTCTCCGGCGGGTCGAAGTGCACGACGCTGCCGTCGCTGGTTTTGGTCAACCAGGTTTCCTGATTCCACTGATTGGGACCAGTCTGCCAAGTGTAATAGGTGGCGGGATTGCTCGGTTCGCAGACCATGGTGCTGGGCGAGCCGGCCGGGCAATTCGCGTTCGAAAGCGCCGTCGTGAACAGTTTGCCGGTCATGACGCCGCTCTGAAACTGTGAGCTCGACATGAACAGCAGCGGGTCTGTGAACTCAATGGCCGTGCTGGCGTCCTGTAACCCGCCCGTGCCGAAGCTGTAAGTCACTGTGTTGGCGGTGCTGGACGCTGAATTCCACTGGAAGGCCGTGCCATTGCCGAACGGCGAGCAAGTACTCATATCGAATGCGTTGCAGGGAGCAGGTGCGCCGCCACTGGCAACGAAATTCGAGACCGACGTAGCGGTGGGGCATTGGTTGAGGCAATACAGCGCAGGCGGAGCGGAACTGTCGCCAGGGACGACGTCCGACTGGGTGTAGTAATAAACGGCATCACCCGCTGTGTGCGCCGAGCCGGTGGGCGGGATATTGATGTTGCCGCCGAACGAGTCCGACCAGCCCGAGATCGGTGCGTTGTTGAATACCGTCCCGGTGACGGTTGCAACCGGGCTTATCGCCGTCAGCACGCAGCCGTTGTTGCCGCAGGTTTGCGTGCCGATGACGGTGAAGTTGCTGTTGGCGTTATTCCATTGGATTTGCCAATTGTTGAAGCCGGTCACGGCGGAATTGCTCGTCTGATTGGTGAGGTCGCCGTTGAAGGAGAAGGGAACGCCGTCCATCGCCGTCAGGGTTTCCTGATTCTGCGTCCACTTGGTCAGCTTGCCGCCGTTCTTGGCGAGGTGATAGGTGCTGGTGTTGCCGGGGCGTTGATCGGTGACGGTGGCGCCGACCACCGGGCCGTCCGGCAGGCTGTTCAGATCCAGCCCCTGGAAGTTGATGCCCCAGTAACCGGCGAAGCCGTAGTAACTGTTGCTGTTGTAGGCGACGGTGATGGGGAAGCCTGGGTTGGCTTGATCCACCCGGGTACCGTCGTTGGCGTTGTAGATTCCATAGCCCCATACCGATTTCTGGGCATTGGCTTTGGAGCGATCAAAACAGATATCGTGGGTACCGTCGTCGCGACGGAACACACCCGCGGGGTAACTCGTTTCGCTCGAGTCATAGGCGAAGTTGAAAGTCACCGGGGTGGGTGGTTGCGTGGATTGGTCCAGCGCCGTCATGGTGCCGGAGCCGGCCGTGGTGGAGGTCGCCGTCAGTGATAGAGCGTTGTTGCTGGAATTTCCACCGGTCTCCAGGTAGCTGACATTGGCGCCGTTCGCGTCGATGAAGCCATTAAACTGGGTCGTGCCGGCAGACTTGCCGATATAGTCCACGCGCACCTGACCATAGGGCGGTGCGTCGGTCGGCGACTGGGTGGCGTTGAGGTGAACATAGATATCAACGGCCTGCCCCTGTTCGGTCATGGATATCCAGATCTTGGCGAGCATGGGGTCGGTGTTGCTCGCGCGGGTGACGTTGACCACGGCGGTCATGTAGTCGGGTGTCGAGGTGGCGCCGGAAGCGCCCGATGTTGAATTGCTGGCGCTCGACTGGCTCTTGGTGTCGCACTTGTTCTTGTCGATCAGGGCGATGTAGTCGCCTTTGTTGACCATGTCGGCGGGCCGCATCGCATCCATGATGCAAAGCACCATGTTGAGATTGGCGATGCCGTCCGAGGTCGCATCCTGCACGTAGACGTTCTGCGGATCTAGGGCGTATGGCGAGGTGGAGGTGGGTACCGCCAACGCGGTGAGCGGTGCCGCGCCGGTCAGCGACAGCAGCAGCGCCAATGACTGGAGTTGCAGTGATTTTGAGTTCATGGCTGTGTCCTTTATTTGGCGGTTACAACAGAAATCTGGGCTGCTGTAGATACGCCGGCTACCGTTGCGGTACCGCCGGCACTGGCACTGCTACCGCCGCCGCCGCAGGCAGTGAGTGCCAGCAAGCCAATGATCGAAACTATTACGTTCAGGTATTTCATGACTGACCTCCATATAATCCTCGGAAAATGCCCGACGCGAGTGGAACCGGATCGCGCCCTCGCCAGTTAGCGGAAGCAGTCGCCGTTTCTTTAAGTGGGCAGACGATAATTTCCTGTTTTCGGTGCTCCGCGGGTGGCTTCGATATCAGCGATCACCGCGAATGAGAACCGGTGGAACAGCCGGCATGAGGATAGTTTTAGTGTTTCATGCTATGCCGAATGGTGATGCGACCGCCGGATTTTCAAGGTGCTTCTGAATAACCCCCTCTCCCCCGCCTCAGCGGTGGAGAGGGTTGGGGTGAGGAGTTAATCAAAGTTTCCTCAACCAGCAATGGCCACGTCCGGCTGCGTGCCTTCCTGTTCCTGCCGCTCGCGCTGCTGCAACTCCCACAGGCTGGCATACAACCCATCGGCTGCCAGCAGATGCTCATGCGTGCCGCGCTCGACGATGCGGCCTTGTTCCAACACCAGAATCTGGTCGGCGTCGATGATTGTCGAGAGCCGATGCGCGATCACCAGCGTAGTGTGGTCGGCGGCCACGTCGTGCAGGGCTTCGAGGATCGCCTGTTCAGAGTGAGAGTCGAGACTTGAGGTGGCTTCGTCGAAGATCAGTATCCGCGGCTTCTTGAGTATGGTGCGGGCGATGGCGACGCGCTGCTTCTCGCCGCCGGACAGTTTCAGGCCGCGCTCGCCGACCAGGGTTTCGTAGCCCTTGGGCAGCTGCATGATGAAGTGATGGATGTGCGCCAACTGGGCGGCACGCACCACTTCCTCGTGACTGGCATCGGGACGCGCATAGGCGATGTTGTAGGCGATGCTCTCATTGAACAGCACGGTGTCCTGCGGCACGATACCGATGGCGGCGCGCAGGCTCTGTTGCATTACAGCGCGGATGTCCTGGCCGTTGATCAGGATGCGTCCGCCGCTGACGTCGTAGAAGCGGAACAGCAGCCGTGCCAGTGTCGATTTGCCCGCGCCGCTGGGCCCGACCACGGCGAGCTTCATGCCCGGCGGGATGTCGAAATCGACATCGAACAGAATCGGCCGTTCCGGGTCGTAGGCGAACGACACATGCTCGAAGCGCACGCGCGCATCGCCGACCACCAGCGGCGTGGCGTCCGGCCGGTCGGTGACTTCGGGCTTTTCATCGAGCAGTTTGAAGAGCCGGTCCATGTCGGCCAGCGCATGCTTCAATTGACTGTAGACGATGCCGAGGAAATTCAGCGGCACGAACAGCTGCAGCAGGAAAGCGTTGACCAGCACCAGATCGCCCAGCGTCATGGTTTTGTTCACCACGCCCTGGCTGGCCAGAATCATGATCGCCGTGACGCCGCCGGCGATCACCACGCCCTGGGTGAAGTTGAGCACGGACATCGAGGTCTGGCTCTTCACGGCGGCGTCCTGCCAATGCGTCAGCGTTTCGTTGTAACGGCGCAGTTCGAAGGCTTCGTTGCCGAAATATTTTACGGTCTCGTAATTGAGCAGGCTGTCGATGGCCTGGGCGTTGGCGCGCGAGTCCATGGCGTTCATGCGGGCGCGCAGCGGCATGCGCCATTCGGTAATCACAAACGTCAGCGCCACGTAGATCACGACGGTGATCACGGTGGCGATCATGAACCAGGCGCTGTAGCGACTCAGCAGGATGACGGCGACCAGGGCGAGTTCCACCAGGGTCGGCACGATGTTGAACAGCAGATAGACCAGCAGATTGCTCATGCTGGTGGTGCCGCGCTCGATGTCGCGCGTCAGCCCGCCGGTCTTGCGTTCCAGGTGGAAGCGCAGCGACAGCGCATGGAGATGCGCCAGCACCTGGCCCGCCACCTCGCGGACGATGCCGTGCCGCACCTTGGCGAACAGCATGTCGCGCAGTTCATTGAACAGCGAACCGGACAGACGCAGCGCACCGTAGCCGAGCAGCAGCGACAGCGGCAGCACCAGCACGCGGTTGTGGCCGGCATCGAGCGCATCGACGATGTGCTTGAGCAGCAGCGGCACGCCGACCACGGCGAACTTGGCGAGCAGCAGCGACAACAGCGCCAGCCCGGTGCGCCAGCGGTGCCGCCACAGATACGGCAGCATGTCGCGCAGCGTCAGCAGGTCTTTGCCTTTTACGGTGGGGATGTGAGCTTGGATGTCATGCATAGGGTTGGTCGCGAATTGTAGGAGCGGCCTTCGGCCGCGAACCGCTCGGTGGTAACGTGGAACGGTTTGCGGGCAGCATCCGCTTCTGCGGCGCGTCTAGTGAGTACGTCAATGTCACCGTGCCTTTCGCCGCCGCCGCGCACGCCACCCAGTTTCGGGATGGTGCTGGCTTCATCCAGGCTGTTTTCCGCCAGCCCCATGGCGGCAGCGCTGAAAAAACGGCGACCCCAGCGTCGCGGGGATGCCTAGGTCGACATTCGGCAACATGATGACGATTTTCTTGGCCATGGTGCGGGTCTCGGGAGGGCGCGGTGGCGACCTGTCATTAAGGACATTGTCACAGAATCGCCGTCAGGTGCAAACCGCTGTTCCGGCCCCTCCCGGTTGCCACCTCGCCGCGTACTGGGCGCTGTCTGCTGGAATGACCGGGTCATTGGATCGGGATCGGCACGCTCGATGCCGAAGACTCAGGAAAGCGAGGGTGGGATTGCAAGGTATATACCGCGCGCTAATAAGGGGCTCTCCAGCCGGGCGGTGATTGACCGCTACAGAGGACATGCCTCATGTCCTCGGAGCGGTCTATGCACGTCGCCAGCCTTGCGGTCCCCCCTTGCGAATACCGCCTGTCACTTTCGGAAATCATCGGAGCGCTCAGTTACGCACTCGATCTCACGGAAGGCCAGCCGCCCGGGCACTGCATCCGCTGCTGCTGGATCGGTGTTCACATCGGCCAGCGTCTTGGCCTGGATTCGGCCACGCTTTGGGATCTGTATTACACCTTGCTGCTGAAGGACGCCGGTTGCAGCAGCAATGCCGCGCGCTTGTGCGATCTCTACGGCTACGACGACCGCATCACCAAGCACGATTTCAAAACTGTCGATACCGACAATGTCGCGCAACTGGTGCAGTTCGTGCTGGCGCATACCGGCTTGAAGGGGCCGCTCGCCGAGCGCTTCAAGCGCGTTCTGCGCTTGGCGCGCCAGGGCGAGCAGTTGGCGACCGAACTTGTCCAAACCCGCTGCGAGCGCGGCGCGAAAATTGCCAAGCAGTTGGGTTTCGGTGAAGGTGTCGCCGCTGGCATCTTCTCGCTGGACGAGCATTGGAACGGGCGTGGTAAACCGCTGCGTCTGCGCGGCGCGGACATCCCGCTGTTCTCGCGCATCGCCTTGCTCGCTCAAGTCATCGACGTGTTTCACCATGTGGGCGGCGCGGCCGCGGCAGTGCAGGAAATCCGCGTGCGCCGCGGCAGTTGGTTCGATCCCGAACTGGTCGATATCGCGCTAGGTCTCGAACATCATGCGGCCTTCTGGGCAGCGCTGCGCAGTGACGATATTGGGAGTCTGGTTCAGGGCCTTGAGCCCGAGTCGCGCGCGCTCACCGTCGACGACGATCTTCTGGATAACATCGCCGAGGCATTCAGTCAGGTGGTGGATGCCAAAAGCCCATATACCGCGGGTCACAGTGAACGTGTCGCGCTCTACACCGACGTGTTGGCGAGTAAATTGGGGATTGCGGGGCCGCGCCGCCGCTGGCTGAAGCGTGGCGCGTTGTTGCATGACCTGGGCAAGCTCGGTGTCAGCAACTCGATCCTGGACAAGGCAGGGACGCTGACCGATGAGGAATGGCGGGAAGTGCGCCTGCATCCCGCCTACACCGAAGAAATTCTCTCGCGCATCGTGCCCTTCAAAGATCTGGCGATCGTCGCCGGCGCGCATCACGAACGTCTCGACGGCAAGGGCTACCCGAAGGGTATGGTGGCGGCCGACCTGACGCTGGAGACGCGCATAATCACGGTCTGCGACATTTTCGATGCGATCACCGCCGACCGGCCGTATCGTGGTCCGATCCCGGTGCCGCAGGCATTGGAGATCATGGGGCGTATGACCGGGACGGCGCTCGATACGGATTGCTATCGCGCGCTGCTCGACTGCGTGCATGAAATGGAGCTTTAGTTGCCCTGTCGCCGACCCAACCCGGCAGCTACCCATCAATACACGGCGCTTTGTATACTTGATCCGGGCAACTGAACCGACAAGGTCGATGAAGGAGACTCTGGCTATGAAACCCAGCGAGGCGGAACTCAAGCGGGCCGTCTTCGAGTCGCGCCGCATGCGCGCCGCGGCGGACGATCCCCATGCCCTGGCGAAAACCGTGCTGTATCTGCAGCGGCGGGTGGAGTCCCTGGAAAAGGTGTGCCGCACGGCCGACCTGTACCTGCACTTCGGATTGCCCGAGCAGGAGCATGCGGAGCTGGTGCGGGCCCTGGAGGAAGCCAAGCGCATCGAGGCCGAGGAACGCGGCGCCGAGGGCGGAGACCTGGGGCTGGCCTGAAAGCGCCGGTGCGTCGCGTGCGCGGCTGTGGGATAATGCCTATTGATTTCTCATGGGTTCGGCCCCAGGTCGGACTGGAGAATGTGCATTTTCCCCTCGAGGTGTTGTCATGCCGATTTATGAATACGAGTGCGCCGCGTGCGGGCACCAGATGGAAAGCCTGCAAAAAATCAGCGATGCTCCGTTGGTCGATTGTCCGCAGTGCGGCAAGCCCAGCCTGCGTAAGCTGATCTCGGCGGCTGGTTTCCGCCTCAAGGGTGGCGGCTGGTACGAGACCGATTTCAAATCGGGCAACAAGAAAAAGAACGTGGTCGATTCCGGCGCTGCGTCGTCCTCGTCAGACAAGGCGCCTGAAAAGAAGGCCGGCGGCGGTTGCGGCAGCGGCGGTTGTGGCCACAAGCATTGAACGAAGCGGATTGTTCACGTGACGCGGAACTGAAATGAGTTTCCTGCGTCGCTACCTGATTGCCGGCCTGCTCATCTGGGTGCCACTGGGCGTCACTTCGCTGGTGCTGATGTGGCTGGTCGATGTCATGGATCGGACCTTGCTGTTGCTGCCGCATCAATATCAGCCGGAGACCTTGCTGGGGGTGCGCATCCCAGGGCTGGGCATCGTGCTGACCGTGGCGGTGCTGCTGGTTACCGGCGTGGTGGCGGCCAATCTGTTCGGTCGGCGACTGGTGGCGGGCTGGGAGTCCTTGCTGTCGCGCATCCCGCTGGTGCGCTCCATCTACATGGGCGTCAAGCAGCTCATGGAAATGCTGTTCAGTCCCGGCGGTCAATCATTCCGCAAGGTGTTGCTGATCGAATACCCGCGCGCCGGCCTGTGGACCTTGGCTTTTCAGACCGGCGTCACGGTCGGCGAGGCCCAGCACAAAACCGGTCGCGACGTCGTCAACGTCTATGTCCCCACCACGCCTAACCCGACCTCGGGATTTTTCCTCATGGTGCCGCAGCGCGATGTCGTGGAGCTCGACATGAGCGTGGATGACGGCTTGAAGATGCTGATCTCCATGGGGGCGATCGTGCCGCCCTGGCAGGCGCCGGTCCCTCCGGTTGCGCCACCCGTGGCGAATCCGTAACATCCGCGCTTTCTTTGAATATAACTGAACCGCCAAGGACGCCAAGAACGCCAGGAGAAATTAAAACGCGGTAGTCCTGACCGCGTTGCAGTTTCCTATCTTTGGTTTTCTTGGCGTCCTTGGCGTACTTGGCGGTTCAAAATGAATACTACAATGCGTAGCCACTACTGCGGTCAGCTCAACGAATCCCACCTCGACCAGGAGGTCACTCTGTGCGGTTGGGTGAACCGGCGCCGCGATCATGGCGGCGTGATCTTCATCGACCTGCGCGACCGTGAAGGCCTGATGCAGGTGGTGTTCGATCCGGACAGCCCCGATACCTTTGCCATCGCCGAGCGGGTGCGCAGCGAATACGTGCTGCGCGTCACCGGCAAAGTGCGGCGTCGGCCGGCCGGCACGGAAAATCCCGCGCTGCCCACCGGTCAAGTGGAGCTGGCGGTGAGCGGCCTGGAGATACTGAATCGCGCCGAGACGCCGCCGTTCCAGCTCGACGAGGACGACGTCAACGAGGAAACCCGGTTGCGTTACCGTTATCTCGATCTGCGCCGACCGGTGATGCAGGAACGCCTGCGCCTGCGCGCGCTGGTCACGCGCACGCTGCGCCGCTTTCTCGATGACCAGGGCTTCCTCGACATCGAAACGCCGATGCTCACCAAGGCCACGCCGGAAGGCGCGCGCGATTATCTGGTGCCGAGCCGCACGCACGCCGGCAGTTTCTTCGCCCTGCCGCAGTCGCCGCAGTTGTTCAAGCAACTGCTGATGATGGCCGGCATGGACCGTTATTATCAGATCGTGCGCTGCTTCCGCGACGAAGACCTGCGCGCCGACCGTCAGCCGGAATTTACCCAGCTCGACATCGAGACCTCGTTCCTCAACGAAAACCAGATCATGGGCCTCATGGAAGAGATGGTGCGCGATCTGTTTGCCAAGGTGGTTGAGGTGCCGCTGCACGCGCCGATCCCGCGCATGAGCTACGCCGAAGCCATGCACCGTTACGGCGTCGACAAGCCCGACCTGCGCATCCCGCTGGAACTGGTGGAGCTGTCCGACCTGATGCAGGCCGTCGAATTCAAGGTTTTTTCAGCGCCGGCGAAGGATCCCAAGGGCCGCGTCGCCGCGCTGCGGCTGCCGGAGGGCGGCACGCTGAGCCGCAAGGAGATCGACGATTACACCGCCTATGTCGCGCGTTACGGCGCCAAGGGTCTGGCCTACATCAAGGTCAACGACCGCGCCAAGGGCCGCGACGGACTGCAATCGCCGATCCTGAAATTCCTGCCTGACGATGTCATCGAAGCGATCATGACGCGCACCGGCGCGCAGACCGGTGACCTGGTGTTCTTCGGCGCCGACAGCGCCAAGGTCGTCAACGAGGCGCTGGGTGCATTGCGCATCAAGCTCGGCCACGACCGCGGCTTGGTGGAGCGCGGCTGGAAACTGCTCTGGGTGGTGGACTTCCCGATGTTCGAATGGGACGACAAGGACAATCGCTGGATGGCGCTGCACCATCCTTTCACCGCGCCCAGTATCGACGACAGCGCCGCCTTGGAATTGGATCCCGGTGTGTGCCTGTCGCGCGCCTATGACCTGGTGCTGAACGGCACCGAACTCGGCGGCGGTTCGATCCGCATCCATCGCAGCGACTTGCAGGAGACCGTATTCAAACTGCTGGGCATCGGTCCCGAGGAAGCGCGCGATAAATTCGGCTTCCTGCTCGACGCGCTCAAATACGGCTGCCCGCCGCACGGCGGCATCGCCTTCGGTCTGGACCGATTGGTGATGCTCATGACCGGCGCCGGTTCGATCCGCGAAGTGATGGCCTTCCCCAAGACCCAGACCGCCGCCTGTCCGCTGACCAATGCGCCGGCGCCGGTCGCCGAGGCGCAGTTGCGCGATCTGCACATCCGGGTGCGCGTGCCGCCGGCTGCCACTAGTTGATCGATCTTGATTGAACCGCCAAGGGCGCCAAGAACGCCAAGGCGGAATCATCGTTTGCTCACCCTGTCAGTGATGGGTGAGCTATGCCGGTAGCTTCATGCCGCATGTTCATTATCAGGCAGCTTGATAAGGCTTTCCGCCGGAATCCCCAATCCTTCATGCAACTTCCGGATCATCGTGAGCGTGAGCGAGCGTTTGCGGTTGAGTATTTCGTAGACGCGGTTCAGGCGGCCGATCATGGGAACGAGATCGGCGGGTGTGAGGTTTAGTTGTTCCATGCGGAACTTGATTGCTTCCACGGGATCGGGCAGGTCGAGCGGAAAATGTTTGCGCTCGTAGACCTCGACCAGGGTTACCAGCACATCCAGCCGTTCGCCCTCCGGCGTGTTCGCGCGTGCGCTCATGAGGGTTTCGATCTCCTTGAGCGCGGCGCGGTGATCGGACTTGGTTCTGATGGGGCGGATGTGCACGGTTCGATCCCTGTCAGACGGTTTGCGCGTCGATTTTGTCGTACCGCGCGTGCGTGCCGATGAAGCGGACATAAACCACCCGGTAATCGTAGTTGATCCAGACGACGCGGCGGTATTTGTTGCCGTCGATATTGAACACCACCCGGCCGTCGCGCAGAATGCTGACGTTGCGGTAATCGCGCTTCACGTCCGCGGGACCGGACCAGTCCGTTTTGGACACATGGCGGCGCCAGACCAACAGGGGCTCTCTGGCATCCTGATGCGCCGGAGTCCGTTCCCGGTAGGCCTTGAGTGTGGACAAGGCGATGATACGCATCGGGGAATCATAGTCCCATGCCGGGACTCCAGCAAGTGGACTCCGGAGACCTTTTCGATGTCCGCTCGCCGTAGCCAATCGGGAGTCCGCCGTGCCCTTGCCCTACAAACGCCCTGAATCCGTGCTCGTGGTGATCTACACCGCCGTCGGCGAAGTGCTGCTATTGCAGCGCCGCGAACCACCGGACTTCTGGCAATCCGTCACCGGCAGTCTGCATTGGGACGAGGTGCCCGCACAGGCCGCGGCGCGCGAGTTGGCCGAGGAAACGGGTATCACCGGCGTGGCCATCGAAGACTGCGGCCGGATCAACCGCTACCCGATTCTGCCGGCTTGGCGGGCGCGCTACGCGCCGGACGTTTTCGAGAACGTCGAGCATGTATTCCGGGTCCAATTACCAGCGCGCGCGGCAATCCGGCTGAATCCGGCGGAACATGTCGCGATGGAATGGCTGCCGTTCGGCTTGGCCGCGCGACGCGCCAGTTCGCAAACCAATCGGATGGCGATACTGGAACAGGGGGTATTGCCCTCCCAAAAGAGGGGTGGATGATGCGCGTGCATCTCAGTAGGATGGTGGCATGACACAGAACGCTTTGGCAGTGCAGGAATTCACCACCCTCGACGACGCGACCTGCGATGAGCGCATCCGTGCCGCCAAGGCGGCGCTCGGTGAGCGTCTGGTGATTCTCGGCCACCACTATCAGCGTGATGAAGTCTATTGCCATGCCGATTTCACCGGCGATTCGCTCAAGCTGTCGCGCGAAGCGGCCAAGTCCAAGGCCGATTACATCGTCTTCTGCGGCGTGCATTTCATGGCCGAGGTAGCGGACATCCTGTCGCGGCCCGAACAGATTTCCATTCTGCCCGATCTCGCCGCCGGCTGTTCCATGGCGGACATGGCCAATCTCGCCAAGGTCGAACGCGCTTGGCGCGAACTGGCCACGCTGCTCGATCCCGATGCGACGATCACGCCGGTCACCTACATCAATTCCGCCGCCGACCTGAAAGCCTTCTGTGGCCGGCATGGCGGTATCGTCTGCACCTCGACCAATGCGCGGCATGTCTTGGAGTGGTCGTTCAAGCAGCGCGAGAAGGTACTGTTTTTTCCTGATCAGCACCTGGGCCGCAACACCGGCTATCGCATGGGCATCCCGCTCGATGCGATGGTGGTGTGGGATTTCGATCAACCCTACGGTGGCCTGACGCGCGAACAGATCGAGCGCGCCAAGATCATTCTGTGGAAGGGCTTCTGCTCCGTGCACCAGATGTTCAAACCCGAACAGATCGATGCCTTCAAGGCGCGCTATCCAGAAACCAAAGTGATAGCGCATCCCGAGGCCAGCTTCGAGGTTTGCCGGAAATCCGATTACGTCGGCTCCACCGAATTCATCATCAAGACCATCAAGGCCGCCGAGCCGAATACCCGCTGGCTGGTGGGTACGGAGCTGAATCTGGTCAATCGCCTGCACGAGGAGTGTCGGCACGAGGGCAAGAACGTGCATTTCATGTCGCCGACGGTGTGCATGTGCTCGACCATGTTCCGTGTCGATCCGCAGCACCTGCTCTGGACGTTGGAGAATCTGGTCGAGGGCAAGGTGGTCAACCGCATCAGTGTGCCGCCGGCCGAAGCCGAGCAGGCGCGTCTGGCTTTGCAGCGCATGCTGGACGTCTCGCCTTGAGGCATTGCTCAGCCGTCGCTATGCCATGATTTCAGCCGGAACCTTTCAGTGTAATTCGCGTTCATACTGATTCATTTGCAGAGTAACTGTTTTGCCTGATCTTGGCGTGCACTGGCGATACCACACCTCGTGGCGAGGAAGTCCCGATCTCTACCCAAGCCGAAACCGTCGTCCTGATCCACGGTCTGTGGATGAACGGCCTGGAGATGAGTCTGTTGCGCTGGCGTCTCAACGAGTTTGGCTTCGCGACGCAACGCTTCTCCTACCCGACGGTACGCAGCGATATCGCCACCAACGCCGTGCGCTTGCAGCGATTCCTCGGCGGTCTCGACGCCGACACTGTGCACTTCGTCGGTCACAGTCTCGGCGGGCTGCTGGTCCTGCGCTTGTTCGAGGATTTCCCTGCGCAGCGACCGGGGCGCATCGTGTTGCTCGGCACGCCGTATGCGGGCAGTACCACGGCGCGCAATCTGGCGCGTCATGCTTGGGGTCGCCGTCTGCTGGGCCGCAGTCTCGAACAGGCCTTGCTCGGCGGCGGTCCGCGCTGGCAGGGCGGACGCGATCTCGGCGTGATCGCCGGCACCAAGCCGGTCGGCATGGGCTTGCTGGTGGGCGAGCTGCCACAGCCCAACGACGGCACGGTCATCGTCGCCGAAACCCAGGGCATACCCGGCGCGGTATCCTTCACCCATCCCAGTAGTCACAGCAGTCTGCTGTTCTCCGCCGAGATTGCGCAACGGGTCTGTCAATTTCTGCGCGGCGGCCGCTTCGAGACGCGTGCTCCGTAGCGGATTGTCCTGCTGGTCCGCACCGCGCTATTTCAGGCGCGGGGGCAATGCTAAACTAGCCGCCATTCCGATTCCTGATGAGGCAGGTATGGCAGGTCACAGCAAATGGGCGAATATCCAGCATCGCAAGAACGCTCAGGACGCCAAGCGCGGCAAAATCTTCACCAAACTGATCCGCGAGATCACCGTGGCCGCGCGCATGGGCGGTCCCGATGCGGCCTCCAACCCGCGGCTGCGCGCCGCCATCGACAAGGCGCTGACCAACAACATGACCCGCGACACGGTCGAGCGCGCCATCAAGCGCGGTGCGGGCGCACAGGACGGCGCCAATGTCGAAGAGGTACGTTATGAGGGCTACGGCCCGGGCGGTGTCGCAGTGCTGGTCGAGTGCATGACCGACAACCGCAACCGCACTGTCGGCGATGTGCGTCACGCCTTCACCAAGTGCGGCGGTAATCTCGGCACCGACGGTTCGGTCGCTTATCTGTTCACCAAGGCCGGTGTGCTGAATTATCCCACGGGCAGCGACGAAGACCGTATCATGGGGGTGGCGCTGGAAGCGGGTGCGCAGGACATCGTCAGTGCTGACGATGGATCCGTCGAGGTGCTGACCGGCGCGGATGATTTCGACGCCGTGAAGCAGGCGCTGTTGGCTGCGGGTCTCGCGCCCGAGTCCGCCGAAGTCACGATGCGCGCATCCACCGCTATGGCCCTGGATGCGGAGATAGCGCCGAAAATGATCAAGCTGATCGACATGCTCGAAGACCTCGATGACGTGCAGAACGTCTATTCCAATGCGGATATCTCCGACGACATCATGGAGCAACTGGCATGAGCCCGTGTCTCGGCTTGTGCAGTCTCATTCAGTGACCAGAATTCTCGGCATCGATCCCGGCTCGCTGATCACCGGTTACGGCATCATCGACGTGGATGGTCCGCGCAACAGCTATGTGACCAGCGGTTGTCTGCGTTTGCCGGCCGGACCGCTGCCGGAACGTCTGCGGCTGATCTTCGTCGAACTCAGTGAACTCATGGCGTCGCACCGACCCGATGAGATGGCCATTGAAGCGGTGTTTATGCACCGCAATGCCGACTCGGCGCTGAAGCTCGGTCAGGCGCGCGGCGCGGCGATCTGCGCCGGCGTGCTGCGCGACCTGAAAGTGGCGGAATACAGCCCGCGTCAGGTCAAGCAGGCCGTGGTCGGCAAGGGCGGCGCGACGAAGCATCAGGTTCAGCACATGGTCAAAGTGCTATTGAAGCTGGCCGGCGATCCGCAGGCCGATGCCGCCGATGCCTTGGCGGTGGCTTTGTGTCATGGCCACACCAACCAGACCCTGGCGCAGATTCCCGCGGCGCGGCGCGTGCGTGCCGGGCGGATGCGATGATCGGCCGGTTGCGCGGAACCTTGTTGCACAAGCAGCCGCCGCATCTACTGCTGGATGTGCGGGGTGTGGGCTACGAGATCGAAGTGCCGATGTCGACCTTTTACGACTTGCCGGGCGAGGGTGGCGAGGTAATCCTGTTTACCCATCTGTTGGTGCGGGAAGATGCGCATCTGCTGTGCGGGTTTGCCACAGCGGCGGAGCGCGCGCTGTTCCGCAGCTTGATCAAGGTCAACGGGGTAGGCGCAAAATTGGCGCTGGCTATCCTATCCGGTATCAGCGCCGAAGGTTTCGCGCGCTGTGTGCAGAGCCGGGACGCGGCGACGCTGACGCGGTTGCCGGGCATCGGCAAGAAGACCGCCGAACGGCTCATCATCGAAATGCGCGACCGGCTGGAGGGTTTTACCGGTCTGACGGTCGATGCCTCGGGTCGCACGGCAGGCCTGCGGGCGCCGGACAACCCGGTGGAGGATGCGGTCAGCGCGCTACTGGCGCTGGGCTATAAGCCGCCGGAGGCGACGCGGCTGGTGCGTGCGGTGGATTGCGCGGATCTGTCCAGTGAGGAGATCATACGCCGCGCTTTACAGGCAGCGGTGAAGGTGTGAAGGCTACGGCCGCTATAACCGATCAACACTTTTTCAATTTGTAATGTGAACAATGAGACCATGAACAGACTGACCACCAAGCCCGTTACTACGAGCGTCTTCCGCGCCGTTCCGATGCTCCTGCTCTGCGGTGCCGCGCCGCTGTCAGCACAGACTTTTCCCTTGCCCCCGCCGGGCGATGATCTGATCGGCGCGGTGCGCAGTGTCGAGGCGGTTCGCGCCGACACGTTGCTCGATTTGGCGCGGCGCAACAACCTGGGCTACGATGCCATCGAACTCGCCAATCCGGGTGTCGATCCCTGGCTGCCCGGTGCCGGCACGGTGGTGGTTCTGCCGACCCGTTTCATCTTGCCGCCGGTGCCGCGCGAAGGCATTGTGCTCAATGTTCCGGAGATGCGTCTCTATTACTATCCCAAACCCAAGAAGGGTGAACAGCCGGTGGTGATCACCTATCCGGCGAGTGTTGGCCGCATGGATTGGAAGACGCCGGTCGCCGTGACCCGCGTGGTGGCCAAGGAGCCCAACCCGACGTGGACCGTCCCCGAGACGATCCGGGCCGAGCATGCCGCGAATGGCGATTACCTGCCCAAGGTGGTGCCGGCGGGTCCGAACAATCCGCTGGGCCTGTTCGCCATGCATCTGGGTATCAGTGGCTATCTGATTCACGGCACCAACAACCCCAACGGGCTGGGTATGCGCGTCACGCATGGCTGCATGCGCCTGTACCCCGAAGATATCGCGGCGCTTTTCAAGATGGTACCGGTCGGCACGCCGGTACGTATCATCAATATGCCGTACAAAGTCGGTCAACATGATGGCCAGTTGTACCTGGAGGCGCATCCGCCGCTGGATGAGGATAAAGCGCGCTACCACAACAACGAAACGCCGCTGGTACAGGCGGTGGTGGCGGCGACGCAGGATCGCGCCTATTCAGTGGACTGGAATCTTGCGCAACAGGTGGCGGCGCAGCCGCTGGGTATTCCAGTGCTGATTTCGAGCCGGCCGGCGTTGCCGTCGGCACCCGGTGCGGTTGTTCAGGGCGGCGCCAGAAAGGTCTCGCTCGTCACGACGGGCGCGCGGCCGCGTTGAAGTTGCGCACGGCGCGCGGCAGGCGATAAAAAGCCCCGCGTGCTTGCGCACGCGGGGCTTTTTCATTCACAAGTCAGCTATCGATTACTTGTTCATCGACTTCTTGAACATGCGATCAATCTTCTCGTTGGTGTCGGTGCAGCAGGTGTTGGCCTTGTCAGCATCCGCCTTGGCGGCATCGGCTGTGGCTTGGGCCTGAGCCGCGGATGCCTTGGCGGCCTCAGCAGTGGCACGAACTGCGTCCAGATCTTCTTTCTTGACGGTTGCGCAGCCGGCGGCCAGGGCCAACGACAGAGCGATTGCGGAAACCTTCGCGACGGTTACCAGATTCTTGTACATCGGTGCATCTCCTTAAATTTAAGGTTAGACAGTTAAAAACAATAGTACAAAACGACAAAATTGCATAGCTTTGTCTGTATGGCGACCTTCGCGCCGGTCTTGGCTTAACGCCAAGATGACGGTCGATCACGGTTGTCATTCAGATTGGCCCCTACTATAGCATGTCCTTCGGCGGACAATAAGAACAGATTTTAAAGGCTTGTCGGCTTGTCAGCGGATCACTACTCGCGTGCCGACCTGTACCCAGCGCGCCAGACGCTCGATTTCCCGATTGGTTAGCGCTACGCAACCTTTGGTCCAGTTGAAATCGCGGTGAATTTCCAGACTGCCGCGCCCCAGACCGTGGATGCCGATGCGACCGCCCATCGAGGTGTTCTGGGGGGGCAGGCGGCGATCCCGCAGAGCGTCGAGAATTTTGAAATAGGTGTCCCGATCGATGCGCTTTTCCCGATAGGCCTGATCCGCCTGTGCCAGGGTGGGATAATCCAATCCGAAGAAGATGTGGAACTCACTTTTCCAGTTGATCCATGCGATATGAAATTCGCCCAGGGGGGTGCTGTTGTCGCCGCGTTGGCGATCGTTGGTGGTGCCGCCGCGGCCCAGTGCGACATAATTGAACTTGTCGACCACGGTCCTGCCTTGCAGCACAGTCAGAGTGTGGGCGTGGGTTTCCACCAGCAGCCAAGTGGCGGGGGTGGCATGCGCCAGCGCGGTGCAAAGGCCCAGCCACGCACCGAATGCTTTTCTCAGCCAGTCGCGATGGGTGTGCATCGTGCCTCTCTTGGTCGGGTTCGGAATTCTAGCAGATCGACGTGCGGCGTGTGTGTGTCCGGTCACGCCTCGGCGTTTTGCTCCGGCGTAGGTGCATGGTGTAGAGTGAGGTCGCCATCCGGAACCCATCATGATCGAAATCGACCGCCTCATCACCGCCGCCGCCAACCCTGAAGACGAGGCCTTGGATCGCGCCATCCGGCCGCGCCGTTTCAGTGATTATATCGGCCAGCGTCCGGTCTGTGAGCAGATGGAAATCTTCATTCAGGCGGCGCGCGCGCGCAGCGAGGCGCTCGATCATGTGCTGATCTTCGGCCCGCCGGGCCTGGGCAAGACCACGCTGGCGCACATCGTCGCCAATGAAATGGGCGTGAAACTGCGCCACACTTCCGGTCCGGTGCTGGAGCGTGCCGGCGATCTCGCCGCCTTGTTGACCAACCTCGAACCGCACGACGTGTTGTTCGTGGACGAGATCCACCGCCTCAGTCCGGTGGTGGAGGAGGTCTTGTATCCAGCCATGGAGGACTACCAGCTCGATATCATGATCGGCGAGGGTCCGGCGGCGCGTTCCATCAAGCTCGACCTGCCGCCTTTCACGCTGGTAGGTGCAACCACCCGGGCCGGTCTGCTGACATCTCCGTTGCGTGATCGCTTCGGTATTGTACAGCGCCTGGAGTTTTACCACGCGGCCGATCTCACCACCATCGTGCGCCGCTCGGCGCAGATTCTCGGCGTGCATCTGGATGAAAGTGGCGCAACCGAAATCGCCCGCCGTGCGCGCGGCACGCCACGCATCGTCAATCGCCTGCTGCGTCGGGTGCGCGACTACGCCGAGGTCAAGGCCGGCGGTCATGTTACCGCGGCGGTGGCGGATGCCGCGCTGCGCATGCTGAGCGTGGACGGCAACGGTTTCGATCCCATGGACCGCAAACTGTTGCGCGCGCTGATCGACAAATTTTCCGGCGGGCCGGTGGGCGTGGACAGTCTGGCGGCGGCCATCGGCGAAGAACGCGGCACGATTGAAGACGTGCTGGAACCGTATCTGATTCAGCAAGGCTATCTGATGCGCACCCCGCGCGGCCGCATGGCCACCCGCAACACCTATCTGCACTTCGGACTGACGCCGCCCACCCATTTGGGCGCCGAGGCATTGGAACTGTTCAGCGGCGAGTGAAAGCGGTAGCTATGAGTAGCTATGGACGGGTGGCGCTCATTTAACCCTATAAAGGTAGGGGCGGGTCTTAGACCCGCTCGGCCATGGTGCGGTCTTGATCTCATCTAGGGCGTGTCTGAAGCCTGCCTCTACGCAGCAGGCAAAGCACGCTCGGTATGGCGGCAGTATCCTCGCGAGAAAGTTCTGAGGGATTCCCTGGTATTTCCCGCTGTCTGTGAAATAATACGCCGCGTCGCAACAATGACACGGGAATATTTACGCCAATGCGTGTGCGTGGTCTTTTGAGGGTAAGCGGGCGGTGACCGAATTTATTTGGCCGGTCCGGGTCTACTACGAGGATACCGACTGTGGCGGCGTGGTGTATTATGCAAACTATCTCAAATTCATGGAACGAGCCCGCACCGAGTGGCTGCGCAGTCTGGGCTATGAACAAGACGAGTTGTTGAAGCGGGATAACCTTCTGTTCGCCGTGCGTTCCCTCAGTCTCGATTACCTCAAGCCTGCGCGCTTCAACGATCGCTTGCTGGTGAGCGCCGGCATCAGCGCGCGGGGCCGCGCCAGTTTAAGCTTCGCGCAAGAGGTGCGTCGCGACTGCCACGACGCCGAAATCCTTTGCACCGGACAGGTGCGCATCGCCTGCCTGGCCGCGGATACGCTGCGGCCGCAGCCCTTACCCAAACCATTGTTCACGGAGCTGTCGGATGTCTGCTGATTTATCTTTTCTGCACCTGATTACCAACGCCAGTCTGGTGGTGCAGTTGGTGCTGTTGCTGTTGCTGGCCGCCTCGCTGGTGTCGTGGACCATGATTTTCCGCAAATGGACCCAGCTCAAGCAGGCCCTGCGCGCCGCAGACGAATTCGAAGAACGTTTCTGGTCGGGTGGTGAGCTCGGCGCAATCTATAAGCAGGTCACCGCGCGACGCCGCGACCTGTCCGGCATGGAGAGCATTTTCGAAGCCGGCTTCAAGGAGTTCGCGCGCCTGCGCAAGCAGACCAATAGTGAACCGATGTCGGTGCTGGAAGGCGCGCAGCGCGTGATGCGCGTGGCGTTGTCGCGCGAGATCGACGAGCTTGAAACGCATCTGTCATTCCTGGCCACGGTGGCCTCCACCAGTCCCTACGTTGGTTTGTTCGGCACGGTTTGGGGCATCATGGGTTCGTTCCGCAGCCTGGGGAATGTGCATCAGGCCACGCTGGCCATGGTCGCGCCGGGCATCGCCGAGGCGCTGGTGGCCACCGCCACCGGTCTGTTCGCCGCCATCCCCGCCGTGGTCGCCTACAACCGCTACTCCAATGACGTGGAGCGCTTGGTGAACCGCTATGACAATTTTCTGGAAGAGTTCTCAACATTGCTGCAGCGGCAGGCACATGATTGAGCGACGGAGTAATGAGCGCAGGGTAACGAGCCAAGGAACCGCCGTGTCCGCCTCTGAGGCACTTTTATCCGCGATTTTTTATCTTTACCCAGCATAACGATGGCCAGACAACGCACCCGCAACAAACCGCTCGCCCAGATCAACGTCGTGCCGTTCATCGACGTGATGCTGGTGATGCTGGTGGTGTTCATGATCACCGCGCCGCTGCTCAATCAAGGCGTGGAAGTGGATCTGCCGCAAGCCAGTTCCGAGCCGATCAGCTCCGAGGATCAGGAACCGCTGGTGGTGTCGGTGGATGCCGTCGGCAACTATTACCTCAGTGTCGGCGAACATCCGGAAAGCCCGATCGATGAGCAAACACTGCTGACACGCGTCGCCGCCGTGCTGAAATATACGCCGAAGAAACCGGTGATGGTGAAAGGCGATCAGGCGGCGAACTATGGCAAAGTGGTGCGCGCCATGACCGTGCTGCAGGCCGCGGGCGTACCGAGTGTGGGGCTGATGACTGAATCGCCCACGGGCAAGCCATGAGTATGCTTGATGGCACCGGCCTGACGCCGCCAACCGGTGACATGGCTGTCGAGGGTCATGGACGCGGCTCATTGACAAGCGCGTCGACGTGGAAAGAACTCCGCAAGAATCCCCGTGCGCTGCTCTATGCGGCGCTGATGCACTTGGTGCTGTTTCTGGCCCTTATTCTCAATCTGGATTGGAAAACCAGCCACAGCGGCGCCGAACCGGGCGCCGTGATCAAGGCGCAGGTGGTGGACAGCGCCAAGGTACAGGCCGAGGTCGACAAGCTCAAGCAGGCGCAGGAGAACAAAGCGCATCAGGAAGAAATTCGCCAGCATGAACTGGAGCGCGCCGCTCAGCAGGCGCAGCAACAGCGCGTTCAGGAAGAGCGGCGGATCGCGGCGTTGAAACAGCAGCAGGTCGAGGAGCAGCAGAACCTGAAGAAACTCGAACAGCAGCGCGTCGCGCAGCAAAAACTTGCGGCCGAGCGCCAGTCCAAGCTCAAGATACAGCAGGCCGAGGCGCAGCAGCAGGCCAAGCTGAAGAAGGCGCAGGATGCCAAGGCCGCGCAACAACGCGCCGCCGCGGACGCGCAGAAAAAGGCCGCCGCTGCGGCCAAACTCAAGCAGCAGTCAGCTAAACAAAAGGCCGCCGAGGACAAGAAGCGGCAGGCGGCGGCCGCTGCCAAGCAACAGCAGGCCGCTGCGGTGCGTGCCATGCAGCAACAGCTTGCCGCCGAAGAGAGCGCCATGCAGAACAGCGCCCGTAATCAGAGCATCATCGATCAGTACACCGCTGGTATCCGCCAGGCGGTGCAGAACAACTGGCTGCAACCGCCCAGCGCGCGACCGGGCATGCAGTGCACGGTAAAGGTGAATCTTATCCCGGGCGGCGATGTTGCCGGGGTGCGCATCGTGGTGAGCAGCGGCGATGCCGCCTTCGACCGTTCCGTGGAAAACGCCGTGCGCAAAGCGGCGCCGCTGCCATTACCGCCCGACCCCGGGCTGTTCGAGAATTTCCGCGAACTGACTTTCGTTTTCAAGCCGGAGAACTGAGTGTGCGATCACTAACGACCCGATTACAGTTGTTCCTGCTGACGATGCTGCTGTTCGCCACTGCGGCGCAGGCCGATCTCACCATCGAAATCACCAAGGGTGCCGCCGGCGCCTTGCCGATCGCCATTGTGCCCTTTGGCAGCGCCGCCGCGCCGCCGCAGGAAGATATCGCCGCCATCATCGCCGCCGACCTGCAACGCAGCGGGCGTTTCAATCCGATGCCGTCCGCGGATATGCTTGAAAAACCGTCTGACGTCGCGCAGGTCAATTTCCAGAATTGGCGCGTGCTGGGCATGGACAATCTGGTGATCGGCAATGTGCGCGGTGACGGCAGCAGCGGCTACGATGTCGATTTCCAGTTGTTGGATGTGTTCCAGGGAAAAGGATTGATGGGTTATACCATCCATGCCGGTCCGACGGAGATGCGCCGCGTGGCGCACCACATCGCCGACCTGATCTACGAAAAACTTACCGGTGAGAAAGGCGCATTCAACACCCGTATCGCCTATATCACCGCCACCCGCGGCCAGCCGCCGAGTTACGCGCTGATGATCGCCGATTCCGACGGCTACAACCCGCAGACCATCCTGCGTTCCAATCAGCCGATCATGTCGCCGGCCTGGTCCCCTGACGGCCGGCGCTTGGCCTACGTCTCGTTCGAGAAGCGGCGTTCCGAGGTGTACATACAAGACGTACTGTCCGGCGCGCGCGAAGCCGTGGCCTCCTATCCGGGCATCAACGGTGCGCCGGCCTGGTCGCCGGATGGCCGTTATCTGGCGCTGACACTGTCGCGCGGCGGCAATCCGGATGTGTACGTCATGAGCCTGTCCACCAAGCTGTTGACGCGCCTCACCGACAATCCCGCCATCGACACCGAGCCGACCTGGGCACCGGATGGCAATACCGTGTACTTCACCTCGGACCGCGGCGGAAAACCGCAGATCTACCGTGTATCCGCCAGCGGCGGCGGCGCCACTCGCGTTACCTTCGACGGGGATTACAATGCGCGACCGGAGCTTTCACCCGACGGCAAGAAGCTCGCCATGGTGCATCGCGCCGGCTCGGGCTTCAATATTGCCGTGCTTGACCTGCAGACCAACCAGCTCAAAGTGTTGAGCAACGGCGTCAATGACGAGTCGCCGAGCTTCGCGCCCAACGGCAGCATGATTCTGTATTCCAGTTCCAGCGGCAATCGTGGTGTGCTCAAGGCAGTGTCCGTGGATGGCAGTGTCAAACAGACGCTGGTTGCCACCGAGGGCGACGTGCGTGAGCCGGCGTGGTCGCCGCTGCTGCCATGACCGCAACCGACCTCGTATTTTCCCGGTTTTATGTGATAATGACGCTCGCTGTTGCGGGTGCATGACCAACTGCAACCGATCCTGCGCTGCAGGCCCGCTGGCCGCACTGGCTGATTTTACGTTACATCGAGGAGAACACCATGAGTCGCATTAACAAGATACTGGCCCTGATTCTGATCAGTCTGCTGGCCGCCGCCTGTTCCTCGACACCCAAGAAAGGCGCGGGCGCGGGCATTGACGATCAGAGCGGCGCGGCCGGGGCGGGTGCCGGTGCCGGCGGCGCGTTCAGCAGTCAGCCCTGGAATGACCCGTCCAACCCGCTGTCGAAGCGCGTCATCTACTTCAAATACGACAGCAGTGAAGTCGCTACCGAGGATCGTGAGACCGTGGCCAACCATGCCCGATACCTGGCAGCCCATAAGGATCTGACCGTCACGCTGGAAGGCAATACCGACGAACGTGGATCGCGTGAATACAATATCGGTCTGGGCGAGCGGCGCGCCAACGCCGTGCGTGATCTGATGCTGGTGCAGGGTGTGGCGGACAGCCAGATCAAGACCGTGAGCTACGGTGAAGAGAAGCCGGCGGTCGAAGGTCATAACGAAGATGCCTGGGCCAAGAACCGTCGCGTCGAGATCGTCTATCCGGGGCAGTGATGAACGCCGTGATGCGCACACTGACGGGTCTGTGGGCGGCGTTCTTCTTGAGCGCCGCCACCTTGTCATTGGCACACGCCGATGCCACCGATGACCTGACCGCGCGTGTCAATCGCATCGAGAGTCAGACGCTGGTGGATTTTCTGACGCGCATGGACAGCTTGCAGAACCAGGTGCAACAGATGCGCGGCCAGATCGAGGAGCAGGCGCACACCATTGATCTACTGCAGCAGCATCAGAAGGACATCTATCTGGAACTGGATGGCCGCCTGCGCAAACTTGAGCAGGGTGGAGCCGCGCCGCCGCCGGCCGCCGGGGGTGACGGTAACACCGCTTCTTCGCCGGCGCCAGTCAACGGCAATGGCGCGCCGCCACCGGCGCCGGGTATGACTGACGCCGCTGCGCCGCCGCTGGCGGCGGGCCCGGTGAGTGGTGGCGCGGACAACGCACAGGCTACCTATCAACAGGCTTTTGACCTGCTCAAGAATGGTCAGTATCCGCAGGCCATTCGCGCCTTCCATGACTTCCTTGGCCGTTATCCCGACAGCACCCTGGCCAATAACGCGCAGTATTGGATCGGCGAGGCCGATTACGTTTCGCGCGATTATCCGGGCGCACTGACTGAGTTTCGCAAGGTGATCGATCGCTACCCAAGCAGCAGCAAAGTGCCGGATGCCCTGCTCAAGATCGGCTTCATTCACTACCAGCAGAGCAACTGGGACCAGGCCCGCGCCACGCTCCGTCAGGTGAAGACCCGTTATTCGGGTACCAGCGCCGCGCGTCTCGCCGATGAGCGGCTGCTCAAGATGAAACAGGAAGGGCATTAGGCGTAGGTGCGGAGATGGACCGCCTGCGCATCACCGAAATCTTCCTCTCCCTGCAAGGCGAGACGCGCAGCGTCGGCATTCCCACGGTGTTCGTGCGTCTCACCGGTTGTCCGCTGCGCTGCGGCTACTGCGATACCGCTTATGCCTTCAGCGGCGGCGAATGGCTGGAACAGGCGCAGATTCTGGACAAGGTCGCCGCGCTGGGCGCGTCGCATGTCACCGTCACCGGCGGCGAGCCGCTGGCACAGAAGCCCTGCCTTGCGTTGTTGACGCGGCTCTGCGATGCCGGCTACGACGTTTCTTTGGAGACCAGCGGCGCGCTGGACATCGCGGCAGTGGACGCGCGCGTCAGCCGCGTCATGGACATCAAAACACCGGGCTCGGGCGAAGCGGCGCGCAATCGCCATGACAACATCGCACTGCTCACGGCGCACGATCAGCTCAAGTTCGTGCTCTGCGACCGCAACGATTACGACTGGGCCAAGGACATGCTCATGACTCAGCATCTCGCTGAGTGCTGCGAGGTACTGTTCTCGCCAAGTTATGAGCAACTGCCGGCGACCACGCTGGCCGACTGGATCCTCGCCGATCGCCTGCCGGTGCGTTTGCAGATCCAGTTGCACAAATACCTGTGGGGCAACGTGCCGGGAAAATAACCGGGCAGAAAATACCGCGGCGTTGTGAAAGACAGTCCCCTCTCCCGTGGGAGAGGGCCAGGGTGAGGGGGAATCAATTCAATGCTTAACTTGCGCAGCATCCGGTCCGCGTTTCCAATTGATTCTTGACCATGAACACAACCGAACAAACCAAAGCCGTCGTCCTCGTCTCCGGTGGCCTCGATTCCGCCACGGTGCTCGCGATGGCGCGCGCCCAGGGTTACGCCTGTCATGCGCTGAGTTTCGACTACGGTCAACGCCACCAGATCGAACTTGAAGCGGCGCAGCGTGTCGCCCTCGCGCACGGGGCCGTGCAGCACAAGACCATCCGCATCGATCTCGCCGGCATCGGCGGTTCGGCGCTGACGGATGATTCCATCGCGGTTCCCCAGCAACTCAGCGCGGGCATACCTGTGACCTATGTGCCGGCGCGCAACACCGTGTTCCTGTCGCTGGCGCTGGCCTGGGCCGAGGTGCTCGGTGCCTGGGACATTTTCATCGGCGTCAACGCCGTGGATTATTCCGGGTACCCGGACTGCCGTCCCGAATACATTGCCGCCTTCCAGCGCCTCGCTGATCTGGCCACGCGCGCCGGTGTCGAAGGCGGCCATTTCCGCATCCACACGCCGCTGATCGAACTCAGCAAGGCCGAGATCATCCGGGAAGGCCTGCGCCTCGGCGTCGACTATGCGCAGACGCTGTCCTGTTACGCGCCGGATGCGCAGGGACGGGCCTGCGGTCGCTGCGATTCCTGTCGCTTGCGCGCCGCCGGCTTCAGCGCCGCGGGTGTGGCGGATCTGACGGTGTATCAGTCCCGCTGATGAATCAGGTAAAAACAGCGGTTTTCTGAGTTATTGCCCGGTCCGGAGCCATTCCCAGGGGTTGTTATCCCGGCCAAGTCCGGTATCATTTGCCGTCCTCGAAAGCCTGGGGGACTTGTCGCGGACAGCCACGGCAAGCCATGTCAAATCGATGGGCCGTTAGCTCAGTTGGTAGAGCATCGGACTTTTAATCCGTTGGTC
>VFSW01000925.1_pt1 | contig 43449 bp, 65 predicted proteins | sample 5358111 | NCBI WGS metagenome assembly VFSW01 (sample SAMN11554181, study PRJNA540505) | mine drainage metagenome | isolation source: sediment from site ElyBrook_90M | place: USA: Ely Copper Mine, Vershire, VT | collected 2017
GCAGCAAGGGCGCCGCCGGTTCCATACAGCGCTGTGTGTGTGCCTCCGCCACTGCTGTCCACCACGTAGTCCGCATTCATCGAATTCGCGATGGTCTTCGCCGTCTGGATCTGATAGCGCCCTGGGTAGTCACGCTCGCGCAGCGTCAAGCCGCGGCGCGTCTCCGCGTCGAAGAAGACTGGCCCCGTGAGGCCCGTGAATTTGGCGGTCCCCGACTTGTCGGTCACTTGCCGGCCTGCAATAGCCGGGTAGTTCGTCAAGTCATAGGCGATGATGGTCACGCCCCGAAGGGGCTGACCATTCTCATCAACCGCGGCAATTTCGTACTGCATCTAGTTTGCCACGAATCCAGTGTGCGATGCCGTTTCCTTACCCAACGCCTGTTGACCGTTGAGCGCCTGCTTGATCGTATAGTCTGTGCGGTAGATCAAGTCGTCCTCATACAAGCGCACAACGCGAAAGCGGTTGTTCTGGAGGAGCTTCTCTTGCAGAGCAGTCATGGGTGAATCTGACATCTGCCCATAAAGGAAGCCCTTAGTGTTCCACACGAGATTGTTCTCGTGAATGAAGAAGTCTGCTTTTGCCTGCCCGCCCATCAAGCTGTACTTGAACTCGAACTGGTAGTGGTTCTCCCACTGCTTCTGCGCCGTCAGGTATTCCCACACGATGTAGTCGAGCATCGACCCTCGTGGGTACTGTGTGTGCCACTCAGAATATTGGGCCACCCAGTTCGGGTTCTCGACATTCGGAGACTGCTGATCTTGAGGCTTCTGCTGCGCGGCTTGCGGGGGCTGCGGGCCAGCAGATCGCGTCATCCTTGGCAGTTGAGGAAGGGCGGTTGGGAGTCGCGGAGCCATTACTGGTTAATCCCAACCGGCTGGAGTACCTTGATTTCCAAGTACCCCAAGCCCTTCACCGAGTCGCGGTAGTCATCAACGGAGAGCGGCATGTCCACAATACGGACGTTCAGGCCGGGGCTCCACGAGGCTTCGATGTTTGGGATGACGAGGGGCACGAGCGTCTTCGTGTCGAAGATAGTCTTCAGGGCCGACCAGATCCGACCGGTGGTCGCCGGGGCCGTCCACGTTGAGCTGGTGCTCGTGTCGGGCGACGTCGCGCCTGCCGTTGTCGTGTAGGTAAAGGTCGTGTTATTCACCACCGTTACGGTGAAAGTGCCATTGTACTTGGCATCAGCGGCGCCGGCAATGGTGACTGAATCTCCGTCCGCAAAGCCGTGAGGATACTGAGTAACCGCGGTGGCCGTCGTTCCCGCTTCCGTGAGTGAAGTCAACGAGTTCGTCACGTTGACCTTCTCCTCAATCATGAGGTTCGTGTCGATGCGGAAGTTCCACATGGAGCGGAACTCCGGCTTCTTATCGTACACCAGCACTAGCGCCACGACTTCCGGGGTAGCCGTCGTCGTCGCGCCGCGCGCGAACGTGATACGGAATCGCACGGTGCGGAACTTCACTCCGCGGTGGTTCGTAGCGTCGAACCAGATTGTGCCGTTATTCGTCGTGAAGGTGCCGAGCGTTGTCCACGCGCTCGTCTCCGCCTGATCAAGCTGGTATTCCACCTTCACGGTCTCCGTGGCCGTGATGTTCCACCCGTCAATGTACATGCGGTGAAGGGCACCAAGCAAGTCTATGAAGCCGCCGTCATACCAGCCCGTAATGATCACGTCTGGCCCTGGATCGAAGGTCGTGTTGCCTTCAATCGGAACGTCTCCCGTCACCGGCAGGGCAAAGCTGTCCAAGTGAATGCTCGTAGCAAACTGCGCGGTGTTGGTGAGGAGATCCAGATAGCGCGTAGCTGGGGAGAGAGCAGGGAAGATGCCGTCCACCACGCCGGCAACGAGGACGCGCGACGTGTACCGAGGACCCAGCTCCGTCCAGCCAGAGCCATTCCAAGCCATGATCTGGAGGTAGTTGTTCAAGTTGTCCACCAGCACCGCGTAGAGCGTGCTCGTGCCGCCGATGAACGTGGCTACGGTGAAGCCTTGGAGAGAGGGTGGGGCGCCATATGGGCCGAACATGCCGACGCGGCGCACGGTATTCGCCCCGCCGGGATCATAGATCCAAACGTTGTACCCATCTGAGGCCCAGACATAGCCCTCGAACACCCCTCCACAGGTGATGCGGGCCTTGTCTCCCACCTCTTGAATCAGTACCGCCGTCTCCTTATAGAAGTCCAAGGCGTACAATTTGCCGTTGTCAATGAAGTAGGGGGTTGTACCGCCCCATGGCGCGTTCGCCACGCCAATCCAGTGCGGCAGCGTTTGGAACACGAACTTCGGGCGGGCACCAGAGCCGTTCAGGCTGGTGTCCAAGCCACCACTCACTTGGTCAATGTTCCAGGTCAGGCCGTCCGCGGAGAAGCCGCACACAATCATGCCCTGCGGGCCGTATGGGCCACCGAAGGGGAGGGGCATAGAGCCCACAAGTTTGTTGTCCCAGACCACGGCTTCCCAGACAGTGCGGCTACCCTCAACCCAGTTCGCGCCATCCGGCGTGTACCAGTAGCGAGACGTGAGGTCTTGTCCGATGGTGAAGGCAAACAAGCGGAGCCGCCCTGGCGCGAGGTACGTCACCGTATTCGGGTCAGGGGAGGAGCCAGAGTTCGTCACGGTATACGTGAAGGTGGTGGCCGTCACTGCCGTGATTGTGAACTGCCCATTGTAGTTCGCATTCGATGCGCCTGAGATCACCACGAGATCGCCAACGGCCAAGCCATGAGCAATCGACGTGGTGGCGGTAGCAACTGTGCCGGCGCGAGTAAGTGAGACGAGGGTGTACGATGTCGCGGCTCCGAGCCACTCTACAATCGTATTCACATTCGCTGAGACACGAGCAGGACCAGCAGCTTGCAGTGTTGCCACGTCTGTCATTGTGACGCGATCTGTGGCAAGCCGCCAAATCTTATTGCCAGCGCCAAGGTAGAGGAAGTTCGTGCCACCCACGTCGCTCGTAACGAGGGCGCGGAGATCGCCGCCCGTTAGGAGAGGCATGGCGCCTGGTGCGGAGATGGTGGCTTGGGTGGTGCGGAGTGGCGGGAGGGTCAGGTGGCCGGGGCGGCGGACATCTACGCCCCCAGCAGGGATAGACGAATCCCCACCGTCCCAGTAGCCGCCAAGAGATTCATGGATATCGATCCGGCGCGAACCGATGCCGGCACTGAAGTCATCCAAAGGCAGGAAGAAGGCGTGCTCCCGGTCATCATACGTGGCCTTGCCAATCTTGAAGCCCGCGTTGAACTCAGCAATCGACTGTCCCGTGACAGGTCCGACTGTGTACAGGGATTGGCCGTTAAGCGTGAGAGTATTCTCGTGGGCCATTTCACCTTCCCGGCACCTTCTTCGAGTTGGGCCTCATGCGGAACTCTTGAGGCGACCGAGCGATCATCTGCTCCGAGATCGCGAAAGCCGTGTCGGCTGTCTTTTGTCGCCACTGGGAATACTGGCTGAGACCCCCGGCCACGAAGGTCGCTGCGTAGAAGGTAGCCCGCTCGCGCAGGAACGACCACATCATATTGTCAATCACATCCGTGTCATTCACATACACTGTGGGGCGCTGCTGTCCCTTGAGCATCAAGTGGGCTCCGGCGTCAGCCAAGTAGGCCCGCTCGTCAAAGTGCAAGGTAGCCACACCCGCAATATCGTCAAGGCGCCAGTAGTTCAGCGGGAACTCGTAATCATACGTGTTCGTCGCGACATTCTGGCGCAGCACGGAGTTGATATACACAAACGGCGTGGGAACGGTGAAATCGTACTGAGCGCTTGCTTCTACGAGCGTCGTGTCGTCCGAAAGGGGAAGCAAGAACCCCGCATTCATGCCATCATGAACAGCGTTGTTGATAAAGTTCAACAGCTGTGCCGAGGAGACTTCCGCGTTGTTGACGTCATGAATCCGTAGAGCGAGATCCGTCTTTAGGTTAGCGACAGTGTAGGCCACGGCCGCCTCCTAAGTAATCCAACGCAAGCCTATGACCACGTTGATCGCGCCAGCCGGCGCCGAGTTCGTAGCAAGGGCAAACTGGTTCAGCCCGCGCAGTTCTTTCACCTGCTGGAATAGGTGGAGCGCCGCGGTCAGTGTGGTCGTAGTAATCGTCACAGCGGCGTTCGAGGCATCGAAAATCTGCGGCAGGGAACCCGAGACGCCCACTCCATCAAACGTCCCGAAGAACGTCAGTGAGGTCCCCGGCAGAGTCGCATCTTTCTGGACGCCGATAACGTCATAGCCGCGGACGTCAAGCGCGGGACACTGCGTTGTGGCGGCGGGGATGACCGCGACGCGGAACAGCTGAAGACTAAGAATGTCCATGGTGTGCCTTAATCGTTGGGGAAGGTACGGAAGAACAACTTGACTACCGTATCTTCCGCGACGGGCTTATCTGCCAGCAGCATCATCCAAGCGCATCCCTGCATGAAGGCGACGGAGAACAGCACGATCCCGTCTGAGAGGTCAACGTCTGGTTCCGGCGGCCCTGGCTGCACGCTAAGGGGCAAGAAGACGCCCGCATTCTTATCCTCGTCGTCCAATGCCCCGAGGATTTTCACCTTCACAGGCTGGTCTGCTTTTGCAGATACGAGGACCGCATCAAGCGTTTGAATTGGATCGGAGGCCGATTCGCCTTTCTTGATGAGGGCGGGAAAGACTTTGTTCGGCATCTCAGCCCACCAACGCCTGCTGCGCCCGCGTCGCGGTGTCGCCCTTGGAGCGCGCGGCCCGCGGGTCGCCACTCAGGAGCTTGTCCACGTCAAGGCCGGTCGGGATGGTGGGATCGCGGCGGGAAGTCGGAACCTGGCCTTCCATCAGAAGCACCCACGCCTCTGTCAGAGGGTCAGCCGCATCGCGGCAAATGGAAGGATGGGATTCCGCCCACGCAATCTTCTCAGCCGCGCCGGGCTCATCGGGGGTGATGATACAGATGGCCTCTTGGAAGCGAAGGAAGATATCCTCCTCCAAGCGGGCCATGTCACGCAACCCCGTAGGGCTATTCTGGTCGGGAATCTGCCGGAGCTTCCGGTTCGTCGCATTCACAAGGAAGGCGGTATTGCGCTCCTTCGGGGCGACGAAGACCCGATTTCCGGTCGGGCCGCTTTCGACCACCTTCCCCTCACTGATAGCCTTCTTCAGGGCGTCAGCTGCCGAGGCAGCAACTCGCTCCTGTTCGAGGGCCGCCGGCGCCGCGCTGGCGACGGCAAGCTCGTGAGAGGCGTCGTAGGTGTTTTCAACTGACATTCGATTCTCCTCCATGTCTCCTTAGTTTGAGTCGGCCCCGCCCTACCTCGGGAGGAGGAGGGGCAGGAGGGAGTCCCTAAGTAGGCGGGGCCGTAGCCTCCCTATTCAGTCCTACGTGGTCGCAAGAGCCGCGTCAACCACAACGTAGTCCAACACGACGTAGAACTTACCGGCGGTCAACGCGCCGGCCGAGACGACCAGCTTCACCGCGCGGGCAACCGTCGTCTGGACGTAGGACGTGACCGTGGCCAGCGTCGGGATGAGCTGGTTCACTTCGTCCACGTTCCCTGTTACCGCAACCGTCGCCAGCAAGTCGCCAGCCGCTTCAATCTGAAGGGCCACCGACCCCGCCGCAGAGACAGGGGCAACAGTGGGGATATACAGCGCGTTCAGCACCACCGCGTTCGCGGGAATTGCATCACCGCGAAGTGTGATCGTGCTAACCGCACCCCCATCCACCGCGAAGTCGTACGCAAAGACGGCGCGCTGGGCGGCGTGCGGAGTCAGAGGATCTGGTCCGCCGTCATTCGAGAAGTTGAGGTCTCGTTCCGAAATCTTACCGAAGCCGTGGTCGGGCATAGTGGTTTCTCCTTTGAGAGTGCTTACGCCGCGCTACCCACGACGTAGAAGATGAAGATGTCGAACTTTCCCGCCGTCAGGGCTTCGGTCGCAACCGTGACCGTGATGTTGCCAGCCGCCGTTAGGCGAACGAACGAGGCAACTGTGAACACGGGCGCCACCGGAGTGGAGATCGCGTTCGCATTCCACGTCGCGTCAGAGACAACGAGAGCGGCCTTGACACTGGTGGACGAAGATCCGGCTGAGGTGCCGATAGCCACCGTGCCTGTGTGCGTAGCACTGTCAGGCTTGGTGATAACCCGAACCGCCGCGCCAAGGATGATTGCCCCACTGGGAAGGTTCACCGTCTTGGCGGGAGTGATCGTACTAACGGCTCCGCCATCGACAGCGAAGTCATAGGTAGCGATCGCCACACGAACCAAGTCCGTGGCTGGCGTGGATTGTACCCCTGCCGGCGCGATCATTGCGGGGACAATCCCGGCGTCGGAAGCGAGGGCGCTCGTCGGCAGATTTGAACCCGCAGCGATGTTGGACAGATCAACGGTTTTCTTGCCGCCAATCCCATCAGCAACTTCCTCGCGAAGTTCACCTTTACCAGTGATTGGATTCTGGGCCATTTGATAATGCTCCTTCGTGCCTAGGCGGGGCTTAAAGCCCCGCCCGACACATCACTGGTTACGCCGACGTGCTGAAGTTCTTCAGAACGGCCTCAGCCTGGGGACCGGAGTTGATCATCGACCAGTCCGCGTAGAACGCGCGCTGGACACGAGGACCGGTCGCAGACGGGGCTGCAATCTGAAGCAGGTGCGGACGGCCCAGCTGGCCGTACGTCCCAATGCGGTGGTTTTCCTTCCGCATGATGTACAGCACGTTCTTCGGAAGACCCGTGTGGAGCATGACCTCCATCGGCCCGAAGTCCGTGTTGAACCGCTCGATGACCACACCCGCTTCCGTCGCCATCGCAGCGAGACGCTCGCTGGACGCGAAGAAGGAGCTGATCTTCCGCTTGCCCCACCCGCCGGTGATGATGGTATGGCCCATCTTCTCGATACCGACCGTGTAGAACAAGGTCTGAAGCTGGTTGTCAATGTCGCTGCGTGCAAACGCGGCGCCCGCCAAGTCCAGCACCGTCGCGCCGTTGGCGCTCGTGATGAAGAAACTCAGGCCACCAGCCATTGACGGGATGGTGGACGAACCGGCAAGACGCTGGCCGCTAATGGCCGCATCTTCCATGGACACGAACTGCTCGGCCACAGTGTTAGCGGACTGCATGTCGAGGTCCGAGCCCTGAAGACCGTACAGGGCGGTCTCCTGCCGGCGGAATGACGCCTGGATGCCGACGTGCTGCGTCTGCGGCGTGTTGAACGGCAAGTTGAAGATCGGCGTCGGCCGATACGTCCAGTTGTCGTCTTCCTGCATCGTGAAGGCCGCGACCAGAACCTCGTCGGTGGAAGCCCACGCGCCAGTGTTGCCGGTAACGGTGATGTCACGAGTGACGGTCAGCGTGTTGTCATCCGAGCCAAGAGCGTTGACGCGGACGTACTCGTTCTTGGTGACGTTGAAAAACACAGTACCGATGGGGTATCGGTGCGCCTGTGCCGTCAGCGTCAGAGTGGTTGCGCCTGACCCCAGAGGGGTGCCCGACAGAGACGGGCGCCGGTTCCATGGGTCGTCCTCAACCCACTCGACCTTCGTGCTGTTGAACTGAAATTGCTCAACACCACCAAGGTACTTCAGCAGGTCAACCGACCGCTCGGACATATTCACGAGCAGGGGAGCCACCCACCGGACCTTGACGTTGGCGTCAATTTCGGCGGGGTAACCTGCTGGGATACCGGCCACACGCAGGGTTTGGATTGTGCCCTGAGCCATGGTAGTTCTTTCCTATCCGACTAACGAACGATCCGCACATCCTCCCAACCACTACCGATGTTCGCTAGCATAGCCTCGCGGCCCGGCTTAGGGTTGAACGTCGGAAGTTCGGGAGCAGCGCCCCCACCGGCCGTGTCAGACGGAGCCGAAGCACCGGCTGGGGCTGTGGGCGCGGGCGCGGGCGCGGCGGCAGCTACGGGGGCTGCCTGTGGATTTGCTCTGGCGGCTTCCGCCACAGCTTTCCAATATTCCCGGTCCGCGATGGTGACAAACATCTCCATCTGTTCCGGGGTCTGGAAGTCCGCAAAGTCCTCGGGCGTGAGCTCAAGGTGGTCAAAGCGGGCGACATAGGTACTCACCAGCAAATCCCGGTGATACCCTTCTAGCTCTTGATTGTAGGCGTCGAGTGCTCGCTGTTGGTCCTCCAGCTGCCATGTGGAGCGGAGGCGCGCCTTCTCGTCGTCTGTCAGGCCGTTTAGCTTAGCTTCGCGAGCCTCGGCCAAGAGCGCTTGCTCCCTCTGCTGCGCGGCCGTTGCCAATTGGGCAGCTCGCGCCTCAGCCGCCGCAATGCGGCGATCATAGGAGCTTTGAACCTTCGGCAGCACGATTTCCTCAGCATACCGCTGAGCGTACAGGTCGAGCGCGGCCTGTTCCTCCTCGGTGAGCTCGTCGGGGTCTACCGTAGTTCCCTCAGCGGTGGCTGCCGTTACCGCAGAGTCTACTACGGGTGTCGTTACGGTTGCGGGGTCCGCTCCACCTGGCCCCTCCGGGGCTGCCGTCCCGGCCACACCGCCATTAGGCGATACTGCCGCTGGGTCTCCCGAAGCTGCACTTGTGAAAGGATCACCGGTTGTTCCCGGCACGACTTCCTCGATAGGCATAACAAACTCCTCCGATTACTCACTAATCATACTAGCAGAAAACTAGAGACATGTCAAGTCGCTAGTATTGCGCGGTCTTGATCCGGTGACAATTAGCACATAAGAGCTGACACTTTTCCAACTCCTTCAATAGGGAATCCCATGAGCAGTTCAGCCGCCGAGAAATTTCAAACGACTTTGTGCTGCGATCAATATGATCAAAATCAAAGATAGCTGGATGGCCAGTTGTGCCGCAAGAAGCACAGCGCCCGCCTTTCAGCTCAATTAAAGCAGCCTTTCGCGCGCGTAAGCGCGCAAGACGATATTGCGCTTCATTCTGTGCGTGCGTACGCAAATAATGCTGTCCGCGCAATTCCATTCCTGCTAGATAGCGTTTAGTAGCCACGGCCGGCGGATGCGTTCAGCAGGGCTTGGATGTCCGCACTTGGGAGGGCGCTCCCAGCCGGGCTCGCGGCGGCTGCTGCCACTTGGGTGCCTCGATCAGGGTTAGCTCCCGAGGCATAGAGCTGATCCACAAGGTTCTTCTGCCCAGTGAAGTCCAACTGAGCGATGTATGGGTCTAGAGAAGCCACATCGGGGGGCTGAGGCCGGAAGTCCGCCACGTCAAGATTGGGAAGCCCCAAGGTTTGATTGGCTCCGTTCAGTTCCGCTTCATGCTGGCGGAGGAAGTCAATCTGAGCATCCACCGAGGTCAGCGCGTAGTATTGCTTCATGAGGATGTCTCGACGTGCTAGCGCCGCCTTACCCGCAGCCGGGAGGCTGTACAGGTCAATTGATGAAGCGTTATAGTGGCTTGCCAATAGTGGCTGGCTACGCATGTAGGCATAGATCGCCGCCTTCTCCGCCGTGGAGAGCGGAGAATCCTTCCCGGTGTAAGCGGCGAACATGTCGTACAAGGACTTCGCAGCGTTGTAGTTCCTCTCCGATTGCGTCTTAGGGCGCGCGTGAGCCGAGAGGTATTGCTCAATGTCCTGCCGAGACACATTCTTATCAGCGGCCGCGTGGATGCTCTGGAGGGCAGCCGTCCGGTCCTTGACAAGCTGATCCACTGTCGTCCAGTCGCCCTTCTGGGCGGCGATGTTGATCTTCAGGTTGTAGGACATGGAGGTTGTCAAGAACTGGCTAGTCAAGTCCGACCAGTTCTGATCCGTCGCCGTCGTATGCGCGGGGAAGCTGTTCAGGAACGCTTGCTGGCGTGCCTGGAAATCCGTGTAGCTTTCCGTCGGGGCCTGCTTGATCGCATACCAGCGAGCCGTCACCCCGAGCAAAGCCCGCTGCTCAGGGGGTGTATAAAGGCTCAGCTCCTTGTTACGATTCGGATAGGCATTGTCGATCATCGTCTGAATCTTATCCTGCTGGTTGCGAATCGACGTGATCTCCTTGTTGTAGAAAGAAATCTGCTCCTCGTCCGTCTGCGTCAAGAAGGGCCGGTTGCGAATGCTGGAAATCCGCTGGTTCAGCTCGTCCAGTGACTTCTGATAAGGGTCCTTGACAAGTTTCTGGATGTCCCGGTAGTAGAGCTGCGTGTCAATATCCTGCTGCTCCGCCGCGGGGTCCTTGAGGCCCTTACTAACCGTCCGCGAGACTTGGTAGCCAGGATACGTCTGGAAGAAGGTCGCGAGGTCGCCATTCGCGGCCGCCTTCGAGTACAGAGCTCGCTGCCCGAGCAAGATGTTCTGGCCGCGAGTCGTCCCCTGAGCGCGAAGCCCAAGCCAACCCGTGAAGTCCTGCAAGAACTGGGCGCTATCAGCGGCCTTCTGCGCCGCAATCCATGCCGGCCCAGAATGCGTCTTGAGGGCAAAGTAAGCGTCGTCTACCGACGTCTTGCCTTCCGCCACGTTGCCCGCCAGTGCCACCTCAGCCCGGTACTTATCGAGCTGCGTCGTGTTGCCGATGCCAAGGATCTGCCCGAGGAAGCCCCACGAGAAGACGCCATGGTTCGTGTAGTTCACCACCTCCTTGGGCGGCATCCCCGTAGGGTCCCCCGTATGCAGCCAATTCGTGGCGATTTGGCCGTACCGACTCAACGGGACGCCAAAAGGGCCACCAGAGAATAGGTCGTTTGTCCAAGCGTCGCGGGGCAAGATCCCAGTCACGCCGCCCACGATCTTCGCAAATGGCGACAGGCCAAGCGGGGTGTTATGCTCAGCCCAGTCCGCCAAGGCGCCGCCCGGCGTCGTTGTCTTGGCCTGATCCGTATAGCTATTCAGGAAGCGGGTCATGGGGAACATCGCATCCAAGGGATCAACCCAGTAGACGTTGCCGAAGTTCGCATTCTTGACCTGATCCCCCACATAGGGGATATGACTTAGGAAGTCAGTCAGCCCCGGCAACGGGATCGGAATCTTGCCCGCGGAGATGTTGATGCCATACTGCTGCGCGTATTGCTGCGGGAGCAGGAGGGCCTGCGACAGTAGGGCCGTGGCGCCTGGCGTGCGGGCTGTACGAATGGCCCAGTTCATGGCCGTGCGAGTGCCAAATACCTCATAAGGCGCAAACATCTGGAGGATGCCGTCAATGCCATATTGTCGGTTGTAGTTCATCCGCACGAGGTCGGTCTTGAACATCGCATTGCCCACGACCTGCCGGGCCACTTCGGGTCCACGGCGCGCTACGTCGTTCGCCAATTCCGCCAAGAGATCGTGCGGTGCCTTTACGGGGATAGAAGCCGCTTCGCCGGCAGCCGCGGCTGTCTTGAGTTTCGCAATGTCTGGGCCGAGGTTACCACGCACGTAGTTGAGATACTCGGAGATCATCCTGATCTGCGGGGCGGCGGCGGACATAGAGCCAATCGCCTGCAAAGGCTCGTTCGGGTCCACGCCAAACAGGGCCGCGCGGTCATTTGCCAGCTGCTTGTAGAGGTTCGCCACATCTTGGCCGGATTTGTACCACGCTTCAGGAGTGCTCTTTCGCATCGCAGCCGCAATGATTTGCCGGTGCTTCAACTGAGTGCTCGCCTGCATCTCAAACCATTTGTCGATCGGCGTGACCGCTTCCTCGTTGATGGCCGCAGCCGCGTTGTGGGCAAGATCATGTACTGTGCCCATGGAGTTCTCAGAGAAGTCCCAGTAGTCCTTCCAAGCAGCAGCCTCATCAAAGACGTGGGACGGGTCCGCCAGCTGAGCAATCTTATTGTCCGCGATCTTCGCCAAACGGTTCAAGCGGCCGCGCACAGAAGCATCAGCAGCCGTCACGATAGGTTCGCGCACCAGCTGACTACCCTCCCAATCAGGATAGACTGTGTTGAGGTAGCGATCAAGATGCTTCATCTCATCCGTCATGTTCGAGCGGAGAGCATCCTCCAACACGTTGAATCCACGGTCATACGACAAGCCTTCGGCGTAATCCGAGATGGGGCGCAGAATCGGATTCGTATGCATCGCGTGCGCCATTGCCTGATCCATCGTGTGGTACGAATGGCTGAGCTGATCGATCTTCGCCTTCACCTGCTCAAACGGGACCTGATCAATTTTGGACAGGACATTGCCGTGCAGCTTTTGCAGCACCGGCTCGTAATCCTTCGCCAAGTGCGTGATGGCGTCGTCACTATAGCCTTTCAGCTGGAGGAAGCGTGTGAGGTAGTCGTAAGCGGACGCTTGGGTTGAGGGATGGCTTTCCTTGACAAGGTTCACCCCCTCCATCCACGCCTTCCGCAGACCATCCGCGTCTGCCATGCTGTTGCCGGGTGTCATCACCCAGTTGTGCATGTGGTCGAGCATGAAGTTCGAGATACGATTTGCGTCCTCCAAGGGAAGACCGGCCGACGTGAGTACGTCCTTCACCGCGGGCATAAGCCCTTCCCCGTCGCGCAGGTGCGTAGCCAAACTCATCTGCTCACCGAGCGAGGCAAAGAAGGTAGCATTGCGGATACCACGGTCAGTGCGGGAGGCGAACGTCAAAGGCCACTTCACGTAGCGGGAGAAGCCAGTCGGCGCCAAGTCTTTAACGGGAGCTGTAATCGCCGTCTGTGCCTTGTTCACGGCGTCTGCCAAGTCAGTAATCTTGTCCAACCGTGACTGCCGCGCCAGATCAGCCCCGCCTTGGGCTTCGCGGATGTAGGTTGAGCTAGAAGCCATACGGAAAGCAGCCGCCGGATCGAGGCCGGCCGCCGTCGCAAGATTAGCAAACTCGCGCGGCAGCTCTTGGTCTCCAGCCCGAAGTTCCGCTCCCATGGCATGAGCAAAGAAGTCAGAAGCCTCATTCGGATGCCGTGCCGCGGTCCAATAGAAGGTCAGCAGGTTATTCGCCATGACATCCAAGGCCATGGATGGGCGGTCAATAGAGAAGTATGAAAGCACCTGCTTCTGCTTGTTAACAATGGGCATCCACGTCCTGCGGAACCACGACGGGAACAAAGAGGATTGCCCATCCGCCACGATTTGGTGTGCGTTCCCGCGCACCGCGTCTAGCAACATGTAGTTGAACTCGTTTGGGCGCTCTGTGACGAGTTTCGCCAAGTCTGAGCCCTGCTGGTTCAGCCCATCAATGATCCCTTCCGCCAAGTCCTTCACGTATGTGCCACGCGAACCCTCCTTCGCCACGAGCTGCGGGATGGTTGTGCGTGTATGGGCCGATAGCGCCGCGAGTCCTTGATCGGACATTGCCCCCTCACCAAAAAGCTCAGCCGCGCGATCACTCACGTTACCCGTTCGGATCATATCGCTAAAGTGAGCAATCGTCTCCAACTTCGCATTCAGTATCTTGCCAGCATCGGTCTCATTGGCGCCGGCCCGAGCAATCGCTCCACCTAGATAGCGGTCCACAGAAGCCTTTGCCATGTCCGCGGCGCCGCTCGCTGTCTGCGCGGTGAGCCAGCGAAGGGGGCCAAGTGAGCTCGGGTGGGTAAGGAGAGCTTCTCGGTACGTGAGCTCTGGCATGTTCAGCACTTCGCGCAGCGTGAAATCGCCCAGCAAACCAGGCGCATTCGCCATGCGGAACAGCTTACTTACATCATCCGTCCCTGACACGGCCTTCATGCCCACCTTAGCGGCGTCTCCAAACACGCTCATCGGGAGCAGCCAAAGCGGGTCCGCCACCATCTGCGTCACCATGTCAGTGACATGCGCCGCCAGCCCAGGATTCCCACCATCCTGCTTCAGCCACCGCTCATACTCAGCGGCCGCGGCTGGTCCGGTCAGCCCCAAGTCATCTTCAATGTGGATGGCCTCCGCCTTCGCTGCCCGAAGATTTGAATCATGCAGATCCGCGAAGTTGAACGTGTAGCCGTACGTCTCTCGCGCCATTGCCTGCCGCAGGGAAGCGTCCGCAATGTCGTTGTAGATGAAGTGCGTCCCGTACCACGTCTCAACATACTGAGACGGCTTTGACAGCATGTTAAGCGTGCCGCCAATAGGGCGGCCAGCGATGTCGCTAAACCAACCCTTCACTTTACTGGCCAAACCCTGATTCTGCTTGGCGTTCATCTGCACGATGGTCGGCAAGATGTTCTTGTTGAGCGGGTCGTAGTTCCGAATGTACAGCTCTTGCGCTCGTGGCACATTCTTGAAGTACGTTTGGAGTTGCTCATTCGCAATGACCATCGGGTCGGGTGGGGTGGTCATAGATCCGGTCGCCATCTGAGCACTTGTATGCGGGTCGTAGGGCGCGCCCTGCTGCCCCGGCGGCTTGAGCGCATCGAAGACCTGTATAGCTGAAGACGTCGCGCCAATCGCCTGAATATTCTTCAAGATTTGGTCGTCACCGGGCTGATGGCCAATCACATGATCGATCATCGCCTGCGCGGCCTGTGGCGTGGTCGGTGTAGGGGGCGTGCTGACGCTACCGAAGATGTCGTTCTTCACCGCCGTAGGGGTGACGTTAGACAAGGCGCTCTTGACTGCACCGCCAACAGCACTAGCTGCACCGCCAACGGCACTAGCCACGCCGCCAACCGCGTTACCCGCCGCGTCTTTGATCGCGTCGAAAGGATTTGCCATTTAGGAGTTCACTCCTGGAAGGACGGCTGGTCCCCCAGTCTGGACTTGTCCGCCCTGCTGCGTCATGTATTGCAGCAGCTCAGTCGGTGTAGGATTACGCCCAAGCTGCTGGGCAAGGGCCGACGTCGCGTAGAACATCGCCATGTCACGCCCACTTGGCGTTCGCCCCGCAATCCGAATGAACTGCATCTCCGGGCTCATGTTCTCGGCGCCCTGAGCTGCAATCTGATCGGCCAGAGCCGGAGCTGTGGAGGGCGGCGGCTCCGCAATCGCCGGCGCAGGAACCACAGGCTTACCGTGCGTCTTAGCCAAATCAAGGAACTGCTCTACGAGCTTCGTGCGATCTTCCGGGGTCTGCGGTGGTTGAATCTCGTCGGGATTCATCCCCGCCGCACCAGCGGGCGTACTCGCCGGCCCCGTTGGTGATGGGGTGGACGCGGGGGAAGGAACGGTCTGCGCGGGCTGGTCGGGAGTTGGCGATCCCGGCTCATTCGAGTTGATCGGTTTGCCGGCACGCAAGTTGCCCTGCGGCGCACCACCCCCGCTAAGGCCAAGAATATCACGGGTCCGCTGCACCTGCTGACGGCGCTGCATCAAGTTCGAGAGAGGGCTGGAGGAGGGAGTCGTTGCCATCAGATTTTCCCAAACATCTTCAACACTTGCTGACGGGCAGACTGTACCACGTCAATCTTCTTCTGGACCTCCACGGGTGGAGGCGGGGTCGCCGGCGGGAGCTTGAAAGCCCGCGCCGCAAAACGATCAGCACGCTGCGACATAGGGCCGTTCATGCAATCCTCCGCGCCATCGGGGCTTCCTCGCCGGTGGCCGTTTGGGCCGCGCGGGCTGCCGTGCCCTTTGAGCCTTCATACAGGAAGTTGATCCGCTGTGGTGTTGCCGTTCCCTTCAAGAAGTCAAGTGGTGCCAGATTCGATACGACGCCGAGCTTGTTTCGCTGCACAAGAGCCTCTTGCGTGCTCTGCGTTTGTCCCGTCAGCGAGGACAAACCCGCCTGCTCATTGATGCTCAAGCTACTTCCACCTGCTTGGTTCGCCGCAGTATTTGCATCAAGAGCGCCGGCCGCGCCACCCGGCAGCGGGCCACCAGGAGCATTCTGCAAGCCAAACAAGACATCCAAGCCAACTTTTCCGCTAGTACCGCCGCCTGCGACTTGCTGGTTGAGGTTATACGACGACTGCTGCTGGTTGTTGAAGCTACCCTTTGAATATGCGCCTTGTCGCGTACCAATGAGCTTGTTGTCGGGGTTGAGGCCCGAAACTCTGAACAACGGCTTCCCGGCAAGTAGGTCCTTGACTTGCTGGCGCATGTAGTCCGCGAAGAAGGTCCCAGAGTTGTCTTCCGCAAACTTCGCGGCTTCAGCACTAATCGCGCCCGAAGACTGCAATCCAGCAATGTGCATCTTGAAGTCATTGTCGAAGTTGTCCAAGAACTCCGCCGGCGTAGGAAGATCAACGTAGTTAACCGCCGTCTGCTGCTCATGCTGTTGGGCAACCTGCTGCTCTTGAACTTGCCGGCTGATAGCCGTATTACCACCAGTACCATTAGGGCTGAGGATACTTCCCAGCAGCGCTTGAGCCGCAGATGCCGGGATGGTATAGGACCCATCAGGGTTCTGCGTGATACTAGCACCACCAGGAGCGCCGGGCTGCGTGGGGCCGGGCGTCGGCGCTGTTCCCTGCAAGCGCGCAAGAGCTGCTTGCTGCTGAGCGGGTGTGGCCTGTGGATTTATCTGGGCGAACGCGCTCAGGAACGCCTGATTCAGCGTCGGATCAGTCTTCGCGGCCGTCGCAAGCTGTGCTAGTTGAGATTGCACTTGCTGGTACTGCGTCGCCTGATCCGGCGTTAAGGTTGGCGTGTTCGCCAGCTCCGCCAGCTGTGTGAGAAGGCTGCTAATTTGAGCGGGATCTGTCGCCATTTACGGGCCTCCTCGCTCACCCATCGCACCGAGGATGGCCGCGCCGGCCACGCCAAGCGCACCTTCATTCCCCGCGCCGTTATTCGCTGTTGCAAACGGATTAGCACCTGCCTCTGGGGGCATGTTAGGCGGGGCGCCCCCGCCACCCGTTATCTGTGGCATTTGGCCGCCGGTCTGCTGCCGGAACTGGAGGTCCTGCACGAATTGCGTACGGAACTCATTCTGGCGGATGCGGTTGGCAATCTCCGGCTCATTCAAGCGCTCCAGAGCATCAGCAATCTGTTCCAGCACGATCACCGGGTCCGTGTTCGCAATGTCTTCCCAGATGCGGTCAATCTCGCCCTGAGCGTCATCAACTTGCAGGATGTTCTCCAGCACGTAGGCAAGAGACAGGATCGGCTTCCGCGGGTCGAGCGCCAGCCGCGCCGCGTTGATTCGCAGGGCCAAGTCGTCTGGCAAGGCCGGCTTGAAGACCGGGACCGGGCGGTACTTACGATGGAGATCAAGATCCTGGCTAGGATCGAACTCCATCTGGAAGTAGCTACGGCTACGGGCCTTCCCAACGACCGTGAACGCCTTTATCGAACCGCGCGCAACCTTTAGCTGCTCCAAAATCGAGGAGGCCATGCCTGTGCCAAAGCGCTCCATAGCGCTCTTGTATGGGTCGAGGCTGTTCATCGCAGCGTTCGCCATCTGCTGGAACAGCACGCCGGTGCCGCTAAATCCTTGCTGTGAGGTCAGGATGCTATTCAGCACGCCCATTTGCTGCTCATTCTGAAGGAGCGACATCAGACGGAAGGCATCTTGGTTGATCGGCTGCATCTCCACGCGCTCCACACGTTCCTCGGGGCGCATCCCAATCTTGGCTTCAAGGCTAGGCTCGAAGTCGGGGATCTCGCCGGTCGGGGTGTGGAAGACCCAAGTACCAAAGGCAGAGAGGGACAAGTGGTGGAAGATCGTTGCCACCAGTTCGTTGTACTGCGGGACCTGATCTTCGACCGCGGCCAAGATACTGCGGCCCGTGTCAGCTTGCCAAGTGCCGGGGCCGGCCCACGCTTGCGTCTGAATGGCCAGCAGATCCGCGCGCTCCTGCAAACGACTCTGCAAGACCGGGTGAATCTGCGGCTTGGAGTCCATCCGCAGGCCATTCGCCGGCACGCCGACAATGGGGAGTTGCTCTGGCGTATACTCATGGTAATAGGGCGGCACAATCCACCGAGCGCCCGCCATATTGTCCACCAGCGGGTTCTCGTAGAACTGGCCGAGGTTGCTGATCGTCATGCCGCCTTCAGCACGCGGCATCACGATGCCGAGTACGCCAGTCACCCCCGGACGCCCTGGGCGCGTGTTCGTCCAGTATTCAAGACGCAGCGCCGGCGAATTCGGGTCGTAGCGCGTCGTGTCGCGCATGTACTCCCCAAAGATGCCGGGATAGTTCATGGCCAAGTCTCCGAGCGTGGAGACTGCCTCAATGCCAACGGATTCCAGACCCCACTGATCGAAATGGGGGTAGACCGTCCGTGGATCATAGATCCACGGCGAGAACGGAGAGCTGCTGTAGTTCAGCGCCTCATCCGTTACGTGGGCCTTCCCCCAAATCCACCCGCGCAGAAGCGCCATCTGCGCCGCCTGCACCCAGAAGGGAGGCTGGCCGCGGAGGGTGAAGGTCTGGTCAAATTCGTTGATGACGCCGCCGAGCATCCGTTCGATCTTGCCCTTGAATAGGCGCGCCTCTTGGTTGTCCTGCGGCGAGTCGTGGTCCTCAATCCGCCAGAAGGAATCATTCCGAGTTAGGATGGAGATGGCCGTGTCTACCGCAGAGCGCGGATAGTTACTAACGAAGCGGCGGTAACCAAGCGGCTTCATCTGCTGCACCGGGTCGAGGAGCAGGTACATCGAGGCCCAGTAATCTTGGCGGACGTTCAGGGGGCGCCAGAAGATTTTCCCCGCGCGGATACGCCACGAAATCTCATTCTTGAGTTCCTCGGCAAGCTCCGGCTTGAGCTGTGTGTCCTCGTAGCGTTTCTTTGCCATCAGACTACCTTAGCCATGGATGCGGCGCATTCTTCGACCGGCGGATGACTTGGCCATGCGCTCCGATCTCCAGATCGAGGATACTTTCACGCTGCTTTGGCTTAATGAACTGCGCGCGCTCTGCCACGAGGCAGGCCCCCGCAGAAGCAAGTACATGGTCATCGTGCGTTCGCTTCCCAGCCGCGCGAGCCTTCCAGCGATCATTCACCTTCTGCCACGTAAACGTGCCGCATTCCTGCCACAGCACATTGTCCTTCGAGACGAACGTGTGGTCGAACACGCGCTCGCGGAAGACCTGAAGCAACCGGTTCCGATTTTGCTCGCTCGGGTAGAGCCATGCTTCGGGAACCTTCCGCGTCGTGTAGTCCGCAGCGTAGTAAATGTTGGGGTAGTTCAGCTCTTTCACACGATCTAGGGACTGGGAACCCCACGAGTCTCGCTCGCCGCCGTAGAGAGCGCTGTTGTAGAACTCACCCACCGCACAGCCCATATCCGCCACGTCGCGTGGCGCGGCCTTCACGACGAGCTTCGCTGCCATCTGCCCTGTCCGCGCGTTCAGCACGATGATGACGGAGGGGTCTGTTTCTGCGCCGGTGCCGCCCTTCGAGGTGTCTTGGTACATCGCGTAGGGGAATGCCTGATTCGGCATCTCCCAGATGGACAGAAGCCCACCGCGGAAGGATACCATGGCATTCCGGTAGAACAGGTGATCCAGCTGCTTCACCGGAGCCAAGATGTTCTGCCGGTGGAGGGCGAGATGGTCCACGCCGTCTGTGCTAGCGAAGAAGCTCTCAGCCGAGGACAAGAAGCAATCTTCTAGGTTCTCAACGTACTCCTGCTTGAACGGAGTCGTGGTCCTCGACATCTCCCGCATCTTCAGACGTCGCCAGATGAGCTGGCCCATCGTCAGCCCAATCTTCTGGAGCCCCTGCTCCTCGAAGTCTGGGACAAAGGATCGGCGCATCTCCGTCACCATGTCGTAGTAGTGCGCCGGCAATTCCGCCAGTTCCCACGTATCGACATTGTAGCGCGGCTCCAACCACCACGGGTAGAAGTGCGTAGTCGAAATGCCAAAGTGATTCTTCGGCCGGGAGTCCATCACGGTGTCGAAGAAGATTCCCTCGGCGCCCTTTGGCGTCGATTCAAGATCAATCCAACCATACGGAGGGTCAGGTACGGCGGGGATGATACCACCAAGGATCTCTCCAGCCGTCTCCAGCCCCCAGTGCGCTACCTCAGAGCCGTGGAGAATCTGAATCGCGTATCCGCGCCCGGCAACTGCTTGCTGCGCCGAGGCCCAAATGTAGCGGTTCTCAAGCCCTCCGATAACGAGCTCGCTGCTGTTATCGTGAACGATCTCATATTCAAAGCCCGCACGGGCCAGATCCTTCAAGTGATGAAGAATCCGCCCCCGAAACTTGGCGGTCGTGTCGTCCTTCTCCGTAATGACGTACGCATTCAGCCCAAACTCCGTTGTCATGCGGCGGAGATTCCGAGCGAGCAAGAAAGAGGACGCGCGAGTCTGGCGCCCCTTCACCGTCACATCGCGAAAGGTCTGGTTCGCTGCCATCTGCCGCTGCTGCGGGTACAGTGACATACGCACAATGCGGCCGCGCTCGTCCGGTATCGTCAGAAATGTCTCAATCCAGTCCGCAGCACGGGCTGGATCGTGGAAGATTCCGTACAGATCCGATGCCGGATCGAGCTCAGTCTTGAGCTTCGTCACGGGGGGCTGTGCCATCCGTGCCTACTTTCCGGGTCGATAAGAACTCGCCACAGATGCGCGGAGTAGACCTTGAGCCGCTTGCTGCGCCGCCTTCTGGGTGCGCTTCAACTTTGGCAGGAGCGGTGACACCACATTCGACTGCCCAGCACCGGCTGCTACGTCGTAGCCCGCCTTGCGTGCCTTAGCCAGTCCCGAGGTCAGCGCCTTGAGCCCAGCCGCGCCATACTTCTCGTTTACAGCCTTGATGCCCTCGAAGTCAGCTTGGCTCATGTGCATGTTCTTCGCAAGTTCAGCATCAGAAGGCGCCGAGCTCGCCTTGCCCGTCGTATTCGGGAAAGATGAAGTGCCAATGCCCGTAGCCTTCGCCGCACCGGGGCGTGTCTCCGCAGCATACACCCCAGCCGCGCCGGCCGCAGTAGCCATCAATCCGCGAGCTTCCATTACAGCGCCAACACCGCGCCCTGCGGCCTTCGCCAGGGACACGGGAGTCTGGCGAATGCCGGGATGAATGACTGCCTCAACCGCGTGCTTGCCGGCCATGGCAACGTCTTCCGCGACTTTCTTGGGGGAGCCGTAGATATCCTTCCCATAGGCCAGAGCCTTCTCCTTCGCCGCCGCCAGCAAGCCACGACCGCCCTGCTCTACCTCAGCTGCCGGTGTGTGTGCCGCACCTTCTGTGATCGCATCCACGGCATGGGCAGCAATCGGCTTGGCAACGTCCGCCGCTTCCGACGCCGCGCGGAGCTTTTGCTCCACTTGGCCAGAACCACGCATAGCGATCTCCGCCGCCGAGTAGAGCTTCTTGCCCGCGCCGCCCACTCGTGCAGCGCCAACTTCACTCGACAACCCACCCGCGCGACTTCCCAGCTTCGCCAGTTCAGCGCCGCCGCCCTCCGTACCAAGACCCAGATATGCCGTCGCGTTCAACAGGGCATTGCCCACATGCGGCAGAGTCGGCTGAAGGATAGCTTGCTTCGCGCTCTGCACAATGTCGCGGCCAGAAGGCATCAAGCCAAAGCCTGGGCGCGTCTTGTAGGTCGCGGCCACGTCAGAAGCGAATGCATTGCCGATCTTGTTAGCCATCGCCTCCGTGCCGGTTTCAGCAGCACCAGCTACCCTGCCCGCACCCTTGCGGACGGCCTTAATGAAGCCGCCAAATCCACCACCACCACCGCCCTTCGGTGCGGCTGGCGCCGGGCCGCCGCCGCCAACATCTGCTGCTTCGAGTGCCATGTAAGTCTCCTAGTTCTTGGGCAAGCGCGTTGGATGCATGCGCGGCGCGGGACTCATCTTGTAGGCGTCCAAAAAGGACTTTGTTGATGCACTTCGCTTTTCAACACTTTTCGCAATCGAGACGGCGCGCTCGTTAGTCGAGAACCAAGCGCGATTCTTCACCGCGCCGAGATTTAGCTCGGAGGTGCCAGGGAGCTTCCATGCACCTTCCTCGCCGCCCTTCATGATGGACAGGCCAATGCGCTTCGCCTTGTCTGAGATCCGGCTACCCTCAAAGCCCGCCTTCATGGTGTGAAGCTGCTCGTCGCTCATCATGCTGCCGAGTTCGCCGGTCACTTGAGAAACCTTCGCAGCCGTAGCACCGGCGAAGGGTCCAGTAGGAGGCGTACCACCCAACTTCACGATCTCCGCTTTTGTCTGCGCGATCTTGCTGGCGAGTTGTGAGGCTTCCCCGCCGCCAATAGCGCTGAAGACCCGCGCCTTCGCGCGACGGACGATGTTGGCGGTCGTATCTGGGAACTGCGAAATCTTCCCCATGTCAAGAGCGCCGCGCTCACCGTTAGCGATGATCGAGCGTGTCCTCATGCTTGCGGATACTGGTGCCTGAGAGAGGCGCTGCATCTTGCCAGCGAGCTGCATGTGCGGAGCGAGTTCCTCGGCCGTACCGCGATAGCTCCGCGCCAGCGTGGCATCGTTCACCAAGTTTCGGATGGTGCCCGCCTCCTCAGCACCGCGCCCAATGCGGGAGGCCACGCCAGCCACAGGGACGACCGCAGCAAGACCAAGAGCGGTCTTTGCAATGTCACTACGATTCCCGCTAAGGGCGCCCTTAACAGTCCCCACCGTAGGAGCGCCAATGATCTGATTTGCTCCCGAGGCGAAGGCCTGCGCGTCCATCGTGATGTGCTTGGCCGCTACCTTTGCGGCACCCTTCGCCGCGCTGGCAATGTCCCCTGCGAAGTCTCCAAGACCCATAGCTTAGGTCCGATCCTTACTGCCGGGGACATCTCCGCCTTCGGGCTGGATGGCGCCGTGGGCTTCACTGGCAACGTCATCAACGTCGTGGTCATTCACCGACAGGGACGCCACATAGGCGTAGTTGTTGATCTGTGCGACGAGGGCGGCTTCCTCAATCTCCAGCTTCGTCTTCTCGCGCTGGTATTCGAGCTGCTGCTCGATGGCCGTTCCAGCATCCGGGTCATAGGGATTCGGCATCCCCATCGACATCCGCGGGCCGCAATACTTCGTGAACAAGTTCGAGAGCTGCTTCCGCACCGCGCCGAGCCGCAAGATGAGGTCTTCGAGGAATGCCGGCTCCTCAATCGTAACGCCCGGATTCACGGGCGGAGCGTTCTGGTCACGAGCAGGGACAACTGCGGAGTTCGAGGGACGGCTTGCGTACAGAGGCATGGGGGCGCCTTCCTGATGTGTGCTATCTGGCCACCTACATGATAGCGATCCTATGCAATTTTGTCAAGCCTCGTCCGCGGAGGAGGAAGGTAGCACATCATCCGAGGAGAGGAAGCCTTGGTCGCTCAGAATGCGGACGCCGATCTCAATCGCCTTGCGGATGATCGCCGGCCGTAGGTTCGTGAGGGTCAGGACGCCGGCGCGGTACGGGTTGTCCGAGAAGGGCTCTTGGGGGCCGATGCAGCGCACCGTGAACTCGTTGTCCGTCCTTGACAAGTGATGATTATCCACCCGGCAGTGCAGCCACCATAGGCCATCATCGGGCGCGTAGTTAGCCTTCAGGTCAATCTTGAAGTTCGACAGGAAGACCGGGAACTCCACCGGGTCTTCGCTACGTTCTAGTCTCACTGCTGGACCTCCTCGTAGATGAGCTGGCGGCCGTTCTTGACGTTCTCCACGAACACGCCCACGGAGCGCGCAATGTTCTTGAGCAGGTCCGAACCGTCCTCTCGATCCCACAGCCCTTCCATCCCATGCCGGATGTCGTCGGCACGCAGCCGGTCTGGGCCGTCCGAGCACCACTCCGCGGCCTCTGCGATGGCGTTGAGATAGCCTGGGCTGGGCACGAGGAGGGGGGCGAAGTTCTCCACGCCGGGCTTCTTCCGGCGGATCAGGTCAACCAAGGCAATGAACAGTGGCAGGCGTGTGGGTGAGGCCAAGGTGCCGTTAAAGGCCTGGTCGTAAGACTTCCAGTTCTTGATCTCGAACATGACTGCCGGGTTGGCGTCTTTGATGGCTTGGAGGACGTCGCTCGGTTTCACCGTGTTGTTATGCGTTACCGGGCTTCTTTCTTCATCGTCTATGTCCGGTGTCTGTGTCTTTGTCTGTCGTGTGGGGGCGACAGTCATCTGTCGTGTGGGGGCGACAGTGCTCGGCAGCTCTTGAGTCCGAGCAACAATGCCGTATATGAGCCGATTATGCTTACGAATTCCCCCCTTCGCCGTCGTAATGTAGCCCTTCTCCTCCAGCTTGTGGCAGGCGGCATTCACCGCTTGGCGGCCGATCCCCAGTTCTTGGGCAAAGTCAATCTGCGCTCCCCAGAACCATCCCCGCTTGCCCGCGCGGTAGTCCAGTAAAGCGTAGACGAGTAGATCGCTTCGCTTGATCTCAGGGTCTTGCAGGAGACTCAGCGGCAGTTTTGCCCATGGGGCTTCAATCTGCTTCATTCTCCCTCTCCTCTCCTCAGTGCTTAGGCGCCGGGCGTGGGTGTGACGTCTGCCGGGAACAGCGCCCGGAGGATCGTGGCCACGAATACGATGGCGCTGCCCACGTACACGCCGTCAGCCGCCGGCAGGCCGAAGCCTGGGCCGTACTGCGACACGGCGGTGGAGGCCGCGGTCAGGGCTGCGACGACCGCAACGATGCGCTGGTGGGCCTTGGCGCTGACCTTGATGGTCGGCAGACTCAGGTTGATCGTTACTTGGGCCATGGTAGGTCTCCGTTCTCCTCGATCTTCTTGTCCTCGTAGGGGGCCACTACGCGCCGGCGGAACTCCGCCATAGCTTCGGCCATTGCTCCCGAGATGTCGTTGATGGTCTGGTAGTTGAGTCCGCGGCGGTTCACGTACTCAATCAGCACGCAACAGATCCAGAAGTTTAGCTCTCCGGGGGTGCCGGGAGATAATCCGCCCCCCCTGATTCGCTGTTCAATGTATGGCACTGGTCCTCCTCCTCACAGCACAGGCCCGGCACCCCGCCAAAGGGCGTCTTGGCATATGCAATGTCCTCCAGCAGATCGGAGATGGTAGCCATCTCCTCCTCAGTCCAGCTGATCATGCTACTTGCCCTTCACGTTCAGCAGGTTCGGATTCTTCTTCGCGGCGCCCTTCTTGATCGCCTTCCGGGTGCCCGCAGCCAGCATGGCGCTTGCCTTCTCCTTCGAGACCCCGCGCTTCTTGGCGATCTCCTCTGCGACCTTCTTGAATCCAGGATGTGCAGCTGCCATGGGTAATTTTCTCCGTAGCTTTCTGTCGCCTCTCTAGCACCTTCTACTATAGCACGGCGGTGTCAAGTAGTCAAGGGCCTTGACAAATTACCATGACCATGCTATGATGAGTACGCCCCTCCTCAGAAAGACGGCGCCCAAGCCATCCCCGACTTGGGCGCCGTCACCTCACTTCAGCTAGGAGGCCCCCATGGAAGTCTTCCTCATTCTCCTGACCCTGAGCATCATGGCGGCCATCATCCTCTGCGGCCCGGCCGGGGAGGGCGATGCCCATGTGCTGCCGAAGGCCGCACCGCGTTGCCGGTGCGGCAATGCCACCTACAACCAGCAGTTCAAGCGCTGGGATACACACCCGAGCACTGCCTGCCTGATTCACAAGGGGCGGGACGCCATGGGCCGGGATCGGTGGGGTAAACTCTAGATCAGAACGTTGCCGAAGCCAGGAGTAGCGGGGGCGGGGCTCGGCAGGAACGCGGACGACGAGTCGAACCGCATCTGCTTGGGCATCTTGCCGTATGGCAGCTTGCCCTCGCGCAGCTGCACGTTCACCTTAGCCGGAGGGACCGCAAGATCCGCCGGCGGCTGGGAGCGCGAATAGTTCGTCCAGTCCTTGCCGATCTTCTCCACGAAGCCTGGATTGTTCGTATAGATGCCGTGCATTTGGATGGGAGCCTGTTGTCGCGGTGAGGGCAGGGCCAAACCCCGCCCGTTCACCGGGACGACTCCCTGCGGGATGCCTCCCGGCCCCAACGGCTTCGCCGTAATGCCGGGTGCTGGCATGGAATCACCAATGCTGTTGACAAGATGCCCCTGCGTGGGGTTCTGCGGGACGTTGGCCAGCGTTGATTCCGGGTTAGCGCCCCGAATCGCCCGAAGCAGCTTCGGTTGGCCAACTCTCGGCGGCATGGCCGTAGTTGCCATAGCTACAAAGCCAGGGCTGCTGGGCGACGTGGGGCTACGAGTGGCAGGGGCCTGTACTGGCATACCTCATATTAGCGGTTCCGGCGCTCCTTGTCAAGCCGACGTACGAGCGCTGCCTGGATATGCTGCTGATGCCCCCACCGTGGGCACAACCAATACCGTCCAATGAACCGGGCGAATGGGTCCCACACTCGCCACCTCACCTCCACCTCGTCCCTTCCAGAAAGGCCATCAGCTCTACGAGCATCACCGCGGCGGCGAACCCCACAATCGCACCCCCCACGAACACGACGAACAGCATACCTCACCCCCAAATGAAACGTCCAGCTACCGCAACGCAGTGCTGGACGTTGCTCCGACGCTGGGAATCCAGCCTCGGAGGTGGTCATAATCCCCCCGGAGGCCATCCCGAGAGGGCGGTTGATCAGTCCCGCACCTCATCATAGCACCCCCGCGGCCCCTTGTCAAGGCTTCAACCCGCCCCTCTTTTAGGCTTCCTCGATGACGACTACCCGCACATCCCCTACGCGGGGAGTGAACGCTGCGTCCGCATAATGCATATGCAGCGTGACCCTCCCATCCTCAGTGGCGAACTTCACTAATGCTCCTCGCGAAGCCCCCAGCTTCCCTACTAGCTCCACCGCTGTACAGAACAGCGTATACTCGAAGTGCCGTACTGTAGTCTGCATTGCTTGTTCCTTTCCTGCTCCGGGCCTATGGCTCCGGGCTTACGGGCGGGTTGAAGCCACCCCCATAGTACCATGGCGCACTTACCCATGTCAACCCATTAAATTGCCCTGGGGTAGGCCAACCCATTAATTTGCCCTGGGCATCGAAAATTGGGGTGGGTGCTGAAATGGCCGTCAAAACAAGAAAATGAGAACGGACTTTCTAAACGTGCCCGTTGCCCGATTCGTTGCCGGGGATCGCGGGCAAGGTGAAGGGCCGGAGCGGAATGCTCCGGCCCTTGCCCCTGACCGCGCGGTGAAGGTTACGCCTCGGCCGCTGCCAGCAGCGCCTCCAGTGTCATCCCGCGGTGAACGGTGACGGCGCCGGGCGCACGGTCATCGGCCACCATCTTCACGCCCATCGCAATCGCGGTCTCCGGGTCGACCGTGATCGTCACCGCGACCCGCGCCGAGTGACCCTTGAGTGCCTTGCCGAGCTTGCCGAGCGGACACTCGCCGATGCCGTACCCGATGCACACCGAAGTCACCTTGCCCGCGTTGCGGCCCTTGGCTTGGGGCCGCACGATCGTCTCGGTGCGGAGCGCACCTAGCACGATCGCCACCTGTCCCCCCTCTGCGATTCCCGCCTTGACAGAAGCCAGCTTGTCAGACATGTCCCTACTCTCCTTTGAACCTGTCAGGCTCTCATGTCGAACCTGACAGCATCACCCTACAGCGTGGCCCGGCACCTGTCAAGCCGACGACCAGGGTGCTTGTCAAGGGAGCAAGCGAACAATCACACGTCACATTCATGGTACATGTCACATTCATGTAGGCCATGGTGGATCGTATATGGGAATTATGATGCACGCCGTCACGCCTACCAGATTCCCTATGCCCCCTATGTCCCCATCCGCGTGGCTCCAGGGTGGTGGCTCACATGGCTCGCGCACACATACAAGGCTAGAGGATAGGCGAGTGAGGGTGTATAGTGCTTACCCCAAGTGTAGTACGACCGGCGCGGATAGTGGAGCGCGAGGCCCAGGTGTGGGTGGGTGCGTGCTACGCGAGCCGCTTGGTTCATGTGGTACGCGAGGGGCGAAGCGTGCTTCGTGTCTTGGGGGTGGCGCGTGTGGGTGGGTGCGTGAGCCGGACGTGTGCGCCTCGTGATACCGGGGGCGCGCAATGAGGGGATCGCGAAGGGATTGGCTCGCTTGCTTTCTTGACGAAGCTGGCTTGACAACGGCGGCGAGATCCGGCAGACTTGCTCCAGGTTCGGCCCGAGTGTGGCCGGACACATCAACCTGACGGGAGGCGTGTGATGCCGGAGACGGAGCACAACATCGGCGCGAATGCGTTGGTGCGCTGTGTGTGTGGCGGAGTGGTATCGCGGAGCGTGGAGATGCCGGATGGCCGTATCGAGCTGTGCTGTGCGGACTGCTTGTGGCTCGTGCGGACGCTGGTGGAGATGGAGCGCGAGCTGGTGGAGGCGGAGGCAGCGGAGCTGCGGGGCGCGGACGTGGAGCACATCGAGCTGCTCACGCGGGAGATGCGGGAGCTGGACGACTACATCGACCGGCTCGTGAGGGCAGGGTGATCGTGATGACGAAGCAGTGGCTACGCAAGCGGGGTGGTGCGCGGCGGGGCATCCTGGTCAAGCACCAGCGGCCGATCCGCAACGGCTATCCGTACAAGCACAAGCCCAAGGCGGCGGGCTGGATACGGAGCGCGGCATGAACTTCTGCGGGGTGTCCTACGCTTGGACGCCGTGTGCGTGGTGCGGGCGGAACGTGGCTGATGGCCACGAGCACAAGGTATCGCCGGCCGAAGCGATCGCGGCGGCCAGTGAGATCAGGCGCGTCGCGATCGAGGATGAGCAGGAACGTCTCGCGTTCGGGCAGATGTTCGCCAAGCTAGGAGTGAAGGTGTCATGATCACGAAGGAGCAGGCCACCACCATGGACATGTTCCACGAGGATGGCTGTCGCTTGATTGTGGGGCCGCGCGGTGGCCGCACGTTCCAGGTGCGGTGGTGGCGGCGCAACGGGATGACGCGGACATGGGTGACGATGCCCAGCCGCTTCCGTGTCCCGGTCAAGCGTGGGATGTACGCCTATGGCTACATCACGGAGCAGAACGCGGACGGCTTCCACACGAGTGATGAGTGCCCGATACGCCGGGCGGAGGCGGAGCTAGTGGCGGCAACGCTGCTAGCACAGACGAAGGAGGAATCCAGTGCGGTGTCCTGACTGCGGCAACTTCTTGGGCTGGTCGTTCGTGGATGACTTCCGGCACAAGGAGCCGGTCTACCAGTGCCGAACGGTCGGCGTGGAGATCATGCGTGTCCTGGCTGATGGCAAGGTGGTGCGCGGGATGTCGCTGGATCACAGCGACGAGTTCTTCGCCGTGCGCGAGGGGCTGCTCGTCCGCGTGGTGCCTGTCAAGATCGACAAGGACAGCTGGACCACGAGGGTCTACGTCAAGGAGGCAGCGTGAACAAGACCATGACGAGCATCGCTGAGGCTGTGCGTGAGGGCCGCTACCTGCACACGCGGCTGTACACAGTCTACCCCGACCAGGCAGGCGGCGAGACTGAGGTACGCTATCGCGGCTCGCTCGTGGCCGTGGTGTGGCCGCATCGTGTGATGCTGTTCGCTCGTGGCTTCTACACGCCGACCATGAAGGCAGTGATCAACGCCGCGCTCAAGGGTGCGGGCTTGGCGGCCTACGTCTACCAGCGGAAGTTCGGCTGGCGCGTGGTTGACTTCCGTGACGAGTACGGCCAGCCGAACTGGTCGGGCTTCCAGCACACAGACGTGGAGTTCGAGGAAGGCATGATCATCGGGAGGACGGTGGCGACATGGTAACGGCAACGGTGACTGACGTGAGGGACAAGGCGCGTGGGCTGCTCATCCTGGACAGCCCGCTCTCGGCCATGTGTGAGGACTGCGGCGACATCAACCCGCTGCCCGCAATCCCCACGCGCAACGGACGGACGGACTGGGAAGCGATCGAGCGGGCGTTCCACTGCCGATGCGAGGCGCGGTAGTGCTGGCCGAGTCGTTCACATTCCTGGTTCACGATGCCGCCCACTGGGAGTTCGAGCTACTGGTGGGCGGCATCGAGATGCTGTTCGCGGACGTCCTCATCGGCTGGCTAGGCGTGCGCTATGCGTGGCCACGCATCAAGCGGCACATCCATCGTGATGTGCAGGAAGGGATCGAGTAGCTATGTTCCTCGCGGCGAAGCACCACCGCTGGCTCAAGTTCGGGCCGAAGCATCACCCGCTGCATCACGAGCGGCTCGGCAACGAGAACGGGCAGGTGAAGAACAAGTCTCCCAAGTGGGAGATGAACGGGAAGATCGTGTCGGCTCCGCGTAGCCGCAAGAATCCCCCGCACTTGGGCTGGTCATGACCAGCCAGGAAGGAGTCATCCGCATGACGTGTGAATACTACCGAGGCGAGCAGTCCATGTGCCTGCGGCCAGCCCACCCGCATCCAGGGCTGACCGTCCGCTTGTGCGAGAAGCACCAGCGCTGGTTCATGGATCGCGTACGGACGCTGATGTGCTTTGGCTTCCGGCCGAGTGCCGTGGTCGATCACATCACCAAGCAGCTACAAGGCGGCGAGCGCGATGCACGCGGTTGATCCAGACAAGGCTACCATGCGCTGCCGTCAGTGTGGTAGTAGCGTGGTGCAGAGATGGTGGCTAGGCAAGCTGATGTGGTGGCACACGGCCAGCGCACCAGCATCAGGATCGCCAGCCGTGCATGGCTGGCCGGAAGGAGAGTCGTCATGACTGTCGGCGGAGTCACTCCGAAGTCCAGGTCCATCGTGGTGATCGTGCGACATCCCGATGAGGCGCTAGAGGTCGAGACGTTCTACTGCCCATCGGACATCCAGATCATCGAGCTTGATCTCGGCTCCTGCTTCGACATCACCCGGCCGAACGTGGATGATCAGCCGGCCGTGATCGAGTGGATACAGGCAGTGCGCGAGGACGTTGAGGATCTGCCTGCGGATCATCCCGCGCGTATCAACGTCGAGGCCATCATCGCCAACGTTATGGACACGTTCAACTTGGGATTCCCCACGGCCTATCGTGTCACCCGTGTGGACGATGCCCCGCTGCCTGTCGGCCTGTTCCACCTGAGTAGTGGGATCATCATGACAGTCACCGCAGGCGCGGTAGAGGCAGACTTCGACACGCGCGAGGACGCGGAGGAGTTCGTCGGCAAGCTGCCGGGCAACGAGATGGGAATCTTCGTGGTCGAGGACGTGTTCGATGAGGATGAGGATGACGAAGCGCGACCGGCGTGGGAGGACTAGCGATGGAAGCTGAATACGTCGAGCCACCACCGAATCAAGCCACGGTCACGGCTGAGTTCATGCGCCGCCTCCAGCATCAACTGGAACTGTGGCGCGTCCATGCCTACAGCTGTACGCTGGAGGGCGAGGATGTGCCGTGCTGGGTAGGCACGCTGATCGCGCGGGGCATCGGGGATAGCTGGACTACGCTCAAGGGCTTGGGCTGGCAGCGCGAAGCAGACTCCATGATCACGCGCGTGATGAGCGTGCGTCCGGGCCATGGCGATGAGCCAGGCGAGGGAGGACAATGATGGTGCGGAACAAACTCGGCAACGCGATCCGTGTGTGCGAGTTCTGTGGACTAGAGCCAGGCTCGCCGCTGATCACGCCGAACGATGAGATCGTCTCATGCCTGCGCTGTGCGGCGCTATGCGTGGAACTAGTCACGCTCACATGTACCACGATGAGCCAGCTACTCCAGCGCCAGCTAACACTGGAGGCGCCGGGCGACGTGGGACAGGCCGATGGCGGAGCATGAAGCGGAGTTCAACAATGCGAATGCGTGAGGACAATGCTAACGCATAGTAGCGCATACCGCACCATATGCGATAAGGGACGCGGCTTCGGTACGCGAAGCACGCGCGTATCACTGCGCCCTGAATCATATGCGGTAAACGCTGGTGTTCATTTTCGCGTATCGTTCATTCGTGACATCGGCCGGGCACGGTGGCCGGTTGAGGCTTGACAAGCGGCGGCGAATCTGGTTTACTTCCGGCTCAATTCCGGCTGTTCGATTCAGTCAGTGAGGAGGCACATGTGATGACAACGCGGACGTATAGCGGTGACGTAGTGAGCAAGGGGTCAGGTAACGTGCGAGGCACCGCGCGTATCCTCATGCGGCCCTCGGATGCGGACTTGGTACAGCCGGGCGACGTCGCGATCTGTGTGATGACGACGCCTGACTGGCTGCCCATGTTCGAGCGGGCGGGGGCGATCATCACGGAGTCGGGCGGGCGGTCGTGCCACGCGGCTATCGTGGCCCGCACGTATGGCTTGCCGTGCATCGTCGGAGTCAGGGACATCATGGAGAACGTGAAGGACGGGAGCGAGGTTCTCGTGGACGTGGAGCGCGGCGTCGTGATGCCAATGGACTTGTCCACAGCCACGGGGCGAAGCGAGGCATACGGCGCGGCCATCGAGGCCGGCCGGGCGGCGGCGCCTGAGCTGGACACGAAGGCACGCTGGGCGAGCTTCGGGAGTGACGGCATATGGTAGCGCACCCATTCTTCCTGTCGAATCCGAACGGGCCAGCCGGGCCGCTCTACACGCAAGAGCAGCTACACGCTATCTGCGCGGCGTGCGGGCACTCGTTCGGAGAGACGAACGGCTCCGACGAGACCACGAACGCCTGTCTCTACAACGGGTGTGGGTGTCAAGACTTCGTGCCTGACCCTGCGTTGTACCCCACGGACGGACTCCCAACGGCGGTGGTCAGCAACCTGCCCGCCATCCTGCGGACGAATCATGCTTGGAAGCTCGGCACGCCCACCCCCGGCATGGTTGAGGTTGAGCTAGAATCCGGCGAGCGGGTGCAGTTATTCCCGCCGCAGCAGGAGGGAATCCATGGCTACAAGCATGTCGGCCGCACGACTATCAAGCGATCTTGCCGTCGCTGCGGGGTGACGATCAAAAAGGACTTCTACGTCCGCTTCTACAACCGCTACTACGCGGTTTGCGGAGCGTGTATGAAGCAGCCCGTAGCAATCAATCGCATGGAACTCCCGGCGAGCTTGGACAAGCTCTGGCTGCAAGCTGATCGCGCGGAGCAGTGGCACTTGGCAAGCCTGCCGGAGCAGATCATGGCCGCAGGAATCTACGAGGATGAAGGCTACCGGATCATGCCAGGCACATACGCTGATGTGCTTGACTATTCGCTATCCTCGAATCCTACGTTTGGCCCCGATCCTCTAGAGCGCTTCTGGGTTGCACGGGGAATGATCAGCGGCATCGGAGAGAATCCGATCATCCGGCGAATGCGTAATAGTTACTGGTACACGATCATGCCTGGCTGCATGGTCTGTGGGTTCGGTAGTCATGAGCCTCTCGTGCGCCTGTACAAGCGGCCCGGCTTGGGCTTTGCCCATGAAATATGCTGGGAGTGGTTCATAACAAGTGGTGCGGCGGAGGCGGAAGGCTTCGCGCAGCAGGATTGCGGGCACTGGATTCCCGTGGACAGCATCCCGCCAGCGCCGGAAAGCGTCATCTCGTGTGCCCGCTGCCAGCGCCGGTATAAGCCCCGCGGCGTGGTTGTCTGTCCGCAATGCCAGAAGGATCCCTACCCGCACTTGTGTCGGCGCTGTAGTGATCTAACTAACGCTGCCAAGGCCGTGGAGGGCAGGGTAGGTGCCGTCCCATTCGCTTTGGACTTCGATCTGTTCGCGGCCCTCGCGGACTTCTACATCTTGGACGCAATGAATGAGCGTATGCCCACGCTGGCCGGGCCACTGTTCATGAAGCGTTCCGTCGAGATCGCCAGAGAGATGGCCCGCTACACGATCATGGCGACCGGCGGGGAGCTTCGCCATTACGTCCAGCATCGTAGCGAGCAGGACTTAGTCTGCTTTGACCCGCAGAGTCCGTTCAAGGAGCCGCTGGCGGGGGTCAAGCAATCCTTTTACTGTGAATCTCATGGTGTGCGTCTGCTTCCCTGCTACGCCGACCTGACCATGTGCAGCGCAAGGCACTGGCCGATCACACACACGCACTTCGCGGAGCCACTAAGGACGGCTTGTTGCACAGTGCGGGCGTCGGAGGTCTGGATCAACGGCGTTCACCACAAGCCGACGAAACTCGGTGCCCAGATTACCAAGTTCGGGCTGCCATTTCGGATCGCTTCTGATCGGCACGACGCTTGGCGCGAGTATTACGAGGCCGTTCGCGTGCATAAGCTGCCCCTGCTCAATCTCTGCTACTGGGCTTTTGCTACGGGAAACTGGGACAGCAGCTACGGCGGAATGAGCTGGGCCGCGCCAGCGCGTCTCGTACGGGATTACGTTGCGGGCAAGATCCCTCCGCCCGTGTTCATCGACCAGATGTTCGGTGTCCAGCACAACGGCGGTTCGCTCTTTGACAAAGCGTGGATTACGTCCTACGCAAGCGATCTCGGCCTCGGCAAAATCCTTGACCTGCGGCGTGAGATGCGAATGAGCCTTGTGCTGTTGCCGCTGGCGACGCCTCCCGTGTGGGATCTCGTCAAGAAGATGGCCGCTGCGGGCGACGCAGAAGCACAGATCGGCGCCGCTTGGATCAAGGCCGCGGGGGTCAAGGATGGGCGTGACATGTTCACGTCCTTTGCAGCGTCCATTACTCGTTGGGCTAGCGACTCCGGCCCCACAGCCCCGCCCTCTCCGTACACTGCTTGGTGGAGAAGTGCCAGGATCACGCACATGCCAGAGGAGGAAATGCCCAAGTTGAATACCTCCACGGCAACGAATCTCATCATCAAGTCAGTAGTAACAACGGCAGTATAGTATTTCAGGAGGCAGCACATGGGACGCACAGAACGACGGAGAGCACGACGAGACTACCTGGCGCGGGGCCAGACTGGCTTGGTCGCCATCGAGGATGAGGACGACATGATGAGCACGTTCTTCAAGGAGATGGACGATGAGGCCGCAGCCGCGAGCCTCACGGTGGTGGGGGCTGGGGGCCGCCAGTTGGGCTGGCCCACCACGTATCGTGAGTACATCGAGCACTCATCCAAGGCGCCGCCGACAACGGGTGGGGGGCTGTTCACGACGACCGGGAGCGCGTGCTCACACGTCCAAGACAAGTTCCAAGTAGGCGCGTACCAGATGCTCATCACGGCGGGCCATGATGTCTGGGACAGTGAGCTTGATCGGATGGAGATGACCGCATCTACCAGGGTCAAGGCGAAGAAGTTGGAGACGCCTGACTTCGGCGTCTACTTGGCGAGCGACTGGCGAGCGAAGATGAAGCTGTCAAGGCCGCGGCCGGTGTGGCCGCTCATCGAGATGTTCGGGGCGCTGCCCGAAGCCAGCAAGATCGCGGACGCGGCTGCGGAATCCAAGCGGCTGGCAGAGGAGGCCGCGAACGCACCCGACCAGTATCGCTGGCCGCACATGCTGGTGGTCTGGCCCGATCAGGGTGTGATCGACTTGACAGCGGCCGCAGTTCTGGTAGAATGGACGCTGGCTCAGCTGAACGAGGGCAAGGTCATCGACGTGGGCTGCGCTGGTGCTCACGGGCGAACCGGAACGTTCCTCGCAATGCTGCTCATCCGGGCGGAGAAGCTCACTCCCGAACAAGCCATCACGGAGGTTCGCCGCCGCCACTGCAACCGGGCCATCGAATCGGAGACGCAGGTACGGGCGATCTTCCGGTTCGCCGGCCGCAGCGCCAGCGAGGAGGAGGTAAAGCGCTTGAAGTAACACGAGGCACAATCCAACACGCATCAACGGGTCACTGTAGTTCTGAGGAGAACGATCATGTCTGAGGTTCTGACCATCACGTCCAAGTTCAACCCGTCCACGGGCAACATCGACTTCTTCACGAAGGTCGATCCCGGCACCGACCAGATCGTGCTGGACGCCCTCCAGGCCCAAGAGGTCAACCTGTCCCGCGGCCACGTCCGCATGTACAGCCTGCTCAAGCTGTCCGCCCACAACGGCACCGGCGCCTGCTGGCTGGACGGCCAAGAGATCCACACGGCGAAGCGGCAGGAGGCGTACGTCGCGCGTGTCAACGCCGACATCGCCGCCGCGATCAAGCGGGCCAAGGAGGCTGCTGTCAAGGCTGCCGAAGCCAAGCGCTTCGACACCGCGACGGTGGTTGTCGCCACGGCCACGTTCTAACGGCATGGCGGGCATTGACGCCCGCCATGTCCTCGCGCTCTACGGTGCTGAGGTCGTGCCTCACTTCGCGCCGTATGTGCTTCTGCGCCGATCAAGACTGCTACCCCAAAGTGCAGCCCGGCGAGCGCGAGGACATGGGAGGCGTCAATGGGTGAGCGTGTTGGGGAACGCTAGCCGCGTAGGCTTTGTATCTGCCCCCTGACTCACTAACGCTTCCAACTAGGCCGGTAGCCCAATTGGTAGAGGCAGCCTGACAAGGGAAAGTCCGCCTTCGCGCGGTAGTGCAGGTCCGAATCCTGCCCGGCCCACCATAGTAGAATAGGAGACTGACCATGAAGTCCATGAGCTTTCACAAGGGCGACATTATCACGATGCGGACGCTTCGCCGCCTTTACGCCTGCGAGGAGGGGCGGGCCACATTCGCCCAGCTCTATCCCCAGGGCGTGGCTCTCACGCTTGCCAACCTCCAGCGGGCCGCGCGTCTCGGCTTGGATGTCTCTTGGTTCGCGGAGGAAGTTATCAATCAAGCCGACGACTGGGGGGATCGGCCGCTGTGGACGCAGAAATGGCGCGTCTATAACAAAACGTACCGTGAGACTTACAAGCGACTCGTGGGCGGCGCGCGCTTCCTCCGCAATAGCGAGCGAGACAAGCTGTGTCGGGATCGCGTGGAGCTGATCCGTAGCCTGGGTTGGGAACCATCTGAGTCCGAAATGGCACACCGCGTAGAGCAGGTTCTCGACATTACACGAAAGCTAATGCTTGAGGATGGTGCCCGCAAGCGGCTTGAATCATTCGCAGCGGCGGCGGGGCTATGGGCGATCCTGCCAGAGGCAAACGCATAGCTACGCATAAGGGCTATGCGTATCGGGAACGCAGCTTCAATACGCGAAGCGCGCGGGGGATAGCTGCGCCATATTCGCTATGCGGAAAGCGCAGGTGTTCATTTTGGTCAAGCGTTGGTTCTTCACAGTCGTCGCCCTGCTAGTATGCATGGCGGCAGTGACGCTGCTACAGGCTTGGATTGGAGTGTGACGGGATGGACGGAGATGCACCCAAACGCTATCATCGGCAAGGGGCGAAGGCTGCCTGTCTCGGGAAGTCATGGTGGCAAGACCCCGTGCGGGCAGAGGCCGCGGCTGACCGGATGCGCCATCGCCATGGGGCGGGCTGCTCTTGCGTCGCCTACCTCTGCCCGCTGGGCGCGGAGACGCGCGGCCAGGATCATCTACACATAGGGCATACGGTTCGATGCAAGGGCAACCCGGACATACCGGCAGCCGCTACACGGTGGCTCACCCTAATGAGCGAGGAGGAATGGTGGAGAAGCCTACTATCGCCGTCCCACACGACTTGACAGCAGCCGCGATCGTTGATACGATCATGGAGGAGACGGATGAGCTAGAGCGCAACCTAGAGCATTTCCGCGCTCATCGAGATCCTCTGGCTGATAGGGCCTGCCCGGTTGGTGCCCAAGGCCACCTTGACGACATGCACTACCGAATCACCAAGATCCAAGACCTACTCGCGCGGCTAGACCGGAGGCCCTATGTGTGAAGCAGTCCATCCGGGCATGGGAGACGAGTGCAATCGTCTTGACATGCACACCGGACTACATGAGTCTGCGGATGGTCTGCTGTGGGGGTGCGAGGGGGCGGAGCACGACTACTACGCCTACGAAGGGCAGCAGTGGCCGGCCACGCATTGCCTCGTGTGCGGTCTACCCTACGCTTACCGAGACAAGCCGGCCGTGAGAGGCCATCGGCCAATGCCAACAAGGTGGTGGGAGAGATGATTGATCCCCGCTGGCATTCCATCCTCAGTACGACCGCGTGGATGTTGTACTCCGTGGCCCACGCCGTCCCAGACGGCGAAGCTACTATCGAGGAGCTTTGCCGGGAGTTCCACACGTCCAAGACTGCGATCCGGCGGGCCATTGGCGAGCTAGAGGAGCGCGGCCTCATCATCGCGTATCAGGAGGAGTCATGACCGACGAACGCCCCACCTGCCCGATCTGCGAGAGCGCCGAGGCTCCCATGTGGCAGCACTTCGAGCGCGAACATCCTGACGAGGCTGCCGCGATCCAGCGCGGCATTGCGGACATGAAAGCGGGCCGCATGATTCCCTTGACAGAACTCAAGCGCAAGAATCCCTCGTGGTTCGATGCTTAGAATCTCCTACGGGAACGTCTGGGCAAAGCTGGAGGACGCTCCCCTGCCGGCCATAGGGGCCGTATCGAAGGCTCTATCCTACCGCCCGGAGGGCTATCAGTTCTCCCGGCTGTACAAGATGCGGCGCTGGAACGGCTGGAAAACGGTCTATCACGCGATTGACCGGACGTTCCCGGCGGGGCTGGCGCCTGACGTAGCTAAGCTGCTCACCCGAGAGGGTTACTCGGTGGAAGTTGTGGACACGCGCGTACCGCCTGTCCCCTCCCTGAACTGGCCTGAGCTAAGGCTGCCCAAGGGTGAGAAGCTCATGGAGCACCAAGACCTAGCGGTGCGGCGCATCCTCCAGTCAACCCGAGGAGTCGTCCACCATGCGGTCGGTGCGGGTAAGAGCGTGGAGATTGTCGAGGCGGTTCGCCGCCTCGGCGTCCCCTCGCTGATCCTCACGGCGAGCAAGGAGCTGTTGTACCAGCTCCACGAGACGTTCACGGCGCTTCTTGACAAGCGCATTGGGATGATTGGCGACGGCATCAACCATCCCGCGGACGTCACCGTCGCCACGATCCAGACCCTCTCGCGCAACCTCACGGCCGCGAAAGGCAAGCACGGGGGTATCGACCTAGAGGGACTGGCAAAGCGGCAGGAGATGCTGGACATGCTCGCGCGGTTCCAGGGTGTCCATGTTGACGAGTGCAAGCACGTTCCATCAGCTAGCTATGCCATGATCTTGGCGAATCTGCCGAACGCCTACTACCGAATCGGCTACGATGCGACCCCACTGCGGGGCGAGTCTGATGAGCAACGCCTCCTCGTGACGGGCTACTTGGGGCCGGCGATCCACCAGCACACGAATACGGACAACATCGAGGCCGGCCGGGCGGTGCCTGTAGACTTGTTCATGATCGAACCTGGGGGCGACCCGCCCGAGGATGGCGAGCATGTCGGGGGGCGCATCCTGCATGATTACCAGCGGGCCGTGCGGACGGGCATCGTGGAGAACGCCGAGCGCAATGAGAAGATCGTCAAGCTGGCCGAGGTCTTTGGCAGCCGTGGGCCGACCATCGTGCTGACGGAGCGGATCGAGCACGGCCACACCCTACGGGATATGCTGCTGGGGCGGGGCCACGAGGAGGTCAAATGACGAAGCTATTAGATCAAGGCATGCCTGACGAGCACGAGTTCGTAGACGTACGCGGCCACCGCTTCTCACCGAGCGGGTTCGTAACCTCATGCGCCGATGGTTGTTGCCGGGAGGAGACGTGCGCGGTCTGCGGAGAGCACGAGGACGCGAACTTCGACCACGAAGACCACGAGCGCGGTCTGCGTGCTCTGCTTGATTGGCAGGCACAGTGATGAGGCTCGGGGCCGACTTGACGGCCAACGCATAATCTGCTAGACTGAAGGGGCCATGCCCGAAAGCTACATCTTCGTCTGGGACGAGAAGCGCAAGAAGTTCGTTCGCGATCAGGTGCGCCCCTACGTGCCCGATCCCGACGCGCGCCCTAGCGACTACAAGAATCTCAAGCCGGGAGAAGTGGACCTGGGCCACGGGCAGATCGTGGAGGCGCCGGCCGAGTGGTTCCATGAGTTCGACTACAAGGTTGCGGTAGACCACACCAAGCTGCTCCTGCTGCCACAGCCGTGGATCATCGTGCAGGGCTACTGGGTCGATCCGACGCCCGACATTCCCGGCGGGGAGATGCAGGTTAGCCTGCGCGTCATGCCCGCCCAGCAAATCTCGTGGTTCAGGATCAAGTCCGCCGCGAAAGGCAGACGCAAGAAAACTCGCATCCGCATCCCATACGACTTGGCTGAGCACATGATCTACCAAGCGCCGGGCGTGGCTGTCAAGTACCGCTTCCTCAAGCGAGACGACAAAGGCCGAGCGTGGTTGGTGGAATACTTCCCCGACTTCAACTGGTGGCAGGCGGAGACGGAGACAGAGGACGAATCCCAAGCGGGCGGCGGGGCACCACCCTATCTACCCGATTGGGCGGGGGAGCAGCTAGTGGATGAGTCGTGGGGATACACCCATACACGGGCGATTCCCCGCTCCGCTACCGAGCTTGCTACAATCCTCAAGGACGCAGAGAATTACGGCACCCGCGAACCCTACGAGCCAGGTTCGGGCAAGCCGTTCAATTGGGTGGCTACATGAGCAGCGACAAATTAGACAGCGAGATGGTGGCGGCACGGAACCGCACAAAGAAGGACGGCGGGGCCGTCATGCGGCAGCACATCAAGCGGGCGCAAGATAGCAAGGATGACGAGACGGAACACCGGGACATGAAGCCCGCGGACAAGAAAGTCCTGCTCCGCCACTTCGACAACATGACCGCGCAGATGCGGCAGGACATGCAGAAGGACGGGGAGAAGGTGGCTAAGTCGCTCAAGAAGGCCGCAAAGAAGCTCAAGAAGGCGAAGGAGCATCTCCATGACAACAAGTGAAGCCGTCTTCTGCCATGCTTGGGTGCCAGCTGATCCGGCATTCCCCCTACAGCCGCGCGCAGTTGACAATGATTCAGTCATGCGTTGCCCCGGTAGCGTTGCATGGATCACGGATTATCCTGGTTGGGTGCAGCGCATTACTGGCGCTGCCCTCCATGGGTATCTTTGCATGATTCATGGCCGTGGCGCGTTAGGGTGGCGGGCCTATGCCGGCGACAAGTAAGCGCCAGCTCCGCTTCATGCGGGCCGCCGCGCACAACCCGGACTTCGCCGCCAAGGCGGGAATCAAGCAGAGCGTAGCAGAGGAATACTCCCATGGACAGACCGGGAAAGGTCTACCCGAGCGGGTAAAGGGTGCGGCCAAGAAGCTCGCCCGAAGGAGGGGGAAGTGATCGACTTCATCAGCAACATCGCTACAAGCCACCCGTTCTTGTTCAGCGTAGCCGTTGGCCTCCTCGTGGCCATGGCTGCCTACGATGCTTTCACGGGTTGGAGGGATGATGGATAACATCCGCGGGGACAGCGGAGCCTGTCTTGGTATACTCAGCGGCATCCGTCCGATTCCATTCCCGGCCGCGGCCTTTTTGGAGGAGCTGCCTGGGACATACGAAGGAGCGCTCGCGCGGTTCCAATGGCACCTGTGGAAATGCGGATGTGATGGCGGCTGTCCTGTAGGATTAGAACTCATACAGCGGATTGCTGAAAGGGAGCGGGCAACCTATGGATAGGATCGAGGCGTTCTGGTCGAACGTCAACAAGAACGGCCCCACCCCCGAGCACAAGCCAGAGCTTGGCCCGTGCTGGTTGTGGACGGGAGCCACGAACAAAGCGGGCTACGGGGTCTTTCGCCTAAACGGCCGGCTCCAATACGCTCACCGCATCTCACTCTCGCTCAAGCTGGGGCAGATCCCACGCAGCCGGCAGGTCATGCACAAGTGTGATAACCCGCCGTGCGTGAACAACGAAACGCATCTGATCCCCGGCACGAACGGAATGAATCAGCGTGATTCATTCCACAAGAAGCGGCGCACCTGGAACGGCAAGCTGCCGGTGCCGCGTCGCGGAGAGGCGCACCACAAGGCACGGCTGACCGAGGAGATGGTACGGGAGATACGCCGCCTTGGAGGAGAAGGCGCGCAACAGATGACCATCGCGTCAATGATGGGAGTGAATCAGTCCACCGTCCAGCGCGTACTCGCTGGGACCGCGTGGGCGCATGTGAAATAGGAGGGGTCATGTCATTCAGCATCACCGGGGCGAATGCCCTAGACACACGGAACACCGGCTGGGAGCAGTGCAAGAAGTGCAAGTGCTATACCCCGAAGGGGACGCACTGCGCCTGCAACTGCCGGGACAACCCCACGCTCAGCCAGCAGCACGAGCAGCGTGAAGCGCAGCGCGAGAAGATGATCGGCCTCGCTAACGAGCGACGCCGCTTCGCTCGGCTGGCGCGGAAGGCGGTGCCGGCATGAGAGTGCTCGTCGCGTGCGAGTTCTCTGGGATCGTGCGGGACGCCTTTGAGGAGCGCGGCCACGAAGCCTGGTCGATAGACTTGGAGCCGAGTGAGCGCCCCGGCCGCCACGTTATAGGGGACGTCCTCACGTATCTGGACTGGGACCGGGACTGGAATTTGATGATCGCCCACCCACCCTGTACGCACCTTGCAGTAAGCGGTGCGCGGTGGTTCAAGGATAAGCAGGAGGAGCAAGCCCTCGCCTTGGAGTTCGTGCGCCGTTTGCTTGACGCGCCTATCCCGCGCATCGCCCTAGAGAACCCGGTCAGCATCATCAGCAGCCGCATCCGTAAGCCCGACCAGCGCATTCAGCCATGGCAATTCGGCCACCCCGAAGCGAAGGCGACATGCCTCTGGCTCAAGGGGCTGCCGCTATTGAAGCCGACGAACGTGCTGCCCTTGCCCGAGAGTGGGCGATGGGAGAACCAGACACCGAGCGGCCAGAACAAGCTAGGCCCGTCCCCGACACGAGCACGAGAACGCAGTCGGACGTACGAGGGGATCGCGAAAGCGATGGCAGAGCAATGGGGATGAATAAACTAGAAATGACACGGAGGATCGAGCTCTTGCGCCTGGTAAAGGAGCTAGTAGCGAATGCTCTTGATCCGCTAGAGATCCTTGAGCACATGAGCTATCCAGCTACGCAGAAGGGAGCGATTGAATGGTGGGAGTGGGAACAAAGTGCGCGCACTGCCCACGAAGGAACCATCTCGTCATCTGTGTAAAGTGCGAAGCCGCGCTATGCCCCGATCACTGGGATGACCGTGCTCATTCATGCTGGGGAGGCACCGCTTGCGATTTGCCTACATCAACGGCACCGACACCACGAAGCGCCGCCGTCGAATCATTGACCTATTCCGCGCCGGGAAACTCGACGTCCTGATCAGCAGCACCATCCTTGACGAGGGCTTCGACGCGCCCATTGCAGAGACGCTCATCTTGGCCGGGGGCGGCAAAGCCGAGCACCGGCAGATTCAGAGAATCGGCCGCGTCATGCGGACGCACGAGGGCAAGGAGCGGGCTACCGTGTTCGACTTCCTTGACGAAGGCTACTACTTGGGCAAGCACAGCGCCAGCCGCCGCGCCGCGTACAAGTCGGAGCTGGCGTTCGACGTGGAGATCGTGCGCGACTACGAGTTTGAGGAGTTGATATGAGCACCCTAGCACTTGTCCTAGCCATCATGGGCGCCGCACGGGCCGTGCGCCCAAACAACGACTATGATGACAACATCATGTCGGCTCTGTACTTCTTTGGCGCCGTCCTCATTGCTGCGCTTATTGGCGGCGGGGTGATCTCAGCATGAAACTACACGACCGCGGCGCCACCATCATCATCCAGGACCTTGACCCGGAGTTCCCTGAGCACTTGACAGAACGCCTCGAACTTGCTAAGCTGTCGGCCGGCCCTGCGACGGAGATGGCGGAGTTCTTCAAGTGGTACTCGACCGAGTGCAAGAAGTACGACATCGTGTATCCCGAGCGCGGGGTGCCCGAGGACTACGTGCATCTGCGCTGGCTGCTCGGGAGGGGCGTGGACGTGCGCCCGGCAGCCAAAGAGTTCCTGCGAATGGAGAGCGAGAATCTCAAGACGAATGGGCACCACATGCGCTGGCTGCGCTACTTCCTGCCCGAAGTGCTCGCCCACCTCAAGACCATAGTGTACGAGGAAGTGGATGATTGAGACAGACATGGCCGTCGCCC
>VFSW01000926.1_pt1 | contig 43440 bp, 35 predicted proteins | sample 5358111 | NCBI WGS metagenome assembly VFSW01 (sample SAMN11554181, study PRJNA540505) | mine drainage metagenome | isolation source: sediment from site ElyBrook_90M | place: USA: Ely Copper Mine, Vershire, VT | collected 2017
TTTTTGAGGTCCGCGGGTTTTGCTTGCCACGGCCGATGCGCAACGTGCCGGAAACAGCCAGGGCGGGATCCTTCGCCGCACAAACCGCGACTCAGGATGACACGGCGCAGGCTGGCTTGGGTTGGTTATGTCGCCATGGTACGATTTGTGTGGCACGGGCGTCCCGCCCGTGACCACGGCCAGGATAGCCGTGCCACGCGGGCGTTTTACACGCCGCTTCAGGCTAAAGAGGGGTCAAGGCGCAAAGATCATGTTCCATGATATTCCTCCGGCAATACTGACTCGCATGCGTGAGTTGGAGCAGATTGATTTGCGTGACCGTGCCGACGGTACGCCGCGCCTGAAGCGGCTGCGTCAGATTCCGCCCGAGGTGGGCCGGTTCATAGCCCTCCTGGCAGCGGCAGCCCCGGATGGCCGCTATATCGAAATAGGAACGAGCGCGGGATATTCCACGCTTTGGCTGGCTTTGGCTTGCCGGGCGACTGGCCGGAGGATAACGACTTTCGAGATTCGTGATGAAAAGGCAGAGCTGGCACGGTTGACCTTTGAAGCGGCCGGCGTTGGTGACACGGTTGAGCTGATTCACGGCGATGCTCTGGAACTTCTGCCGGGTTATGGAAACATCGCTTTTTGTTTTCTCGACTGCGAGAAGGAAATCTACGAACCCTGTTATGAGACGGTGACGCCGCGTATGGTTCAGGGTGGTATTCTTGTCGCCGACAATGCGATCAATCACCAGGCGACATTACGGCCTATGCTGGACCGCGCCCTGCACGACGACAGGGTTGACGCTCTGATTGTGCCGATTGGTAAGGGTGAATTGGTCTGCAGGAAAAGGTGATACGGCTCTCAGCGCCGCGTTTGGGGCGTGCTCCGTTTTCTTGACTTGCCGAAAACGGGGCGCTTATAATCCCGTAGGCCGCGGGGGAGCAGACGATGCCACAGGTTGCCATTCTGAGTGCGGTTCGCACAGCCATCGGAAAATTTCAGGGTTCGCTGGCGCCGTTTTCAGCGCCGGAATTGGGCGCGCACGTGGTGAAGGAAGCGGTGCGGCGGGCGGGGATTGAACCGTCGCAGGTAGACGAAATTATCATGGGTAATGTTGTTACCGCGGGCCTGGGGCAGAATCCGGCGCGGCAGGCGGGGCTGAAGGGCGGGCTGGCGCCGCAGGTTGCCGCCATGACGCTCAACAAGGTATGCGGCAGCGGATTGAAGGCGGTGGCGCTGGCGGCCCAGGCGATCCAGACGGGCAATTCCAGCATGGTGGTGGCGGGCGGCATGGAGTCCATGACCAACGCGCCCTACCTGCTGCCGGGGGCGCGGCAAGGGCTGCGGCTGGGGCACGGCAAGGTTGTCGATTCCATGATTCAGGACGGCCTGTGGGACGTTTATGAAGACTTCCACATGGGCATGACGGCGGAGCTGGTGGCGGAGAAATATCAGGTGAACCGCGAACGGCAGGACGCCTACGCCGTGGAGAGCCACCGGCGGGCGCTGGAGGCGGCGGCAAGCGGGCGCTTTCGAGACGAGATAGCGCCCATTGCCATCGCGCAGAAAAAGGGCGAGCCGCTGCAATTTGCAACCGACGAATCCCCTCGCGCCGATACATCCCTGGAAGCGCTGGCGCGGCTGAAGCCGGCGTTTAAGAAGGATGGCACGGTGACTGCGGGCAACGCTCCGGGCACCAACGACGGGGCGGCGGCGCTGGTGGTGACCAGCCTGGAAACGGCGCGCGCCCTGGGCAAGCCGGTGCTGGCCACCGTGGCTGGCCAGGCGGTAAGCGGCGTGGAGCCGAAGTGGGTGATGATGGCGCCGGTAAGCGCCGTGCAGATGCTGCTGAAAAAGACGGGCTGGAAGCTGGATGAAGTGGATCTGGTGGAGTTGAATGAGGCCTTTGCGGTGCAGGCTGTGGCCGTGATGGAGCAGCTTGGGCTGGATGCGTCGCGCACCAACGTGAACGGCGGCGCGGTGGCGCTGGGGCATCCGATTGGAGCCTCGGGGGCGCGCATTCTGGTGACGCTGCTGCACGAGATGGCCAGGCGCAACGCGAGGCGTGGGATTGCGGCTCTATGCCTGGGCGGCGGCAACGCCGTGGCCCTGGCGGTTGAGCGGGAGGCGGCTTGAGCAACGGCGCGCAGAACCCCACACCACCGGCTGCACCGCAACCCTTGTACGCCCAGGTGGGGGTGGTGGGCGCGGGAACGATGGGGCACGGCATTGCCCACACCCTGCTGCGGCACGGCTACGCCGTGGCGCTTGCGGACTCTGCGGAACCGGCGCTGGAAGCCGCACGGCAGAATATTGGGCGCGGACTGGCCCGCGACGTGGAAAAGGGGCGGCTGGATGAAGCCAGACGCACGGCGGCGCTGGGCAGGCTGCGCACCACTGCTTCGCTGATGGAACTGGGCGGGGCGGGGTTGATTGTTGAAGCGGTCAGTGAGAATTTTGACGTTAAGGCCTCCGTTTTTCGGGCCCTGCAGCCGCATTGCCTTCCTGAGACGATTTTTGCCAGCAATACTTCCTCAATTTCCATCACGCGGCTGGCGGCAGCTACGGGGCGGCCCCAGCTTTTTGTTGGATTACACTTTTTTAACCCGGTGCCGGTGATGAAGCTGGTGGAAATTGTTGCCGGCCTTGATACGGCGGCCACCACGCTGGAAGCGGCAGAGCGCCTGGCCGTTTCGCTGGATAAAACGCCCGTGCACTCGAGCGACATGCCTGGATTCGTTTCCAACCGCGTGCTGATGCCCATGATCAATGAGGCGATTTTTGCGGTGATGGAAGGCGTGGCGGAACCGCAGGCCGTGGATACGGTGATGAAGCTGGGCATGAATCATCCGATGGGGCCGCTGGAGCTGGCGGATTTTATCGGCCTGGACGTGTGTCTGGATATTATGCGCGTGCTCTACGACGGCTTTCACGATTCCAAGTACCGCCCCTGCCCGCTGCTGGAAAAAATGGTGGCAGGAGGGAGATTGGGGCGGAAGAGCGGGCGCGGGTTTTATTCTTACTCCGGCGCGGCCAGAACCTGACCCGAACTGGCGATCGGTCAATTGAATCCGAAAGCCAGAGACCGCCGCTACAATTGCGGTTCCGGCGCCAGCGCCCCAACCGGAATCCGCATCTATAGCGAATGCCGAGTAGCCGATGCCGCTGCCCGACTCCGAAAGCAGAATCGCCTCGCGGAACCCATTCGCCGTCACCCCCGCGAAGGCGGGGGTCCAGGACTGGATTCCCGCCCCACGCCTTCGCGGGGGCAGGCACTGCGCGGGAATGACCTCTGGGTATTCGGGTCCTGGCGCTCAAAAGCTACTGGATTCCCGCCTCCGCGGGAATGGCGCTGCTACTTTCATGCTTTTTGGGTGTCGCATGGCGACATGACCACTGATATAAAGCGGCAATTTTCTGCGCCCTGCAACGGCGCTCTTCAAGCAGCACAGCCGGGCATTGGCTTGATACAAACCACAGTCACTGCCGGGCGGCAATCGGGCACTCACAAAACATTCCTGCACGGCGGATTAGGCAGGCGGCGGTGAAGTGTTGTAGAATGCGGCAACGGCCCGCAAGCCGGAGGGGCGCGGACGGGCAGAGGATTATTTTTCACCAAGCTCTGAGGGCCAGAAGGCGCTGCGGCGACGCGACACGCAAGGAGACGCTGCATGGCGGATGAAAGAGCGGAAAAAGCGAAAGCCATAGAGCTGACGCTGGTGCAGATCGAAAAGCAGTTTGGCAAAGGTTCCATTATGCGTCTGGGAGCCAAGGACGCCCTGGTGGCGGTGGAGGTGATTCCGACCGGAGCGCTTTCGATAGACGCGGCCTTGGGCATTGGCGGCATGCCGCGCGGTCGTGTGGTGGAAATTTTTGGGCCGGAATCGAGCGGCAAAACCACAATCGCCCTGCACGTGATCGCGGAGGCCCAGAAGCGGGGCGGCATGGCGGCGTTTGTGGACGCTGAGCACGCTTTGGACGCGCAATACGCCAAGAGGCTGGGCGTTGACGTGGATAACCTGCTGGTTTCGCAGCCCGATTACGGCGAGCAGGCGCTGGAAATAACGGAAGCGCTGGTGCGGTCGAACTCGGTTGACGTGCTGGTGGTGGATTCGGTGGCGGCGCTGGTACCCAAAGCCGAATTGGACGGCGATATGGGCGACTCCATGCCCGGCTTGCAGGCGCGGCTGATGTCGCAGGCGCTGCGCAAGCTGACGGGCGTGGTTTCAAAATCGAAGACATGCCTTATATTTATCAATCAGATCCGAGAAAAGATTGGCGTCATGTTCGGCAGCCCGGAAACCACCTCCGGAGGGCGGGCGCTGAAGTTTTACTCCTCGGTTCGCGTCGATATCCGGCGCATTGCATCTATAAAAGAGGGTGACCGCGTGATCGGCAACCGCACGAAGGTGAAGGTGGTGAAAAACAAGATGGCAGCCCCCTTCCGCGAGGCCGAGTTCGACATTCTGTACGGAGAAGGCATTTCCCGTGAGGGGGATCTGATCGATCTAGCCGCAGAACGGAACATTGTGGAAAAGAGCGGCTCATGGTTCTCTTATGGCGGTGAACGCATTGGACAAGGCCGCGAGAATGCCCGTCTTTTCCTGCGTGAGCATCCGGACGCACGGGCTAAGGTGGAACTGGAAGTGCGGAAGGTGCTAAAACTGCCCCTGCCGCCCCAGACTGCTGCTGCGGTGGCGGAGGCGGAAAGTGCGGCGGCTGCGAACAAAGGCAAGAAGTAGAATCCAAACTGATCAAGAGAATGGACTTGGATGAGGGGAGGCGGCAAATTGCATCTTGATGCCGAAAAGACTCAGAAAAAATAGTCAAATTGCCGAAATAACGTTATAGTAAACATCAAGACCACCAGCCTTCGCCAGGGGCCAAGGTCAAGATGCAAAGGATTCCCGTAAGGAGGCTCGACCCCGTTGGTGAAGAAAACCCTGCTCGTTCTGGCAATTGTTAGCTGCCTTACTCTTCCTGCCGCTCTGCCCGCCGCATCCACGGCGACAACCACGACCACGGCCAATCCGGCCACGGCATCACACAAGAAGTTGAAGCGGGTCCGTCACCACCGGCGGCGTGTTGTCCATCACGCGGCGGCGGGCGCCCACCACGCCAAAACCAGCAAATCCAGGCGGCGCGCCACACGGCGCTACGCCAGCACCCGCCGAACCAGCACCCATCGCATTACGCGGCGCCGCGTGATTCACCATTGGAGTCCCTGGATTGTGAGTTCGTTCGGCAACCCTACGGCAGGGGATATTGCCGTGGGCGAGGATCCGCAAATTCGTGAAGCGGCCATCCAGGCGATCGGCAACTGGAACGGCGCGGTGGTGGTAGTGAACCCTGAAAACGGGCGCATTCTTTCGATTGTGAATCAGGGGCTGGCGCTGACCGGCGCCTACATTCCGTGCTCAACGGTAAAGCCGATGGTGGCGCTGGCCGGGCTGCGGGAAGGGATTGTGACGCCGCGGACCAAGCTGGTGGGCATGCACGGCCGCCCGGTGAATATGACGGAGGCGCTGGCGCATTCGGATAATCTGTACTTTGCCAAAGTGGGAGAAATGCTGGGCTTTGCCAGGGTTTCAAAGTACGCCCACGAGCTGGGCTACGGCCAGCCGGCGGGATGGAGTATCGCGGGCGAGACGGCGGGCCGTTTTCCTTCCGCTCCGCCTGAGCCGGGCGGCGTGGGGTTGCTGACCAGCTTTGGCACCGGCATTGATGTGACCGCGCTGCAAATGGCGGCGCTAATTTCCGCGGTCGCCAACGGCGGCACGCTCTATTACCTGCAATACCCGCGCACGCTGGAACAGGTAGCGCAGTTTCAGCCGCGCGTGCGGCGCCAGTTGACCAACCTCGCGCCCTTTATTCCTGAAATAAAGCCAGGGCTGGCCGGCGCCGTTGAGTACGGCACGGCGCGTTCCGCCTATAACGGAGGAGAATCGATCTTCGGCAAGACCGGCACCTGCAGCGAGGATGGCGGTCGGATGGGTTGGTTTGTTTCCTACTCCACCACGCAACAGCAGCGCTACGTGATTGTGGTGATGCTGCGCGGCGGGCGGCCCATGTTTGGCCCGCATGCGGCGGAAATTGCCGGCAAAGTTTACCGCAATCTTTTGCTGCACGACCAGGAATCCGCCGAGGCAGGGCAGGTTCCGGCGCTGATCACCCGCCCCCGGCGGGCGGTAAACTAACGCGCCGTTCCCGCGGCGCTGGCCCATTCTTCAGCGGCCTGCAGATTAGCAGCGTGCAGGCCGCATTCCTTTTTATTTTCGCGCTCCCACCACCAGCGGCCTTCGCGCTCATGCTGGCCGGGCAAAACCGGCCGCGTGCAAGGCTCGCAGCCAATGGAAGCATAGCCGCGTTCGTGCAGGGCGTTGAAAGGCACCTCATAGGCGCGGATATAATCCCACAACTGCGTGGACGTCCAGGCGGCAAGCGGATTGAACTTAACCAGCGTGCGGCCGGGGCGGGAAAACGTTTTATCCACTTCAACTGTCTCCAGGGCTGACCGCGTGCCCGGACTTTGATCGCGGCGCTGGCCGGTGATCCAGGCGTTCACGCTGTTCAGGGCGCGCTTCAGCGGTTCCACTTTGCGGATGGCGCAGCATTCCTGGTGGCCGTCGCGATAAAAGGAAAACAGCCCCTTCTCGCGCACCAACTCCTCGACCGCCGAGGCCTGGGGAAAGTAAACGTCCATCGGGATGCCGTAACGCTCCCGGACTTCGTCGAGAAAGCGGTAGCTTTCCGCGTGCAGGCGGCCGGTATCCAGGGTGAAGGCGCGCAGCGGCAGCCCCATGCGCGTGGCCATGTCAATCAAAACCGCGGAGCCGGCGCCGCTGAAGCTGATGGCGATGGCGGGTGTAAACTCCGTGACGGCGAGTTCAAGAATTTCCTGCGGTGATGCCTGTTGAAGCGCCTGCCTCAGCCTTTCAACCGAGTCACTTTCAAGTCGCATGAGTAAATCTCACCTTTCCTGGGTTGTCTCGGGTTCACGCGCCCCAGCCTTACCGGCTGCAATCCGCCGCGGGCCCAAAAAACACAAACGCCCGCTGACGGTTGACCGTCAGCGGGCGTTGGAGTGAACCTAATCCTTAAATCTGAATCTGCTCAACTCTCCATGGGACACGCGCCGCTGGCGGAGGGCGTACAACAACACTCCATCATCGGCATCGCGGAAACACGCAGGTTGTGCCGTGTCGTCATGGTGAATGCACAGCTTACCAAAAGCGGCGCCCGGGGTCAAAGGAAATCGAATCAAAACTTTTGATGGACGCTATTCAAGATGAAAAGACTTCTCCGCGCGGTTCATGCAGCAACTCCTGTTTCACCGCCGGCGTGGTCCAAAACGATCAAGGAGCCAAGGAGCTGATGGGCCGCCGCACGGCAGTTCGCAGAAGCACGGGACCGATCAGGCCGGACTCCACCAGCGGGGAATCCTTATCGAAATGCTTCCAGGTCGCAAAGGTGATCCGCCCGCCCGCGGGCTTCGGCTTCCCTTCAAGATACCACTGCGGCAGGCTCTTGATGGGGCCGCCGAACAACCTGCTTGACTCGTCATATTCATTCTCAGCAGGCAACTGCTCATCGCCGATCAGGCGGTTCGGCCAGAGATTGGTTACCAGAACCTCCAGATTGTTTTCACCGGGGTGAATTGCCCCGGTGACATCCAGGCGGAGTGGAGGCTTCCACAGGACACCGAGATTCCGGCCGTTCAGACGGACTTCAGCACAGACTTCCACGCGCCCTACGTCAAGGTATAATCGCCTGCCGCCCGCGATCGTCCTGGCCTCAACGTGGAAGCGGTTCGTGTAGGTTGCAATGCCCGAGAAATACCGCACCCCCTCTTCCGAGTGCTGATGCAGGGAGATCAACTCCGGCAACGTCACCTCCGGCGGGGCTCCCAGGTTCGGCGGAAAGCTGACCCGCCACGGTCCCTGGATTTCCTGCGGCCGCCCGATCCCGGAAATCTGCAGGGAGGAAGTCCGGCCCGCATGGCGGTGCAGGCTGTAGCGGCCATTCTGCCAAATGAGCAGTTCCGCCGTTCCGTTGCCCGCCAGTTCAATAGCGGGAGGCTCTTCGGGCTGCGGCGCCCCGGCTTTCGCCAATTGTTCGATCCGGTCCTGGCCCAGCGCCTCTCGGAACAGCTCGGGCTCGTTCATGCTTCCCTGGAAATAAAAAGCTCCGTCACGCTCGAACGCTTCGCCAAGACCCGGGTGAACTGCGTTGCCTGATTTTCTGCCTTGCTCAACGAATTTTCCGTTCACATAGAGCGAGGGCGCTCCCGCCTTATAAACTATCGCTAAGTGCGTCCAGCCTGAGAGCGCCATAGCGGCCGCCAGCACGGGCGAAGGATCGCCCTGTGACCTTTCATATACCAGGACGCCGTCGCGGCCCGCGGTGAGCCCGCACGCCGCCTGCCCCGGCCCATAAACAGCGTTCCCCGCGGGCGGGTAGATCACAAAGCTGTAAGCGTTAAAGTCTGAATGCAACACTCCCGCAAGCCCTTCGGGAGGTAGCCCGAGGTCAACTTCCGCCTTTACCCAGACGCTGATGGTGAAATTATTCGTTACGTCACGGTAGCGTCCGGGGCTTGGCGTTGGGAAGGGCTCCGCCGCCGCCAGCGTCGTGCCATTCCTGGTGATCGCCTGCAACCGCCGCCCTTCCGCCGGCGAACGGAACACCACAAACAGCGATCCGGCCGGGTCCAGCCGCAATGGCAACCGGACGCCTCCTTCCACCAGATCGTAAATCGCGGCGGGAGTCATCTCGCCGGTTTCAGGGTTCCAGAACTCCGGCCGCTTGTTTTCCACTCGGAACGTACAAACCAGCTCTTCAGATTGCCGCCGGCGATTGGCGACAAAGTAAATATCCGTGTCACCCGCCCGGCGGTGCAGGTAGTTGATCGGCGCATCGCCCGAGCGGGACGTAAACGCAAAATCCGGCTTGATGTTCAGTTTGTCGAGCACCGCCGTGATCGGCTGTCCCCAGAACACCCGGCCCTGGCCGAAAGACCTTTCCGTCACGGTCGTTCCGTCCAGATCACCCCAGACCTCGTCCGCCAGGCGTCGCAACTCGGCATCGCTTTCGGGATATGCGGTGAGACCGGGAGTATGCTCGGGCCTGGGGCCCACCACGACGGCGCCCTGGTTCACCAAGTCGCGAATCTTGCGCAGCAGTTCCAGCGTGATCGTCCTGTGCTCAGGAAGGATGAGCACCCGGTAGCTCATTCCGTCAGGGAGAACAATCTTGCCGTTCCCGGCCTGCATGCGATTCAGGATTCCTTCCGCATTCGTAACATCGTAGTAGTAACCGAGCGGAGGAGCGGGGTTCAACTGATCCGGCAAGACCGGCGTATCCACGGGAACCAGCACGCCTGCAAAGTAAACCAGGTCCGCCACCAGCAGCCCCTCGCGGAGCATGTGCTGGCAGCGCGCAAGGTACTTGAACCAGGAACCCGATTCGTCGTTGAACCAGGTGGTGGTGCGGTCAATCATACATCCCCACCATCCGCTCATTCCCGGCAGTGCAGTGGGATGCGGCTGCATATAATTCTCGACAAGGAAGAATTCATTCAGACCCTGGGTGTACATCCAGTCACCCAGCGCTTTCAGGGAATAGGGGTGTTCCAGCCATTTCGCCAACCTCGGGCCTCCGGTATAAGACTCGGCGCCCACGATCCGTTTGCCGAAGACGTGACCGATGGAGCTTGCCAGCTTGATGCTGTAATGGTTCCCTTCACCCGCCCAGAACTCGCCCATGGGAATGTCCAGCTTGGAGCCCGCCCCCATCTCCTCGAAAGGTCCGCCGCTGTAAGGTTCCGCGTAGGCTTTGATCCCGTGCTGGTGGCACAGTTCAGCGAAACGGCCATAGTAGTGGTTATCCATCAAGTCGGCGTCTGTTCTGCGGATGTCCCACAGAAAGCGATCGGAAGTCTCTCCGCTGCCCACCACCCGGCCCGTCATCGCCGGCAGATACTTGCGCAGGTCGTATCCACGCCGCTGCTGGAACTCCTGCGGGTATTTCTCCGTCCAGGTCTGCATCCCGACTTCGTAACTGTCAATGACCGCTCCCGCCCCGCCCTGAGATGCCAGGGAGCGTAACGTGGGGAGCAGGTCTCCGAAGAAGTGGTTGAAATGATAATCGTAGGCTGTGCTGCTGTACTTGTCGCACTCGAGACCCAGGCCGCCATCCGGAGCGGGATGGTTCTGCACGCCGGTGGTGGTCTGACCCATGCGGAGAATCGTCCAGTGGCCGGCCGGCGCCTGCCATCGGAGGCGGCCGTCGGCATCCATGTGTTCGGTGACATCCACCACCGAAGCCGGATCGATCACGGATCCTTTCGGAACCGCCCCGGTTGCGCTGAAAGGTTTCTGCCCCTCCCGATGAAAGAAATTCGCCTTAAGAGTCCATTCGGAGATCCGCATGGCCCCGGACATGCTGACCTCAGCGATGGAGCAGGCTTGAGGGGAGACCAGGCGGAAATACTTTGCCTGGGCCGGTGGGAAATTAGCCGTTGCAGGAACGTCCAGCGAGCTCCGATAGCGCGGGACATCCAAATCACAGATCTTTTGGAACTGAGCGCCGTCGTCCGAGGATTCGAGACTAAGGCGCGGCCAATGATCGGAGACGCCGGGAAGAGGCGGACCGATATACACCATGATCGACCGCGCCCGATAAGGTTCGTCAAACTCCAGTTGAAGATACGCGGGCTGCCCCGGCACCGCCGGGCGGATGTCGATACCTTTGGAAAAATCATTGTCTGTCAGCAGGCTTGCATCAGCCGCGCCGCTGCTGGAGCTGACCTGGCGCAAAAGATCCTTCAAGGGCCGATCTTCGCCTTCAAGCGATGGGAATGCCAGCACCAGGGCGTCCTGGTAATAACCGTGCTTCTTGTAAGGCTGCGGGAGCACGACGTTGATCCCGCTGCCGCCGGTCACGAAGGTTTCGCTCCAGGTGAGTTGCTTCATTGAAAGCTCGGGGGTGATCCAGGGGCCGCCGCTCGAGGACCAACCCGGGCAATTCATCAGGTCGAATTCCAGGCCCAGCCGCTCGGCCTCTTTTGCGGCGTGCTCAAGAAGTTGAAGGTGTTCAGGGCTCGCGTAGGCCACCGGACCTTTGGGAATGCCCGAGCCCACCTGGAAGATTTGGAACCCTCCCGCGCCGGCCCGGTGCATCGCCTCGAGGTCACGGGTAATGCCGTCCGCGGTGATGTTCCCGTTCATCCAATGCCACCACATTTTAGGCCGGGCAGCGTTCGACGGATGAATGAAACCTTCTTGGAGAGCACTTTCGCCAGCGCCCAAGCCAGCCTTGGGCCATTCACTGATCAGCGTCAGCGCACCAGCCGCCGCCGCACCCTGCAAAAATGTTCGACGTTTCAACTAATTCCTCCCATCCGGCGGAATCTCCCGTGCCGTTTATAAGCCGGGATTTCCTTCTTAGAATTTCCGAGCAGCTACTTTACACCCGGGAGGCCCGCCGGCAACGACTTTCTCGTGGTGGAAGGGCCAATCCGCCACTCGGCGGCCGGCGGGGATGACGTGGCGATGCAGCCTTGATTCCGTACCGGCGGGCGTGAGTGACCAGGCGAAGACAGTAATCGAAAGCATCAGGCATGTTGCGAATCACGCCGAAGTAAGGGAGCGGAGCGCTCATAGCCCGGCCATTTTACAATTCAAAACGGGCGCGGCTGCCTTGGTCCCTCCCACCAAGGCAGCCATCTCTTCTCTCCTCCGAGAACTGAGACACTTCAACCCCACAGGGGGGATACGATGTGAGTAGGCTCTACCACACGCTCTCCAATTTTGACACGTTCCAAGGCATGGGTTATGTTGAAGCAAGCCTGCGGCGGCGCAATGGCAGGGAACACATCGCCGCATTGCCGCTGGAACGCTCGCGCTAATTGTTAAGGAGGTTGATATGCTCCAGGTCGGCGACAATGCGCCGGATTTTACACTGGCTTCGGATTCCGGCGCCAACGTGAGCCTGAAAGATTTTAAGGGTCAAACGCTGGTTCTGTACTTTTTCCCCAAGGCCGACACACCGGGCTGAACCAATGAGGCAGCCCAGTTTCGGGATGCCAGGAAGATATTTGAAAAGCTGGGTGTACGCGTGGCGGGTGCAAGCGGCGACGAGGTGAAGGCGCTGGCCAAATTCCGCGACAAGTACAAGCTGAATTTTACATTGCTTTCCGACACCGGCCACCAGATGCTGCAGGCTTACGGCGTGTGGCAGGAAAAAAGCCTTTACGGCCGCAAGTCGATGGGCATTGTCCGCACCACCTTCGTGATTGATGGCAACGGCAGGATTACGCATATCTTCCCCAAAGTGAAAGTTGCGGGGCACGTCGAGCAGGTGCTTGAGGCTTTGAAAGGCTAGCTCGGGAGAAACGACGCAGCATGATGGATGTAAACGCCACGGTAGTTGAGAACCGTGCCCTGAGCGGAGGCCATTACCTGCTCACTCTCCATTCGCCGCGGCAAGCCAGGCTGGTGCGCCCGGGGCAGTTTGCCATGGTGCGTCTGCTCGGCAGGTGTGACGTGTTGCTGCGCCGTCCCATGAGCATTTATGATGCCCGGACGCCAGGCAGAGCGCGGAGCGCCCCCCACGGCAAAGCGCTTGCCGCCGGCACGCTGCAACTGCTCTATAAGTGCGTGGGCAAAGGTACACGGCTGATGGGGCGCTTGAAGGCCGGCGATCAAGTAGGCCTGCTGGCGCCGCTGGGGCACGGCTTCTTTATTGAAGAATATCTGGAGCAGGCCAAAGCCGCGCAGGAAGTGCTGCACGTGGCGGGCGGCATTGGCATTGCCGCTTTGCTGCTGCCCGCACGGGAATTGGCCCGGGCCGGAGTGCCGCAAAGGCTCTTCTTTGGCGGCCGCACGCGGGCCGATCTGGTGGGCTATTTGGCTTTTAAGCCTTACGTGCGCCAGACGGTGCTAGCCACCGAGGATGGGTCGCGCGGCGAAGCCGGCTACGTGACCGTGGCCCTAGAAGCCTTCCTTAAGAAGCGCACGGGCAGCCGCTTTCTGATGCTGGTATGCGGGCCCTGGGCCATGATGCGGGCCGCGGTGGAATTGGCGAATAAGTACGGCCATGCGGCGCGGGTCTCCATGGAAAACCGCATGGGCTGCGGGCTGGGTGTGTGCCTGGGTTGCAGCATTCGCGTTCAGGGCGAGGGCCACGGTAGTTACCAGCGCGTTTGCACCGAAGGCCCGGTGTTTGACGCGGAAAAAGTGATTTGGACGTAACCGGTCCCGTGCAGGGCGCGCGGCCGCGCTGAACACACAGCTTCCGGGCCGCGCGCAGCCGTAGGCCACCGTGCGCCGGCTTGCTTATTCCGTTGATCGGGCGCAAAAGCCGACGCTCGTGTTAATCGTGCACGCCGCAGCGTTGTGCGCGGACTTTCAATCTCCATGGCCCAGAACAGCCAGAAAAAACGGCGCGCCAAGAGTGAGTTCCAGCCTTCTATTGAGATAGAAATCGCCGGAGTCAAATTTCCGAACCCGGTGATGACGGCCAGCGGAACTTTCGGCTATGGGCGCGAATACGCCCACCTGATCGACCTGAACCAATTGGGCGCCATCGTGGTAAAGGGCATTTCCGCCGAGCCGATGGCGGGGAATCCTCCGCCGCGCATCTATGAAACCGATGCGGGAATGCTGAATGCCATTGGCCTGCAGAACGTGGGTGCGCGCGCCTTTTTGCGCGAAAAATTGCCTTTTTTGCGCAGCCTGAAGGCCCGTTGCGTGGTGAACGTTTTTGGTTATAGCACTCAGGACTACGTGCGCTGCATCGAGATGCTGAACGAAGGGGATGGAATTGCGGCTTACGAGCTGAATATCTCCTGCCCCAACACGCATTGCGGAGGCATGGTATACGGCAGCGACCTGAAGCTGACCGAGGAAGTAGTGGCCGCGTGCAGCCGTGCCAGCCGCTATCCGCTCTTTGTGAAGCTGTCGCCCAACGTAACGGACATCACCGAGTTTGCCCGCGCCGCCGAGAATGCGGGCGCCGCGGCGCTCTCGCTGGTGAACACTTTTGTGGGAATGGCGATTGACGTGGAAACACGCACGCCGCGCATCTCAAACATTACCGCCGGCCTGTCGGGACCGGCCATAAAACCCGTGGCGTTGCGCATGGTTTACCAGACGGCGCGCGCCGTCAAGATACCCGTGATCGGGCTGGGCGGCATCGCCTGCGCCGAGGACGCGTTGGAGTACCTGATTGCCGGCGCGTGCGCTGTGCAGGTAGGTACGGCCAACTTTTACGCGCCCGATACGCCGCTACGCGTGCTGGAAGGAATTACCGATTATTGCCGCCGTAAGAACCTGCAATTGAGCGAGGTGATAGGCAGCTTGCGCCTCCCCCAAAATGGCAAGCTGCCTTCCTCGGAGTATTAACCGGCCTTTCGCCTGGGACGTTCCGATAGTTAAACCAACTGCAATAGCCAGCCAACCAGATAGCCAAGGCCTCCGCCGTACAACAAAAGAGGCTGGGCCCAGGTGCGAAAGCTGGCGAGTGCTGGATTGTCAATAACCGGCCAAGGACCGCTACCTCCCCAGTAAACCATCATCAACAAGCCTATCGCAACCGCGGCGAGCGCGTTGTTGCGAACTTCGTGCGCCGTACCAGGGTGTACGGCGGGTTGCCGAGGCGCGCAGTAAACCGTGCCGTTGTGCGAAATAAAGGGCGCCTGGCACTTTCGGCATTCCATCGCGGCTGGATAATTCGCTTGACCACAATAAGGGCAACTTTTCATTTTCAACCTCCGATGCTGAAATCCCCATCGATCTGTGTGGATTATTTATGCAATAAGCAAGGTACGAAGGGAATAGTACTTTCGTACCTGGGTATTGAAGCGCTGGTAAATTCTTCTGGAGCAGGAATTTCTGTCCACCGATGGCAGTAAGCGCAAGCGGGTGCGGGCCGCCTGCACTTGGCAGTTCTGGCAGTTTTTTGGGGTAGAATACTTGCCGCACTAAAATTGAAATCGAACGGTTGGAGGAAGACATGGCTATTCGCGATGGACTGCTGGCGGAGTTTGAGCAGGAAATGGCTGGTACCCGGCGGATGCTGGAGCGCATAACCGATGAGAAATTCGGCTGGAAGCCGCACGAAAAATCGATGGCAATGGGAACCCTGGCTGGCCACGTTGCGGGCGCGCCGGGATGGACGCCGCGCATTCTGAAGCAGGCTTTCGTAAATGCGACCGCCGAGACACGGGCCGCCGCCACCGCGGCCGCACCCAAGAACCGCGAGCAGGTTCTTTCGCAGTTTGACGCGAATGTAGCCGAGGCCAAGGCGGCGCTGGCGGAAACCAGCGATGAGACTTTCGCACTGCCGTGGTCGTTCCAGCTTGACGGCAAGGTGCAACTTACGCTGCCGCGCAGCGCAATATTCCGCCTGTTCGTGATGAGCCATTTAATCCACCATCGGGGGCAGTTATCCGTTTACTTGCGGTTGAATAACATTCCCGTGCCTGCCATGTATGGCGATTCTGCTGACGAAGGCCGGTAACGGACCGGCCTCCGCAGGCAGGCTGAGGCGGGTGGAAAGCGCAGGGCGTTCTGACCCATTGGGGAATGGGCTGCCAGCTTAGCGGAACCAACCTTGTCCCGGTGGCATCATAATAATGCGTGGTGTGCGTATCCGCTGCTAAGAATCAAGCAGTTGAAATTAAAAGGGTTCAAGTTTTCAGCACACTTCTCCGGATTGACCCCCACGCACCCTTAGTTAAATTAGAGAGCAATTGAACTTGGGTAAGCGAGCTTGTGAAATCACCGCGAAAACATTCTCAGGGTTGGCTTGCGGCCTGGCGATTTTGACGCTTGCAGGCTGTGCGGTTAACCGCACCACGCGCATTTCAAAGGTTGCTATTCCGCCTCCTCCGCGCGATGCCTCCGCTCAAGAGCTGATCGCGAACATCGATACACAGGCTGCCGCGGTAAATACCATGACCGCAACGGTGGACATGGAGCCCGAGGCGGGTTCGCTTTATTCAGGGGTGATCAGGCAATATCACGATGTGAAGGGTTTTGTTCTGGCGCAGCGCCCCTCGCTGATTCGGATGGTGGGCCAGGCGCCCGTTGTGCGCACGGATATTTTTGACATGACCTCAGACGGGCAGCAGTTTCGGCTTTATGTGCCCTCGAAGGGAAAGTTTTTTGTCGGGCGCACCGACATGGTGACGAATGGCCGTAACAGCCTGGAAAATCTTCGTCCGCAGCATATCATGGAGGCGCTGATGCTGCCGCCCGTTGACCCGCAAACCGAGGAACCGGTGCTGGAAGAGGGTACGGATCAGACTGGTAAGAAGGTTTATGTGGTCAATATTATTTCCGCCGGCCGGTCGCCACAGTTGAAGCGCAAGATCTGGTTTGACCGTTCTGACCTTTCCATTGTCCGGGTTCAGTTCTACGCTGAGAAAGGGCGGTATCTGGAAGACGTGCGTTACCTTTTCTACCAAAATTTTCAGGGTGTCCGCTATCCCAGCCGGATCGTCATCAATCGTCCCGGGGAAGACTACACCCTTTCGCTGACCATCGAGAAGGCTACGTTCAACCAGCCGATTGACGCCTCGAAATTCGTCCTGAAGAAGCCAGCGGGTGCGGAACTGGTTGACCTGGGTGCGGAAAAAAAGCCGGGAGCCCCCCATGGTCAATAAAATGATTGTCGCCAATGTGCTGCACCGTCCGATCCGTACGCTGGTAAGCGTGCTGGCCGTGGCGATTGAAGTGGGGATGGTGCTGATCGTGGTGGGCATGACGACGGGCATGCTGAATGACGGCGCAAGGCGCGTGGGGGGCGTCGGAGCCGACATCATGGTGCAGCCTCCGGGCGCTTCGATGTTTTTGGGACTTACTGCCGCGCCCATGCCGATCAAACTGGGCGACCGCCTGCTGGAGGTGCCGCATGTGCACTACGTGGCGCCTATTCTGCTTCAGTTCAACACCACACGCGGCCTCAATTTGATCTATGGCATTGACATGCAGAGCTTTGACAAGGTGAGCGGAGGCTTTGTCTACTTCGCGGGAGGGCCCCTTGCCAAACCCAACGACATTCTGGTTGACGATTGGTACGCCCGCGCCAATCACATCACAATCGGCCAGACCATGAATCTGCTGAACCACGACTTTCAGGTAGCCGGCATTGTAGAGCACGGAAAAGGGGCGCGGTTGTTTATTCCGCTTGAGACCGCTGAGGAGATGACGGTTTCAAACAACAAAGCCAACCTGTTTTTTGTAAAATGCACAGACCCGGCCTACACGGATTCGGTGCTGCAGGAGTTTCATAAGCTGCTGCCAGGCTATCAGGTGCTTTCCGTCAAAGAGTATATGTCCATGATGACGTCGAGCAATCTGCCGGCGCTCACCGCGTTTGTCACCACCATGATTTCGGTCGCCGTGGCCATCGGCTTTCTGGTGATTTTCCTCTCCATGTACACCACCATTACGGAGCGTACCCGCGAGATCGGAATTCTGAAGTCGCTGGGGGCTTCGAAGGCCTACGTGATTAACGCTATTCTGCGCGAAGCCGCGTTGCTGGCGCTGGTGGGCATTGTGGCGGGCATGGTGGGCACGCTGGCGGGCAAAAAAGTGATTACCACCGCCTTTCCGACATTGACAGTGGATTTGACCACGCTGTGGTACGTTCGTGCCGCGCTGCTGGCCATGGCGGGCAGCCTGATCGGGGCGTTTTACCCCGCATTACGCGCCGCTCAACTGGACCCGGTGGACGCTTTGGCTTATGAATAGACTGACGAGGCGGCGCCAGCCGCCGGCTTTTCGCCGGGTATAGCCAGCCGCGCGATGGAAGCTGCGGGTGCGAAGGGCGAAAGGGCGGGGGAGATCTGGAAGCGATTTTTGAATGAGAAGACGCTGAACAAGCTGATGGAACCGATTATTCTTACCGAGAATTTGCGCAAGACGTACCGCGTGGGCAAAGTGGATGTGCCCGCTTTGCGCGGGGTGGATCTCTCGGTGGAAGAAGGCGAGTTCCTGGCCATCGTGGGGCCATCAGGCTGCGGCAAATCAACGCTGCTGCACATTCTTGGGGGGTTGGCGCCGCCTACCAGTGGCCATGTGCTGGTGGATGGCAACGACTTCAGCCGCATGACAGACGCCGACCGGACACGATTCAGACGTCACAAGATCGGGTTCGTGTTCCAGCGCTTTAATCTGTTGCCCACCCTCACCGCCCGGCAGAATATTGCCCTGGCGCAGCACATCCAGGGCAACGGGTTTAATCCGCACCGGTTCGATTCCGTAGTGCAGATGCTCGGTTTAAAGGATAAAATGGACCAGCGGCCGTTTGCGCTTTCCGGCGGAGAGCAGCAGCGGGTGGCAATTGCCAGGGCCGTGATCTGCGAGCCCAAGATCCTGCTTGCAGACGAACCGACCGGCAATCTGGACAGTGAAAATTCGCAGATCGTGCTGGACATGCTGAGGTCCCTCAACCACTCTTTCCGGCAGACCATTCTGATGATCACTCACAATCCTGAGGCGGCTGCCGTTTCCGATCGCATAATCCGGATGCGTGACGGACACGTGGTGGACAGCGGGGAAAAAAAATAGCCAGGCCATCGGCTTTGATTGTGGGTCGGCCTTAGCGGCGGGTTGCCACGAGCTACCAAGAAAATATATCCTTAAATCTGTGCAATTATGGCTGAGAGTACCCCAATCCGTGAAAGTCTGGCGTCCGGCCCGGCGGATATGACTTCCGGACAAACCGATATTCTGCATCGCGCCTGGCATGGAATTAAATTTGTGCTGCTCCGGGCTTTCTTCTGGTCCTACGAGCGGGGTTCGTGGCAATACGACATTATCTGCGGTGTGATTGTGGCCTTTATTTTCCTTACGCCACGGTCGTTTTTTCACGACCGGCCCAAGCTGGGGCTTACCGACCTGCGCCATAACCAGGGAATTGTGGAAGTGGGTAAGGGAAAGGAAGGGTGGCGTTACCTGGTGGACGCCCGTTTGATAGACGCTGAGGCGCCGCGCGCCCCGGGTGACGCGGCGCGCGACATTCTGGAGCGGCAACTGCACCGTCCTGTCACGATCAAGTCGGTGGAAATGATCCGGGACCGCAATAACGTGCTGCTGGGCTACAGCCTGGTGGTACAGCGCTGATTTTGCTGACGTGTGTGCGCGCCGTGCCCTTCGCCGCCGGAGCGGAAGACCCGATTTCGCCTGTCTGCATGCGTCTTCGCGCTGTGGAGGATGGGAGAGATTTTGCAACTTAAGTTTCGTCAACTTTTGTCTGTCCCCGCCACCCTCCTTCTCCTGGCCACGCTCAACGCAAACTTGACCGCAGCAGGCAGGCTGCACCGCCGCAAGGGCCCCGGCTTTCCTGAAATTCTCTCCCGCATGGATGCCGCCTCCCGCAACGTTCACACAGTCTCTGCGAATCTGGACTACACAACCGTCACGGTACTGGTGAACGACCAGACCACCGAATCGGGGCAGATTTTCTACCGCAAAGGCAAGCGTCCCAGCGTTTTTATCAACTTCACCAAGCCGGCGCCAAAGCAGATTCTCTTTCGGCATGACCGTGCGGAAATCTACCTGCCCAATACCAACCAAATCCAGGAATTCGACGTCGGCAAGAAGACCAACCTGCTACAACAGTTCCTGTTGCTTGGTTTCGGCACCGAAAGCGGCGAGCTCAAGAAGGCCTACAACATTAAATTTAGCGGTGAAACCGAGCTGGATAATGAAATGACAGCTCTCATCGAACTAACGCCTATTTCCAGCCGCATCTCCTCCCAATTGACCAAGGTAGAGCTGTGGATCAGTGAGGAATCGTGGCTGCCGGTGCAGCAGAAGTTTTACGAGCCGAGCGGCGATTACCTGCTGGCCCGCTACCGCGAGATGAAGGTGAACCGTGCTTTACCCTCCTCTGTATTTCAGATCAAGGCCGATAAGGACGCCAAACGAGTCCAAATGAACTAGCCTCGCCATCCCTGTCAAGTCATTTGTTTTGAACATTATGCGAGGATTATTCGCCGCGAAAGGCCAAGCCGGTAATGGTATTGGCGACCTTGAACTCCGGCAGCCTTGAGATGCGTGCAGCGTTCGTATTCTTGACAACCGGCAGAGGGCCGCTATAATCTAAATTTTCGGAATTGGGGGGCGGTCGTGTTGATTTCAGCAGCGGAACTATCGCTCCACCGTCTTTCCTTTAATCAAACATATCCTGCCGGTTCGCTGGATTATCAGACTGAGGACTTCCGCCAGGCGGGCCCGCTGTCGGTGGCGGGTGTGGCTGATCTGGTGGGCAACGAGATTCGCGTGCGGGGGCGGTTAACCGTGCGCATTCGCTGCGTTTGTGACCGCTGCACGGAGCCGACGGAAATCGGCGTGGAGCGCGATTTTGACCTCTTCTATCGCACTATGGAAACCATAGCGCACGACGAAGAGGTGGAAGTGCCTGCCGATGAATTGGATGTTGGGTTTTACGCCGGCGAGGGCGTAGAATTAATAGATATGGTTACAGAACAGGTGCTGCTGGCTATGCCTATGAAGGTGCTGTGCCAGCCAGACTGCCAGGGACTGTGCCCGGTTTGTGGAATCAACCGAAATCGCCAGTCCTGTCAATGCGTGATACCCGGGAAAACCTCTCCCTTTGAAGCGCTTCGCGAGCGCTAGCATTAGTCCCCACCCGAGCAGTGCCAGGGCGGGAAGCTTGAGAAAAGCAGGCCATCCTGGGCTTGCGCCGCGCTGGCGCCCGTAAGGGTCGGCTGGCCGATACGGAATTATTAGAGAAAGAAGCTATGCCGAATCCAAAACGAAGACATTCAAAAGCCCGCCGAGACCGTCGCCGCGCCCATGACCGTTTGGGCGGCCCTGCCATGGCGGAATGCCCGCACTGTCACGAAGCCAAGATGCCGCACCAGGTGTGTCCGCATTGCGGTTATTACCGCAATCGCGAGACCGTGCTGGTGGAAGAACGCAGCTAGAGCCATAAGGGCGAGTAAGCTGCAAGTAGCGCGCGCTATCGGACCACAAAATCCCGACTATCTGTTCCCGGATTGGCCATGCAACGGATTGCAGTAGACGCTATGGGCACGGATCAAGCTCCGAGGCCGGAGCTGGAGGGCGCTATTTTGGCAGCGCGGGAGGGCCGGGCGCACGTGATGCTGGTAGGTCCTGAAGACCGGCTGAAACAGGAGCTTGAGGCGCGGGGCGCCAGCCACCTGGGCATTGAGGTGGTCCACGCCAGCGAGTCCATCACCATGGAGGACTTTGCGGCCAAGGCGTTCCGGCGCAAGCGGGATTCTTCCATTCGCGTGGCGGCGCGGCTGGTGCATGAGGGCAAAGCCGACGGGCTGGTAAGCGCCGGAAATACAGGCGCTGTTATGACGACGGCTAAAATTGTGATGGGCGCATTGGAAGGCGTGGACCGCCCGGCGCTGGCGGCTGTCTTCCCCACCTCCAAGGGCAAGGCCTCCGTGCTGCTGGATGTAGGCGCCAACGTGGATTGCAAGCCCCACCATCTGAAGCAATTTGCAGTGATGGGAGAGATTTACTATCGCGTCATATTCGGCCAGGAGCGCCCGAAAGTAGGGCTGCTGTCGATTGGCAGCGAAGACCACAAGGGCAATGAGCTGACCAAGGAAGCATTCCACGCCCTTAAGGAGCTGCCGCTGGATTTTATAGGCAACGTTGAAGGACGCGATCTTTATAACGGCCGTGTGGACGTGATTGTTTGCGACGGCTTTATCGGCAATGTGGCCTTGAAGATCAGCGAGGGGCTGATTGAGGCGGTGGGGACACTGCTGCGCGAGTCACTTTCCAGCACCTTATCCTCCAAGGTGGGCTATTTGCTTTCGCGTAGAGCCTTTCAGAATTTTAAGAAGCGCGTGGACTATTCCGAGTACGGCGGCGCTCCGTTGCTGGGCGTTAAGGGTGTGTGCCTAATTTCGCATGGCGGCTCGAATGGCAACGCCATTAAGAACGCCATTCGTGTGGCCGCTGAATTTGCCGAAGGCCGCGTGAATGAGAAAATTGAGCGCGAATTGGCGCGTAGCGCGCAAGTAAAGGCGTAAGTGTTTGGCGGTATTGGCAGACACCCGGGATGGCTGCCGCTTCAGGACCCGCCCGCGGGCCTTTTGGATTATAATCAGCGCACAATCTTAATCTGACAGGAGTTGATGCCCGTTTGCCGCTCGGCATCAAGCTTCGCGGGTGCACTCTGAGCTTATAAAGGATTCACATGGCATCGGCAACGATATTAGGCACCGGCACCGCTTTGCCGGAAAAGATAGTTACTAACCGCGACCTGGAAAAGCTGGTGGAAACCAGCGATCAGTGGATTACGGAGCGCACCGGCATCAAGGAACGCCGCCAAGCCGCGCCGTCTGATACCACTTCCTCGCTTTCGGTTAAGGCCGCGCGCCAGGCGCTGGAAATGGCCGGGCTGCAGCCCGCGGACCTGGACCTGATTATCTGCTCCACTATTTCCCCCGATATGCCCCTGCCCTCAACAGCGGCCTTTATTCAAAGGGACCTGGGCGCCAACGCTGTATGCGCCTTTGACCTGGCGGCTGCCTGTTCCGGTTTTATTTTCGGCATGACGGTGGCAGAGCAGTTCATAAAGACCGGCAAAGCTCACAACGTACTGGTGGTGGGCGCGGAGCTGCTTTCCCGCTACGTGGATTACAAGGATCGCGCAACCTGCGTGATTTTTGGCGATGGCGTTGCGGCGGCCGTGCTGGGAAAGCCCACAGACGGCTCCGGAATTCTGGCCACTGAAATGCACACCGACGGCCATTTTTCAGACCACTTGTTTATTCCGGCAGGCGGCACGGCCCGGCCCACTTCATGCGAGACGGTGCAAAGCGGCGGCCACTACATCAAGATGCGCGGCAATGAGTTGTTTAAGGTTGCCGTGCGCAACCTGGAAGAAGTTTCACGCCGCGTGCTGGAACAGGCAGGGTACAAAAGCAGCGATATTGACCTGTTCATACCCCATCAGGCGAATCAGCGCATTACCGATGCGGTGCGCGACCGGCTGGGCGTGGATCCCTCCAAGGTGTACTCCAACATCAGCCGGATTGGCAACACTTCCTCAGCTTCGATACCCATTTGTCTGGATGAATGTGTGCGCTCTGGACGCATTAAGAAAGGCGACCTGATATTGATGGCCGCGTTCGGCGCCGGAGTTACCTGGGGCGCCGTGCTGATGCGCTGGTAGCAGAAATGGCTCCCGAACGGGAAAGCAGCAGGCGGGGAATTGCGCCGGCCGCTGAATGTCGTCACTTGGAATATCAATTTGCGTAGGATTGCTTTTATCTTTCCCGGGCAGGGATCACAGTATCCTGGAATGGGGCGCGACCTGGCGGAGCGATTCGTCAGCGCCCGCCGTGTTTTTGAACAGGCGGATGAAGCGCTGGGTTATTCGATATCCCACCTATGCTTTGAGGGGCCGGCGGAGCAACTGCAACTGACGGCCAATACCCAGCCTGCGATTCTGGCGGTTTCCGCCGCAAGCGCCGCCGTGCTGCGCGATGCCGGGGTAACCCCGGATTACGTTGCCGGGCATAGCCTGGGCGAATACTCCGCTTTGGTGGCGGCCGGCAGCCTAAGCCTGCGGGATGCGCTGGTGCTGGTGCGGCATCGAGGTGAATACATGCAGAAGGCCGTGCCGGTGGGCGCCGGAGCCATGGCGGCGCTGCTGGGGCTTGAGGATGCCGTTTGCGAGCAGATTTGCAGCGAGGCCGCGCAGGGCAGTGTGGTTGCGCCCGCCAACTTTAATGCGCCCGGCCAGGTGGTGATTGCGGGCGAAGCCCAGGCCGTTGAGCGAGCCGTGGAATTGGCAAAACAGCGCGGCGCCAAGCGCGCCATTCCGCTACGGGTGAGCGCTCCTTTCCACTGCGCCATGATGCAGCCGGCGGCAGCGCGCCTGGCTCCGGAACTGGACGCTGTGGCCATGCTCGATCCGCGGGCGACGCTGGTGAATAACGTGGACGCCCAGGCGGTAACCACGGCTGCGGCGGCGCGAGACGGATTAAAGCGGCAGGTGACCTCGCCGGTGCGGTGGGAAGCGTGCATGCGGCATCTGCTGGCCGCGGGCGTGAATCTATTTATTGAAGCAGGACCGGGTAAAGTGCTGTCGGGTCTGTTGCGGCAGATTGACCGCAGCGCCGTGTGCGTGCGCGCTGAAGACGCCGCAACTTTGCAGGATACCTTGCAGAAACTGGCGGAACAACCATTATGAGCGGCCTGAGTTTGGACGGGAAAATCGCTCTGGTCACCGGAGCCTCGCAGGGGATAGGCCGCGCCTGTGCGCTGGCGCTGGCGGAATCCGGCGCCCAGGTGGCTCTGGCGGCGCGCAATCGGGACAAATTGCAGGAGGCGGCGCAGGCCATTGAAGCGCTGGGGCGCAAAGCGCAAGTTGTCGCCATGGATGTTGCCGATGCGGAATCGATTCGGACCGGAGTTGCCAAAGTGCTGGAGAGTTGGGGTAGGATCGATATTCTGGTGAATAACGCAGGCATTGCCCGTGATAACCTGCTGTTGCGCATGAAGCCGGAGGATTGGCAGGCCGTGCTGCGCACCAATCTGGATGGCGCCTACTATTGCACGCGCGCTGTGCTGCCCGGCATGGTGCGGCAACGCTTCGGGCGCATCGTGAACATTGCCTCGGTGGTGGCGCAAACGGGAAATCCGGGCCAAGCCAACTACGTTGCCTCCAAGGCTGGTTTGATTGGCTTTACCAAGGCCGTGGCGGCTGAAGTAGCTTCCCGTAATATTACGGTGAATGCCGTGGCGCCGGGCTTTATTGCCACCGCCATGACCGATAAGCTGCCCGTTGAGTGGCAGCAAAAGATTCTTTCCATGGTTCCCATGGCGCGTATGGGCACGGACCGCGATATCGCGAACGGCGTGCGCTTTCTGGTATCAGAAGAGGCAGCCTACATTACCGGACACTGCCTTAACATCAACGGCGGCATGTTTATGGCCTGAAACGCGGGCTTGTCTGTCGAATTGGGTGGCTGTTAGAATGGCTGACCCACTTGTTCCGAGGAGGATGGACTGATGGCTTCAATTGATGAGAAGGTGAAGCAACTGATTGTTGAGCAGCTTGGCGTGGACGAGGCGGAGGTGACACCGACAGCGCATTTTGTGGATGATTTGGGCGCCGACTCATTGGACATTGTTGAGCTGGTGATGACGTTTGAAGAGAATTTTGAGATCGAAATCCCCGACGAGGATGCGGAAAAGATCCAGACTGTGAAAGACGCAGTGGAATACATTAAGGCCCATTCCAAATCGGCTGCCAATTAAGCCGCGCTCGTTATTGTTCGCCGCCGCGGGCGAAGGCTTGAAGCTGCGCGGAGTGCGTTACTAACGCACCAAAAGCTTGCCGCGGCGCTGGCTGCAGTCCGATGGGAAGGGCAATTCCCGCACCTGATGGCTTCGCTGCCCGGGCGCGATGGCGGGCGGGGCGAATACACACAGACCCCGGCCGCTGCAGGACTGAACGTGGGCTTGAGATTCCGCAAGAGAAGCGGAGGAGGAAATAAGGTTGGCGAGAAGAGTGGTGGTGACGGGTGTCGGGCTGGTCACTCCGGTCGGTATTGGAACTGAAGAGGCCTGGAAGAACCTGCTTGGGGGCGTGAGCGGAGGAGGGAGCATCACTCGTTTTGATACCACCGGCTTTTCTTCAACCCTGGCCGCAGAGGTGAAAGGTTTTGATCCGCTTCAGTTCATCGAGAAAAAAGAACTGAAGAAAATGGGACTGTTTATTCAATTCGCCCTGGCTGCCGCGCAATTTGCCATGGAGCAGTCGGGTCTGAAAATCACTCCCGAGTGTGAAGACCGGACCGGTGTTTACATCGGCTCCGGCATCGGCGGATTCGATGTGATTGAGCGCGAACATCTGGCCCTGATTCAAGGAGGACCTCGCCGCATCTCCCCATTTTTCATCCCTGCGTCCATTGTTAACCTGGCCGCCGGCTTCGTTTCCATTCGCTGGAGAGCCAAAGGGCCGAATTCCGCCACCTGCACGGCCTGCACCTCCAGCGCCCACGCAGTGGGCGATTCTTTCAAAATCATCGCGCGGGCAGACGCCGACGCCATGATTTGCGGCGGCGCGGAAGCCGCCATCACCCCCATGGGTGTGGGTGGATTTGCCGCCATGCGGGCGCTTTCGACGCGCAACGACGATCCCGCCGGCGCCAGCCGCCCCTTTGACCGTGATCGCGATGGCTTTGTAATCGGCGAGGGCTCGGGCATTCTGATTCTTGAGGAATTGGGTTTCGCGCAGAGGCGCGGGGCGCGGATTCTGGCGGAAATTGTGGGCTATGGAATGTCGGGTGACGCCTACCACATCACAACGCCTTCGGAGGATGCCAGCGGCGCGATCCGGGTAATGCGCAACACCCTGGCGGATGCGCGCGTAATGCCGGAGCAGGTTAATTACATCAATGCCCATGGCACTTCAACACCCTATAATGACCGGCTGGAAACCTTGGCTATCAGGAAACTGTTTGGCAGTTACGCCAGCAAAGTGCCGGTAAGCTCAACCAAGTCCATGACCGGGCATTTGCTGGGCGGCGCGGGAGGGCTGGAAGCAGGGATCACGGTGCTGGCGCTGCGTGACCAGGTGATTCCGCCTACCATCAATTACACCATCCCTGATCCTGATTGTGACCTGGATTACGTGCCGAACCAGAGCCGCAAGGCGGAGCTGGAGTATGCGCTCTCAAATTCGTTTGGTTTTGGGGGAACGAACGGAGCGCTCCTGTTCAGGCGATTTAGCGAGTAAGCCCGGCCCTTGGCGCGTTCAAGGCCGGTAGAATTCTTACAGGGTGGTTTATCTCCCCTGCGGCCCTTGTGCCGCGGCGCCGCAGCCGGAATTGGCAGCTTCCACATACCTCCCGTTTGGCTGGCCAAACGGTTCCACCTTTGCTTACCCAACGGAGTGGCCATGAAGATTGCGGTTTGCATCAAGCAGGTGCCATCGCGTGACTCGGTTCTGCGCGTCAATGCAAGCGGAACGTGGATTCAGGAATCCGACATCAGCTACGAAGTGAATGAGCCGGACGTATACGCGCTGGAAGAGGCGCTGCGGCTTAAGGAAGCGCACGGCGGCGAGGTGGTCATCTGCTGCGCCGGTCCCGCGCGCGCCCAGCAGGCCATTAAGGAAGCGCTGGCCAAAGGCGCTGACCGCGCCCTGCACCTGGACGATCCGGCCCTGGAAGGGCTGGATGCGTACGCGATAGCGAGGGCGCTGGCGGCGGCGCTGAAGCGCGAGAATCCGGACCTGATTGTGACCGGTCTGCAATCCGACGACTTTGGTTACGCCCAGACTGGCGTGATTCTGGCGGAATTGCTGGGCCTGCCGCACTCCACCATCATTATGGAGATCAAGGTGGAAGGCGGCGCCGTGAAGGTGAAGCGCGAACTGGAAGGCGGTTACTTCCAATATCTTGAAATGCCGCTGCCCGCGGTGCTGACGATCCAATCCGGCATCAATAAGCCGCGCTACGCCACGCTGAAAGGGATCATGAGCGCAAAGTCCAAGCCTTTGCAAAAACTGACCCTCCCGGACCTGGGTTTGAGCAGCGGTGACCTTGCCCCAAAGCAGCACATTGCGCGTATTTATGTGCCGGAGAAGCGCTCCACCACGGAGTTTCTGCAGGGAACCGCCAAGGAAGTGGCGGCCAAGCTGGTGGACAAACTGAAGAACGAAGCGCGCGTGCTTTAGATTTCTTTGCGCCGGGTTGGGAGTTCGGTTCGAAAGAAGAGTGCCATGTTTTAACCAAACGGTTAAAAGCGAGGGTAGAGTGGGCGAATTTAAGGGGCTGCGAACGGCCATTTATCACGTGACCGATCTTGCCAGGGCCAAAGAATGGTATAGCCAAGCCTTTGGAGTGAAGCCTTATTTCGATGAGCCATTCTACGTGGGCTTTAACATCGGAGGTTTTGAGCTGGGTCTTGATCCCAATATGCAGGGCGTAACCGCTGGAACCAACGTGGTGGGCTATTGGGGAACGGACGATGTGGATGAAAGCCTCAAGAGGCTGCTTTCTTTGGGCGCCAAACTGCACACCGGCGTGCAGGACGTGGGGGATGACATCCGCGTCGCCACCGTACTGGATCCTTTTGGGAACATTCTGGGGATCATAGAAAATCCTCACTTTCCGAACGTTGCGTAAGGCAGGGTGTCCATGGCTGAAAAGATTCTGGTATTTGCGGAACATCTGGAAGGGAAGATTCAACGAAGCGCCTGGGAGGCAGTGGCTGCGGGCCAGCAGTTGGCAGCGGCCACGGGCGATGAGCTTTGCGTGGCAGTGCTTAGCGATAATCCTTCCGCCATGGCAGCGGAATTGGCCGGAGTTGCCGTGACCCAGGTGTATTCTGTGCAATCTCCGCTGCTGGCCGCCTACACGGCAGACGCCTGCACGCTGGCTCTTCAGAACGCCATCGCGCAGAGTGGCGCTGGGTGGGTGGTTTTTAGCCACACATACCAGGTGCGCGATTTTGCTCCCAAGCTGGCCACTGCGCTGGGCACGGGATTTATCAGCGATTGTCTGGGTTACCGCCATGAGGCTGGGCGGCTAATCTTTGTGCGGCAGGTCTTCCAGGGAAAGCTCGACGCCGATGTGGAAGCCGTGGGGGCGGGGCCGCACCTGATTTCTTTTCAGGCCGGTGCATTTCGTGAGGACTCCGTGCAACATGGCAGCGCGGTGGCCCCCATCATCAACCTGACTCCGGATATTCCCGCCGCCCAGGTGCGCTCCAAGCCGGGCGAACGTTTTCGCGAAGCGAGGCAGGCGGTGGATTTGACTCAGGCGGAAGTGATTGTGGCGGCCGGGCGAGGCATCAAGGCAGTTGAAAATCTTGAATTGGTAAAGCGCCTGGCGGAGGCTTTGGGCGGTGAAGTGGGCGCTTCGCGGCCCATTTGCGACGGCGGCTGGCTGCCCATGGACCGGCAGATTGGCAGCTCAGGCCAGACCGTGGCGCCCAAGCTATATGTGGCCTTGGGTATTTCGGGCGCCATCCAGCACCAGGTGGGCATGAAGGGTTCGCGCACCATTGTCGCTATCAACAAGGACAAGGAAGCGCCCATTTTTGAGGTGGCTACTTACGGAATTGTGGGCGATTTATTTGAAATTGTGCCGCCCTTGATCGAAGAAATCAAAAAAGTAAAGGCCGGCTGATGCCGAAGCGAGGTTCAGGATCAAGTGACCTGCCCGATTTGTGAAAAGCGCAAGGCCAAACGATTTTGCCCGGCGAAAGCCCAAAGCATTTGCGCGGTGTGTTGCGGCGAGCAGCGTGAGGTAACGATTGATTGCCCGCATGACTGCCCGCACCTTAAGGTAAGCCGTGAGCACTCCCCGCGCGTGCCTATTGATCCGAAGCAGATTCCCTTTACCGACGTCCACATTCCTGATTCGTTTGCCAGTCGCCATGATGAGGAGTTGATGAGACTGGCCGGCATTATTTGCAGTTTTGCCGCGGCTAATCCCGCGTTTGTTGATTCAGACGCTCAGGCGGCGCTCCAGTCTCTGGCGGAAACCTACCGCAGTTTGAGTTCAGGGATAATTTATGAGAAGCCGCCTGACCACCGGATGCAGCGCGAGTTGTATCAACAACTGCAGGCCGCAGTCAAGGATTTTAAGGCCAGGAACGATTCAGGCTTGGTGTCCGTGGTTTCCACAACCGATCAGGAGTGGCGCGACGTCCTGATTCTGCTTGCCCAGCTTGCTTATATGCGCTCCAATGGCCGCCTCAAGAGCCGCGCCTTTCTCGACGTGCTGCGCAGCCAGTTTGCACCCGGCGCCTTCACCGGCGCGTCAACAGGCTCGCTGATAGTTCCATAAACCCGTGTTAACGCGGCGCTGCCTGCCAACTAGCACCGGTCATGATGCGAAGGAAGTTCCACCGGCTAGAACCGTTGCCTGTGACCGCCGTGGCGGCAAGATGCCGCTGGGTTAATCGCGCTACAATGAAAACGACGAGTGAAGGACATGGCACGAGGCTGGGAAAGTAAGTCGGTGGAAGAACAGATTGAGTCTTCTCAATCGGGTAAGCACTCAATTTCCGCCCGAAGGTTGACGCCTGAGCAACTTGCCCATCAGCGGGAAATTGAAGGCCTCAGGCTTTCGCGCGCCCGCGTCCTGCATGACCTCGCTTCCTCCGCGCACCCGCAAAGGCGGGAGTCACTCACAGCCGCGCTGAAATATCTGGAGGAGAAGCTTGCCTCCCTCGGGTGACCTCTTCCTTGCCGCTGCAACCTGCGCTATCTTCTCTGCGGGCCAGCTTGTGTTCCGGGACGCGCAGGCTGCGAATGACGGCGTCACTCCTTATAAATGCAGCCAATAAGTCGCAACCACTTCCCTGTTCTATAATCATCCCAAGCCTGCAAAGTGTGTTGCAGAGCCCGCGAGGTTGCATTGAGCCAAGCCGACGAAGTTCGCTCACTGACCGACATTGTGAAAGTGGTGGGCAGTTACGTGCAACTGCGGAAAGCCGGTGCGAACTACGTCGGCCTTTGCCCGTTTCACCGCGAGAAGACTCCGTCCTTCGCCGTTCATCCAACCAAACAGATCTTCCATTGCTTTGGCTGCGGGGTGGGCGGCGACGTTTTCAAATTTGTGATGCTGATTGAAAACGTGCCTTTCCCCGAAGCTTTGCACCGCCTGGCGGAAAAGGCAGGGATCAAGATTGAAAGCCGCTTTCAGGATGCCACCTACGATGCGGCCGCGCGGGACCGCAATGAGTTCTACAAGATCCACGAGGCGGCGGCACTATACTTTGCCGGTCGGCTTGGCGGCAGCGCTGAGGGACGCGCGGCGCGGGCCTATTTGTCGGACCGCGGCGTAAGCGACGCTATGATCGCGCGCTTCCGGCTGGGGTACGCGCCCGCGGACGGCCAGGGCCTGACGCGCCGGCTGATGGAAGAAGGTTTTAAACCCGATGATCTGGAGAAGAGTGCGTTGATCATCAAGGCTTCGGAAGGCGGACGATACTTTGACCGCTTTCGCCGCCGCATTATTTATCCCATCGCCAACGAATCCGGGCGCATCGTCGCCTTTGCGGGCAGGGCTCTGGGTGATGAACAGCCGAAGTATCTGAATTCCCCTGAGACCCCTATCTATACGAAAAGCCGAATTCTTTATAACCTGCACCAGGCCGGGGTGTCCATCCGTCGGGAGGAATTTGCGGTTTTGGTTGAGGGTTACATGGATTGCATCGCGCTGGTTGCCGCCGGGGTTGAGAACGTTGTTGCCTCCTGCGGAACGAGCCTGACGGAAAGCCAGGTGCGGCTGCTGGGGCGCTACGCCAGGCGAGTGGTGGTTAATTTTGATCCCGATGCGGCGGGTATTGCGGCAACCGCCAGATCTCTGGAGCTTTTTCAGGAAGAGAGTTATGAAATTCGCGTGCTGGCGCTGCCGGAGGGATTGGATCCCGATTCGTTTGTCCATCGCAAGGGTGCGGAGGAGTACCGCAAGCGATTGCAAGCAGCCCCAAGCTACACGGACTACCTGATTGACCGGGCGGCAGCCTCCCATGACCTGACTACCCCTGAAGGTAAGGTGGCGGCCGCCAACTCACTGCTACCGTTCCTGTCACATACTCCCAATCCATTGCTGCGATCTGAACTGGCCAAACGAGTTGCCATGCGCTTGCACCTGGATGAATCGCTTCTTATTGACCAATATCAACGGGCCGCGCAGAGCGGGAAGCCCGCCGCCGCAGCGCCGGCAATGGATCGGTCCCTGCTTCCCGCTGAGAAACTGATGCTGACTGCCATGCTGGACAGCCCCGAGGCGGCCGCGGAATGGCTTGGCCGCCTGGTGGGCGAGGGATTGCACGAAGGTTTAGCCAGCGCAAACGTTTTCTTTTCCTTGCAGTCCCTTTATCTTGAATCGAGTAGCCTTGATCCTGAGAAGTTAAGCGAGTTGTTGGGGGCTGAAGACTATGCGCTAGTTAACAAGGTGCGGTTTGAGAGCGACGCAACCCCGGATCATGCCGCCGTTCAGTCCGCCTACAATGCCCTGAAGCGCCGCAAGCTGGAAAGGGAGCGGGAGAGGCTGCAGGCTGCAATTGAACGCGCCGAGCAGCAGAAGGACGTGAAATTGTGGGCGGAGCTATCTGATGCTAAGTTAAAAATAATGAAGGACTTATTGCAGCTTCGCCAATCCTGAAAAAACTTGCCAAAAACAAAACCTTCTGATGTAGTATTACATCTAACTTAAGGGTATTTCTGGGGATTGATAATTCGCACACATTTCCGTTATGTCGCACGGGGTGATAATACGCGCCGGGCAGATTGTGCGCCTTGTCCGCGTTGACAAGGTCAGGTAGATTTTTGCCTTATTGGGAGCATTATTTTGGCCTTTGAAGATAAGTTTGACCAGGTTAGCAAGCTCATTCACATGGGCAAAGAGAAGGGGTACCTCCTTTACAATGAGGTAAACGACTTGCTGCCTTCCGACGTCCACTCCGCCGAGGAGTTGGAAGATGTGCTATCGATGTTTGATAATGCCGGCATCGAGGTGGTTGAGTCACCCAAAGACAAGCTGGCTGAAAAGCTGGCTGTCGATAAGGCCGATGAACTTAAGCTGGATGAGACGGGCGAGGAGGGGGACCTTGATCTGACTCCGGGCGGGCTGGATAAGACCAATGATCCGGTCCGCATGTACCTGCGAGAAATGGGTACCGTCCCCCTGCTCACGCGCGAAGGCGAGGTTGAAATTGCCAAGCGCATTGAGCGCGGGCAATTGAACGTTTTAAAGGCGCTTTCCCGTTCGCCTCTTACCGTGCAGGAAATTTTCGCCGTTCGCAAGGATTTGGTTGAAGGCCGCAAATCCATTAAAGAAGTGGTGATCTTTAACGAAGAGGAGGTCACCGAGGAAAAGCTGGCCCTGCACCAGCGCAATGTCTTGGCCACCTTCAGTGAGATTGAGCGGCTGAACAAGAAGTTGGGCCAGTTAAAGACCAAGCGCGATACTGGCAAGCGCGTCAGCGAGCAGCGCCGGTACGCACTGGCTGTTTCGCGCCACCGAATCCTGATCTCCAAGCTTATTCGTTCGCTGGATTTTACTCACTTCCAGCACAAGCGCCTGGTGGACCGCATTCACCGTGCTGTTGACGAAGTGCGCCCCATTGAGCGCGAGGTTAACCGGCTGGAAAAGCGCGTGGAAGCATTGCGCGGCCAGAATGGCAAGGAACTGCGCAAAGAGCTGAAGAGCGCCCGCCAGCGTCTGGAAGAACTGGAGTTGCGGTTTGAAGTCCCTGCGGTGGATTTGAAGCGCACTTTGCAGACCATTGTAAGAGGCGAACACGAGGCCGATGCCGCCAAGCATGAACTGATTGAGGCGAACCTCCGCCTGGTGGTTTCAATTGCAAAGAAATATACCAACCGCGGGCTGCAATTCCTCGACCTGATTCAGGAGGGCAACATCGGCCTGATGAAAGCGGTGGACAAGTTTGAATACCGCCGCGGCTATAAGTTCTCCACATATGCTACCTGGTGGATTCGCCAGGCCATCACACGCGCGATAGCGGACCAGGCTCGCACAATTCGCATTCCTGTGCACATGATTGAAACCATCAACAAGTTGATTCGAACTTCGCGTCAACTGGTGCAGGAATACGGGCGCGAACCCACCTCCGAGGAGATCGCCAAGCGCATGGATATTCCGGTGGTCAAGGTGCGCAAGGTGATGAAGATTGCGCAGGAGCCGATTTCCCTGGAGACTCCGATCGGCGAAGAGGAAGATTCGCATCTCGGCGACTTCATCGAAGACCGCGGTGTTATTTCGCCCGCCGAAGCGGTCATTAACATCAACTTGAAGGAACAGACCGAGGCTGTTCTGAAGACCCTGACACCGCGCGAGGAAAAGGTGATCAAGATGCGCTTCGGCCTGGATGACGGCAGCGAGCATACCCTGGAAGAAGTGGGGCAAAGCTTTGCCGTCACGCGCGAACGCATCCGCCAGATAGAAGCCAAGGCCTTGCGCAAGCTGCGACACCCGTCGCGGAGCCGCAAGCTGCGGGCTTTTCTGGAAGCTAATGAACGCGAATAGCGCTGCACCGACTGGACCCGGACGTAATCTGAATTTAGATCAACCCTTCGGGATTAAGAGGTTTCGAAGGGTTTTCACTATCCAGCCATTTCTCTTCAAGTTGCGAATTCTGTAGCACCACATACCAGCCGCCATCCCCGGAATTTTCGTTTACCAATGCCGTGGAGTTTCCGCAATGTCTTACGCGGCCCAGCGTCGGGCGGCAAGTTTAACTAATTGTGCAATCTTTTCAATAATTTACAAAGATAATCACCTTTGCAGGGGCGAGGCGATGTGTTAGATTACTCCGCATTATGAAATCTCTGAAGTGCATTTATTGTGGGTCATCGCGGACTAATCCTTCTCCCAGCGGCCGACACTTTATTTGCCTGGATTGCCACCGCATTACGCTGCGTTCAGATGGGGGTGCACGGCGCGCAGACCACATGGCTGAAAACAGCGCCGAGGACAAGATGCGGTCCGCCAGCGGAGCCAGCGCTTAGCCTGCCTTGGGAGAGGAAAAAGCGGAGGGCACGGCAATAAGAGCACATGTTAAAAGCATTCAGGATAGACCCGTCTGGGCCGCCATCAAGGCCTTCTCTCGCTCGGTTTGCAGACTCTTCACTGCGTCGTAAGTGGGCAAGTATTCCATCGCAGCATAATGGCTGAATTTCAACTCCGCCAGCTTCTTAAAAATATTCCCATAATTGATTTCACCTGTACCGGGCTCATGGCGGCCGGGCACATCGGCGATATGCACTAACCCCACCAGATCAATATTCTCTTCCAGCTTGTCGATCAGGTTTCCTTCCGCAATCTGCTCGTGGTAGAAATCGTACAGGAAGCGCACCTGAGGATGGCCGACGGATTTGATGATTTCAAAGCCTTCCGCTACGGATTGCAGATAGTACCTGGGATTTTCCTTGGGATCGATGTTCTCGAGCAGCAGGCGTACGTTTTTTCCTTCCACTACTTCGGCGGCGCGCTTCAGGCCTTCAATGCAACTGGCATGCTGCTGTTCCCGGGGCATGCCGGGCACAACATTGCCCGACATCACAATCACTGCCGGGCACTCCAGTTTTTCCATAATAGGCAGTTCGTTCCGCAGATCCTTGAGAAATGCTTCGCGAGCCGCGGGATCGCCTACAGCATGAGCCAGGCCGGCGGTGGTATCGAAGGTGATGCCCAATTCGCGCCGCTTGCGGTCCGCGCTGGCAAATTCCTGCGCGGTCCACTTGCGGTATTCACCCACCAACTCCACGTTGTGGTAGCCGGCCTCGGTTGCTTTTTCCAGGCGCTGCTCAAAGGGGAGATTGCGGAAAACAGTCCATAACATCACCGAAAGCTGAAAAGTAACCGTGCCAGGCTGCGGCGACTGGCCGCCTTTGCCTGCGCCTGGGGCCGCACTGGAAGCGGGTAACGGCGCCGCCATGGCAGCCAAGGCGCCGGTGACGGCGCGATGAAATGTGCGTCGGTTCATGAGCATTTCTCCTCGAAGCATCTTTTTCAGCCTGGTTTATGCTTTAATGATGCCTTGCGCGCGGCCAGGTCGCTCGTCATCAGCTTGCGAACCGTCATCTTGCCACCAACTCCACCCAGTGTGCAAGAATCAATTGCCAGACCGGAGCCCCGGAACCCCAGGATGCCGAACTGCTTATAGGTTTTTGGTGCGGCATCTGCCCCATGCATGGGTCTGTAGGAGAACAAACACCTGATGGGGTTGGGTAAGCCCTTGCAAGCATTTTGCAGCGAACCGCTGCCAGTGCGTTGCGCGCCGTTACCGCTTTCGAGTAAACTCGCTCAGTTCCGGCCTGTGAAGCCACCGACTCGGGTGAAATCGTGAAGCCAATGGCAAGCTCATCGACACCGCCAGCAAAGAAGCGCAAATCCGTAACCAGGTCTCTAGGTTTTCTGGCCGGGCTTCTGCTGCTAATGCTGGCTTCAACCACTGTTGGGCTCTACTGGAGGGCGAAGTCGTGTCTGCCTCAGATGACAGGAGAAATCCTCGTTTCGGGACTCCAGGCGCCTGTGCAGGTCTTACGGGATGCGCGCGGTGTGCCGCACTTGCGGGCCCAGTCGCTGGACGATCTGTTTTTTGCGCAGGGCTACGTTACCGCCCAGGACCGTCTTTGGCAGATGGATCTTTTCCGGCGCCGCGCGGAAGGCACCCTCTCTGAGATTTTTGGAAAAACCACATTAAGCCTGGATCAGGAAACCTGCAGGTTGAGCTTTCCCATCGTCCTGGAGCGCGCCGTGCAGGAACTTGACCCGCAAACCCGGCGTATATTTTCCGCCTACGCTACCGGGGTGAACGCTTTCATCCTGACTCACCAGAACCACCTGCCCGTTGAGTTTGCCATGTTGCGATACCAACCGCATCCCTGGACCGCAAAGGATTCGCTGGCCGTCGCTCTTAACATGGTGCGAACGCTGAATACGACCTGGCCGAATGAGGTCTGGCAAGAGCAAATTCTGGCCAAAGTGGGCAAGCAGATGTTTGACGATATGTTTCCTGCTACCACGCAATTCGACCATCCGGTTTCAGGGCCGGTAGTGGCGGAAAGAGCCATGCCTTCCAAGAAGGAGAAGTCTAAACCTCGCCGCCGCAAGATCCGCCGGTCAGCCAGCCAAACGCGGGCCGATGAAACCAAAGCCGCTACCGAGAACAGCTATGAAGCCAGGCAAACCGCCGCCAGCACAATGCTGCAAGCGCTGGGATTGAGTGACGACCCGGAGCCGTATGCCATCGGCAGCAACAACTGGGTAGTGAGCGGCGCGCACACGGCATCCGGCAAGCCGCTGTTGGCGAATGATCCGCATCTGGGGTATAGCGTACCGAGCATTTGGTACATGATTCACCTGGAGGCGCCGGGGTTGGATGTGGCCGGGGTAAGCCTGGCGGGGTTGCCGCTGATTATTATTGGCCACAACCAGCGCATTGCCTGGGGCATGACCAATACGGGTCCGGATGTGCAGGACTTGTTCATAGAAAAATTCAAACCCGGCGATCCCACGCTCTACCTGCACAACGGGCGGTGGGAGAAGGCCGAAGTGCATGATGAAGTTATCCGCGTAAGAGGCGCGGCAGAAGTGCATGAACGGGTGCGCATCACGCGCCACGGGCCGGTGGTTTCGCACGCGGGCGGACGCGACCTGGCACTGGCGTGGACAATTCTGCAGCCCCATGCTTTAAAGTTTCCTTTTCTGGGAATCAATCAAGCCGCGAACTGGAACGATTTTGTGGTTGCCCTGCGGGACTTTATAGCCCCGGAGCAGAATTTTGTTTACGCTGATGTGGAGGGCAACATCGGCTATTACGCGCCGGGATGGATACCCATACGCAAAAAAGGAGATGGGACGGTGCCGGTGCCTGGCGACGCGGATGATTACGACTGGAACGGCATGATTTCCTTTCATGACCTGCCCCACGACTACAATCCCGAAAGCGGCATTATTGCTACAGCCAACGGCCGCGTGGTTCCCAATGACTACCCTTACCTGATCACGCGCATCTGGGAGGCCGCACCCTTCCGCACCGAGCGCATTTATCAACTGCTGCAGAAAGGCAACGGCCTGAATGTGACGGACATGCAGAGCATCCAGATGGACATCAAGGCGCTGGATGACCTTTGGCTGGCGCACCGGTTGCTGAGTGCAGCGGCAAAGAGGCCTCCGGCGCAGCCAGGCGAGGCTTACGCGGTGGGGCTGCTGCGCGATTGGGATGGGCGTGCGCGCGCTGGTTCGGGTGCGGAGCTGGTGTGCAGGCTGACCAATCAGGCCTTGCGCGAGCGCATCCTTACCCCCAAGCTTGGGCCTGAGTTAGGTTCGCGGAGTTGGGGGCTGAGCGGGATTTTTTTGCAGAACGTCATCGATCAAAACCTGACTCGGTGGTTGCCGCCGGATGATAAGGATTTTGATGAAACCTTGATGAAAAGCCTTCAGCTCGGGGTTAGCCGCATACCCGCTACTGTGCACTCCACGGAGCGAAGCGCCTGGCGCTGGGGAGATACCATACCCTTAACCTTCCGCCATCCTCTGGCGGGCGCCTTTCCTCTGCTGCATTATGTGTTGAATGACGGACCTTTCCCTCAGTCGGGAAATGCCAGCACGGTGAAGGCCACGACTTCCACCCATGGGCCCTCAATGCGGATTGTTGACGATCTTTCAGACTTTGACAACTCTGTGCAGAACATTACGCTCGGGGAATCGGGCCAGGTTTTCAGTTCGCATTATCGTGACCAGTTCCACGCCTGGTATACGGGGAGCAGCTTCCCTTTGCTTTTTACGGACCAGGCAGTGGATGCCGGCGCAGTGGCTCGATCGACGCTGCTGCCTGCAAGCCCTTAGAAAGGCAGAGTAAATTTGTTCGACGAAATTCTGATAAACCTTGATGTCAGTAAGCCGCAGTGCTCCACTTTCAGCAAAACTGCGATTCAACTTTCTCCAGAGTGTCCAACGAATAGACGCAGTCCCAATACCGCCCGTGCGCCAGAAGCTGGAATGGAATTGCGCAGGGATTCGATCGCCTTGGTAGAGCGGTTTTCTTATCGTGGAATTGTTTGGGCGCTTTGCCTGGTGGCGGGGTTGCTGGTGGCAGTGCGTTCAGCCCCGGCTTCGGATAAGCCGCAGCAACTCGATCTGCAATACCACCTGACCCTGACGCAGCCCTCCGTGCACATCATGGACTTGGAAATCGATGTAACAAAGGCCACCGGCAGGCAGCTTGATTTTGCAATGCCCGCATGGGCTCCTGGGCGCTACGCAATCTACAATTTTTCCAAGAACGTGCAGCAGTTTTCCGCAACCACCAGTACCGGCGTCCCAGTGCCGTGGGCGCAGACGGATAAACAAACCTGGCGGGTAAATACGAGTGGCGGCGGCGCCATTCGCGTGCGCTACCGCGTTTATGAAAATGACCTGACAGGATCATTCTCGCAGTTTGACAGCACCCACGCGAATATTGATGGCGGCTGCGTCTTTATGTACATCCGCGGGCATAAGGCCGATCCCATCACTTTAACCGTGCAGCCGCCGGCGGAGTGGGGGCCTGCGGTGCCCATTTACAGCGGCTTTTCCGACTCCCCGGCGGAACGCACTTTCCACGCGGCCAATTATGACCTGTTGGTGGATACTCCCATGGAAATTGCCCCCAACCTGCACGTGGAACAGTTTCAGAATGGCGGCAAGCTGTTTCGCGTGGTAGTGCACAGCATGGAAGAGCCGGCAGGGAGCAAGGCCGGGTGGATGCAACCCCTTACTGACGGTATCCAAAAGGTGGTGAAGTCAGAAATGGCGGGTATGCCCGAGCCGGACTTTTCAACCTACACGTTTCTGATCCACTTCTCGCCCTTTATTGAATACGGCGACGGCATGGAGCACTTGAATTCGACCCAGGTCATCGTACACGGAGAAGCGGCAGCGAGCGTGAACGAAGCGCTGGAGACAGTGGCGCACGAGTTTTTTCATCTTTGGAACGTAAAGCGCATCCGCCCGGCCGGCCTTGGCCCTTTTGATTACACGAAGGAGGTTTACACGCCCTCACTCTGGTTTGCGGAGGGAGTAACCAGCTATTTTTCCTATTTGGGATTGCTGCGTGCGGGGATCTGGAATCAGGACCAGTTTCTGAAGCGTCTGGCTGCTGAAGCCAGGGAGCTTCGTGACGAGCCGGGGCGAAAGCTGATGTCCGCCGAGCGCTCCAGCCTGGATGCCTGGTACTTTGACCGATCGCCTCAGATGCAGCAAACGAATTTTGCCAACACCACCATCAGTTATTACAACAAAGGCGCTCTGCTCGGTCTTCTGCTGGATCTTGAGGTGCGCTCGCGAACCCACGGCGGTAAAACACTTCGTGACGTTATGAACCTGCTTTACCAGCGCTTTTACCTTTCGCCCGCTGCTACGTATTATCTCCGCGGGAAGGGCTATACGGAAAAGGACCTGATTGATGCCTTTAATTCAGTAACAGACAGCGATTTTACGGGCTTCTTTGCACGCTACGTTCAAGGGACAGATCCGCTTCCGTATTCTGCCACGCTGGGCTTGGCCGGCATGCAGTTGCAAACATCGGTCAAGCCCAACACACCTCCGGCTCTTGGCATTCTTTTCGATGAAACCGAGGTCGGCGTTGAGGTGCGGGCCGTGTTGCAAGGCGGGGCGGCAGAGCGGGCCGGCATCAGCCGCGGTGACGTATTGACAGCCGTTGATGGGCTCTCGCTGGCCAGCCAGTCGCTGCAAAGTCGGCTGCGAATTTATCCTGCCGGCGCTAAAGTTCCGGTTACGCTTGTCCGGCTGGGAGAGGAGAAGACCGTGTGGGTTACGCTGGATCCGCCGTTGCCGAACGATTTTCAGATTGTGCCGAGCGACAACGCGACTCCGGACCAGATAAAGATCCGCAATGCATGGCTGAACGGCATAGCCGGCAAGGTTCAGTAGGGTGCAACCTGCCTGCGGGAGCCATGCGGCCAGTTTTGCGAAGGCAGGTAATTAAAGAGGTCAATAGAACTTTTGGGGAGGCCTGGTGCGCGCGTGCGAAGACATCCGCGGCTATTTGGCCTTTTCGGGACGAAGCAGCGGAAACAGGATCACATCGCGAATGGAGCGCGAGTTGGTAAGCAACATCACAAGGCGGTCAACGCCAATCCCCTCGCCACCAGTCGGAGGCATGCCATAGCTGAGTGCACGTATGTAATCTTCGTCGATGGCGTGAGCTGACAAGTCGCCTCTCTCTCGTAACATTTGTTGATATTCGAACCGATCGCGCTGCTCAACCGGGTCATTTAATTCACTGAAGGCGTTGGCGATCTCCATGCCGCCAATGTACAATTCGAACCGCTCCACTAAATTGGGATCGTCGGGCTTTTGTTTGGAGAGCGGTGAAACCTCCAGCGGATATTCCGTGATGAAGGTGGGCTGAATCAGATGGCTCTCAACGGTGGATTCAAATAGCGCCTGCAAGGATGAACCGGGTGAGTTGGTAGCCTCCTCGCCAATCGGCTCAACCTGGCCGCCGGAATCAGCCGCCCAGCGGTTAAATGCCTGCACCCAAGGCATAATCGCTTTCGGAGCCTGTAATTCTTCAACCTGGGGGCGGGGTCCCTCCGGCAGCGGCCAGTACCGGCAAACGGCTTCGCGCATGGTGATGCGCTCAAACTTTTCCAATGATATTCGCTGGCCATTAAATTCAAATTCCACTCCCCCGGTCACGGCCTGCGCCACGTGGCGCAGCAGGCGCTCGGTAATCCGGATCATTTCCTGGTAGTCGGCATAAGCCTGGTAAAACTCCAACATGGTGAATTCGGGATTGTGCTGGGTGGAAATGCCTTCATTGCGAAAATTGCGGTTGATCTCGTATACGCGGTCAAAGCCGCCTACAACCAGCCTTTTTAAATAAAGCTCGGGAGCCACACGCAAATAGAGGTTAAGATCCAGGGCGTTATGATGGGTAACAAACGGACGCGCCAACGCACCGCCAGGCAGCGGCTGCATCATCGGTGTTTCAACTTCAATGTAACCTTCATTATCTAAAAACTCGCGCAGCGCACGCACCAGACGGCTGCGTTTTTCAAACACCTGGCGCACGTCGTCGTTTACCATCAAGTCCAGGTAACGCTGGCGGTAGCGGATTTCAACGTCAGACAATCCGTGCCATTTTTCCGGCATGGGCAGCAGTGATTTGGAAAGGAATTGCAGTTTCTCGGCATGCACGGTCAGTTCGCCGGTGCGGGTGCGGAACAGGTAACCTTCCACACCGATGAGGTCGCCGATATCCAGCAGTTTGTAAAGTTCAAAGGCGCACTCGCCTACGGCATCCAGCTTGACGTACACCTGCAGGCGCACTCCGCCGCCAGCCAAGTGAAGAAAACCAGCCTTGCCGTGTGGCCGCACCGTCATCACTCGGCCGGCTACTCGAACCGCCACCCGGTTCGCCTCAAGATCGCTCCCGCTGCTACCGGAATAGCCACTTATCACCTGAGGAAGTGTGTGCGTAAAGCTAAACTGGCGCGGATACAGTTCATAGCCCAGTTCTTGAATAGCTTGGAGCTTCTTCTGGCGCTGCTGTACTAAATCGACGGATTCGTGTTCCTCGGCCGGCAAGATGGAACCTCCGCATGTGCCCTGATGGGGGATGGCTCACGGTGAGCAGAGTAACGAGGATTATAGGATTTCACCAGAAGAGGTGTCAATTTTGGGACCAATCCGAAAATGCTTCAAACGGTGCAAACCTTCACGTACGACGCAGCGTCCAGCCTAGTTGTCGAAAAAGATACACGATGATGTAATATATACATATTCTATGTATATTAGAAAGTAATTAATCTGGACTTCCGGTTAACATGCCTGTTTTTTAATTACATAAGTGCCTTACCGGTTTGTGAATAGCTCCCTTGGGGTTGATAATTTCTACTTGCTCTTCCAAAGCCGCTGATCTATAATGCGAGGACATGCAATGGGTCCTCGGTAGCATTGCGCTCCTCATTATCGGTTATTTTCTCAGGCGAATACTACGCCTTGATGAAGTACCGTCGATGCGCGCATACAGTTTGCAGCCTTTGCCGGGTGAGAGGAAGACCGTTTACGAACCCATATCCCTTGAACTGGAAACCCAAACAGCGATTCTAGGCATTTCGCTAAACGACGCGATTGAGGAGAAGCAATCAAACAACCATGACATCGCGTTTCACCTTGTTCATTTATCCGTTTGTGAGTGGGAACGCCTTTCGGATATGGTGACGGTTCTTCTCGGTTCGCTCGCGGTCCATATTCCCAACGCCCGGATATCCTTTCACGTCCGCACCATGACATCTGAGCGCTTTAAGACTCGGGTGATGGTTGACTACATCCGCATGCACGAGCTGCTGGAACAGACCGTCTTCCGATCTCGCGTACGGTTTGAACTGCACATCCGCATTTTGACGCGCGCTCTAGAGACCCTGACCACCGATTTCAATCGTGCTTACGAAGTGTGGCAATCGTCCAATAGCAGGGACGGATTCTGGGCAGAGATTGATGCCTATTTCCACGACTTTGACATGATTACCAAGGAGACCCTCCTGGCCTTGCGCGCCTTTTTGCTGGCCATGCCGGAATCCCGTCTTCGTGGTTTCGCGGCGGACACCAAAAAACTCCTGGATCGCAGCGTGCGATCCCGTGCCAAAGCCGCCGGCCGGAACAATTAACCCTCCTTCGCTGGAATCTTCCTCTGACCTTGAAATCGCAAATAAAGCCTTTTACGCGCGCCACCTGAGGAGTACAATCCTGTCTTTTGGTTTTGCCTGGAGAGGAACCACACATGAAGTTCACTCGCAATTTTTTTGCCTGCAGTCTGCTGTTCCTGTCTGTAAGTGCCTGTTCAATCCGGCCGGCGTGGCCTGCCACTTATGATGCCAGTTTGATGAAAGGGATGAAGTGGCGGCTGATCGGGCCGT
>VFSW01000927.1_pt1 | contig 43431 bp, 41 predicted proteins | sample 5358111 | NCBI WGS metagenome assembly VFSW01 (sample SAMN11554181, study PRJNA540505) | mine drainage metagenome | isolation source: sediment from site ElyBrook_90M | place: USA: Ely Copper Mine, Vershire, VT | collected 2017
TATCTGAACAAGGGCCAATTCTTCGGCGAAATGGGGCTGTTTTACGAACAGCCGACGCGCAGCGCCTGGGTGCGTACGCGCCAGCAAGCCGAACTCGCCGAAATGACCTACCCGCGCTTTCGCCAGATCGCCGCCGAGAGTCCGGGCCTAATCTTCGAATTGGCGACCCAATTGGCGACACGTTTGGACCGAACGAACCGCAAGCTCGGCGATCTCGCATTCGTCGACGTCACCGGACGCGTCGCGCACGCGATCATGGACTTATGCGGCGAGCCGGATGCGATGACTCACCCGGAAGGCATGCAAATCAAAGTGAGCCGCCAAGAGCTGTCCCGCTTGGTCGGATGTTCGCGCGAGATGGCCGGAAGGGTGCTCAAAGTCCTGGAAGAACAGGGCTTGCTGCGCGCAACCGGCAAAACGATCGTCGTATTCAACGCGCGGCCCAAAGTCAAAACCCGGCCTTTGATCGTCCCGGTCAAGGCCGCCGGCGCGACCGGCGCCGCGGCGAAGAGTCCGCGCGCCGCGCAAGCGGCCGATCACGATGATGACGACGATCTCGACGACGACGAGTAGCGCTTACGCGATGCGCCGCCCTATTTCGATCTCCCGACGCATCGCGGCGATCGTCGCCGCGTAATCCGGACTGCCGAAAATCGCCGATCCGGCGACGAACGCATCGGCGCCCGCCGGCGCAATTTGCCCGCCAGCCTCGACCCGGCCGCCCCCCCCCATTGCCAGCCGGATGGCGGGGCCGCCCGCCCTAATGCGCGCGCGCGCGCCCGCGAGCTTCGCAAGCGCGCTCGGAATGAATTTTTGGCCGCCGAAACCCGGATTTACCGACATGATCAATATCAAGTCCAGCTTCTCGACGACGTAGTCCAGCCAATCGAGCGGCGTCGCCGGATTGAACACGAGGCCGGGCTTGCAGCCTGAATCCCGTATCAACTGAATGGTGCGATCCGGATGGCTCGACGCTTCCGGATGAAAGCTGATGTAGGTCGCACCAGCCTGCGCGAAATCCGGCACCAGGCGGTCGACGGGCGATACCATCAGATGCACGTCGATCGGCGCCGCAATGCCGGCCTTGCGCAGCGCCTCGCAGACCAGGGGGCCGATCGTGAGGTTCGGCACGTAATGATTGTCCATCACGTCGAAATGAATCCAGTCGGCGCCGCTCGACAGCACGGCGTTCACGTCTTCGCCAAGGCGCGCGAAATCGGCGGACAGGATCGACGGTGCGATGACGGCGTCCATGACGACGAAGTTTATCATCGCATGCCGCGCGCCGCGCGTATCTCCTCATAGGCCTGCTGAATGCGCTGGGTCTTCTCCTTGGCCATTTGCGCCATCGATTCGGGCAAGCCGTTCGCGACCAGTTTGTCGGGATGGTGCCGGCTCATCTGCCGCCGATACGCCTTGGTCAGTTCCTGATCGCTGACGCGCTCGTCTACTTCGAGCTCGGCATAGCACGCGGACAGCGATGCCGATGTCCGGCGGCCGCCTGCGTGGGCGCCGCGCCACTGGCCATGGCCGCGCAGCGCCGACTCCATACGCGCGAATTCCAAGCCCGACATGCCGATACTTTCGGCGATGCGCGCCAATATCACGCGCGCGGGCGGCGACAGTCCGTTGCCGGCGAGCGCCGCGCGCAGCTGCAGTTCCATGAACGTGCGCAACAGATCATGGCGATATCCGCAAGCTTCGCGCAATCGCCGTACGGAGAATTCGAATTGGTAGCCGGGCGCCTTGCCCGCGCGAAAACAGCCGATCGCGTACGCGATTTCCGCCGCGCCGAGATTCAGCTCCTGCATCAAGCGCCGCGCGGCGTCTATTTCCGCCTCCGATACGCGGCCGTCGGATTTGGCAACGTGTCCCATGACTTCGAACGTCGTGCGGAAGAACAACTCGGAAATCGAGGGCGTCGCGCGCACGGACTCCGCGGGCGCGGCGTGCTGGTCGAACGCATGCCCGACGAACGCGCCGAGCATCGCGCCCCAGACGCTCTTCGTGGCCAAGAAGCCGATCAGAGCGCCGAAAAATTTGCCTTTCCATGCCATCCACGTTGACCTATCCGCCCCACACCGCCAGAATCACGAACTTCGACTCGTTCATGTTATCAGCAGCTGGGCCGCCGTCACTTGGAACAAATTCCGCACTTGCCGCCGCTATTCGTTTCAAGCCTCGACAGCTTGAAAAAAATACACCAGGGCAAGGTGCGCGACATCTATGAGGTGGATGCGGATCACCTGTTGATCGTGACGACGGACCGGCTATCGGCATTCGACGTCGTGTTGCCGGAGCCGATACCGGACAAGGGCGCGGTACTGAATCAAATCTCCGCGTTCTGGTTCGCCAAGACTCGTCATATCATTGCGAATCATATGACCGATATCAGGGTTGAGGACGTCGTTTCCAACCCCGCCGAAAGGGCCCAGGTGCTGGGCCGGTCGATGGTCGTCAAGCGGCTTCACGCGCTACCCGTCGAAGCGGTCGTGCGCGGGTATTTGATCGGCTCGGGATACCGCGACTATCTGTCCAATGGATCCGTTTGCGGCATCGCCTTACCACAGGGGCTGCGCATCGCCGATCGATTGCCGGAGCCCATTTTCACGCCGGCATCCAAGGCTCCCGCGGGGCAGCACGACCAGAACGTCGAGTTCGACGCGATATCGAACCTGATCGGCCGCGAGCGCGCCGCCGAGGTGCGGCGCGTCTCGCTGGATCTTTACCGCTTCGCCGCCGCCCACGCACAGGCGCGCAACATCATCATCGCGGACACCAAGTTCGAGTTCGGAGCCGACCAAGAGGGCCGGCTGACGCTGATCGACGAGGCGCTGACGCCGGACTCGTCGCGATTCTGGCCGACTGAATCGTATAAGCCCGGCATCAGCCCGCCGAGCTTCGACAAACAATTCGTGCGCGACTACTTGGAATCGCTGTGCTGGGACAAGAAGCCTCCCGCCCCGCATCTGCCGCGCGACATCGTGGCGCGCACCAGCGCAAACTATATACAGGCGCTGAAGCTACTGACGTCCTGATGCGGATCGGTCCGGGCCTGTTCTTCCCCGCCCTTGCCAAGCTTCGATCGGCCATGTAACGCTCGCCCCATGGCAGGACTACTGGAACGGCTCGTGGACCGCTTGTGCGTCCGGTCGCGCGACATGCCGCCCCCGTGGGGCGCACTGCTGCGCGGACTGCGCTTCCCCGCGGCGCTGTTGCGCGACTGGTTCGCCGGCGAACTGAACGTACAGGCGATGAGCTTGGCGTACACGACGCTGCTTTCGATCGTACCGTTGATCGCGTTCAGCTTCGCGATCTTGAAAGCGCTCGGCGCGCACGTGAATTTGGCGGCGCTCCTAGACGAATTCTTGCGTCCGATGGGCGCTGCAGCCGGCCAGCTGACGGCGCGCATCATGCAGTTCGTCAAGAACATGCGCGGCGACGTCCTCGGCTCGATCGGCCTCGCGTTCCTCGTCTATACGGTCGTCACGACGATTCAAAAGGTCGAGGCGAGCTTCAATTACGTTTGGCGCGTCGGACGGTCGCGCAGCCTCGCGCGCCGATTCGGCGAATATGCGAGCGCCATGGTCGCGGGGCCCATTCTGATGGCCGCCGCGGTCGGCGTACTCGCCTCCACGCGCGACAGCCCGTTCGCGCGTTGGATCGGTGCGATATTGCCTCTGCAGTGGACGTTTTCGATTCTCGGCAAGCTCGTGCCTTACGCGGTCGTCACCGCGGCGTTCACCATCATGTACGTGTTGATTCCGAATACGCGCGTCAAGCGCTCCGCCGCGCTTACGGGCGGAGTCGCCGCCGGCGCCGTCTGGGCTCTGTCCGGCAAGATGTTCACGGCGTTCATCATGTATTCATCGCGGCTGCTCGCGATCTACACGAGCTTCGCCGTCGTATTGACGACCCTGATCTGGATCTACGTCAGTTGGCTGATCCTCCTGTTGGGCGCCCAGCTCGCCTTCTATCTGCAGCATCCGCAATATCTGCGCCACGGCCACGAAATTGCCGAACTCACCGGCGGCGCGCGCGAACGCGCCGCCCTCACCATCATGATATTGATCGGCCGCGATTACGCTCGCGGCGTGCGCCGCTGGAACCGCAGTCGTCTGGCAGAGGAACTCGACGTGCCGGGCGCAGCGCTCGACCCCGTTCTCGGCCGCCTCGAGCGCGCCGGATTGATCGCCGCGACCGACGACGGAGAATTTCTCCCCGGCCGCGACGCCCGCGGCATTCTGGTCGTCGATGTCCTCGACGCCGTTCGCCGGCAAGCCATCGGCGGCCTGGAAGCCGAACCGCGTATCACGGCTCCCGCGGAGGCGCTCGTCCGCGAGGCCGAAGCCGCGATGCGCGAGCGCCTCGCCGGTCGCACGCTCGGCGAGCTGATCGGCGCGGCTTGATTGACATCGGCGCATGCGCGCCGCCGCGCCGACGCACGCGCCGTCATTCGCCGGCGATCGTCATCTCCTCGAGCAAAAGCGATCCGACGCGCACGCCTGCGCGCACGTCGATGTCATCGCCGGCGGCGACGATGCCCTTCAGCATCGATGCGAGATTCCCCGCGATCGTGATCTCCGCGACCGGATATTGAATCTCGCCGTTCTTGACCCAAAATCCCACGGCGCCGCGCGAATAGTCGCCCGTGACCGTGTTGACCCCCTGGCCCATCAATTCCGTCACGTAAAGACCGGTGCCGAGCCGCGCCAGCATCCGCTCGAGGCCGCCTGTCGTCGTCGGCGCAACGACGAGGTTGTGGGCGCCGCCGGCGTTTCCGGTCGTCTTCAGACCCAGTTTGCGCGCCGAATAACTGGACAGCAGATAGCCCGTCAATACGCCGTCGGCGATAAGTTCGCGATCATGCGTCGCGACGCCCTCGCCGTCGAACGGCGCGCTCGCGCTCCCTTTCGGTAAATGCGGCCGCTCGGCGATCGAAAAACCGGTCGGGAACACGCGCGATCCGGCGGCGTCCAGTAAGAACGAGGATTGCCTGTATTGGGCCGTACCGCGGATCGCGGCGATGAAATGTCCGATGAGCCCGCGCGCGAGTTCGGACGCGAACAGAACCGGAGCGCGGCACGTACCGATTTTTCGCGGTCCGAGCCGGTGCAGCGTGCGCCGCGCGCTCTCCCGCCCCACTTCGTCGCCGGCCGTCAAATCCCGCCAATCGCGCGCGCTCGTATACCAATAATCCCGCTGCATGTTCTCGCCGCTGCCGGCGAGAACGACGCAGCTCAGGGTGTGCGACGTCGTCGGATACCCGCCGACAAAGCCATGGGTATTGCCATAGACGTGCAAGCCGCTGTGCGTGCCGAGCGTCGCACCCTCGGAATTGTTGATGCGCGGATCGAAGCCGAGCGCGGCCGCTTCGCAATCCTTCGCGATCTCGATCGCCCGCTCGGCCGTCAGCGGCCATGGATGCGCAAGATCCAGGTCCGGCGGCGAATGCACCATCAGGTCCTTGTCGGCGAGGCCCGCGCACGCATCCTCGGCCGTGAATCGCGCGATGCTGCAGGCCTTCGCGACGGTTTCGCGCACCGCCTGCGCGGAAAAATCGGCGGTGCTTGCCGAACCCTTGCGTCGGTCGAAATACACCGTGACACCCATGCTGCGGTCCCGCTGGTGCTCCAGCGTTTCGACCTGTCCGAGGCGTACGCCGACGGACAACCCCGTATCCTGGCTCACCCCGGCTTCGGCCTGCGATGCGCCCCTGGCGCGCGCCTCCTCGAGCGCGACTTCGATGATCGATTCGAGGTCTTTTTCGCCAATCGTCAACGCTTTACCCTGCACGATCGCCATCGGGATCTCCTCAAAATTCCGGGAACACTTTACGGCGATTCTACCGGCCCCGGTGATAGCATGGGCGCCATGCGCAATGAAAATGAGCCCGGCGGCGACTCGGGACCGGACACACGGCGCCCGAGCAAGAGCGCCCGCAAGCGGGAGGCGGACTCCCTGCAACAGCTCGGCGTGCGCTTGGCGGCGCTTCCCGATCAGGAAATCGACGGCCTGGATCTGCCGGAAAATCTCGTCACGGCGCTGCACACGCTGCGGCGCATGAGCTCGCACGGCGCCCAGCTTCGACAGCGCCAGTACATCGGCAAGCTCATGCGGGCGACGGATCCCGCGCCGATCATCGCGCGCCTCGACTTGACCAAGCGCCGGCATGATCAGGAGATACGCGAATTCCAGGAGCTCGAGCGATGGCGCGACCGGCTGATCGCGGCCGAGCCCGGGGCCGCCGACGAGTTGCTGGGCTTGCGGCCCGGCGCCGACCGGGAGGCGCTCGCGGGCCTCGTCGAAAAGGCGCGGCGGGACCGCGACATTCAGGACTCCCCGGCCGGCTCACGCGCGCTTTTTGCGTACCTCAAGCAGTTGCTGAGTTAGGGCTTTGGTACACTCTTACCCATGACAGCCCTGGTCGGAATCATCATGGGGTCATCGTCCGATTGGGAGACGATGCAGATCGCGGCCGAAATACTCGCGTCCTTGAAGGTGGCGCACGAGGTACGCATCGTCTCGGCGCATCGCACACCGGATCTGTTGTTCGAATATGCGGCCACGGCGCGCGCACGCGGCTTGAGAGCGATCATCGCCGGCGCCGGCGGGGCAGCGCATCTGCCCGGCATGACCGCGGCAAAGACCTCCGTGCCCGTGCTCGGCGTCCCGGTCCAATCGAAGGCGCTGAACGGCCTCGACTCGCTGTTATCGATCGTACAGATGCCGGGCGGCGTGCCGGTCGCGACTTTTGCGATCGGCGCGGCCGGGGCAAAAAACGCCGCGCTGTTCGCGGCCGCGATCATCGCGAACGAGTCGGAGGAAACGCGCGCCGCCTTGGATGCGTTCCGCCAGGCCCAGACCGCGGCGGTGCTCGCAAAGCCGGATCCCCGGCAACCTTGACTTCCAGGGTCTTTTCGCGCGTCGGCATCGTCGGCGCCGGTCAGTTGGGGCGCATGCTGGGCCAGGCCGCGATACCGCTCGGGGTGCGCTGCCTATTTCTCGATCGCAGCGCGGACGTCCCGGGCGCCCAAGTCGCGCCGGTCCTGGTCGGCGACCTCGAGGATGCGAAGCTGCTAAAGCAACTTGCCTCGCAGTGCGATGTGCTGACGTTCGATTGGGAGAACATTTCCGCGGCGGCGCTCGCGCCGCTCGAGAAACTCACGGCGATCCGCCCTTCTCGGGCGGCGCTGGAGGCTTCCCAGGATCGATTGCTCGAAAAGGCGCTGTTCAGTCGATTGAAGATTCCCGTCGCAGCGCATGCGGCGGTCGATGATCGCAGCGACCTCATCGCGGCGATCGAACGCGTGGGCCTGCCGGGCGTCCTCAAGACACGCAGGTTCGGCTACGACGGCAAGGGTCAGTTCGTCGTGCGAAAGTCCGCGGACATCGACGCGGCGCTTGCCCACGTGGGCGCGGGAAAGTTGATCTATGAGAAGTTTCTGTCGTTCTCGTCCGAGGTGTCGATCATCGGCGCACGCGGCGCAACCGGCGAATGCGCATTCTATCCGCTCTCCCGCAACCATCACGCCGGCGGCATCCTGCGCTACGGACTCGCGCCGCATCGCGATCGGACCCTCGAGCGCCAGGCGCGGCTGTATATGCGGCGCGTGATGCGGGACTTGCGCTACGTCGGAGTTCTGACGATCGAGTTCTTCGTCATGGGCGGCAGACTGATCGCGAACGAGATGGCGCCCCGCGTGCACAACTCCGGTCATTGGACGATCGACGGCTGCGTGACGAGCCAATTCGAAAATCACTTGCGCGCGATTTGCGGGATGCCTCTCGGCAGCACCCTCGCCTTGGGCCACACGGCGATGATCAATTTCCTGGGGACCATGCCGGACCGGGAGCGGTTATTGGCGATCGACGGCCTGGCTTTCCATGACTACGGCAAGACAGCGCGGCCGGGACGAAAACTGGGCCATTGCACGATCGTCAAATCCCGTGTGAAGGACCGAAACCGCGCGCTCGAAAATGCCTTAAACTTGATCCATTGGACCTAAAGCGGGCGAATCCGCACGGCGATGATTCCGCAAGGCGCATTGCAAGATGTACTTAGAACTCTTCAAGCTCCATGAACTGCCGTTCCGGCTGACCCCGGATCCTGAATTCCTGTATTTGAGCAAGCAGCACGCGCGCGCGAAGGCGTATATGGAGTCGACGATCTGGTTCACGGACGGCTTTGTCGTGATCACGGGCGAGATCGGCGCGGGCAAGACGACCTTGATCGAGACCTTCGTGCGGGAACTTCAGCCGGACGTCATCGTCGCGCATATCAATCAGACGCAGTTGTCGCCGACCGCGTTTCTGCAAACCGTCCTGGTGCAGTTCGGGTTCTCGCCGTTCAGCATGAGAAAGCCCGAGGTCCTCGCGACGCTGAACGACTTTTTGATGGAGCAGCACGCGGCCGGCCGCAAGGTATTGTTGATCATCGACGAGGCGCAAAATCTCAACAACCGCGTGCTCGAGGAAGTGCGCATGCTTTCGGGCATCGAGACGGCGAAGGAAAAGGCGCTGCGGATCATCCTGACCGGGCAACCCGAATTGAGCGACAAACTCAATTCGAAGGAGTTCGTTCAGCTCGCTCAGCGCGTGCGGCTGCGCTTTCACCTGGCCGCATTGACGAAGGCGGAAACCGACGCTTACATCGATCACCGTCTCGAAGTTGCCGGATCCCAAGGCCGGCGCATCTTCGCCGCGGAAACCTATCCGACGATTTACCGCTTTACCGGGGGCGTGCCGCGCCTGATCAATACGCTGTGCGACACGGCATTGATGGCCGCCTTCGCGCGCGACGCCGATACCGTGTCGGTCGCGGATCTCGACTCGGCGATCCAAGAGCTGCAATGGGTCGAATACTCATCCCGGACGAACCGCATGCGCGCGCCGAATCTGGAGCGCGCGATGCAGCCCGCCGCGGCGACGGGTCAAGTTATCGGCCGCATTTTGATAGCGCACGAAGGCAAGACGACGATGGAGCGGGAACTGCGGCCGGGCCGGGTCGTCATAGGCCGCACCTCGGACAACGACCTGCAGATCGACAGCAAGTTCATCAGCCGGCACCACTGCCAGATCCTCACGCAGGCCGATAGTTGCGTGATCGAGGATCTGAACAGCACGAACGGCATCTATGTGCATGCGAAGCGCGTTCGGCGCCATAATTTGAACGACGGCGACGTCGTCGCCGTCGGCCAGCATGAAATCATGTACCTCGACGAGCGCGCGCCGCGCGTACGGCATGCTGCCGACGGCGCCGATACCGAGGCGGTCGAAAAAACCTAGGTGCGGGATTCGCGCGTCGGCGAGGGCGCCGCCAAGTCGCCGCCGGAATATTCGCGCCGCATCTCGCGATAGCCGCGGCGCCGCAAATACAGCGTCAACGCCGCGATCAGGGCGGCCAGCCCCAGCATCAGCGCCGCCGCCGCTCGCGCACCCGGCTGATCGACATAGGAGACGTAAATCGCGCAGACTCCAACCGCCGCGTAAATCAGCGGAAGGCATTCATACACCGGACGAGCCAATCGCATCGGGGGTTCCTCCCCATGCCTCGGGACCAAGCGGATCTTGGCGTCAATCCTAGCGCGATTGCCGCGAAAGTAGCGCCAAATTTGACTTATCGAATTGCGGGAAGGCGCGTGCGGCGCGTCCGGCCGACGCCCGCGCGAGGCGTTTAGTCCTCGCCGACCAGCATTTCGGAAATCCGCGAAAACCACGAGCGGCGCCAGGTTTCGACGCGAAACTGCGGCTCCTTTTGGTCGGCGACACGCTTCGCCTCCGACACCAGATCCTTCGGCAAGTCGACTGGGAACGCACCGGTCAGCGACTCATCGGTCATGGCAATCTCCGTCCGTGTTTGCGTGCTGCAAGGGCGATGCAGCTTCGCAGACCCGCGCGGGTCGGGGCGTGACGTCCTGCACACTATTCAGCGGTTGGACGCCGACGCATTATGTACTTATCCTATCGCCAAACCCGCCGGAGACGGCGGCCATTCACATTGCGATCCTGTGTTGGATTACGACACCTAATGGATCTGGTCACACCAAGGAATCCTTACATGAAATTGAAGGTATTTCGTCCCGTCGGCCTGTCACTGCTCGGCCTGTCGCTCGGCGCCCCGCTTGCGTTCGGCGCCCCGCTTGCGCTCGGCGCGCCGGCGGATACGGGGAAGGACAGCGCGGCTCAATTGATCGAGACGACGCGTTTCTTGCATGACGAGCACCAAGTGACCCAGGGCACGGTCACGATCGGCGGCAAACCGATCAAATACCAGGCCGATGCCGGAGTTCTCGTCGTTCACTTGAAGGACCCGATGGACGCCGACGCGCCGCCGCCGCCCGGCGAACACGCGGGGCCGCGGCCGCCGGCGCAGCCGCCGGAGGCCAGCATGTCGTACGTCGCCTACTTCAAGGGCGACAAAGAAGATCCTAGCCGTCCGATCACATTTTTGTACAACGGCGGGCCGGGCTCGTCGACGATCTGGCTGCACATGGGGGCTTTTGGCCCAAAGCGTGTCGTCACGTCGACCGATACCCACACCCCGGCCGCCCCATATCGGATCGTCGACAACCAGTACAGCCTCCTCGATGCCAGCGACTTGGTCTTCATCGACGCGCCGGGAACCGGATTCGGCCACTTGCGCGGCAAGGACAAGGAAAAGGCGTTCTACGGCATCGATCAGGACGCGCACGCGTTCGCAAATTTCATCGTCAAGTTCCTATCGCTGCACGATCGCTGGAATTCGCCGAAATACCTGTTCGGCGAAAGCTACGGAACGACGCGATCGGCGGCGCTCATCAACGTGTTGGAAAACGAGAAAGATCTGGACATGAACGGCGTCATCCTCCTGTCGCAGATCCTGAACTTCGACGACAGCGTCGACGGGCCGGAATTCAACCCCGGCGTCGATTTGCCGTACGAATTGGCGTTGCCGACCTACGCCGCGACGGCGTGGTATCACCATAAGCTCGCGAATCCACCTGCGACACTCGATCCCTTGCTGCAGGAGGTCGAGACATTCGCGCTCGGCGACTACGCGCGCGCGCTCAGCGCAGGATCCACATTGAGCAGCGACGAAAAGAGCGCGATCGCGCAAAAATTGCATGATTACACCGGGCTGCCGCTCGACTACATCATGCGTGCGGATTTGCGGATCAACGGCGGCGAGTTCGAGAAGAACCTGCAGGGCAGCCAGATCACGACGGGGCGCCTCGACACGCGCTTCTCCGGTCCGACCATCGACCCCTTGAGCAAGGAATCCGACTACGATCCGCAATCGTCTGCGATTTCCTCGGCGTACGTGTCGGCATTCAACGAGTATGTGCGCACGACGCTCAAATTCGGACAAGGCATGAGCTACAAGCCGGAGATCGGGCTCTGGAAGACGTGGGATTTCTCCCACAAGCCGCCCGGCGCCGAGACCAAGATGTCCGGTCCCGCGAATGTGATGACGGATCTCGCGTTCGCGATGAAAACGGACCCGAACTTGAAGATCATGCTGAACGGCGGCTATTTCGATCTCGCGACGCCGTTCTTCGCCGCCGTGTACGAGATGCAGCATCTGCCGATCGAGGCGTCGCTGGAAAAGAACATCGAGATGCACTTTTACACGTCGGGACACATGGTCTACGTGCACGAGTCCGATCTGAAGCTCCTGCACGCGAACGTCGCCGCATTCATCGACAGGACCCGGAATGCGGGAGGTTCCGCCGAGTAGGCGCTGGCGGGCCGCCCACTGCCGCGTCCCGGCGCCCGGGGCGCCAGGACGCGGGCCGCGCCGCAGCGGGCGTAGTAACCCCCCCCCCCCCCGCCCCCCCCCCGCCCCCCCGGGCCCCCCGCCCCCCCACGGCGCGGAGTCGGGCTTCGTCAGCCGGCCCGCGCCGTCCGCACCGCAGCGCCGCATCCGGCGATCGCCGACAGGCTCGGCCGTTCATTCCTTGGAACCGCTGCCGAGCAATTGTGCGCTCGCTGCCGCGGTCGCCTGAAGCGGAGATTCTGCTGCGAGAGTCCAAATAGCGAGCATATTGCCGACGGTCGATCGGCCGAGCCATGCCGCACCCGTACGACGGCCCGCTGCGCGATCGTCAGCCGGTTCCGCCTACGGTGAGTCCATCGATGCGCAGCGTCGGCTGACCGACGCCGACCGGCACCGACTGACCCTCTTTGCCGCAAGTACCGACGCCGCCGTCGAGCTTGAGATCGTTGCCGACCATGCCTACTCGCATGAGCACATCCGGACCGTTGCCGATCAAGGTCGCGCCCCTGACCGGCGCGCCGATCTTGCCGTGGTCGATCAAATACGCCTCGCTCGCCGAAAACACGAATTTACCCGACGTGATGTCGACCTGGCCGCCGCCGAAATTCACGGCGTACAGGCCCTTCTCGACCGATGCGATGATCTCGCCGGGCTCGCGCGTGCCGGCGCGCATGTAGGTGTTGGTCATGCGCGGCAGCGTCATGTGCGCAAACGACTCCCGGCGGCCGTTGCCGGTCGGCGCTTGCCCCATGAGCCGCGCGTTCATCTTGTCTTGGATATAGCCGCGCAGCACGCCATTCTCGATCAGCACCGTGCATTGGGTCGGCGTGCCTTCATCGTCGACGTTCAGCGAACCCCGGCGCCGATCGAGCGTGCCGTCGTCGACGACCGTGATCTCGTCTACCGCGACCTTCTGGCCGATCCGATTCGAGAACGCGGACGTGCCCTTGCGATTGAAGTCGCCCTCGAGGCCGTGTCCGATCGCCTCGTGCAGCAGAATCCCCGGCCAGCCCGGCCCCAGCACGACCGTCATCGTGCCGGCCGGCGCGGCGATCGCCTCGAGGTTCACGAGAGCCTGCCGCACCGCCTCGCGCCCGTGGGCCAGGGGTCCGTCGCCGCACAGCAGTTCATCGAGGCCGTACCGGCCGCCGCCGCCGCTGTAGCCCTGCTCGCGGCGTCCGCCCTGCTCGACGATCACGGAAACGTTGACGCGCACGAGCGGACGCACGTCCGCGGCGAGCGTGCCGTCGCTCGCGGCGACCAGGACCACCTCGTGCACGGCGGCCAAGGAGGCCATCACTTGTTTGACGCGTGGATCGATGCGCCGCGTTTCGGCGTCGATGCGCATGAGCCAGGCGACCTTGTCCTCGTCGCGGACCGTATCGAGCGGATCGGCCGGCAGGTACAAGGCCCGAGAGGCCGGCCGCGACCAAGCTTTCACGGCGTTGCGGCCGCCGCTTTGCGCGATCGCGCGCGCGGCGTCGGACGCCTCCTCGAGCGCCGGCAGCAACAGCTCGTCGGTGTAAGCGAATCCGGTCTTCTCGCCGCTGATCGCGCGCACGCCGACGCCCTGTTCGATGCTGTGCGATCCCTCCTTGACGATGCCGTCTTCGAGCGACCAAGACTCCTCGCGCGACGACTGAAAATACAAATCCGCGTAGTCGATCCCGCGGCTCATCAGGCCGCCCAACACTCGCGTCAGCCGCTGCTCGTCGAGGCCCGACGGCGCCAGAATCGTGGTTTCGGCGATCTTCAGACTGTGCGCGCTCATGCCGGCTCCGCTACGCCGCGAACGAGGCCCAACCGGCGGTTCTCGAGCGCCGGGAAGCGCGCGCGTGTTTCCGCCTGTTTGGCAAGATCGAGGGCCGCGGTGACGACGCCGGCACCTTTTTCGAGCCGCGAGAGAACCTGGCCCCAGTAGTCGGCGATCAGCGTATCGCCAAATGTGTCGCGACCGTTCGTGTGGGTTCCTGTTTGCGCCGGCGCCACGACATAGCAGAGATTCTCGATCGCGCGCGCGCGCAGCAGGATCTCCCAGTGCGCGCGCCCGGTCGGCACCGTGAACGCGGCCGGCATCGCCAGCCATTCGGCGCCCTTCGATACCAATTCACGATACAGCTCGGGAAAACGCACGTCGTAGCACACCGACAGGCCCAGCCGGCCCACGGGCGTATCGGCGGCGACGATTTTCCGGCCAGGCAGCACGTGCGTGGACTCGCGATATTGTTCGTTGCGACCCGGAATGGAGACGTCGAATAAATGAATCTTGTCGTAGCGTGCAACCCGCCTGCCGGCGGCGTCGATCAACAGCGACGCGTTCGCGACCCGGTCGCCGTCGCCGCCGCGAATATTGATCGTGCCAGCCAGGATCCAAAGACCGAGCTCGCGCGCGCAGTCGCTCAAGAAAGCCTGCACGGGGCCGGCGCCATCGGTCTCCGCGACTTGCAGCTTGTCCGCGTCGCGCAAACCGATGAACGCGAAATTCTCCGGCAGGCACGCAACCTCGGCGCCCGCGTCCTTCGCTTCCCGCAACAACTTGCCGGCGGCCGCCAGATTCTCGGCGACGACATGACCAGACGTCATTTGAATGGCGGCTACTATGCCCATCTATTTAGGAACCTCCGCGGCGGCCGAAGCGGCATCCGCGCTCGTGATACGTTCGACGGTTGGATTATCCCAGCCGCCGGTGATGTGATAATACCCCCGCGCCAAGCCGCGCAGCGGCTGTTTGAACACTTGCGTGAACAACAAGAGTGCCGCTCCGACGACCGGCCCGCCGGCCAACGCGCCGGCGATGGGCAGGCTGTTGCCGACACTGCCGGTGACGACTGCAGTTTGGTCGTAATCCCTGTTTTTCAACCCCACCCGGCCGATCAGCCCGATTTCGGCCGCGGGTCCCTTCAGCAGGACATTTCTCGTGTATGCGTTGCCGCCGCGCAGATCGAAATCGCCGCTTACCGTATCGAACGCGAGGCCTTTATCGGTCAGGTCGCTGAAATCGAGCGCCAGACGCCGCGGTAGCGCCGCGATGCTCGCGAGGCCGAGCATCCGGCCGGCTCCTGGCTTGATGCCGAATACCTGGCCGTGGTCGAGCGCGATGCGCACATGCCCGGTCGCTTCGCGCATCGCGTCGACGACCGGCGCGCCTACCCAGCGAAGATCGAGATTCAGCCGGCCGTTCTTCGCGGCGATCACGCGCGCGTAGCCAAGATCAGCGAGCGTTGCTTGCACGTCGGTGCTGACGAGCGATCCGGCGATCCGGCCGCCACCCGCACCGGGCCCGCGCCAGTCGCCGTGCGCATCCGCGCGGAAGCTCTTGCTGACGATCGTCAGTCGATCCAAGTCTACGCCGTCGTCGACCTTCGACAGCGTCGCGCGCACGTCGCCGAAATCGCGTCCGTCCCAGGTGAAGCTTGCAGCATGAAAGTTGATCGCCGGAATACTGCGCGGGTCGATCCGATCGATGGCGCCGGCCATTGCGGCGCGGTCCGGCGCCGCGGCCGCGGCGGACTCGATCTGCAGGCGCTCGAACGAGAGATCCCACGGAGCATCGGTCGAAGCGGACACCGGCATGTCGATCGTTCCCGCGACGCTCGGGCCGTCGATTTTGATTTGCCAGCGATCGTCGCCGGCAAGGAACCCAAGCTTCAAATCGCGCAGCGCGAGGCTGCCGTAGTCCGCTTCGCGGACGTCGAGAGCCGCGCTGCGCAAATAGTTCGTCAGGGGCTTTGCGCCTTGCGCCGGGGCGTAGAGTTTGCGCCAACCGGATAGATCCAAGCGTCGGATCCGCCCCCCCACGTTGAATATCTGTGTGTTGTTGAATACCGGTTCGGCGCCGCCGAACATGACCGCGGCATGGGCGATGCGCCCGGCGCCGGATCCCCCCTGGAACGCGAGCATCGCGCGTACGATCGCCCCATATCCGACGTTGATGACGGGCCCGGCCGCCGCGGGCCACTGAATCTCGACCCAGCTCGGGATCGCGCGATCCGCGGGCTTCGCGAGCGGCTCGGGAAAGTCGAGCGTGAGCCCCTCGAGGTTCGAGGTCACGCGCAGCGAGCGCGCGCGCGCGGGCGCCGGAATCATTTTCAAGACCGCCCGCCATTGTGCCTGCCCGCGGATCGCATGCGCACCCGTCAATCCGAGCGCCGCGCGCAGCGTATCGCCGTCCAGCGTGCCGTGCAATTGCACGAGCGTGCGCGTCGCCGGCTTTTTCAGGGATCCATGGGCCTCGGCACGGAACGGCCCGCCGAGCAGGCGTCCACGGATGTCCGCGCGCGCCAACTGCGCGCCGTCGACGGTGAAATCTCCCTTGAGAGCGCTCGCGGACAGCGTCGATCCGGGCCGATCGAGTTCGACGCCGGCGAGAATCCCGTGGATCAGTACGCGCCGGTGCGCGAAATCCTTGAATGGAAAGAACAGCTTGATCCGCGCGCGCATCGGTCCGCTGCCGTTCACCGCCGAAAATGCGCGGCCCGCCTTCGCGTCGAGCGGGCTTGCGCGCAGGAATCGGAGCGCGGCCGCGGCATCGCATGCGCCTTGCGCATCGACCGCGAGTTCCGCGTTCTTGAAATCCGCGAAGCGCGCCACGCCGCTTGCGAGCACAACCCCTCCCGACCTTGCCCGGCGCAGATGGACGATGAGCCCTTGATTGCGAAACTCGGCGCTGCCGGCGATATCCACGAGCGGCGGCCAGCCCGCACCGTAGTGCAGCGTCATGCCGCCGACGTCGAAGCGCGCGAGAAACAAACCGGTGCCGTCGCGGAACGGGAAATGGCGCACCGGACCGTTGAACACCGCGACCCCGTTCGACACCTGACCGGAAACGAACGCTTGGTCGAGCCACGCAAGCGATTTCGGGTGCAGGCGCGCGCGCGGCAAATAGTAGTGCGCGTCCGCCGCATTGCCGTCCGTGACGTGGCTCACCATCGTCAGAATCGGCGAATGCCCGTTCGACGGCACCCGCAGCGATGCGAGCGCACGCACGTTCGCATCGTGATTTGCCGCGGCCAGATCCTTGGTCGCGATCAACAGATCCGCGGGCGTGCGGCTCCAGAAAATCGTCCCCGCGAGAGCGTCGATCCCGACCGGCCGCTGCCACTCGTACGGCCACTCGATCGTCGCAGCGTGAGTATCGAGGGTGACGTGACCGCCGCTTTGATCACCGGCGATGCTCCCCGACAGCCCGCGCAATCCAGGCGATCGGCCGATCGGTGCGAAGCCGGCGCGGCGGAATTGCGCCCGCACTTGGAACTTCCAGGGATCGGAGGCGGCGGGCCGGGACAGGAGCAATGTGGCGTCGCTCCACGCGCCGGTCGGCGATATGGCGATCAGCCGGTCGCGCACGGCCTTGCGCGGCATGAGTCCGGCGAGGGGCAATAGGTTGTCGGCGCGCAGGAAGCTTGCGTGCGCGCGCAATTCGAGAAAACCCCGCCCGACCGCCGCGCAGCTGACGTCGAATTGCGAGGGCGGGTCGTCGCGGCCGCGCCTGACGGCGCGCACGCCGCGGCCGAGCAGCGTCCAGCGGTCTCCTTCGTGGGTGAGCGCCAACGACCCGCTGATTTGATCGAATTGCGCCTTGGTCCCATCGCTCATGCTGGTGACGACGTTGTGCGCGGAAAAATTGAAATCCGCGCGGGTCAAATCGCGGCCGCGGCCGTTCGCGGCGAACCTGAACGCGCCGCCGCCCGAATCCAGGTGATTCAGATAATCCGGCAGCAGGCGGCGCCAGCCGGAAAAGGAGATATCGCGCGTTCTGACATCCGCGCTCCACGCGAGCGAGCGCAAATCGTCGAGCCCGCGCGCCTTGCCGGTGACCGACAGCTCGCCGCCCAATACCGGCGGCAAGCGCGCATCGATATCGACGGCGAGCGCGCCCGCATCGCGGCTGATATCGACGTTGACGTCGTCGAGAACCAGGTTCGACAACGCACGATTCCAGCGCGCGACCGTTACGCGGCCGTGGCGTATCACCAGCCGGCCGGGCGGCAAGTCGTCGAGATTGAATGCCGATGCGGCCGTGTCCGCTTGCTGCAGCGGAATCTCCGAAGCCAGAGCGAAACGCGCCTTGCCGAGGCGCGTGACGAGGATGACCGGCCGATCGAGCTCGACGCGCGCGGCGAACAGCTTCCCGCTCGACAAAAGCCGCCAGATGTCGGAGCCGATCCGCCCGCGCGCGGCGCGTGCGAGCACGCGGCGGTCGTCCCCGGAGCGCAGCTCCAATTGCCGGAACGACAGTTCCGGGCCGTACCAGCGCAGCGCCGGCGATACGTGGGCGAAGCGGATGCGAAGCCCGGTCTGCTGGTGCACCCAGGCTTTGATCTCCTCCTGGTACGCAGGGACGCGGTCGAGCGCCAATTTGACCGTCAGCAACAATACCAGCGCGACGAGCAGCAGTCCGGCCGAACAAATACCGAGGATTTTGCCTAGCTTTCGCAGAACCATTTACATCAGGACGACATCGTATTGATCAACGCTGTAAAGCGCCTCGGTTTGCAGCCGAATCGGCTTGCCGACGGCGAGTTCGAGTTCGCCGAGCGCCGCGGACTCCTCGTCGAGCAGGCGTTCGATGACGTCCTGATGAGCGAGAACCATCAATTGCCGGCACTCGAACTGGCGCGACTGGCGCACGATTTCACGGAATACCTCGTAGCAGACTGTTTCGGCGGTTTTCACGAATCCCCGCCCCTCGCACGTTGGACACGCCGCGCACAGCAGATGTTCCAGGCTTTCGCGGGTGCGTTTGCGGGTCATTTCAACGAGCCCAAGCGGCGACACCGAAGAGATGCTCGTCTTGACATGATCCGCGGCCAGGACCTTTTCGAGGGCCAGGATGACCTGCCGCCGGTGATCCTGCTCCTCCATGTCGATGAAATCGATGATGATGATGCCGCCTAAATTGCGCAGGCGAACCTGTCGCGCAATTGCGACCGCCGCCTCGAGATTCGTGCGGAAAATGGTTTCCTCGAGGTTCCTGTGCCCGACGAACGCGCCCGTATTGACGTCGATCGTGGTCATGGCCTCGGTTTGATCGATGATGAGGTAGCCGCCGGACTTGAGCGGCACCTTGCGGTCCAGCGCCTTTTGAATCTCGTCCTCGACGTGGTGCAGTTCGAACACCGAGCGCGGCTCCGCGTACAGCTCGATGCGCGGCAGCGCCTCAGGCATGAACGTGCCCGCGAATTCCTGCATTTCCCGATGCGCCGCGGCCTGGTCGATCAGGACGCGGTCGACGTCGGGCCGCAGAAGGTCGCGCAGGATGCGAAGGTGGAGGGGTAGATCGGCATGAACCAAGTTCCCCGGCGAGGTGCGCAGCCCTCGTTGACGAATGACCTCCCACAGCTTGCGCAGGTAGCTCATGTCGGTGCGCAGTGCGTCCGTGGATGCATCCTCCGCGGCAGTGCGCACGATGAACCCGGCCGGCTCGTCGGTCTCGAGGAATCCCTGCACGGCGGCGCGCAATCGCTCGCGTTCCGCCTCGTTCTCGATCCTCGCCGACACGCCGACGCCGCGCCCCTGCGGCAGGTACACAAGATAGCGCGACGGCAGGGTAATGAACGTCGTGAGCCGAGCGCCCTTCGTGCCCAGGGGATCCTTGACGACCTGTACGAGGATGTCGTCGCCCTCGGCGACGAGCGCGCGGATTCCTTCGGGCCGCAGCGGCTCGATGCCGGTCTCCGCATGGTGCGCATCGAAGATGTCCGAGGCGTGCAGAAACGCGGTGCGTTCCAAGCCGATTTCTATGAACGCGGCCTGCATGCCGGGCAAAACCCGCGACACGCGGCCCTTGTATATGTTGCTGATCAGGCCGCGGCGGCTCGCTCGTTCGAGAAACAGTTCCTGTAATACGCCGTTCTCGACGAGCGCGGCGCGCGCCTCGTGGAAATTCGCACTGATAAAGATCTCCACGCTCATGCGCTGCGCCACCTCGGCACTCCGGCCGCCTTCAATAATTCCGCGGTTTCGAAAATCGGCAGGCCCACGACCCCGGAATAGCTGCCGCGCAAGTTCTTGACGAAGACTGCGGCCAATCCCTGGATCGCGTAGCCGCCGGCCTTGTCGCATGCTTCGGATGTTTCCCAGTACTCGCGGCATTCGGCCGGGTCGAGCGCGCGAAATTCGATCTCGCTGCGGCAAAACCGCGTCTCGGTCCCGCCCGCCGCGCGCACGGCGACCGCGGTCAACACCAGATGCGTGCGGCCCGAGAGTGCTGCGAGCATCGCGATGCCGTCGGCCGCGTCGAGGGGCTTGCCGAGGATTCGTCCGTCCAGAACCACCGCCGTATCGGCGCCGAGCACCGGCTCCGCGCCGCGCGCCCGCGCCCAGCCGGCCTCGGCCTTGGCCGCCGCGAGACGCAGCACGTAACGATCGGGCGATTCGCCCGGCAGCACGGCCTCGTCGACATCGACGCCGATCGTCCGGAAAGGCACGCCGATTTGCGCAAGGAGTTCTCGGCGCCGCGGCGAACCGGAGGCAAGATAAACGAATTGCGCGGCCATGGCGTCAGAATAGCGCACCCGGACCCTCATGCCCGATGATAAGGATGCCCCGCGAGCAGACTCATCGCGCGGTATATCTGCTCCGCGACGATGATGCGCACGAGTCCATGCGGCAGTGTCAACGGCGACAAGGACCAGCGCTGGTCGGCCCGTTCGAGGCAGCGCGGCGCGAGTCCGTCCGGCCCTCCGATCAGGAGGGCGAGCGGTCTGCCCTCTTGCAGGCGCCGCGCGAACCACTCGCTGAGTTCTGCGGTGTTCATCGGCGCCGCGCCTATATCTAGCGCGACGACGTAGTCCTGGCGATCCACTGCCGCGAGCATCGCGGCGCCCTCTCGCTCGATCGCCGGCCGCGGATTCTCGCCGGGCCGGCGCAGTGCGACGGCAATTTCATGCAGCTCGAGCGTCAACGGCTTGCGCAGGCGTCGTCGATACTCCTCGAACCCCGCGTTGATCCAATCCGGCATGCGCGTCCCGGCGGCGATCAGCCGGCATTTCATGTCGGCCGACGACGGCCGCTCAGGCGCGGCTCGCGGCGCGTTTCGAAGCGCGGATGTCCCATAATTTCTCGAGGCCGTAGAATTCGCGCACGCGCGGCAGCATGACGTGCACGATAACCTCGTGAAGGTCGATGAGCACCCAGTCGCCGTCCTGTTGCCCCTCGACGCCGTGGGGTCGGAAACCCGCCTGCTTCGCCTTTTCCACGACGCGCTCCGCGACCGCGCGGACGTGGCGGTCCGAAGTCCCGCTCGCGATGACCATCAAATCCGCAATATCGGTCAAGCCGCGCACGTCCAGAACCTTGACATCGACGGCTTTCATGTCCGACAGGGCGTCGATGACGATCGATTTGAGAGAAGGCTCGGCCTTCGCGATCTTGCGTTTGAGCGCGCTCTTGGACGCGGTCTTGGCGGGAGGTTTCTTTCTGCCCGCGGTCTTCTTTCTTGCTTGCTGCACTAAGTAACCCGTGTTTTGGAGTAACAATTGGCATCGAGGATCAGTGTGCGCACGGAGTCCGGCATCAGGAAGCGCGGATCGCGCCCCATCGCAACCGATTGGCGGACATCCGTCGACGAGATTTCCAGCTGCGTGACCGCATGGATGAAAATGAATCCAGCACGCGAGTCGTGCAAATCGCCAATGCGGCCCGTACCGCGATCGACCAGCAGTTCCCCGAGCGGACCCATGCCCGGCGCGCGCCAGCCCGGCCGATGCGCGACGATCAGATGCGCGAGCTGCAGCAGTTCCCGCCACTGATGCCATTTCGGCAGGCTTAAAAAAGCATCCATGCCGACGATCATGCACAGACTGCGGTCCGGATATTCGTGACGCAGCTCTCCTAAGGTTTCGACCGAGTAGGAAGGCCCTTCTTTGCGCACCTCGCGATCGTCGACGACGAACCCGGGCTGTCCGGCGGTAGCCGCCTGGACCATCTTCAGGCGCAAAAGCGCATCCGCCAGCGGCTGATCGCGGTGCGGCGGATTTCCGGCCGGCAGGAAGCGGATCTCCTTCAGCCGCAAAGCCTGTTGCAACTCGAACGCGGTGCGCAGATGCGCGTAGTGGATCGGATCGAACGTACCGCCGAAAATTCCCATCGGATTCATTGAGCTACCCTGCCTGAAACGAAGCGCGGTTGCAAAGCGCCGGCGAATGTCGCGGTCAAACCGACGAGCGCGGTCCAGGCATCGCCCGCGGCAAGGCCCTTGATGATGCGATCGGCGCCGCCGGCCTGCACCAACAAGCTCGCCAACGGCAACGCCGCGAGGCGCGCAAGCGCTTGCGGCGACGGCGTGCCCGCCTGATTCCATCCGCCGCCGCGCTCCGTGTCGCGCAAGCGACGGCGCTCCCTCGCCTGCCATAGCCCGCGCAGCTCGCGCACGAGGGCCCACAAGATCAGCGTCGGTTCCCGTCCTTCGGCCTTGAGCCCGCCGAGAATGTGGAGCGCGCGCGCCGCGTCCCCGGCGGCGGCGGCCCCGGCCAGCTGGAAAACGTCGTAGCGGGCGCTATCGGCGACCGATCGCAGGACGAGGTCGCGCCCGATCCGATCCGCTTGCGCCAACAATTTCAAGTTCTCCAGTTCCTGCTTGGCGGCGAGCAAATTGCCTTCGACGCGCTCGGCGATCAATTGCGCGGCGGCAGTTTCGAGTTCGACGCCTGCGGCGTGCGCGCGTGCGCGCAGCCAACCGGGCAAGGCATCGGCGCCGACCGGCCAAACCGGCACCCAGACGCCATGACGAATGACGGCTTGAACCCACGCGGAATCGGTCGCCTTCTTGTCGAGCTTGGCCGTGACGATCAGCACGAGCACGTCGGGCGGCGGGCTCGCGGCAAGCTGCGCGAGTTGGGCCGCGCCCTTGTCCGGCTTGCCGCTCGGCATGCGCAATTCGATGATGCGCCGTTCGGCGAACAAGGATAGCGACTGGGTCGCGTTGCGCAATTCGCCCCAGTCGAAGCCGGATTCGGCGTGGAACACCTGCCGATCGGCAAACCCCGCGGCGCGCGCGGCGCCGCGGATCGCATCCGCCGCCTCGCCGGCGAGCAAGGGCTCGTCCCCCGATACGAGATAGATGCCTGCAACAGCGCGCGCCAGCGCCGCGGGCAGCTGATCGAGGTTCACGCGCAAGCGATACGCTCGCGTGCCGCAGCGTATTCGGCGGCCATCCGGTCGACGACCTCGCGCACGGCCGCCACCTCGTGAATGCCGCTGACGCTTTGGCCGGCGCTCCAAATGTCCTTCCACGCCTTGAGCGCCGGTTTGCCTCCGGCGCCGAAGTTCATCGCGGCCTTGCCGGCGTCCGGCAGGTGGTCCGGATCGAGTCCCGCGCGCGCGACGCTCGCCCGCAGATAATTGCCCGCGACCCCGCTGAACAAGGGCGTGTAGAGGATGTCCTCGGCGCGGCTGTCGATCAGCATGCTCTTGTACTCGTCGCTCGCGTTGGCCTCCGCCGTCGCGATGAAGCGCGTGCCGACGTAGGCGAGATCCGCGCCGAGCGCGAGTGCGGCGAGCACGTCGGCGCCGGTGCTCATCGCGCCCGACAACAGGATCGTGCCGGAGAATATTTCGCGTATCTCCTTGACCAGCGCGAACGGGCTCAAGGTCCCCGCGTGGCCGCCGGCGCCGGCGCACACGGCGATGATGCCGTCGACGCCCTGTGCAATCGCCTTTTCCGCGTGCCGGATATTGACGACGTCGTGCAAGACGATGCCGCCGTAGCCGTGAACGGCCGCGACCACCTCCGCCGGCGGTCGCAGACTGGTGATGACGATCGGCACGCGATGCTTCACGCACATCTCGACATCCTGCGCGAGGCGGTCGTTGCTCGAATGCACGATCTGATTGACGGCGAACGGAGCGACCTTGGCCCCCGGATTCGCGCGCGCATGCGCGGCGAGTTCCTCGGAAATCTGCGCGAGCCACTCGTCGAGTTGCGCTGCCGGCCGCGCGTTCAGCGCGGGGAACGACCCCACGATGCCGGCCTTGCATTGCGCCAAGACGAGCTTCGGCGTCGAGACGATGAACATCGGCGCCCCAACGACGGGCAATCTCAGGCGATTCTCAAGAACTTGGGGTATCGGCATCGAGCACGCTCAGCGACGGAATGGCGCACAGTATCGCGCACTCCGGCCGGACGCACACCTGCGGCTTTACTTTGCACCGGCGCGGCCTATGCTGGCGCGATACCGACACACGGAAGACCCCATGAAATTCGAATCCCTCGCGTTCGAGGTCCACGACCGCGTGGCGCGGCTGACGCTCAATCGACCGGAACGCCTCAACGCGCTCGACCTGCGTCTGGTGTCGGAATTGACGGCCGCGGCCCGCCAAATCGCAGCGGATGCGTCCATCCGGGCGGTGCTGCTCGGCGGCGCGGGCCGAGCATTCTGTGCGGGCGCCGACCTGCGCGGCGGCGGGTTCGCGGACATCCCGGCCCCTGGCCGGGGCGCCGCGGTCGGCGCGCGGATGCGGGATCATTTCAATCCGATGGTGCGCGCGTGGTATCACCTGCCGGTGCCGGTCGTCGTGGCCGTCAACGGCATCGCGGCCGGCGCAGGGTCAAGTCTCGCGCTTTGCGGCGACATCGTGCTTGCGGCGAAGTCGGCCTCGTTCCTGCAACTGTTCGCGCCCAAGCTCGGCTTGATGCCGGACCTCGGCGGCTCGTTTCACCTGCCGCGCTTGGTCGGAACCGCCCGTGCGAAGGGGCTGGCGATGCTCGGTGACCCGCTGTCGGCGGCGGACGCGGCGGCGTGGGGACTCATCTGGGCCTGCATCGACGATGCCGGGCTGCAGGTGGAAGCCGACCGGATCGCGCGGCGGCTCGCCGATGGTCCGACCCTGGCCTATCGGCGCATCAAAGCGGCGTTCAATGTCGAGTTGCCCGAAACGCTCGACGAACAATTGGAGGTCGAATCGGAATTTCAGTCCGAGCTCGCCGATAGCGCGGATTTTGCCGAGGGCTTGCGCGCATTTCTCGCCAAGCGCACGCCGACGTTCAGCGGCGCCTGACTGTTTTCCGACAAGCGTCGCAGCCGCCGCCGTCTTGTTTGGCGGAAGCGATCTTGAGCCGCGCGGCGAGGCCGTGCGCGCCGCACAATGCCGATAGCCGCGCGCCGGCGGCGACGAACCGGCCGCGCCAAGCCCTGGGGCCGAGCGCGAACACCGCGTAAGCGATGCTCGCGACGAGCGCAAGGCCTACGAGCAATTGGTCGGCCAAAGTTTTCATCGCGATTTTGGGCTCCTATCCGCCGCTCTCCTCAGTGCGTGAACAGCAATGCGGCCCGGTACGTGAGCCAGGAGCCGACGTAGGCCATCGCAAACAGATAGCCCGCCATGATGAGCGGATACCGCCAGGAGTTGGTCTCGCGCTTCACCGTCGCCAGGGTCGAGAGGCATTGCGGTGCGAATACGTACCAGACCAGCAGCGACAGCGCAGTCGGCAGACTCCAGGATCGCGCGATCAGCGGCGTCAGCGCGGCGCTGACGTCGTTGCCGGTGGCCGACAGCGCGTAAACGGTGCCGAGCGCCCCGACGGCAACCTCGCGGGCCGCGAGTCCCGGCACGAGCGCGATCGAAATCTGCCAATTGAAGCCGATCGGTGCGAACACGACCGCGAGCGCGGCGCCCAAATGCCCGGCTATGCTGTATTGGATCGCGGGGCCCGTGGCTCCGGGCGGCGGCGCGGGATAAGAACTCAAGGCCCACAGAATGACCATCAACGAAAGAATGATCGTGCCCACGCGCGTCAGAAATATCTGGAGGCGCTGCCACAGACCTAGGCCCAAGTTGCGCAAGTTCGGCAAGTGATACGCCGGCAATTCCAGCAACAAGCTATGGAATCGGCTACTGCGGCCGCTGCGCTTGAACACGTAAGCGACCGCCATCGCGCTGACGACGCCGAAGACGTACAGCGCGAACAGCACCAATCCCTGAAACTGCATTCCTCCCCAGACGGTGCGCTGCGGAATGAATGCGCCGATGATCAATGCGTATACCGGCAGGCGCGCCGAACAGGTCATCAAGGGCGCGATCATGATCGTCGCGAGTCGATCGCGCGCGCTCTGTATCGTGCGCGTCGCCATGATGCCCGGGATCGCGCACGCGAAGCTCGAGAGCAGCGGTATGAATGCGCGTCCGGAGAGTCCGACGCTGCCCATGACACGGTCCAGCAGAAATGCCGCGCGCGGCAGATACCCCGAATCCTCGAGAATCAAAATGAAGAAGAACAGGATCAAGATCTGCGGCAGAAACACCAATACGCTGCCGACGCCGGCCAGGACGCCGCTGATCAACAGGTCCTTGAACAAGCTCGACGGCAAGACGGCATCGAGCCACGAACCCGCGGCCGCGACCGCCGACTTGATCGCGTCCATCGGCCATTGCGCCCACGCGAACACCGCTTGGAACACTAAAAACAGGACAACCGCGAGAATGATCGGTCCGAGAATCGGGTGAAGGGCGATTGCGTCGATGCGATCGCTCAAAGTCCGGCCATCGAGGCGGTCGCCGCCGGCGGCCGCGAGAATCCGGCGAACCTCCGCGTGGTCGCGCTCGATCTCGGCCGCGCTCGGTTTGCGCCAGAGCGCGCGCGGGCGCTCTGCGGCCGGCGTCGCGACGCGATCCAACAGTTCGGCCAACGAGCGCACGCCATTCGGTTTGATGCCGACGGTTTCGACGACCGGCACGCCCAACTCGCTCGAAAGCTTTGCCGAATCGATCAGGATCCCCTTGCGGCGCGCGATGTCGACCATGTTGAGCGCGATCACCATCGGCAGGCCTAGTCGCTTCAAGCTCAGAACCAAGCGCAGATTCTGGCGCAGGTTCGTCGCATCGGTCACGCAAACGACGAAATCCGGCCGCGTCTCGCCGGCTCGTCGGCCGAGCAGCACGTCCGCCGTGACTTGTTCATCCGGCGTCAGCGGATCGAGGCTGTACGCGCCCGGCAGATCGAGAATGCGCACACGGCGCCCGGACGGCGTCGTCAGGGACCCCTCCTTGCGCTCCACCGTCACGCCCGCGTAGTTGGCGACCTTTTGCCGGCTTCCGGTCAGGGCGTTGAATAGCGCGGTCTTGCCGCAATTTGGATTGCCGACCAACGCGATGAGGGGACTCGCAGCGGCGCTCGATGGGACATTCATGGATTCAAATTACCGGCAGGGACTCCGGACGAACGCGGATGCAGGCGGCCTCGAACAGGCGCAGCGCAAAGGTTCCCGTACCCACGCGCACCGCGATCGGCTCGCGCGCGAGAAATCCGCGCGCGACGATGCGCACGACCTCACCGGGCAAGAAGCCCAACTCCGCGAGGCGCTGCGCCAACTCGGGAGGCGCGGCGCCGCCATCGGCGCAGGCCAGGACCGATACGACGCGCGCGACGGCGCCGGGTTTGAGATCGGCCAGGCCGATTTCCGCGCACGCCTGCGTTGCCAACAAACATTCCGGATCAATGACGTCCATAGATGCGATTCTATATGCGAATCATTCCCATTACTATTAAGAGCAAAATGCGGCACTGCGCCATCCGCGCTCGCGCAGGGATACACTATAAAGGCGCGATGGCCTCATCGATAGCACCCGGGCGCCGATGGCTTTGCCGCGAACGATCGAATCCGGAGCCCGACGCCGTTCCTGCTAATCTTGCGCGAATGCCTATTCCAGGGGGTAGCAAATGCCAACGCTTTTCGCAAAGATCATCGCCGGAGAGTTGCCCGCGACCATCGTTTTCCGCGATGCGCGCGTCACGGCGTTCTTGGACATCCGGCCGGCGGCTCCGGTACATATCTTGGTCGTGCCGAACAAGACCATCGCGACCGTCAACGACATTGCGGATGAGGACGAAGCGCTGATCGGGCACATGGTTCTCGTGGCGCGGGATTTAGCGAAACAGCAGGGAATCGCCGACAGCGGCTACCGTTTGATCGTCAATTGCAACGCGCACGGCGGCCAGGAGGTCTATCACCTGCATTTGCATCTGCTGGGCGGCCGGCCGCTCGGCCCGATGGTGCAGCGCGCGTGAGTACGCGGCCGGCGCCGTCGACTAGCGCGTCCGCTCAAAAGATAAAAAAACGATCAGGCGCAATAAAGGATCAGGCGATGAAGAAAAAGAAAGCCGCGGTAAAGCGAAAGAGCCCCCCGTCGTCGACGCATCGGCCGAGGCGCGCCGCCGCGAAGCGTTCCGCCGCGCCCAAAGCCGTCCAGGCTCCCGATCTGTCCAGGCGCCGGCAGTTGTATCCGCCGATCGAGCCCTTCAGACAAGGGATGTTGCGGGTGTCGGATTTGCACGAAATCTATTTCGAAGAATGCGGCAACCCGGCGGGCAAGCCCGCGGTGTTCCTGCACGGCGGACCGGGCGCCGGGTCGGACGCGCGCGCGCGGCAGTTCTTCGATCCGCGCCATTATCGCATCGTCGTTTTCGACCAGCGCGGCTGCGGCCGCAGCCGGCCGAGCGCAAACTTGATCGAAAACACCACGTGGCATCTCGTTGCGGACCTCGAACGCTTGCGTAAGCATCTCGGCATCGAACGCTGGCTCGTGTTCGGCGGCTCGTGGGGAAGCACGCTCGCGCTCGCATATGCCGAAACGCATCCGGAGCGGGTGACCGAACTCGTGCTGCGCGGAATCTTCCTGTTGCGCTACGCGGAAATCCGCTGGATGTATCAATACGGAGCCTCGGCGATATTTCCGGACCGTTGGGAGGAATATCGCAACGCGATACCGGCCGACGAACGCGATGATTTCTTGAGTGCATACCATAAGCGCCTCACCGGCAGCGATCAGCGTGCCGCGCTCGCTGCCGCACGCGCCTGGTCGGTCTGGGAGGCATCGACGAGTTTCCTGCACAGCAATACCGACAACATCGCGCGCTGGGCCGAACCTGAGTTCGCGCTCGCCGTGGCGCGCATCGAATGCCACTATTTCGTGAATCGCGGCTTCATGCGCAGCGAGTCGCAGTTGATCGACGACGTGCCGCGGATCCGCCACATCCCGGCGACGATGGTCCAGGGCCGCTATGACGTCGTTTGTCCCGCAATGAGCGCCTGGGACTTGCATCGCGCCTGGCCGGAAGCGGACCTCAAGATCGTGCCGGATGCCGGTCATTCAGCGTTCGAACCGGGATGCGTTCACGAACTGTTGTCGGCTACGGATCGCTACCGGAGCCGCTAGCAGCCCTTATGTCCGTTCTCGCCACGCTGAGTCTTGCGCGCGGCGGCGATGCGCCGGAAATCGCCGAAATGTCGCGGGACTTGATCGAATACGGGCTCGCCTGGTCCTGGACGCCGGCGCGCGTGCAGCACTTCATCTGCGGCGCCGCCTCGACGGTCGTCGTCGCGCGGCGCGACGCGCGCATCGCCGCGTTCGCAATCATGCATTTGAGCGAGGTTACGGCGCACCTCAATCTGCTCGCCGTGGCTCCAATCTGGCGCCGGCAAGGCCTCGGCGCAAAACTGCTGGATTGGCTCTGCGCGACGGCGACCGAGGCCGGTATCTTTCGGATCAATCTCGAATTGCGCGCCGAGAACGCCGCGGGACGCGCGTTTTACGCGCAACAGGGCTTCCAGGAAATCGGCATCGCGCCGCTCTACTATCAGGGGCGCGAGAGCGCGTTGAAGATGTCCAAGTTCCTGGCCAAGGGCCAGCCCGCGGACGGCTCTCAGAACCTGTGAATCAGGCGGTAATGCTCGACGCTCGGCGGCTGTTCGAAGAACGGCCCGACCTGCGCGCGCCATGCCGGAAACGCGGGTGATCCGCGAAATCCGATCGTGTGGTCCTCGAGCGTTCGCCAGTGCACCGCGAGCACATAGCGGTTCGGCGTCTCGATCGAACGGCGCAGCTCGTGCGAGACGTAGCCCATGCTCGCCGCGACGATTTTCACGGCGGTCGCAAAGACCGCCTCGAATTCGGATTCCTGGCCCGGCCGAATGGTCAATTGCGCGATCTCGACGATCATCGTTGGCACCTTTGCATCGACACCCGCGAAAAAGTACGGCGTTATCCGGCAGCATACCGCAAACGATCGGTCGCACGGCCTTGCGATCCCCCGAGGCTGCGACGCGAGGCGGCACGCAGCGACCGGCGAAATCTCGTATGATCGGTCGCGGGATTAGAATCGGGAGAGTCCCTCTGGCAAGCGAAAAGACCGGCAATCCAGCCGACCAGGACAGCGCGCAATTGCGCGCGCTGGGATATGAATCGCATTTCGACCGGACGATGTCCAAGTGGGAAAATTTCTCGCTGGGATTCACCTATTTGTCCCCGGTCGTCGGCGTCTACACGATTTTCGCGAGCGCCTTCGCCGCGGGCGGGCCGCCGATGTGGTGGACTTATATCCTGGTCGGACTCGGCCAATTGATGGTCTGCTTGATATTCGGCGAAATCGTTTCGCAGTTTCCGATCTCCGGCGGCTTGTACCCTTGGGCTCGGCGCCTCGTGGGTAAACGCTGGGCGTGGATGGCCGGCTGGGTTTACGCGTGGGCCTTGTGCTGCACGATGGCCGGGGTCGCGATGGGCGCCGCGCCATTCCTCGCACAGCTCGCGGGGCTCGGCGGCACGCCGCTCGCAACGACGGCGATCGCGCTCGCGTTGATCGCGACGACGACCGTACTGAATTTGAGCGGCACGCGCCTCCTCGCGCGCGTCGCGATGTTCGGCTTCGTGTGCGAACTGGTCGGTGCGGTCGCCGTCGGCGGCTATCTGCTGCTGTTCGCGCGCCATCAACCCTTGAAGGTTCTCGTCGACACCTCGTTCGTCCACACGAACGGCAGCTATTGGCCCGCGTTTCTCGCCTCTTCGCTGGCGGCGATGTTCTGCTACTACGGCTTCGAGGCCTGCGGCGACGTCGCCGAAGAGACGCCGAACGCGAGCCGCACGATCCCGAAGGCCATGCGCATGACGATCTACATAGGCGGCGCCGCCGCGTCGTGGGTTTGCCTCGCGTTCGTGCTGGCGATCCCCGATATCGGCGCCGCGATCTCCGGCGCCGACAAGGACCCGATCGCGACGCTCCTGCGCGCAGCGATGGGCGAGGCGGGATTCCGCGCGGTCATCGCCGTCGTGCTCGTGTCCTTCGTCTCGTGCCTCCTGAGCCTGCAGGCGGCCGCAAGCCGCCTGCTCTACGCGTACGCGCGCGACCAAATGATCTTCGGCAGCAAATTCCTCTCGCGCTTTTCGCCGGACCATCATGTTCCGTCGAACGCCCTAGTCGCCATGGGCGCGATTCCCGCCGCGATTGCGCTCTGTGCGCTGTGGCTGCAGGATGCGATCGCGACGATCATCAGCTTCGCGGCGATCGGGATTTACATCGCGTTCCAGATGATCGTGCTCGCGGCGCTGGCCGCACGCATCAAGGGCTGGCGGCCCGCGGGTCCGTTTACGCTGCGCAACAGGGGCTGGCTCGTCAATGTTCTCGCGCTTGCCTATGGGATCGGCGCGATCGTCAATATTCTCTGGCCGCGCAGCCCGAGCGATCCCTGGTACAGCAATTACGCGATGATCGTCACGACCGCGGGCGTGCTCGCGCTCGGCTCGTTCTACATGATCGTCGCAAAGCCGTACGAGCGCGGCACGGCGCCGGCCGGCGATGCGCATCTATTGACTCCGGAGGCCACCCGATGATTTCCACGAATTCCGGAGCCGCGCCCGCGGCCGAGACCGAGACCGAACACGGCCTGAGCCGAAGCTTGAAAGGCCGCCACCTGACGATGATTTCGATCGGCGGGATCATCGGCGCCGGCCTGTTCGTCAGCAGTAGTACCTCGATCATCGCCGGCGGTCCCGCGAGTTTCCTGAGCTACGCAATCACAGGTCTGCTGATATTGATGATCATGCGCATGTTGGGCGAAATGGCCACGGCGCTGCCAAAAGTGCGTTCGTTCACCGAATTCGCACGCGCGGGCTTGGGTGACGGCGCGGGCTTCGTCGTCGGCTGGCTCTATTGGTATTTCTGGGTACTGGTCGTGCCGGTCGAAGCGATCGCGGGCGCGAAGATCCTGCAGCATTGGCTGCCGCTGCCGCCGCTCGTGATCGGCGTCGGATTGATGACGGTCATGACCGGCGTGAATCTGATGTCGGCTCGTTCTTACGCGGAGTTCGAATTCTGGTTCGCGTCGATCAAGGTCGCCGCGATCATCTCGTTCATCGCGATCGCCGCGTCCTACGCGTTCGGTTGGACTTCGCCGCATGGGTCGACGTTTCACAACCTCGTCGACCATGGCGGATTTACGCCGCACGGCTGGATCGCCGTGCTCGCCGCGGTGCCGACGGTATTCTTCGCGATGACCGGCGCCGAGATCACGACGATCGCCGCCGCCGAATCGGCGCAACCCGGGCCCGCGGTCGCGAAGATGAGCACCACGGTCATTTGGCGAATCCTGATCTTCTATGTCGGCTCGGTGTTCTTCATCGTCAGCGTCGTGCCGTGGAATCTGGTCCGCTCCGGCGAGTCACCGTTCACGCTCGCGTTGACTGCGATGCAGGTGCCCTGGGCCGGCGCGGTGATGAGCGTGATCATCCTCACGGCCGTCCTGTCGTGTTTGAACTCCGCGTTCTACGTGAGTTCGCGCGTGCTGTTCGTGCTGGCCGAGCGCGGCGATGCGCCGAAGGCTCTGGTGCGCCTGAATGAACGGCGCGTGCCGACCGGATCGGTCTTGATCGGCGCGGCTGCCGGTTTCCTCGGGATCGTCGCGGCGACCGAAACGCCGCAAGCGGTATTCGATTTCCTCGTCAGCTCTTCGGGCGCACTGATCGTCTATGTCTACATGGCGATCGTCATCGCGCAGATCCGGCTGCGTCTGCGGCGCGAGCGAGCCGGCGAGCCCAAGCCGGCGATCCTGATGTGGCTGTTCCCGTGGGTCAGCATCGCGGCGATTCTCGCGATGGGCGCCGTGCTCCTTGCGATGGCCTTTACGCCCGCGCTGAAGCAAGACTTCTACACGAGCATCGTTACGCTTTCCGTCGCGGTCATTGCGTACTTGGCGGTGCGCCGGCGGCGGCGGGGTGCGGGCCAAAGCGCTCGGAAGCCTGCTTAAGCCGGCGGAATTCTTCCCATATTTGGACCCGGGCACGCCGTTGCCGGGTGGTTATCGAGATGCCGTTGAGAAAAATTTCATCGACTGTGAGAAAGAGTATCGCGCGCGTGGGCCGCTTTTTGGCATGATGATTCCCGTCCCGGAGCCACGGCTTCGGCGGGTCCGGGACGACGGGTTTAGGATCCATTCGCCCCGGCAACCCAGCCAACTCCCCCGTCGGCGCGAAAATCCAACGGCGCGAATGCACAAACATTCGCGCCGTATTTTATCTGCAAGCAGCCGCGCTGCGGCATCGCCAAAGCTTCGGTCCCGCGCGATCATTTCGGGCAATTGATCGAACGCCTGGCGGCGCGCTCACCGCGCCGGCGCAGTGCGGTTTCGCCCGCGTCCCGCAAAGACGTCGTCACCGAAGGGCTTCAGGCCGTCGACTCCCGCCATTCCCGGCGCTTCGAGCCCAAAGTACCCGGCGATGCTGCGCAACAAGCTGTAATGATTGTATTCAGCGTGCGATACCGTCCCCGCACGAATGAACGGCGACAGCAGCACGGCGCCGACGCGCCCGCCGCCAGGCCCGGTTTGACCCGGCGCCGGGCCGTTCGGCAGCGCTTTTTCACCGCAGCAAGCCGCGGCCGTCAGGCCCTCGTCGAAGGTGATCACGACCAGGCCGTCTTTGCGGAATGCGGGCGAGGCAAGTATGCGCGGCACCCAGATCTTCAGAAATTCATCCACCGCGGGCAGGCCGCCGCGCGCGCCGTTCGCGCAAATCGCGTCGTGGCCGTCGTGGCAGAGATTCGGCGTGATGAACGCGAAATTCGGCGTCGTCGCGACACTGGCGAGATCCTCGGGCAACGCGCCCAAATTCACGACGTGCGCACCACAGCGCGGCGCATCATCGATGATCGAATGAAAATATACGAACGGGTCATGCTTGGCCGCGTATTGGTCGTCCGCGGTCGCGTGCTCGGTCTTGTCCTCTGCACCGAGCGGCGCGTGGCCGCACGTCGATGCCTCACGCCGCGGGTCCCGGCCCATGTCTTCCATGTATCCCTTCCACGACAGGCCCTTGGCCTCGAGCCGGTCGACGATGGTCGGCACGCTAGCGGGATAGACGCAGCCTTGCCCGGGAAGCTGCCCGTCGGCGCCGACGCCGCCGCTCGCAATGAAGTCGCGAAAGATCGGACAATCTTGCTGCGTATCCGGATTCGGGGCCTGGCCGCTGATCATCGCGATGTAGTTATCCAAACTGTAATGGCCGATGCCGTAGTACTGGGTCAGCAAGGCGCCTTTGCGCGCCAGCACCCGCGCGAGGTAAGGCGCCGCCGAGGGGCGGCCGAAGGTCGCGTGAAACGGCTGGTTCTCGAGCACGATCAAGAAAACGTGGCCGATCCGCGGAGCGGCGGCGCTAGCGCCGGCGGGCAGCGAACAGGCGGCCGTCAAGCATGCGAGCGCCAACAGGCGCAAGGGCGCGGCAATGCGAATCGATGTCGTCATGGAGCTACCCGAAGGTTGATTGGCTGACGCGAGAGATTAGCAAAACCGGATTGCAGACGGCTTACAATCGGGAGCGCGTCGGCGAAACTTCAGTCGAGCATCGCCTGGCGCTATGGCGGCTCAGCGATCGATCTTCGTCGACAGGATGATCGATGATGTCGTGCGCTCGACGCCCGCTATCGCGCCGATGCGGTCGATGACCTCGTCCATTTCCGCGACCGTCGCCGCGGCGGCCACCGCGATGAGATCCGCATCGCCGCTTACCGAGTGCAGGAGCCGCACCTGCGCAATGGCGCGCAGCTGCGCGGTCACGGCGCGCGCCTCCTTCGGCCCGACTTTGATCATCACGTGCGCGCGCACGGCGCCCGGACCATGCGCGGGAGCGAGGCGCACCGTGTATCCCAAGATGACGCCCTGGCGCTCGAGCCGCCGTATGCGGCTTTGGACGCTCGTCCGGGACCGTCCGACGAGACGCGCCAACTCGGCGGTCGAGGCGCGGCCGTTCTCACGTAAGGCCGCCAGAAGCTTCTCGTCGATCGAATCCGGCATTTTGTTCATCCATATAGTCGAAATGACTAGCAATTTACGTCATTTCAACCAAATCGGATATACCATCTGCCGTAGCTTTGTCGAAAAATGGCGCATCAACCTTCGGGGGCACGATGAAAAAGATAGTTGTCGTCGGCGCGGGCAAAATCGGCTCGATGATCGCCGAATTGTTGGCGGGATGCGGCGATTATGAGGTGACGGTCCTCGACCGCTCCGCGGAACAGCTGAACCGGCTCGAAACCACAAAGCCCGTGAGCAAGATCGCCGCGGACATCGCGGATGCCGCCGGACTGCGGCGCATTCTCACCGGCCAATTCGCCGTGTTGAGCGCCGCACCTTATCAAGCGACGCGCATGATCGCCGAAGCGGCCAAGGCGGCCGGCGCCCACTATTTGGATTTGACCGAAGACGTCGCGAGTACGCGCACCGTCAAGCAGCTTGCGGCCGGCGCGAAGACGGCGTTCATTCCGCAATGCGGTCTCGCCCCCGGATTCATCACGATCGTTGCGAGCGATTTGGCCTCGCGCTTCGACGAGCTGCACGACGTGCGCATGCGCGTCGGCGCGCTGCCGAAATTTCCGTCCAATGCGCTGAATTACAATCTCACCTGGAGCACCGACGGCGTCATCAACGAGTATTGCGAACCCTGCGAGGCGATCGTCAACGGCCAGCTGCGCGACACCCAGCCGCTCGAGGAATTGGAGGAGTTTTCCCTCGACGGCGTGCTCTACGAGGCGTTCAACACCTCGGGAGGCCTCGGCACCTTGTGCGAGACGCTCGAGGGCAAGGTCCGCAACCTCAACTACCGCACGATCCGCTATCCCGGCCATGCGGCGATCATGAAAGCGCTGTTGAACGACCTGCGGCTGCGCGACCGACGTGAACTACTGAAGGACATCCTGGAAAACGCCGTGCCGATCACGCTGCAGGACGTCGTCATCGTGTTCGTGACGGTGAGCGGCTTGCGCGGCGGACAACTGATGCAGGAAACCTACGCGAACAAGATCTACTCCGCGCCCGTGGGCGGCCGGGTGCGCAGCGCGATTCAAATCACGACCGCGGCCGGTATTTGCGCGGTGCTCGACATGCTCGCGACCGGGCGATTGCGGCAAGCGGGATTGATCCGCCAGGAAGAGATCGCGCTGCAGCCGTTCCTCGCGAATCGATTCGGCCGCTATTACGCGACCCCGACGGCCGTCGCGGCCCCTGCGTCCGCGAGTTCGGCGCCGGCTGCGAACGCGGCCTAGCTTCACGATCATCGGCTGGCATAGGTCGGACGGTCGCCTGAATCGACGATCCCATGCCGCGCAAGCCAGCGGCGCGCATCGTCCGCATCCTCATGAAACCATGCGCGCGCGCTGCCGAGCCGGAAGGTGTATCCCCACGCGTCCATGTCGCGAAACATGCGCTCGCGCCCTACGTTCGGCAGGTAATCCGAGAGAACGATCTGCAGGTAGCACACGCCGTTCTCTTCCGCGTGCTCGCCGCCCGCGTCGGTGTCGAGACCCGCACGGCGCTCGGCGGACATGCAGATGAAATGCGCCGCCTCGTGCAGCACCGAATGGACCGGGGTATCCAGCCGCAGGTAAATTTTGCTGCCTATGAGGCCGGCTTCGCGCTCACCCCAATAGGATCCCGGAATAACCTCCTCGGGCGCCACCAAAGCCATGCTCAATCCGTACCGGTCCAACAGGAGGCCGAGCGCGACGCGATCGATGCCGTTGACGAGCAACACGTTCAACTCCAGGACCCCCGGCCCTATTTCAGGCTCACGATCCGCCGAATTGCGATCGCGACCAAATCGCGCGCCATTTGCTGGCGCAGCATGTCCGCCTCGTGCTCCTTGGCGAGCACGGCCTGCTCCGAGAAGCTGTAGTCCTGGGTGAGGCTGATCGTTTGCGGCGCCAACAAATCCCCGGCCGGCCCGTGCACGGCGTACGTGACGGTATAGATCAGCAGATATTCGGTCGGAATATTGCGCGCGGACACGGACAGGACGCGCTGTTCGACCGCATCCCGCGACACTTCGACCGTCGCAGTCGCGCCCTTGGGCTGGGGCTGGATCACGGCTCCGGCGGTCTTCAGTTCGCGCTCGAATTCGCGCGCGAAATCCGTGTACGGGTCGGTGAAGATCAGATAAGGCCGCGCCAATGCCGCGGGCAAGGGCGCGCTGCCCGCCAGATGAAAGCCGCAGGCGCCGAGCGCCAGGCCCGCAACGGCGAGCAACGCGGCGCCGAGCCCGGTGCGGCTAGACGACGACATTGACGAGTTTCCCGGGCACGACGATTAGTTTGCGAATCGCGGCGTCGCCGATGAATTTCTGCACGTGGGCGTCGGCGAGCGCCGCGGCGCGAATACGCTCATCGTCGGCGTCGGCCGGCACCGCAATGCGGCCGCGTAGCTTGCCGTTGACTTGCACGACGATGTCGATCGTCGATTGTTCGAGCGCCGTGTCGTCGACGGCCGGCCATGGCTCGTCGATGATCGCGGCCGAATGCCCCAGAGCGCGCCACAGCGCGTGCGTCGCATGCGGAATGATCGGCGACAGACACAGCACGGCAATTTCCAGCGCCTCCTGGACCACGGCGCGGTCCCGCGGCGCTGCAGGCGTCGATTTCGCGAGCGCGTTGAGCAGTTCCATGACCGCCGCGATCGCGGTATTGAACGTGCGGCGCCGGCCGATGTCGTCCGTCACCTTCGCGAGCGTGTGGTGCGCCTGCCGGCGGATCGCGCGCTCGGTCTCGTTCAACGAGCGCGGATCCACCTTCCCCGGAATGCCGGCCGTCGCGTGATCGTAAACCGCCTTCCACAAGCGCTTGATGAATCGATAGGCGCCCTGCACGCCCTCGTCCGACCATTCGAGCGTTTGTTCGGGCGGCGCCGCGAACATCGTGAACAAGCGGGCGGTGTCCGCACCGAATTCCTCGACCAGCGCCTGGGGATCGACGCCGTTGTTCTTCGACTTGGACATCGTCACCACGCCGCCGGATTGAACCTCGGCGCCGTCGGCGCGCAGGCGGGCGATTCTGCGCTTGTCGAGCGGGTCGATTTTGATCTCGACATCCGCCGGATTGAAGTACTCGACGCGGCCGCCGGGAGGTTTGCGAAAGAAAACCTCGTTGAGCACCATTCCCTGCGTGAAGAGTCTGGAGAACGGCTCGTCGAACGGCACCAGCCCCAAGTCGTGCATCACGCGCGTCCAGAAGCGCGCATACAGCAAGTGCAGGATCGCATGCTCGATGCCGCCGATGTATTGATCGACCGGCAGCCAGTATTTCACGCGCGCATCGACCATCGCGCGCGCGTTGTCGCTGCACGCGAAACGCAGGAAATACCAGGAAGAGTCGACGAACGTGTCCATGGTGTCGGTCTCGCGCCGCGCCGCGGCGCCGCAGCGCGGACAGCGGCAGGCGAGAAACTCGGCGTGCTTTGCGAGAGGATTTCCACTGCCGTCGGGAACCAGGTCCTCCGGCAGCAGTACCGGCAGGTCGGCCTCCGGCACGGGCACGGCTCCGCAGGACGCGCACTGGATGATGGGGATCGGGCAGCCCCAGTAGCGTTGGCGCGAAATTCCCCAATCGCGCAGACGCCAGGTGGTCTGTCGCTCACCGAGATTCATGCGCTTCAAATCGGCCGCGATCGCGCCGACGGCGGCGCGATAGTCGAGGCCGTCGTAGGCTCCCGAGTTGACGCAGCGGCCGTATTCGCCGTACCAAGCCTGCCATGCGTCGGTCGAGTACGGCTTGCCCTCGACGTCGATCACCGGCTCGATCGGCAGCGCGTATTTCTTCGCGAACTCGAAGTCACGCTCGTCGTGCGCGGGCACGCCCATGACCGCGCCCTCGCCGTAGCTCATCAGTACGTAGTTGCCGACCCATACGGACACGTCCCGGCCGCTCAACGGATGGCGCACGACGAGCCCCGTCGGCATGCCCCGCTTCTCCTGCGTCGCGAGCGCGGCCTCGATCGCGGGGCCGCGCTTGCACTCCTCGATGAACGCCGCGAGCGCGGGATTCGAGCGCGCGGCATGCGCGGCCAGGGCGTGTTCCGGCGCGACCACGCAAAAGGTCACCCCCATGATCGTGTCCGCGCGCGTCGTGAACGCGCGCATGACGCCGCGCACGCCGTCGATCTCATAGGGGAATCCGAGATTCACGCCCTCGCTCTTGCCGATCCAGTTCGCCTGCATCGTGCGCACACGCTCGGGCCAGCCCTGCATCCGTTCCAACGCGCCGAGCAGATCCTCCGCGTAATCGGTGATCTTGAGGTAATACATCGGGATCTCGCGCTTCTCGACCGGCGCGCCCGTGCGCCATCCGCGGCCGTCGATGACCTGCTCGTTCGCGAGAACCGTCTGATCGACCGGGTCCCAATTGACGACGCCGGTCTTGCGGTACGCGATCCCCTTTTCCAGCATCTGCAGAAACAGCCATTGATTCCAGCGGTAGTATTCGGGCCGGCAGGTCGCGAGTTCACGGCTCCAATCGAGCGCGAACCCCAGCGCCTTGAGCTGTTTGCGCATATACGCGATGTTGTCGTACGTCCACCGCGCCGGCGGCACGCCGTTCGCGATCGCCGCATTCTCGGCCGGCAGGCCGAACGCATCCCAACCCATCGGCTGGAGAACGTTCCTGCCGTTCATTCGCATGAAACGCGCCAATACGTCGCCGATCGTGTAATTGCGCACGTGCCCCATGTGAAGCCGGCCGCTCGGATAGGGGAACATGGACAGACAGTAGTACTTGTCGCGGGCGGGGTCCTCATTGGCCGCGAAGCAACGGTGCTCCGCCCAGTATCCTTGTGCTTCGGCCTCGATTGCCGCCGGGTCGTATCTTTCTTGCATGATGGGTCGGCAGAATACCCGAGATGCCGCAAAGCCGCGATGAGTCCGCGCGCACTGCCCGGAATGCCCGCTATCGGTTCAGCGCGGCGGCGCGCCGCCGTCCGCGGGCAGCGCGAAATCCTCCGGCGTGATCACGCGCAGCATGTCGATGCGCCTGCGATCGGCGCGCACGATCCGAAATTCCAGTTTGCCGATCCGAGTGGTTTCTCCGCGGCGCGGCAGCCGGCCGAATTGATGCATCAGCAAACCGCTGATCGTGTCGTATTCCTCGTCGGAGAAGTCCGTGCCGAAATAGCGGTTGAAGTCCGAGATCGGCGTCAGTGCGCGCACCGAGTATTCCCGCCCGCCTTCCTTGCGAATCGACTGATCATCCTCGACGTCGTGTTCATCGTCGATCTCGCCGATGATTTGTTCGATGACGTCCTCAATCGTCACCAGACCGCTGACCCCGCCGTATTCATCGACGACGATGGCGATGTGGTTGTGGCTGCGGCGGAACTCCTTCAACAGCACATTCAGCCGCTTGCTTTCCGGCACGAACACGACGGCCCGCATGAACTCGCGAATTTCGAACGGCTCGTCCGGGGCCATTTGCAGCCGCAACAGATCCTTGGCGAGCAAAATGCCGAGGATCTGGTCGCGGTCCTCACCGATGACGGGAAAGCGCGAATGGCCGGATTCCACGACGTGCGCGACCAACCGGTCCGGCGGATCGTCCCGCTCGACGAACACGATCTGCGAGCGCGGCACCATGATGTCGCGGACCTGCATGTCCGCGACCGACAGTACGCCTTCGAGCATGACGAGCGCATCGCCGTCGAAAAAGCCGCGCTCGCTCGCGTCGCGCAGATCTTCGATGAGTGCGGCGAGATCTCGCGGCTCGCCGGACATCGACTTCGTGATTCGCTTTAGCCAGCGGCCGGTGCCGCCTTGGGTCGGGTCGGACATGCCGCTCCAAGGATACCCGATCAGGCGTATGGGCTGGAAAAGCCAAGACGATCAAGGATTTGAATCTCCTTCGCGATCATTTTCCGCGCGTCCGCGGCGCGTTCATGATCGAATCCCCGTAGGTGCAAGACCCCGTGAACCGTCAAATGCGCCCAATGTGCGCGCAAGCCTATGCGGGCGCGGCGCGCCTCGCGGGCGACGAGCGGCGCGCAAATGACCAATTCTCCGATGTAGTTCCGGCCGTCAGCGCCGATCCCCGGCCCTGCGAACGACAATACGTTCGTCGGCTTCGGTTTGCGGCGGTAATGCTCGTTCAAACTCCGGCTGCGTGCCTCGCCGACCACGCGCACGGCGAGTACCACGGAGCCGGGCGCGGCGGCGAGCGCAAGCGCCGCGGCGGCCCAGACGGCGAAATCGGCGCGCCGCGGCGCCCAGGGGCGACGCGCCGCGTAGCTTGCGTCAAGTTCGAGCCGCGGGGTCGCGCCCGGCCTCACGGCGCGGCATCGGGCGCATTGGCTTCGTACGCCTGGACGATTCGCTGCACCAAGGGATGGCGCACGACGTCGCGCGAGTTGAACATCGTGAATGCAATGCCGCGAACCCCGCGCAGGATGTCGATGACGGTGCGCAAACCCGATTGCTTCATCGTCGGCAAGTCGGTTTGCGTGATGTCGCCGGTGACGACGGCCTTCGACCCGAACCCGATGCGGGTCAAGAACATCTTCATCTGCTCATTGGTCGTATTCTGCGCCTCGTCCAGGATGATGAACGAATCGCTCAACGAACGGCCGCGCATGAACGCGAGCGGCGCGACTTCGATGACATTGCGCTCGATCAATTTGGCGACGCGCTCAAAGCCCATCATTTCATAGAGCGCGTCGTACATCGGGCGCAGGTACGGATCGACTTTCTGCGACAAGTCGCCCGGCAGGAACCCCAAACGTTCGCCGGCCTCGACGGCGGGGCGAACGAGCACGATGCGCCGCACCCGCTCCTCTTGCAGCGCCTCGACCGCGCAAGCGACCGCGAGATAGGTCTTGCCGGTGCCCGCAGGGCCGATACCGAACGTCAGATCGTGCGTGTGGACGTGGTTGAGGTATGCCAACTGGTTCGCGCCGCGCGCGCGCACCGCGCCGCGTGCGGTGCGAACCTTGAGCACATCCGGCGCACCCTTAGCCTCGATGTCCGACGCACTCGGCTCCATGTCCAGTTCTTGCAGAGCGAAATGCACCCGCTCGGGATCGACCGGTTCGCGCTGTGCCCGCGCATAGAGGCTTTGCAGCACGGATTCCGCGCGCTTTGCCGGGCTAGCCGCGCCGACGATTTGAAATCGATTGCCGCGCCGCCGTATTTCGACGCCAAGCCGCGCCTCGATGGTGCGCAAATGCGCGTCGAGAGGGCCGCAAAGCTCGACCAGGCGGACGTTATCCGCCGGTTCGAGCAGGAACTCGCATTCCGCGGGCGCCGTGCTCACGAATTTGCGCCCTCGGCGAGCCGTCCGCGCAGCGAATTCGGCATGGCTTCGGTGATCCGCACGTCGACGAAGCGATTGATCAGTGCCTGCGGCCCGTGTGCAGGGCCGTCGAAGTTCACCCAGCGGTTGTTGTCGGTGCGGCCGGCGAGTTGGTTTGGATCGCGCTTGGACGTCCGCTCGACCAGCACGCGCTGCACCGTGCCGACCATGCGCAAAGATATCGCGCGCGCCTGCGCATTCAGGCGCTGCTGCAATGCAAACAGGCGCGTTTGTTTGACCTCCAACGACACTTCATCGGCGAGCGCGGCGGCCGGCGTACCGGGCCTGCGACTGTAGAGAAAGCTGAACGACTGATCGAACCCCGCTTCGGCGACGAGAGCCATCGTCGCCTCGAAATCTGCGTCCGTCTCGCCGGGGAAACCGACGATGATGTCCGTGGAAATGCAGATGTCGGGGCGCACGGCCCGAACTTTCCGCAATTTTTGCTTGTATTCCAAGACGGTGTGGCCGCGCTTCATCGCCGCGAGCATGCGATCCGAGCCGCTCTGCACCGGCAGGTGCAGGTAATTGTTCAGCTTCGGCACGCTCTTGTAGGCCTCGACCAGGCTGTCGTCGAACTCCAGCGGATGAGACGTCGTGAAACGGATGCGCTCGACCCCGTCGAGCGCCGCGACGAAGTGAATCAGCGTTGCAAGATCCGCCGGCGTGCCGTCCGCCATCGGCCCGGCATAGGCGTTGACGTTCTGGCCGAGCAACGTGATTTCAAGAACGCCTTGGCGCGCCAATTGCCCAACCTCGGTCATGACCTGGTCGAACGGGCGGCTCACTTCCTCGCCGCGCGTATACGGCACGACGCAAAAGCTGCAGTATTTGCTGCAGCCTTCCATGATCGACACGAACGCGGTCGCACCTTCGGCGCGCGCTTCCGGCAACCGATCGAATTTCTCGATCTCGGGGAAGCTCACGTCGATTTGCGCGCGCCCGGTCCGCTTCAGGCCGCGGATCATCTCCGGAAGGCGATGCAGCGTCTGCGGGCCGAACACCAAATCGACGAACGGCGCGCGCGCCGTAATGCCCTCGCCCTCCTGGCTCGCGACGCATCCCCCCACCCCGATGACCACTTCGGGCCGCTGCTGCTTCAGCATGCGCCATTCGCCGAGCAGCGAAAACACCTTCTCCTGGGCTTTTTCGCGCACCGAACACGTATTGACGAGCAGCACGTCGGCCGCCGCCGGATCATCGGTGAGCGCCATGCCGTCGACTGCCCGGAGCACGTCCCGCATCTTGTCGGAGTCGTACTCGTTCATCTGGCAGCCGAACGTCTTTATGTATAAAAGTCCAGGCATAGGCTCAC
>VFSW01000928.1_pt1 | contig 43410 bp, 37 predicted proteins | sample 5358111 | NCBI WGS metagenome assembly VFSW01 (sample SAMN11554181, study PRJNA540505) | mine drainage metagenome | isolation source: sediment from site ElyBrook_90M | place: USA: Ely Copper Mine, Vershire, VT | collected 2017
GCTTGCTCCCGCTTTGTGCGGGGCAGGGCAAGCCCTGCCCCGGGAAGGCGGCGGCAAGCCGCCACTCCGACCGCCGCTACACTTCAAGAGCCGACGGCCCCTTCCCGCGTCAGGGCAGGCTCCGACCGCCGCTGCGGTGTGGCGGGTTTACGCCTCAGCGGTTGATGATGATGATGGGGTTGGCGAAGGGACGATGATGTTTGCGCCTAGGCGCCATGGTGCACGGGCCAGATTCAATGGCAAGGGAATGCTGGCCGCTCTTTGCGCTGCCATTCACATTGTAAGTTCCTGCCAATCCCGCAGCTATTGGATTCTGCGCCGCCCCGAGAATCGGTGGGTTTGAGGTCGGATCGGTTCCTGACTCGCAGACGTACACCTTTGCATCAGTTTCATTTGCGATGACAATGGTATCGCCCATCGAGACCTTCTTTCCTTGTTTTGGCGGCGTGGCCTTAGGATGGGCAGTCAGTTTGCTGGAACTATTAGCATAGATAACCACGTAGTACGTTGTGGCCACTGTCGAACGCTTGTTAGAGTGGCCAGCTTTGGCGAGCATCAGAGGCGCGCCAACCACCACGCAGCACGCAAAAATAATTCCCGCCGTGTTCCTGAGTTGTGCAAGTGTCATTTGCTTTTCTCCTTTTCGCCAAGCGTTAAGGACAAGTCTGCATTTATTTGTCCGGAACCATTTCCTTGTAAACCGGGTTGGAGTGGAGCGCGTCGAGGTCGGGCGAATTTCTTACCATATCCAGCGGCAGACCGGCCTGGATCGCTTTTCTTAGATACCGCAACACGAGCGGGGTTTGGCCAAACTGGTTGTAAACCAGCGCGGCGTCGAACAGAATTGTGTTGCTGGAGGGTTCAAGAGCCAGCGCGCGGTTCAGCAGGCTAAGCGCCTGGGGCTTTTGGTGCAACATGGAATAGAACCCGGCCATATCGCCCAGCAGCGAAGCGTTGCGCGGGTTCACCTTCAGGCTGACCTGGGCCAGCTCCAGCGCCTTGCGGAAGGCGTTATCCGCCTCGGGCTTTCTGCCTGGCATCCAGAAATACGCCAGACCCAGGTTGCCCCAGTACTGATAATTTCCGTCGTTCAGCTTGATGGCCTGCTCCAGCGCGGCGGCGTCGGCGCTGAAATTGCGCCGGTAGAAGTAAGCCGATGCCAGGTTGGAATAGGCGTCGGCGGTGGGCCGGATGCTGAGCGACTGTTTGAAAGCGGCTTCGGCCTGGTCATAGCGACCTTCGTATAATTGCACCGCGCCCAGATTGCTGTAGCCGGTGGAACTGTCGGGCGCCAGACGCACCACCTGGCTGAACATCTGCTCCGCTTCGGGCAGGCGGTTGTGCGCCGCATAAAAGCCGCCCAGCCAGTTATACCAGGCCCAATAATTGGGGCGAATGCTGATAGCGCGCTGATAGGTTCGCTCGGCCTCGTCCAGTTTGCCCAGGTTTTCATAAGCGGCGGCCAGCCCGGTGAAGGCTTCGTCGTAGGTTCCGTCAAGCTCAGTGGCCTTTTGGAAGTGGGTGACGGCAGCCGGATAGTCGCCTTTCCCGTTTTCCACCGCGCCCAGGCAGGCATAGCCCGCGGCCAGGCGGGCATCCGCCCGGATGGAATCCCGGCACTCCGTCTGCGCCTTGGCGACCCATTGCACGTCGCTGGTCAGCTTGTATTCGTACCAGTAGGCCTGCCCCAGACCGGCCAGAGCAGGGGCATAATTCGGCTCGATCTGCAGCGCATAATCAAATACCTTAATCGCGTTCTGAATCTTTTCCAGGCGGTCGTAATCCCGCAGATAGCCGCGGCCGCGCAGGTAATAGTCGTAGGCGGCGGGCCGGATGGGCAGCGCCTGCGCCGCGCCGGCCGCGCTTTGCGGCGCGCCGATTCCAAGCAGATGCGAAACCGCCGTCACCACCTGGTCCTGCAAGGCAAAAAGATTCTGAATTTGAGCGTCAAGCGTCCGCGTACGCAATTGGCGGTAGGTGGAAGCGTCAACCAGGCTAAGATTGATGCGCACCAGGGCGCCCTGTTGCTGCCAGGTCGCCTCCAGCACCAGATTGGCGCCAAGCTGGGTGCGCGCCTGCTTAACGCTTTGGACGTGCTTATCGCGCACATCCTGGGCTGAGGGCACGGAAAGGGCAGGGAATGCCGCCAATTTGGCGGTTACGGTTGAGGTAAAGCCGTCGCAAAGAATCTGCTCCTCGCCGTTGCCACCAAGAGCAGTAAAGGGAAGCACCACCAGGTTTCTGCCGGTGGGGACGCCAGTGCTATGGGACTTCCTGATCAGAGCAGGCCCAAAAATAATGGCCAGCGCCCCAAGCAACGTAAGGCCCAGCGCCAGCGCGGCCATTTTCAGCGTCCGGCTTCCGGCCCTGAACGCCGCCCCGGCGTCAGCGGAGAGCGGGCGGGGAAGGGCGGTTGTTCCGGCGGTATCGCTCTGCAGACTCTCCAGCACCTGGCTTACGCTTTGGAACCGAGCCTCCGGGTCCGTGGCGAGGCAGCGCGTTATCGTGGATATCCACGCCATGTCTGCTGGCGTTGTCTGCTTCCGCTGATAAGGAAGCGCCCCGGCTGGCGAGCTTAAGAGCGGACCTCCGCGAGCATTGCCGGCGCGGCCCGCCACCATTTCGCGCATCACCAATCCCAAGGCGTAAACGTCTGTAGCGGGTGTGAGCCTGCCGTGGGTTAACTGCTCCGGCGCCATGTAGGCCGGGGTTCCGACCAATTGGCCGGGAAGGGTGACCTCAGCAGGGTTAGAATCGGCGTCGACTTCCGGCAGCACCGCCTTGGCCAGGCCAAAGTCGGTAATCACCACGCGCGTGTTTTCCGGGGTGATGGCGATGAAGGGCGGCGGCTGGCTGATCGAGGCCGTCTGCTGCTGCGACAGGCGCGCCGCAGGGTCTGAGCTGCCGGAGGCTGCAATCAGCATCACGTTGGAAGGTTTAAAGTCGCGGTGGATTACTCCGGCGGCGTGGGCCGCTTCGAGGCCATAAACCATCTGCCGGATCAGGGGCAGGGCCTGTTCGCGGCTCATCGGGCCTTGCCGCCGCAGGCGATCGGCCAGCGTTTCACCCTCCAGAAACTCCATAGTAAGGAAGGTTACATCCTCAATTGTGCTGTTTACGGAGCGGCTGCACCGTTCCAGGTCGTAAACGCGGCAAACGTTGGGATGGGTAACCTTGCGCGATAACAGAATCTCCTTCTTGAAGCGCGCCAGCGTGACGGGGTCCCCGGCAATGGCGGCGCGGATGGTTTTCAGCGCTATCCGCGCTTTCAGCTCCAGGTCCACCGCTTCAAAAACCTGGCCCATGCCACCCTTGCCAATAAGCCGGACGATCTGGAAACGGTTGGCAACAATTTCCTGGGGCGAGAAAGCCGGGACCGGGTCGGGCTGGGGGAAAACACTGGCGGCGACGGGGCTGGCGGAAAGAAATCCCGCCGCCTTCTGATGGCCTGAGAGCAAGGCTTCAACTTCTTTACGCAAAGCGTTGTCGCCGCCGCAGGCCTCGGCCAGAAACTGTTCCCGCCCGCTCTCGTTGCGCGCAAGAGCAGCCTCAAACAGCTCCTTTACTCGCTCCCATCGCGCGCTGGCGGCAACCTGGTTTTCCCCCATGCGGCACTGAATCCTGACAATTGGCAGGCCTTCTGCCGGATTTCCCGATGCGTTTCTTTCAGGCCGACGCATTCCTTAGCAGTCTGTTGAAAAACGTTCCGAGGATGTCATTTTGAGGGCAAGCGAAGGAGCTGCTTTTTGCGGAAGTAAGCACATAAAAGATACCTCGTCGCTGCGAGCTCCTCGGAATGACAGGCGGCACGAATATTCAACAAACTGGCAGGCCGTTACATTGCGCTTCAGCCGGCGGCTCCGGCGCCAGCAGCAAGCTGGTTAAACAGCCAGGCGCGCGCCACCGCCCAGTCACGCTTTACGGTGCGGGTTGAAATGCCCAGCACCTCCGCGGTCTCCTCCTCGCTTAGCCCCGCAAAGAATTTCAACTCAACTATCCGGCACTGGCGCGGGTCAAGGGCGGCCAGACGGTCGAGGGCTTCATCCAGGGCCATCATCTCAGCAGACTGGTTATTCGCCGCTGCCAGCGCGCTATCCAGCAGAGTCCTGCGGTCCGTGCCGCCCCGCTTCCCGGCGCGGTGGGCGCGGGCATGGTCCACCAGAACGCGGCGCATCATCCGGGCGGCTATGCCAAAAAAATGGGCGCGATTTTTCCACCCGGCGTCGTTTTGCCCCACCAGACGAAGGTAAGCCTCATGCACCAGAGCGGTGGCTTGCAGGGTGTGGTCGGCGCGCTCCGCGCGCAGGTAACCGCGGGCCAATTGCCGCAGTTCATCATAGACCAGCGGCATTAACTGCGATTCCGCGTCCCGGTTGCCTTGCCGGAGCTGGTCCAATAGCAGTGTGATCTCTCCCCCCGCTGCTGCCACGGCGCTCTCCAAATTATGGAAATGCTGCTGTATTAATTGTGCCGCTATTTTATAACACGTCATTAAGGTTTGTCTTTTATTTCTAAGGAAAGGACAACCTTGCCCAACCACTGCCTGCCCGCGGCTCCGCCTGCCCGAAAGCGTGTCCCCTTTTTGGATGTTTTTGCGCGTTATGAGGTGAAGCCAGAAAAGGCGGTTGGCGCCTATGGCTAAATGGTCGGCTAAGGAGGGGAACATGGACGACAACATGATGGCGAATGTAAAGCAACAGCCGGCACATAACCGGAAAATGGTGGCGGCAAGACTGATGGCGGCGCTGTTGGTTGTTCTTGGGGCCTGCCGTCACGCGAGCGCGGGTGGCGTGATCAAGACGGCCCCGGCAGCCACGGCGCCGGCGGCTCCGGCGGCGGACGGCAACTACACGGTGTGCCCCGCAAAACTTTCTGACGCCACGCAGGGCGAAGGCGGCGATGCGAACGTGATCTGCGCCGAGTCACTGATGGATAGCCATGAAGTCGGAGACATTTTCGGACGCCGCATCGCCAAGATGTACCTGGTGGTTCAAGTGAATGTGCGCAACAGCAGCCACGATTATGATTACCTGCTGCAGGCCGTGCGCCTGGGGTACGGCGGCATAGCCGTAACCAGCCGCGATAGCAATCTGGTGCGCGGCGTGGCGGAGAAAGGGCAGATGCTCGACTATCGCAACGAAGTGGTGCGGGGCGTGGAGGCCTTGGGCACGATGGGCGGCAGCCTCTCCACCTTCAGCTTTGCCACGGCGGCATTCAAGAACGCCTTCAACGTATTTCAGGGGCCGTTCACCAGCGCTTTGAAGGGTTTTTTGCCAGACTACACCATTGCGCAAATGAACCGGCTGAACGACAGCGCCTTCGATGCGCGCACCACCGTGATTCCAAAGAACTCGGCAACCATTGTGGTGGTGTTCCTTTCCAAGCACGTGTTTCTGAATCCCGCGGAGCGCAAGGCATTGGCGTTGCCGCTTTTCGGCGAAAAAAGTTCGAATGAGGACAGCGTACTCCTGCTACTTCAACAAAAGCTTTATGTCGAAGTTATCGGGGCACACGTAAGCGAGGTGAAGAGCAATCAGCCGGCAGTGGCCAGAATCAATCCGGCATCCGGCAAAGCGGGCCAGGAGAACTTTACGATGGAATTGACGGGCGCAAACCTGGACCGCGCCGCCAAGGTACGGATTGGCGACGACGGGCAGAACGCTGCCAGCGGCTTGCTCGAGCTGGTGCAGCATGACCCCGCATGGGCGGAGGTAAAAATCGCAAAGCTGCCCGCCGCGCCCGGAACCTACCATCTCTATCTGGAAACGGCCGAGGGTGGAAGGGTGGATTCAAAGCAGGAGTTCATCATCGCCAACCCTGCTCGGAGGTAAACCGTTCTGCAAGGCTCTCGCAAGGTTTCAGGCATCGCACACCGGCAAAAGGGCAGGTGTGCGATGCTTTGTTTGGGGTCTGAAAGGCCGCGCGTGCGGGGCGGGTTGTGCTCGCCATGCCCGGGGCGCAGCGTGCCGGAAATAGCCGGGCGGGATCCTTCGCCGCACAAACCGCGACTCAGGATGAAACGGCGCGTGCCGGGGCGGGGGGGCGCAATGCGACAACACGGACGCGAAACCGGCGGTTGGCTGCTGTCATCAATCTCAACCCGGCGTGTGGCCGCCTGCGATGCCACTTGGCAAAAAACGTGCGGCATTATACCGTAAGCTGTTTGGCGCCATTTTGCCTTGGGAAAGGTCCGCATGACGAAACCGCGAGTTTTTGTAACCCGCCCGCTTGACCGCGAGGCCTTGGCTTGTTTGGAAGGGCATTGCGAGCTGCATTTTCATTCCGAGGATTCGGCGCTAAGCCCGGCGCGCCTGGCGGAGATCTGCGCTCAGCGCAAGATGGACGGCCTGATTGTGGCCGGGGCGCAGGTTACGGAAGAGGTTCTGCGGGCGGCGCCGCAACTGCGGGTGGTGGCCAACGCCGGCGTGGGGTATGACAATATTGACGTGGTCTCCTGCACGGCGCGGCGCATTCCCGTTACCAACGCCGCGGGCACGCTGGAAGAAACCACGGCTGACCACGCTTTTGCTCTGCTGATGTGCGTGGCGCGCCGGGTGGCGGAGGGCGACCGCTTTGTGCGCGACGGACGCTGGAAGAGCTGGCATTGGCGCATGCTGTGGGGCAGCGACGTTCACCACAAAACGCTGTGCCTTTACGGCTTTGGCAACATTGGACGGGCCATGGCGGCGCGCGCGCGGGGCTTTGCCATGCGGGTGCTTTATCACACGCGCCGGCGCGCCGGCCCGGACGTTGAAAGAGCTTCCGGGGCGGAGTACGTTGACCGTGAGACGCTGCTGCGCGAGGCGGACTTTTTGAGCCTGCACGTGCCGCTAACGGCGGAAACCCGCCACCTGATGCGCGCCGCGGACTTCAGCCGCATGAAGCGCAGCGCCTACCTGATCAACACGGCGCGGGGGCCGGTGGTGGATGAAGAGGCGCTGGTTGTGGCGCTGAAGAGCGGCGAACTGGCGGGCGCGGGGCTTGACGTTTTTGAAAATGAGCCGCGGGTGCATCCCGCCCTGCTCTCCATGGCCAACGTGGTGCTGGCGCCGCACGTGGGCAGCGCCACGGCGGAAACGCGCTTTCGCATGGCGCGCGTGGCGGCGGAAAATCTGCTGGCTGTGTTTGAAGGCCGCCGTCCGCCCAACGTGATTAATCCGGAGATCTACCTGTAACGATCGACCCGCAATCGGCCGGAGCCAGAAAACGAAAATCGCCTGGCAGGGAAGGCGGCAAGCCAACGATGCGGAAGATTTCCCATTGAGGTTCCTATGACTTTGCTGGTAATCGACGTGGGCAATACCAACACCGTGCTGGGCGTGTTTGAAGGCAAGAAACTGCGCGTGCAGTGGCGGCTTACTACCAGCCGCGCGCAGACCGCCGATGAGTACGGCATCCTGACGCGAAACCTTTTCCTGCTGGAGGGCCTGAAGCCGGAAGCGGTGGACGCCATCATGATTGCCAGCGTGGTGCCGCCGCTGAACGGGATTCTGAAAGAGATGACGGCCAAATATTTCGGGATGGAAGCCGTTTTTCTGGGGCCGGGCACGCGCACCGGAATGGCCATCCACTATGATCCGCCGCACGACGTGGGCGCGGACCGAATTGCCAACAGCGTGGGCGCGTTTGTGAAGTACGGCGGCCCGTGCATTGTGGTGGATTTTGGGACCGCCATCACGTTTGATGTGGTTTCCGAACAGGGCGATTACCTGGGCGGCGTGATTGCGCCGGGAATCGGGATTGCGTCGGAGGCGCTTTTCCAGCGCGCGGCGCGGCTGCCCCGGGTGGAGATTCGCGATCCGCAGAAGGTGATTGGCGGTAACACCGTTTCAAGCATGCAGGCAGGCCTTTTTTACGGGGCTGTGGGCATGATGGACGGCATTCTTGACCGCCTTTGCGCGCAGCTTGGCGCCACTCCCCATGTGGTGGCTACCGGCGGGCAGGCGGAACTGGTGAGCGCTGCCTCAAAATACAAGCCCCCCGTTGACGCAGCGCTTACCCTGGAGGGAATGCGCATTATTTTCGAAAGGAATCGCTTACCCAAGGGCAGGGCGTAGGCGTTCAGGTTGGAAAATTACTTCAACTACTTTACGGAAATCGAGGAGTGCTTCCGGAAGTGCCGCGGCACCCCAACCCTGCTTTCGACCGTGGACTGGGCGCTGATTGAATCGTGGAAGGAGGCGGGTTTGCCGCTGGAAGCGGCGCTGGAGGGGATTAAGCGCACGTTTGAGAAACGCTCGCGGCGCGCGCCGCGCTTTCAGCGCGTAAACGGCCTTGCCTTCTGCACGCAGCAGGTGATGAAGACCTGGGAGGAGCATCAGTTGAACGCGCAACAGGCCGGCACGGCGCGCAAGGCCGCCCGGCCGGAGGCGGATGCGCCGTTCAGTGCGTCAGAGGTGCAGGCCTACCTTAACCATCTGGCGAAAGCGCTCGAGACTTCCGCGGCGTCTGCGGAGCAAGGCAATTCCGCCGCGATAGCGGAAGATTTTCGCCAAGCCGCCGCAGCGGTGCTTGAAATGGCGAAGGGCGTTGCCCTCGCGCCCAATATGGATTATGAGGCTTTGGAGCGCGCCCTGACCGTGCAGGAAGAAAAGGTGATGGCGGCGCTGCAACGGGGGCTGCCGGATTCAAAACTGGTTGAGGTGCGCGAGCAGGCGGAGCGCGCATTGGCCGGTTCGCGACAACGTATGCCGCCAGCGCAAATTGACCTGGTGATGCGGCAGATGAACAAGAAGCTGCTTTTTGAAACGTTCAAGATTCCGCGGCTCAGCCTTTTTCACATGACGCCGTAGCGGACCGCATCGCGCGTTGGCGCCTCTGTCTGCTTCGGCCCGCAGTTCCGCAGCGGCCTGGCGAGCCTGATTTCGCTGGCAAATAGATAGAATGGCTCTCAGCGGGGGCCAGGCTGCGGATCCCGCCGCGCGTCCATCATGCCCTACGCCCTTGAAGCACAAAAGCTGGTTTACGGTGGAAAAGTTCTGGGCCACCACGACGGCAAGGCCGTATTTGTGGCGGGTGGATTGCCCGGTGAGCTGCTGGAAGTGGAGCCGCGCCGCCGCGCCAAAGGTGTGTGGCAGGCGGATTTGCTGCGCGTGCTGCAACCATCGCCGCTGCGCATCCAGGCGCCCTGCCCGTGGTATGGCGAATGCGGCGGGTGCCACTACCAGCACATGGGCTACGACGCGCAGCTCGAAAGCAAGCAAGCCATTCTGCTTGAAACGCTGCGGCGGGCCGGCGGCATCCACTGGGAAGGCTCTGTAAAGGTGCACGCCGCCAGGCCCGTGCAATATCGCAATCAGGCGGTGTTTAAAGTGGCCTCACGGCCGGCCGGCGGCTGCAAAGTGGGTTTCTATCGCGCCGGGTCGCACGAATTGATCAGCCCGCGGGAGTGCCTGATCGTTTCTCCGCTGTTAAACCGCATCTTTGCGCAATTGCAGCAGACGGAGTGGACCGCCCCGCAAGGGAGCGCGGCGGCAAAACTGGCGGGTTGCGCGGAGATTGAATTGCGCGCTGACGAGGCCGATGAGGCGGCCATGATGGTACTGTGGGATTGCGCGCCGCAGCTTGATCAGCCCGCGCTGGCGGATGCCCTGCTGCAGGCGATTCCGCCTGTCAAGACGGTGTGCTTTGAAAACGGCGGGCGATTCACGGGTTTCGGAGCGCCGGACTTTAGCTATTCCGTTGGTGAGTTTGCGTACCGGGTTGGCGCTGGATCATTCTTCCAGGCATCGCGTACGCTGGTTGCCAGCCTGGTGGCGAGCGCCATGAATTGTGCGGGTGCATCCGGCCCCGGCAACGAGGCGCCATCCGCTTGTGGTAGCAGCGCCGGCGTGGCCTTTGACCTGTATGCCGGCGTGGGGCTGTTCGCCCTGCCTTTGGCCAGGGTTTTTGACCACGTTGTCGCCGTTGAGTGCAACCCGCAAGCCGTCAAGGATCTTCGTTACAACACCCGGCTGCTTGGCAAGGAGCGCCTGAGGGTTGTGGAACTGCCCGTTGAGCAGTTTCTGCGCCGCTGCCCGCGGCAGCAGCCCCGGCTTGCTCTGTTGGACCCGCCGCGGACGGGAGCGGAGGCTTTCGCGCTGCGCGCGCTGGCCGCGCTGCAACCGGAGCGCATCCATTACGTCAGTTGCCATCCTCCCACGCTGGCGCGGGATTTACGAATTCTCACCGGCTGCGGTTACACCATTGAGAGCGTGGAAATGTTTGACCTGTTTCCGCACACGTTCCACATTGAGTCGCTGGTAAAGCTGAAAAAGGGCAAGCCGGCGGCGGCTTGATTCTTGCTCGCGTGAAATATCCCTCCCTGGCAGTAGCAACGGCGTTTGCGCTTGGAATCCTGCTGGCGCGGGGCGGGCTGCACAGCCTGCCCTGGCTGTTGCTGCCGGCCTGCGCCTCTGTTTTGGCCGGTGCAATCGCTCTGCGGGTTTCGCGCCCGTGGGTGGCTGCAGCCTGCGTTGCAGCCGGATTTGTTTGCGCCGGCAGCGCAGCCTCCATCCTCTTTACGCAGCGCTTTCCGCCTTCGGATGTGGGCAACGCCGCCAGGCTGGGCGCTGATCTTTCCTCTCCGGTCGAAGTTCAGGGCGAAGTGCTGTCGGAGCTTTTGAACACCGGCACGGCCAGCCAGTTTGATATGCGCGCCAGCCACCTGCAGGCCGGCGCATTCGACCGCCCGGTGTCCGGCACGATTCGGGTTCGCAGTTCGGCGCCCTGGATTCACCTGAACTCCCATTCGCTCCAGCCCGGCGATTTGATTCGCGTCCGGCTGCGCCTTTATCCTCCCAGGCCCAATCTCAATCCCGGCGGCTTTAACTATGCCTGGTGGCTGCAAACGGTGGAAGACATCAACATGGAAGGCGCTCTCACGGCGCCGCCGGCCATCCTGGGGCGCAAACAGGCGTCGCTGCTGAATCCGCGATTGCTGGCGCTGCGCGTGCGGCGCAGATTGCGGCGCGGCATTGACGTCCTTTTTCCTCCGTGGACGCCAGCCGGTGGCGACGGCGCGGTGCTCAAAGCGATTTTGCTGGGCGACCGCTCTTCACTGGACTCCGCAACCATTGACGCCTTTCGGGAAAGCGGGCTCTATCACCTGCTGGTTGTGGCCGGACTTCACGTGGGCCTGCTGGTGATGCTGCTGAGCGTGCTGTTGCGCTGGCTGCGAGTTCCGGCGCGCACCCGCGTCGTCGCCGTGCTGGCATTTCTGGTTTGCTACACCATGGTGGCGGAACAGCGCGCGCCCACGCTGCGGGCCGCCCTGATGATCGGGCTTTATCTGCTGGGCGATCTGCTGCTGCGCGAGCGCCGGCCGTTGAACGCGGTGGGTGTTGCGGCGCTGCTGTTGCTCTTTGACCGCCCCATGTGGCTTTTTGAAACCGGATTTCAACTGTCGTTCTCAGCGGCGCTGTTAATTGCGGGATTAGCCGTGCCCGTCCTGAGACGCACAACGGAGCCTTACCTGCGCGCGCTGAAGGGGCTTGATAACCTGCGCACGGACATGAACACCGAACCGCACCTGGCGTCTTTCAGGCTGCAAATTCGGGAGGTAATCCGGTGGTCGCGAGAACGCTGGGTCTTTATTGACGCGCATCCGCGGTGGATTCGCGGCCTTGTTCTGGGCACGGTGAGGCTGGCGCTGATAATCGCCGCCGCGCTGATCTTCTCAACCATTTTGCAGGCCGGTCTACTGTTGCCGATGGTGCTGGACTTTCACCGTGTCGCCGTCAGCGGCATCGGGCTGAACGCGCTGGCGATTCCCATGATGACGCTGCTACTGGGCGTGGCGGCGCCGGTAGCGCTGATCAGCGCCATGGCGCCAAGCCTGGTTCTATGGGCCGCGGCGCCCATCTCGCTGATGATTCACGCCATACTTTGGCTCACCCGTCTGGCCCGCCTTTCGCCCTGGCTCTCATTCCGCGTGGCCGATCCGCCGCGCTGGCTGGCCTGGGGATTCGTTCTGGCATTTCTGGCCGCGGGTTTCTGTGTGGAGGGGCGGAGGGCGGCGCTTCGGGCGACCCTGGCCGCGGCGGCGCTGGCCACCCTGCTGATCGCCATCAACCCGTTTGCGGCCCGCCTGCCGCGTGGCGCGCTGGAACTGACTGCCCTTGATTGCAGCGGCGGCGAAGCTCTGTTTGCCGTCTTTCCCGATCAAACCACTCTGCTGGCCGGAGCCTGCGCCAGCCAGCGCTCACGCGCACGCCACAGCGGCGGGTTTCGCCGCCGCACCTGGGATCCGGGCGAAAACCTGGTATCACCTTATTTGTGGTCGCGTGGCGTGCGCCGCATTGATGTGCTGCTGGAGCCGACAAGCGGCAGAGCTCTGAATGGACTTGAATCCATCGTCAGGAATTTCCGTGTAAAGCAGTTCTGGTACTCATCTTTGCCCAGGAACCGGTCGGCAGCCAGCCTTCTGCGGGCGCTGCAAGAAGCTGGCGTTCGCATGAGACGTGTGCAATCCGGCGACCGGTTTACGCGCTCGTGCTGCTCCATAGAATTTCCGCGGGAAGCTGATCCATCCGCGCTGGCAGATGAATCCCGGCGCGGCGGACTGACCCTGTTGCGCTTTCAGGCCGGGCTTGAGTCATTTCTTGTGGTGGCGGGTGAAAGGCGGGCTTCCGCAGTCCAATACGCCTCAGGTTCGGGCTTTTCGCCCCCGCAGGGGGTGGTGATTTGGGAACGGCGGGTGGATGAGCAGCAAGCTGCAACCCTGGTCCGGGTCCTGCGGCCTGAACTGGCCGTGATCGACGGTGACGCCGAATCTTCGGCAAGGGGGGATGCGGCATGGGCAGACCTTCACGCCTCCATGCCCGGCCTCATCACTGCCTTTATGGCGCGCGATGGAGCATCGACCCTGTTTTGGAATGTGCGCAAGCTCTGCCTGCAGACCATGACTGCGCCCCGGTCGCGGTGCGTTGCAAGGTGAGCAGAGAAGGGAATGGAGGGTTGGGGCGGGCAAGGAGTTGTGCTCCTGCGCCCGTTTAGCCGGGCGTCGCCAGCGAGGGATGTCGAGCGGCCACGGACTGGTAAAGGCGGCCGGAAATTTGCGCGCCAAACAGCAGCACGGCGGAAGAGATATAAGCCCAGGTCATGAAAGCGACCATCGCTCCGATGGAACCGTAGATATGACGGTAGTTAAGACGGAGCAGGAAAAAAGTAAACACGACGCGGGCAAGCTGCCAAAGCAGCGCGGTGAACGCCGCGCTGGGCAAGGCCTGGCGAAACTTCATGGGGCGGTTCGGCAATTGCCAGAAGAGGATGGCGAAAAACAGCACGCTCATCACCAGACTGACCAACCCCAGCAGCAGGCGGTACAGCAATCCGATCAGCGCGTTGCCAACATTGTGTTCCCAATGCAGCATGGCGGTTCCAATATAAATGCTGATCCCCGCCAGGCCTGACGAGGCGAGCACCAGCAATCCCAATAACAGTGACATCCCAAGCGCCAGTGAACGCCGGCCCACCCAGGAGCGTTCGCGCTCCACCATCCAGGCGCGGTTCATTAATTTTTCCAGGGGCATGAAAACGCCGGAGGAACTCCAGAGCAGCAGAAGGAATGAAGCCAGGCCAACGCGTCCGTAGGCGTGGGAGACACCCTGCAGATTCTCCAGAATAAAGCGCGGGTCCATGGGGAGCGCGCGTTCCAGAATGACAGCGAGACGCCCTTCCCACTGGCGGTGATGAATATAAAAGCCGCTCAGTTCAAGCAACAACAGCAGAAAGGGGAATAACGACAACACACTGTAAAAGGCGACGGAAGCGGCGGTGTTGAGCGAGTCTTCCTGAAAGAACCGCGGCAGCGCCTCCGCCAGCACCTCGCGCAAGCGGACGTTTTTGCGCGCAGCGACTTCAGCGCTCCCAGCGTTGTTTAAAGGCGGTGTCAGTGCCATTCCAGTTCCGGTTGTTGGCGCGTTGACTGCCAGGCTGAACCTGCCGCCTGCATCGGAACACCCTGCCGTCGCGGCGCACCTATTTGGAATTTCCAGACGACGGGGTGGTGGTGACGGATTGCAAGTCTCCCACAATATCGCCCACCAGAATCATAGCTTTGATGCGCAGGGGCAATCGCTGGGCGTCGTCACTGATCCAGATCAGCATGCGGCCTTTGCGTTTGAAAAGGTCGCCAAATACTCTTGGCTCCAGCCGGAAAGCATAGCGCGGACCCCAATGCGTGTCGATGCGCTCACGCGCCTGCACCTCAACAACAACTTCGTGCGTTGTTGAACCGTCGTTCACATATACCTTGATGGATTTACCCACCTGAATGGGCTGGCTGCGCAGGTAATAAAAGCCGGTCACAATATCCTCGGCGCAGGCGGGAATGGGATTCTCCACATGTTTGGGAGGCTGTGAGGCGCGGGTGGGATCGGTCTCATCCAGAATTGCCACATGCCTCACGTTATCAAACACAATCTTCGTCTGCCGGTGGCGGCGGCCCTCGTTAATGCTTTTCGTGATCTGCTCCGAACAGAGCGTGGCCGGATTGAAGACGGAATGGAGGTCGTCGCGCAGGTTGAACAGCAGCGAGACAAAACCTCGCGAGCGGGCCACGGTATCCACCACGTAGGCGTCCTGATTATTGATGCTCTGCTGTTTCAAGGTTGCGACTACAGTTCCGGCCGGAAACACAGACCACGAAACGTTAAAAGTGAGCGTTTCCCCGGGTGCAAAGGGCGATGGAGCAGGGGCCGGCGGAAGGCCGCCCAGCATAAGGCAGGAACAGGCCAGCAGCGTTGCGGCCAGGCGGAAGATTGAGCCAGTTTTTTGCATTGCGATGGTTAACACTCTTCTCCGGCACGGCGCCAGCTTAACGGACGCCGCGCCACACCATTTTAAGTAAGAGAAGCAGGATCATGACCGCAAAGCCCAACGCAGCCTTGTACTCGTGATTGCGGCGGTAAAGCTGCAGCCGGAAGCCCTTGCCGGCGCTTCTGATTTTGCGCAGGTCCGGAAAGAACATGGGCACCTGCGGTCCATACCCGGCATAGGCGTCACGGAATTTCTCTTTTAAGAACGCCTCTTCGCGAAGGATGACGGGCCAGTAGACCAATAAAAAGACTACCATTAGTCCCGCGCCCAGCACCATGTTTGCTGAGGCGATAGCGAACCCCAGAGCCAGCAGAAAGCTGCCAAAGTATAAGGGATTGCGGGTAAGCGCGTACGGCCCTCGCATGGCAAGGTTCTGATTTTTTTCCAGGCAACCCGCCGCCCACGCGCGCATGCCCAGGCCCAGCAAGGCCGGCACAACTCCGGCGGCAAGCCAGGCAGCCTGCGGCCTGGCGGCGACAATATAAACGATTCCGGCCGCAAAGCCCAGCGGCACCCGCCAGCGCGCCGCCCATGCGGCATAGCTCTTATTCACGCGTCCTCCCCAGGCGCTGCCGCACTGCGTCCATCACCTGCTCTACGCTGATGCTTTCAATACACCTGGGCCGGCGGGCGCGCCGGCTGTGACTGACCGGTCCGCCGCTATACAGCGCAATATCCAGGGGCGAAAACGGGCCGTTGCGCGCGGGATGGGTTGGCCCGTAGATGGCCACAAGCGGCGTGCCCGCGGCAGCAGCCAGGTGCAACGGACCGGTGTCTCCGCCAATCATCAATGCGGCGCAGCGGACAAGGGCAATGTACTGGCCCAGCGTGGAAGGTACGTAGCGGGCCTTGCGAGTTCCGGCCGTTTTCAGGATTTCAGCGATCATTCCTTCCTCAGCCGGCGAACCGGTCAGCGCCAGCCCCAGCGGTAACTGCGCCTCCAACTGGCGCAGGAGCAGCGCGTACTTTTCGGGCGCCCAGCGTTTGCCCGCCCATCCGCCGCCCGGGTTGACCACAATAAAGCCCCTGGGCCAGCCTGCGGTTTGCGCGGCGGCAAAGTTATTATCTTCCCGGCTGCACGGCAAAGGAAACTCATAGGCGCCTCTTTCTGCGCCGTAGCACGCAGCCAGGGCAAGGTTCGCTTCAATCACGTGGCAGCCCTGGGGTACATTCACGGCGCGGTTATAGAAAAGACGCGCGCCTTTTTCCCGCAGCCACGGCAGGGCAAAACCGGCGCGTTCGCGCGCGCCGCTCCAGAAGGCGATGAAGCCCGTTTTCCAAAGCCCCTGAAAATCAAGCGCCGCCTCCGCGCCGGCCTGTCGCACGGAATGTGCTTGATGCCAAAGCTCTCCCCATGCGGAAGGAGAACCTAGCCGGCGGCGCATGCCCAGCGTATCCAGCGTCAGCACGCGCTGAACGTAAGGATTGCCCTGCAGCAGCCCGGCGAATCGCTGCTCAACCAGCCAGGTGATTTCCGCACCGCGATTGGCTTTGGATAAGGCACAGACAGCGGGCAGGGTATGAACAATATCGCCGATCGAGCTAAGGCGAATCACCAGAAATCTTCGCATAGGCGCCAGGAAAGAGTAAGTGAACGGGTCGCTTGCCGGGCGGCATAACGCGACGCCCGCCAAGCCTGCCATGCCGAACCGTTTGTGGCCGGGCATGCCTTTTCAGGCATTCGCAGCCTGCCCAACCGGGTGTTCGCTTCGTTCAGGATGGCAAAGGTGGAATGTATCCTAACGAACGCTCAGTGTTGCGCAGCGCGCTCCGACACCGTGCGGATCAGGTCACGGGTGGAATGGTTTTTGGGATCGCCGACAATGCGCACCGTACCCCCCAGTTCCTTGATAACAGCGGCTTCGGGGACGGACTCCGGAGTGTAGTCCGTGCCTTTGCAATGCACGTTGGGGCGCAGGGTGCGCAACAGCGATTCCACGGTCAGCTCATTAAACACCACAACGTAATCCACACCTTCCACGGCTGCCACAAGCTCCGCGCGCGCCTGCTGCGGCAGAATGGGGCGTCCATCGCCCTTCAGGGCGCGCGCTGCCTTATCGCTGTTCACGCCCACTACCAGGTAATCCGCTTCACGGCTTGAAGCCTGCAAATACCGCACGTGCCCCACGTGCAAAAGGTCAAAGCATCCGTTGGCCAGGGCAATGGTGCGGCCTTCCTTTCTCAGGCTATTTCCCAGATTCTCAATCTCATCGGCCGTGATGATTTTTGCGCTCATGCGTTGCGGATAGCCTCCGCCAGCTCCGCCCCGCTCACGGTTGCGGTTCCGTTCTTCATCACCACCAGGCCGCCGGCAACGTTGGCAAGCATGGCCGCCATGCGGAAAGAAGCTTTGGCCGCCAAAGCCAGCGTGTAAGCGGCAATTACGGTGTCTCCAGCGCCGGTTACGTCAGCCACCTGATCGGACCCGAAAATAGGAAGCACCAGCGGAGGGAGCTTGGGCTGGTAAAGCACCATGCCTTCCCGGCCACGAGTCACCAGCAGGGAATCCATTCGCTGCCTGCGCAAGGTGAGGGTGGCCAGCCGGTGCAGCTTTTCCAGGTCGTCGCCGATGGGCTGGTTATAGGCGGCTTCGATCTCAGGCTCATTGGGCGTAGCGGCGGTTAAACCCGTGTAATTCTGAAAGTCGTAGCGCGAGTCCGCGGTGATTACGACATCCGGACGGGGCCGAAGCGATGCCAGCTTTTTCACTTCCTGCGCATTGGTGGCGCCGTAGCCGTAATCGGAAACCAGTACGCCGGTCGCAGTGCGCTGCAGCTCCGCGGCGCGCATCGTCAATTCGCGGCGCCATTGCCGGGCCAGCAATTCCTGGGGCTCCTTGTCGATGCGAACAATCTGCTGCGGGTGGCTGTGCCCCAGCCGGCCCAGAATGCGGGATTTGGTCGGTGTAACGTAACCCGGCGGGCGCATGATGGCGTTGGCGGGAATGCTCTTGGACTGAAAATGTGCAAGCAACTCGTCGCCGGCGCGATCCTGGCCAACCGCCCCGGCAAGATGCACCCGCGCGCCCAGGTCCGCCAGATTATTTGCGGCGTTAGCAGCGCCGCCGGGAAAAATCTGGCGGCCGCGTTCTTTCAAGATGAGCACGGGGGCCTCGCGCGATACTCGCGCAATTTCGCCGTGCACAAATTCGTCGGCTACCAGGTCGCCCAGCACCACCACGCGCTGGCTTGGAAATCGCCGGATAATTTGCAGCAGTTGGGTGCGGTCTTTGGCGGTGATCTTCATTCCGAATTCAACTTATCAGCGTGCATCGCGCCTGCGTGCCGGGCGTTCGTGCGTCAGGCCAAGCTGCTTGACCAATTCCAGCGCAGTGCGGTAAACCGTGCTTACGGCCACGCCCTCCATGCAGCGAAAGTCGATGGGGCAGGTGCGCAGGCCACAGGGGCTGCACTCCACCTGCTGCTTGACAACGCGCACATTCGGGCCCAGCGGTCCCGTGGCCCGCTCATTGGTTGAGCCAAAAATGGCGATCAGCGGCAGACCCAGCGCCGCTGCCAGGTGCATGGGTCCGGAATCGTTGGTAATCAAAAGCCGGCAGCGCTCAAAAAGAGCCATGGTCTGGCGCAGTGTAGTTTCGCCGGCAAGGAGGGTGGGCGTGTGCTCCATGGTCTGGGCAATCTCTTCACTCAGCGGCCGCTCCTCGCGCGAACCGAAGATGATGACGTCGGCGTGCAGCGCCGCGGTCAATCGGTCTGCCAGCTCCGCGAAGCGGTCTGCCGGCCAGCGCTTGGCGGGCCCAAAAGCCGCGCCCGGCACCATGCCGACCAGAAAGCGCGGCCCGCCCAGGCCCAGTGAGTCTATGTACTGGGCCGCCCAGGCACGCTCCGTGGGCTGCGCTTCCAGGCGCGGCTCATGCAAGCCGCGAGGCGGCTCCGGGCGCTCGATCAATCCGGCGCGAAACAGGAGGTGCAAATAATAGTAGGCCTGGTGCCCGTAGGCGACCGGCGGCGGCGCTTCAATCGATTCCGTCAGCAGACTGGAACGCCCGTCCATTGCATAGCCCAGCCGCACCGGGATGCGCGCCAGCCACGCCATCCAGGCCGCCTGAAAGGCATTCTGGAACAGGATGGCGCCGTCAAACTGTTCGACGCGCAATTGCTGAATCAGCTTCCAGAAGCCGCGCTGCCCGCGATGCTCGCCAGCGGGGTCGTACACAATCTGGCGCGTGACCGCGGCATGGCCTTTGTAGACGTCACTCACCCACGGCTTGCTGACCACCACGATTTCCGCTTCCGGATACCGCGCCGCCAGCGCCTCCAGCGCAGGCAGGCACATGACGGCGTCGCCAATCCAGTTGGTGGCGCGAACAAGAATCTTTTCCGGTTCCTGAAGCGTGCTGCCCCGCACAATCATTGGCTTATCCCTGCAAATGCCGGCGCTTGATGCTGTGACTTTGGGATGGCACGTTCAAAGCCCTAATCACTTTACCAAAAAAGGGCGGAGGGGTGAAACAGAGCGCTATAACGCCGGGCGTGATAGGGGTGGCGGAACGGGATGCGCCCGCCTACGCAGGGCGCGATCGCTGACCTAGTTTTGTGCCAGGCTGTTCAGCAGGAAAGCCGTAAAATCACCGGGTTTCTCAAGGTGGGCATCGATGCTGCATGCGTAAACGCCGAGACCGGGTCGCCAATCGCGCGGGAGATTTTGAAAGTCTTTTTCCGTGGTCAGCAATTGGCGGGCGCCGCAGCGGACCGCCGATTCGCCAAGCGCCGCCAGATCGCGCGCCGTGTAGCGGTGATGGTCGCGAAAGGCCCGCTCGCCGGCAACGTTAAAGCCCCATTGCCGCAGGTCGCTCCAGAAAGCGCGCGGGTTGCCGATGGCGCAGAAGGCCAGTGACGGAAGGCGCCGAACATCTTCAGTGTCCGCGGGCGCGCTGCCGGCAAACGGCACCAGGTGCCGTAGGATGGTTGAGGCGCGGAATATCGCCAGACCCGGGTTGATGCTTTTCACCAACGCCTCGATGGCTTCGGGGCTTCCCACTTCGCAACGCGTGATAACGGCCGCCTGGGCGCTGCGCAGCGCGGTAACGGGCTCGCGCAACGGTCCAAACGGCAGCACCCTGGCCCGCTCCAAGCCGGTTGAGGAATCGAGCGCCACTACATCAAGATCGCGGTGCAGGCGCAGGTGTTGGAATCCGTCGTCGAGCACGTGCGCGTCCACGCCAAACTCGCGCTCCGCCGCGCAGCCCGCCTGCCACCGGTCCGCCGCAACCAGGATGGGAACGGAGGGCAGGCGCCGGGCCAGCAGCGCCGGCTCATCGCCTGCCTCCAGCGAATCCGGCCACCGATTTTCACCGGGGGCAATTATGATCAGCCCGGCCTGGCTGCCGCGGCGGTAGCCACGCGTCAGGATTGACGGCTTTAGCCCTCTTTCCACCAGCATGGCCGCGACCCAGGCTACTAAAGGCGTTTTGCCGCTGCCGCCCACGCTGAGGTTGCCTATGGAAATGACCGGCTGGCGCAGGCGGCGCGAGCTGAACCAACCATGACGGTAAGCCGCCCGGCGCGCGGCCGCCGCCATGGCGTAGGGATTCAGAATGGCATCCATCCAGCCAGTCATGCTCCTTCCCCGGCATTTGCACCGGTGGCTCCCAGCGCGGATTGGACGGCGGCCAGAATTCTGCGGGTAGCGCCGGTGTTTTCCCGCACCAACTGCTCCGCCGCGCGGCCTATCAACGCTCTCTGATCGGATGTGCGCAACAGCGCGGTGGCGGTGCGAGCCAGGCTGGCGGAATCCTTTACCTGCACGCCCGCTTGCGCACCCAGAAAGAGCGTGGCAAGGTCGCGAAAGTTGTGCATGGAAGGACCGAAAATAACGGGCACGCCAAAGCGCGCCGGTTCAATCAGGTTGTGGCCGCCGGTTGGAACAAAAGTGCCGCCCATCACCACCAGATCGGCGATCGAAAACAGGCCCGCGAGCTCACCCACTGTGTCCAGAATCAGGACGTCAGCGCCTTGCAACGCCTGCTCCATTCCGGTTGACGGAAGAGCGGTGCGGCGCACCGTTTTCAAGTCGCTTGCCTCCAGCAGTTCCTGCACCTGCCCGGCGCGCGTTGGATGGCGCGGGGCCAGGATCAGGAAGGCGCGTGGAAAGGCTCTGATGATTTGTTGCCAGGCATTCAGCAGCAGCGGCTCTTCGCCCGGCATGGTGCTGGCGGCAATCACCGCCGGAGTTCGCTCCAATTGCTGCAGCGCCTGCCGGCAGTCCCGGGCAAGCTGGCTTATGGCGGGTGGGGCAGCGTCAAACTTGATGTTGCCGGCTGTCACCACGCGGCCGGGTGGCGCACCCAGCGCCCGAAAACGGCGGGCGTCCCGCTCGCTTTGGGCCAGGATGGCATCAACACCCTCCAGCAGACGACGCACCAGAAACGGCGCTCGCGCGTAACCGCGGGACGAGCGGTCTGAGAGACGGGCATTGGCAATCAGCACCTTTGTGCCGGCGCGATGAGCTTCAAAAATCAGATTGGGCCACAATTCGGTTTCAAGAATCAGCAGCGCTTGCGGCCTTAGCAGACGCAGCACGCGGCGGACCGCAAACTTCCAGTCAAATGGCAGGTAAAAACGGCCGTCGACCCACGGAATGCTCTTTTCACCCGCTGCCCGTCCAGTCGGGGTTACGTGGCTCATGAAGATGGGCCGCTCCGGGAAGCGGTTGCGCAGTTCGCGCACCAGGCTGGCCGCGGCCAGCGTCTCTCCCACGGAAACGGCATGCACCCAGATGGCTCCTGTTGTTTTCTGCTGGAAACCGGCGGGCAGCCAACCCAGCCTCTCCCGCAGCCACGCGCCAAGCTGGCGCGAATCGCGATAGCGCCACAAATACCAGGGTGCAGCGCACAACAGCGTGATGGTGTACAAAAGGCAGTAAATGAATTCCATTTAAGGGTGCGAGCGCTGCGATGGTGCGAACCCGATGACCATCACCACTATTATAGCCGCCCTTTGTCGACAAACCGCGGGATTGGCGGCGCCTCGGGCAGGCCCTGCGGCGGAGCGGCACAGAAATCACTCGCCTCAACTGGTTTGATAGATTAACCTGAAGTGAGGATTTCTCAAGCACCACTTCAATGGAACGGAGCGACCTGATGACTGAAACTCGTTTTTCTGCGCTCATACTGGCGGCAGGCAAGGCCACAAGGTTTAAATCAAAGCACTCCAAGCTGGTGCACCTGCTTGCCGGCAAACCGCTGGGTGAATACCTGTTGCGCGCGGTTCTGGCCGCCAATCCGGAACAGACCTTTATGGTCGTCGGCCACCAGGCTGAGGAAGTGCGGCAGGCATTCCACCGCCCGGACGTTGCTTTTGTGGAGCAGACTGAACAGCACGGCACCGGCCACGCGCTGCTCACCTGCCGTGAGGAACTGGCGAGCTGCCCCAGCGCCGAACTGCTGGTGTTGGTTGGTGATGCGCCCTTGCTCCGCACGGAGACCATTCTGCAGCTTGTGCACCATCACCAGGAAACTCGCAGCGCTGCCACTGTTCTAACCACGCGCATCGCCAACCCGCACGGATACGGCCGCGTAGTGCGCGGGATGGGTGAGCGCCTGTGGGCCATTCTGGAGGAAAAAGACTGCTCAACCGACGAGCGCAAAATAACCGAGATCAATTCCGGCATCATCTGTTTTGATCGTGCCCACCTACTGGCGCATTTACATGAATTGACCAACGATAACGCGCAGGGCGAGTACTACCTGACTGAAATGGTAAAGGTCTTCAACCATCACGACATGAAGGTGAACGCATTTGCCGTGGAAGACTCCGGCGAAGTGCTGGGGGTTAATGACCGCATTGACCTGGCGCGCGTGGAGCAGGTGCTGCGCCTTCGCAAGACTGAAGAATTGATGCGCAATGGCGTCACTATTCGCAACCCGGCGACGGTTACGATTGATGAGCAGGTGGTGGTGGGCCCCGACACCACAATTGAGCCTGGCGTGTGCCTGCAGGGTAACACCCGCGTGGGGCAGGATTGCAACATTCGCGCCTACAGCGTGCTGACCGACTCGATAATCGGCAACGGCGTTAACATTGATCCGTGGAGCCACATTAGCGGCAGTGAAGTGCAGGATGGAGCTGCCGTTGGACCCTTCTCCCGCCTGCGCGAGAGCGCGCGCATTGGCCCGGGGGCCAGAATCGGCAACTTTGTCGAAGTAAAAAAATCCAGCGTCGGCAGTGGCTCGAAAGCGCTGCACCTTGCCTACCTGGGCGACGCCACGCTGGGAGAAAAGGTGAACATCGGCGCCGGCACAGTGACATGCAATTACGACGGCGTCAGCAAGTACCCGACGCAAATTGACGATGGTGTGTTCATCGGCAGCGGGTCTATGCTGGTGGCTCCGTTGCGCATTGGCCAGCAGGCCTATGTAGGCGCCGGTTCCACCATCACGAAAGATGTGCCGCCAGAGTCGCTGGGCCTGGGGCGTGCACCACAGGTGAATAAAGAGGGCTGGGTGCGCAGGAAGCACGCCAAACGCCAAAGCTAAGCCTTCGTTTTCAACCCGATCCTTTCGGCTCGATTCCTCTTCCATTCCTACGTTTGCCATGGAGGCATCCGCCTCCTGCGTCATTTACCCATGCAAAGATCATCGGCCGGCGCGGGTTTACAGCGGTCTTGCCTCTGTTGGCTATCCCACTGAGTTTTATGGCTCTGTGCGTGGGTCGCGTGAGGCTTGGGTGACTGCCACAGACTTGAACTTTTTACACGAAACGGGGAGGAAATCCGTAATCTTTTTAAACAACGCTATGCAACTGCCAGATAATGGAAGGCTTGTTAGCGTTATCGGTTTGGCAACTGCCGTGCTGCATCCCGAAGTGGAACCGTCGCTTGGTCAGGATGTGCGAAGGGCGGCTTCCACAAGGAGAAACCCCATGGCAATTCTTAACGATGAGCCAGTCAACACCCCGCTTCCTCCAACCCCAGCCGGCCGCAGCCATTACGTACTGGCCATTCTGGCGCTGGTGCTGGGCGGGGCGGTTGGAATTGCGCAATTCCATTTCAGCAGCCGTCTCAACTCGCTGGAAACTTCGCTGCAGGCGCAGCAAGCGGCCAGCATGGCGCAGCTCAACCAGTCTGTTTCGCAAAAGCTTGCGGACATTCAAAGTCAGGACGCGCAGGCGCTTGACGCCGTGCGGTCAGAGCTTGATATGACCAAAAGCACGATGACGTCTTCGCAGCGCAAGGCACTCTACCGCGCCAATTCGCTGGTAGCGCGCCTGCGTAAGGAAGAGGCCGCTAACGCGCAGCAGTTGCAGCAGCAGATCGCCTCCAAGGCGGACGCACAGCAGGTTGGCTCATTATCTCAGGACGTAAAGGCTACCCAGAACGATTTGGCCAGTACCAAGCAAACAATGACGACGCTAACTTCTGACCTGGGGATGGCGCGCAGCTCAATGGGCACGCTGATCGCTCGCAACCACCAGGACATTCAGGAATTGCGCCGACTGGGGACGCGCGACTACTACGAATTCAAATTAACACGAGGCCAGAAGGAGACCGTAGCGGGCGTCTCGATGATCTTGAAGAAGGCCAACTACAAGCACCACATGTTTAACATTGATATGATCGCCGACGACATGACGATTACCAAAAAGAATCGCTCCATCAACGAGCCCATCTTTTTTGCTGTGAACGGGCAACGAAGTTTTTACGAATTGGTTGTAAATAGTGTAGGATCTAATGAGGTAACGGGGTACATTAGTACTCCAAAGGGCGCTGTTACCATGGCATCCGCGGCCTCGCACTGAGGGAGTGAGAGTTCGCCGCCGGTTTTTAATGCCGCCTGGCTGTGATACGCAGCCGGGCGGCTTTGCGTGTCATGACCAACAGGCTGCCTGATCGCTGCTGGACGTTGCGCCAGGAGTCCGGCATCTCAGCTTTGCGGAGGTGTCTCGACATGGTGCGACAACCAGTTTTAGCCGTTCTACTTTTTCTTTCCCTGGCCGTTTCTCTCGCTTTTGCCGGCAGCCTTAAGCTGCGTCCCGGTAACACCATTCATTGCCGGCTTTCACAGACCCTGAGCACGGGCATCAACTCCGCGGGGGATCACTTTACCGCCTCGATTGCGGAGCCGGTGTACCTGAACGGAGTCGCGGTCATTCCCGCCGGAGCGCTGGTAGAAGGGCGCATCACCAATCTGAAGAAGCCCGGTCATCTGGCCGGCGTGGGACAAATGCTGCTGCTGCCGGAAAGAATCCGTCTGAGCAACGGTCGGGCGTATCCGGTAAGCGCGCAACTGGTGCGGATTGACGGCGCGGAAGGCGTGAAAGTAGCCAACGATGAAGGCTGGCTGCAAGGCCCCAGCTCACGCCTGAAGACATTGGCCGCTGTGGGCAAGGGCGCGGGTGCGGGCGGCGTGGTGGGCTTAATCGCCGGGCATACGCCGCTGGGGCTGGCCATTGGCAGCGCCGCGGGGTTTATCGTGCACGCGCGCCATCGCGGCCAGGACCTGAACCTGCCCACCGGCACCATGCTGGATTATCAGTTGACGCGAGAATTGGTTCTAAGCCGCTAAGGCGCGGTCTGGATGGAAAATGCGCCTGCTGCCGCGGAAGGTATATTGCGCTCAACGGCCGCGCGCAGGGTGTCTTTCAGTACGCCCAGCGCACGCGCCTCAATCAACTGGTTGGGCGGCAGGCCGTTGCCGGGCAGCGTCAGCTTCAGGTAATTGGAGCTGAGCGCCACGCGGCCTTCCGGCGATTCCTGGTGCAGGGTAAGCGCCGGCAGCACGCGGCCCACCTGCGACGCCATAAAGGCACTGTGCTTGGCCGCGCTCAGCCGCTGCATTTCGCGGGCCCGTTCGTGGATCACGCGCCCATCCAAAGGGCCGACCCTCGCAGCCGCTGCGGTGCCGGGCCGCGCCGAATAAGGGAACACGTGCAGGTACGTGAGCGGCAGGGATTCAATAAATTTGAGGCTGGTTTCATGGTCGGCAGTGGTTTCTCCGGGGAAACCCGTCATCACATCGGCGCCTATCGCAGCGTGCGGCATGGCTTTGCGGATAGCGAGAATGCGCTCCTCATAATGGCGCGTCCAGTAGCGGCGATGCATGGCGCGAAGTATGCGGTTGCAGCCGCTTTGCAGCGGCACGTGCAGGTGCTGGGCAATGCGCGGATTTGTGGCAACCAGGCCGATGAGCGCGGGGTTCACATCCATGAGTTCAATCGAGCTGATGCGCAAACGTTGCAGGCTGGTGCGGTTAAGGATCAGTTCCAGCAGCGACTGGAAGGTAAGGGAGCGATCGAGGTCGCGCCCGTAGCCGCCCAGGTTGATTCCGGAAAGAACCACTTCCTGATAGCCGCCAGCCTCCAGCGCGCGCACCTGCTCAATCACCTTATCGGGCGGCAGGCTGCGGCTGCGGCCGCGCACGGCGGGAATTATGCAGAATGTGCACTGCGCATTGCAACCATCCTGCACCTTAAGAGTGGGCCGTGTGCGGTCGTCGCTGAAGACGGGGCTGAAGTGAAAAGCGGCGGGGATTTCGCCGACGCGAATCCGGGCTGCACGCGGAGCGCTGCCGTTATGTTGGTCCGCATCGGCGCCTGTTGCTTCATGGAGTCCGCCGGATGCTGAACGGGACCCTGGCGGCGACGCCGGGTGCAACTCTCCCAGCAGCACGTCGGCCACCTGATGCTTGTGGGAGTTTCCCACCACCCACTCGACGCCCTGAATGGCGGCAATTTCCTGCGGTGCACGCTGCGCGTAACAGCCTGTAACCAGAATTTTGCAGCCGGGGTTTTCGCGATGGATGCGGCGAATCAGTTGGCGCACTTCCCGATCGGCGCGCGCCGTGACCGTGCACGTATTCAGCACCGCAATGTCGCTTTGCGCCGCGATGCCGGTTTCGGCAAAGCCGGCTTCGAGCAGTTGGCGCTTGAGTGCGGCGCCGTCCGCCTGACTGGCGCGGCAGCCGAAATTCAGAATGTGGAAGCGGGCCATCCATGTTTTAGTTTAGCAGTTTCGCCGCAAACCTGACAGAAGGCTGCAATACAATCGTGCGCGGGGCGGTTTGACGGGAGGCGACTGGATTTGGTATAACCCTATCGAGCTTAAGCGTTGCGCAGATGATTAGTTTTACAGGGCTTGAGCGGCTGGCAGGGCAATGCGGTGTGAACGATGGTGAACGTCTTGCGAAATGGCGGCGGTCGGCCCGATTCCAGCGACTGATCTACTTTACAGGGTGCAAGCGTATGAATTCTGGCGGTTTGAAGCGTTCCAGCGAAGCGCCGCTGGCGGCAGCTTTAAAGCAATACGAAGCGGGCGTTAAGAACCTGCAGAAGCAGAATTACGCCAAAGCCAAAGAGATTTTTGAGAAGTTATGTGACTCGGCTCCAGCCGAAATTGCCGATCGCGCCCGCGTGCATCTGCGGCTGTGTGAGCAGCGCATGGATGGCGCTGCCCGTTCTCCCCGCTCCGTTGAAGATTTGTACAACATGGGTGTGGCTGCGCTGAACGCCCGCCAGTTGGCCCAGGCCGTGGAATATCTGGATAAAGCACAGCGTCTTAAGCCCGAACGCGAAGAGGTGCTTTACGCCCTGGCCGCAGCGCTCGCTTTGCAGGGTAACGCCGCCCAGTCGCTGGAAATGCTTCAAGCTTCTATTCGCCTGCGTCCGGAAAATCGCATTCAAGCGCGTCAGGATGAGGATTTTTTCTCCTTAGCCTCGGATCCCCGCTTCGTGGCGCTTATGCATGAGGAAGTGGGCGTCTCCGCCCGCGCCGGAAGGTAGTTTAGGCTACACTCCTTCGGACGGGCTCCAACCATAATGAAAGTTGTTGTCATTGGCGGAGGAACGGGTCTAAGCACGCTGCTGCGCGGCCTCAAATCCTATTGGTTTGCGGCCTGCCCGCCGCAGTCCAAGCCCGTTGTCACCTCGCTCAGTGCCATTGTTACCGTAACTGATGAGGGTGGCAGCTCCGGACGCCTGCGCCGTGATTTTCGTGTCCTGCCGCCGGGCGATATTCGCAACTGCCTGGTGGCGCTGGCTGAAGATGAGGCCTTGCTGGCGCGGCTGTTTAATTATCGCTTTAAATCCGGCGCCGGCCTTATTGGCCACAGCTTTGGCAACCTGTTCCTTACGGTTCTTACCGATCTTACCGGGGACTTTGCCGAGGCGGTGCGTATCTCCGGCGAGGTGCTGGCGATTCGCGGCGACATCTATCCCGCCACTCTTGCTGACGTGCGCTTGAAGGCGTTGCTGAAAGACGGCCGGACCACCTACGGAGAATCAGCTATCTCCCGCACCCACGTTCCCATTCGCAAGCTGCAGTTGGCGCCCAGCCATCCCAAGCCGTTTCTACCCGCCCTGGAAGCGATTCGCAAAGCCGACCTCATTACTATCGGCCCAGGTTCGCTCTATACATCGCTGATCCCCAATCTTCTGGTGCGCGGCTTTCCGCAAGCCCTGGCGGAATCGAAAGCTTGCAAGGTGTATGTGGCCAATCTGATGACCCAGCCCGGGGAAACCAGCCACTACACCGCAGCCGATCACGTCCGCGCCCTGCTGGAACATGCCCGGCTGCCCATTGTGCGCTACGTAGCCTTGAATCAACAGCCCGTACCTTCAGCTGTGCTGCAGCGCTACGCCCGCCAGCGCGCGGCGCCGGTTGCAAACGATCTGGATGAAATTCGCAAACTGGGCGTGGAACCCGTAATGGGAGATCTTGTAGCTGTTGACCGCGTGGTGCGCCACGAGCCGGCACGCCTGGCGGAACTGATTCTGAATCTGGCCGCAAAAGCAAGACCTGCCCGAGTCAAAGCCAGGTAGAGCAGGAACGCATGCCGGAGATTCCCAATTCCTTCCGCGGCCCGGCAAACCCTACTGAATATCTCAGAGTATTTTTCCATACCTGCAAATGGATGTGCCATAAGGTGGCTCTTCTATTGAGGGTAGCCATTTACATTGACGTCGTTTCCGGGGGCGGTCAACTCTGTTCAAGTTGATTTTGAGCCGGGTTCCAACGGTGTTCAAACCAACATTAATGGCACGCGCGCCAACTTTAATGGCTTCTTGCTGGATGGTGTGCCTAACAAGGGTTTGAGCGGCGGTTCAGACGCCCAGCCGGCGCCGGACTTTATCCAGGAATTCCGCATTATGACCAATGACTTTTCTGCGGAGTATTCCTCGAGCGCCGGCTCCATGACCGACGTCAGCATCAAGTCCGGCACCAACGAGTTCCACGGCGACTTGTGGGAGTTCCTGCGCAATGACGCGTTGAACGCGCGCAACTTTTTCGCCACCACAACACCTGAATGGCGCAAGAATGAGTTTGGAGGAACCGTCGGTGGCCCTATCAAGAAAGACAAGCTGTTTTTCTTCGCCGGCTACGAGGGAGAGCGCTTCCGCACGGCAGTGCCGTCACTGTTTACCTCTGAAAGCCCGCAGTCCAGCAGCGCAGTTGAAAGCGCCCTGCCCAATTCCAGCGCCGCGGTGCTATACAAGAATTTCCCGGGACTTAACCCGACCAGCAACCTGGAAACGGTTTCTCAAGTCGCAAACGCCACGATCGGCGCAGAAGGCATCTCCGGTGTTGGCACGCCTTATGCAGGAAACGCAGCCATAACCGACCCGACGATGATCTACACCGACCCTTGCTACCTGAGCCAGGCGCTCGGAGTTGGCGGCGCCATTTCCACGGGGGGACCAACCTGGGGAAATCCGCAAGTGCTGGCCAATCAGTTGGCTTCGATAGTTGGAGTGACCAACACCCAGGCGGCACAGATCAATCAGAACATTCAATCCGTGCCGGGATGCTCAGGCTTAACCGCGCCTGCAGTGCAGGCCGGGGCGCTGGGTCCGAATGGAATTATGCAGGGGTTTGTGAATGGCGCCAATGCCACTCGCACTTTTGAACAGTTTTATAACGGCGATCAGTTTACCGGACGCGTTGACTACCAGACGGACACCAACCGTCTGTTTGGCCGTTTCTATTACTGGCTGCAGAAGGATCCGAACGTTACACCCACCACGGGTATTCGCGGCTTTTCAACTCCGTTCAGCGCGTCTTATCCGGGTGCGGCTTTTGGATTCGTTCACAACTTCAGCGGTAACACGGTGAATGAATTCCATGTCGGGTTTGTCCGCAACCAAAGCGCATATCAGCCTAATCCCGCGCAGTTAGGAGTGCCCAACATTACCTTTGACACTGGCGTTGCGCCGTTCGGGGCGTACAACGGCTACCCGCAGTTTTTTAATGAGGATGTTTTTGACCTGCGTGAAATGGTGCCCACGGTGAAGGGCAATCACTCTCTGAAGTTCGGATGGGAAGGCCGCAGGAACTACGAAAACAGCCAATTCAACGTGGGACGTCCGAGCTATTCCTTCTTCGATCCTATGTACTTTGCCGGTAGTCTTTCTTACTTTGAAGCAGCCGGTGTGAACCCGGAGTTGACGACCGGCCTGCCGTCTCATATCGACACTAACATCCGGGCGTGGCGCAATTCGGAAATTGGAGCCTTTGCTCAGGACGATTGGAAAGTGCGCAGAAACCTGACGTTGAACCTGGGCTTGCGGTGGGACTTCTTTACCCCACACAGAGAAATATAACAAAGCTACGCAATTCGAGAATTATTTCAATCTTGCCTCGGTTAACTGTCAGGCGTTTCTCAGTGGAAAATGCATCGCCCCCCTCGCTGGGCGATACGCAGACCCCCAACGGCGGGTTTACCAGCGCTGCAAGCTTGTTCCCGGACCATTACACCAACTTTGGCCCTCGAATTGGCTTTGCCTATGATCCCTTCGGTTCCGGAAAAACATCAATTCGCGGCGGGTTTGCTTTGCAGTACGAGGAAAGCTTGTACAACCCTCTCTCCAATTCGCGTTGGAATCTGCCGTCATTGCCCTGGAATATGGTAACTCGCTCTTTGACCTGACGCATCGCTGGGTAACGTCGGTGATGTGGGAACTACCCTGGATGAAGAATCAACAAGGTATCGCGGGCAAGCTGCTGGGCGGGTGGCAGGCGAACTCAATCATATCGCTGCAATCCGGGTTCCCATTCACGGTCGGAGCCAGCCGTGACTTTAACGGTGATGGCCTACGCAGCGATCGTCCCAGCACTCCGTCCGTTGGCAACAGCATCGGGTTTACGCCCAAGGACTTTGTTCAGGGGTATGGCCCGGGTGGCATGGGGGTTATGGCATCGGTGGGACCCGGTAATCCTGCCGCCACCTGCAACAGCCCTTACGGCTGCATGGGTATTTTTCCAGTGCCGCAGCCGGGCACGGATGGCAATTTGGGCCGCAATACTTTCCGTGGTCCCGGAATCTCTGAAACGGACTTCTCGCTGTTCAAGGAGATTCGGATTTCGGAGCGTTATCACATGGAGTTCCGGGCTGAATTCTTTAATATCTTCAACCATACAAACCTTGACCCGCCGGTGGCCGATTTATCGAGCGGAAACTTTGGTTTGTCAACCGCGGCGCTGGATCCGCGCGAAATACAATTCGGCCTGAAGCTTTTCTTCTAACCATACTGAAATATCCGGCAAGCTCGAACGGGAGATGTGAAAGCATCTCCCGTTTCGATTTATCGTAGGTGTGGGATGAGAGACGGATCGCAACAGTGCAGCCCACCGCGGGCCTAATTACTTTGGAAACGTGCTCTGGTACTGCTGGCAAAGCGGGGATTGCTGCCGGCACAAGATCAGGAACTGTTTGCGGGCGGTCGATGGGTTGCCACTCTTCAGATAGGCGAACGCCAGGTTTAGTCTGGCGACGCTGTATTCCGGCTGTAGTCTTAGAGCCGTCTGGTAGGCTGCGATTGCGACCATGATTTGGCCGGTGTTGGTGCGAGCTGTGCCAAGATAATTCCAGGCTTCAGCATTAGCAGCGTCCGTTCTGGCGGCTAACTCCAGGGGCTTGATGGCCTCCTGGTACCGGCGCAGCTCCACCAGACAGATGCCTAGCTGTAAGGCCGCCGGGCTATATTCCGGCTGTTGCTGCAAGGTTTTGCTGAAGTATCCTAGCGCATCTTCCAACCTGCCTTGCTGCCTTGCAATCAGCCCCAAACCCTGATCGGCCAGAAATTCATTGGGATTATAGTTGAGAGCAAGCTCAAACCAGGGCCGGGCCTTTTCGGCATCGCCGCCATTCAGATAGCTGCGGCCCATCCCCATGATTGCCTGAAGGAAATTGGGGTTTAATTTTAAAGCCGCCTGGAAATTGACAATTGCTTTGGCCCACTGCCCGGCGCGCGCAGAGTTCTCACCCAATAAAAATGGAATCAGATAGAGTTTTGGCTCTTTGGTCTGAATGCGCTGTAGCGCTGCGTTTGACTCCGCAAGTTTTCCCATTCGCGCAAGGTCAGTTGCGCGCAGGATGGCGTTATAAACTGACAACTCCTGCTTGGGGTCTGGCAGGCCGGTTGTGCTTCCCGGCTCGGCAGGAGCGGAATAGGCCAGATATCCCAGGGATTTGAGCTCCTGAACCGTGGCATCGGCAAGCGGAGGCCTGGAAGGCTGAGCGACCTGGTGAGGCGCGGCGAAGCGCGTTTCAAGGCTTGTTAATTGCTGCTCCAGCGCTGCCGTGCGCGCACGTTGCGCGGAGGCCAGATTATGGGTTTGGCGGGGATCCTCGCGCAGGTCGTACAATTCCTGCTGGGGAGCCTGAATGAATTGATCGCCCCCAGCTACAAGGGAACGCAGCGGGCTCCAGCCGAACGAGTGAAAGGCATAATAGCTTTCAGCGTATACTACCCCCCGTATTTCAGGTGATTTCCCAAGCACCGCGCCGGCCAGGCTGGTTCCCTGAAACTGACGCCGGATCACGTCCTGAAGACTCAAAAGGTCAAGCAAGGTGGGAGCAATATCGATAGTTTCCACTGCGCCTGCCAAAACCGCATGCGGGGCCACGCCATGCGGGGGCTTAAAGATCAAGGGCACGTGCAGCGTAGATTGATACACGAAAAATCCGTGCTCCTGTTCGCCGTGTTCACCCAGCGATTCCCCGTGATCGCTGGTCAACACAATCCACATGCGGTTGTACAGATCGCGCCGCTTCAGGAATGCGAAAAGACGTGTGAGCTGGCTATCAACGTAGGCTACTTCACCGTCGTATAGCCGGCCGCGGTACTCCGTGCGGAAGGGTTCCGGCGGGTTGTAAGGGCTGTGCGGATCGTAAAGGTGCAGCCACACGAAAAACGGCTTGCGTTCGGCCTGGGTTTGGGGTGACTGCAACCAGTCGAGAACACGGTCAATGGTTTCTCCTCCCCGGCGTTCAATGCTGCCCGGGTCTGCAACGCCCAACTGCCGGCCGCCAAAATGGTCGTCATAAATATCAAAGCCGCGGTTGAAGCCCCACGTCCGATTCAGAACGAAGGCGCTGACAAACGCCGCCGTTGTGTAGCCGTGACGATGCAAGGCCTCACTGATAAATCCGATATTCGGCGGCACGCCGTTGCTGGTAAAGTCTCGCACTCCGTTGGTCATGGGATAGGTACCGGAGAGGATGACGGTGTGTGAGGGGAGAGTTATGGGTACCTGGGCCATTGCCGAGACAAAGCGAACGCCCTGCCGCGAAAGGGAGTCCATTGCCGGAGTTTGGACCCGGGTCGCTCCGTAACACCCAAGGCGGTCGGCGCGCAGCGTGTCGACGGTGATCAGCAGGACCGAGGGTGCGGTGTGGCCTGCAGTTTGCCCGGAATTAGCCCAGCCGGCAGAAGCCGGGGCAAGCGCCATCAAGACCGGCATCAGGGTAATGTGTATTGTACGGCTGGCAAATCGCATTTTAGAAGAATAACAGGCGGTGTCCCAAGTAGGACCTCATGCCGAAGCCAACCACCCCTTTTCGCATTTCCGCTAAGGGCGGCGAGCCAAATCGTATTCCTTTTCCGCCTCCGCCTTCATTCCTTTGGCCGCGTACGCCTGCGCCAAGTGATAGTGGGCGGAACGCGATTCAGGCGCCAGTTGAACCGCCTTTCGCAGATGATCCACCGCTGCATCGGGCATGTTTTCGTAAAGCTCTACCTGTCCCAGGGCCTCGTAGGCCGGGGCGTACGTGGGTTGCAACTGAATGCACTGGTCAAAGGCCTTTGCCGCCGCAGGAATTCGGTTCAGCTTAACCAAGGCTGCGCCCAGATTATACGCGGCGCGGACGCTGGTGGGGTCATTTTCAAAGGATTGACTGAACGACTGCGCCGCCGCTTCCATTTGGCCGGTTGCAACCTGACACAAGCCAAGGTAATAGCTCGCCATGGCGAGTTTGGGATCCTCGCGCAGGCAGGCTTCAAAGTGGCTCATCGCCGCATTGTAATCCTTCATACGGTAATAGCCCATGGCTATTAGATACTCAATGGTGCTCGATTTCTTCTCGGTTTGCGCCGCAGTGCGGAGAAGCTCAACCGATTCACGGTTTTCGCCCCGTTGCTGATCCTCCATAGCCTGTGTTACCAGGTTGTAGATGCGAATCCGGTCCTTGGGATCGGGCAAGTGTGTGCCATTGGCTTCAGCAAATGTGCCCGCAGAAACTGCCACGTACCCCAGCGACCGCAGGCGCTCCATTAGCGCAGGGTCGGTCATTGTCTTGGAGGCCGTTGCATTGCCGGCCGGGGTAAAGCGGCGGATGAGGCTATCGAGCTGATTCTGCAGTTCGCGGGCGCTGGATTGAGAGCCTTGGTAAAGGTTCTTCAGTTCCCTGGGGTCGTTGTGGAGGTTATAAAGCTCAGGACGGGGAGCATCAATATACTGGTAGGCGCCGCGCTGCAAGCCGCGGAGCTGGTTCCAGCGAAAGTGTAGCAAGGGCAGGTATGTTTCCGCATAAAGATTCGATTGCGAGCCCGAACTGTGGCCAAGCGCCAGCCCCCACAAGCTGCGCCCCTGCACACTGTCCGGCACGGGTATCGCAAGGGCTTGCAGAATTGTTGGCATGACATCAACCAAAGAAACGGGCTCTTGAACCACTCTGGGTTTCAGATTTGCGCCCTCGATAATCAGCGGCACATGCAGTGTTGAATTGTAAATAAAGAAACCGTGTGTCTTCTCGCCGTGTTCGCCCAATCCTTCGCCGTGATCGCCGGCTATCACAACCAGAGTGCGATCGAAAAGGCCTTGTTCTTTCAATGCGGCCAGCAACCTGCCCACTTGCGCGTCGGCAAAAGCTATCTCGCCGTCGTAGGGCCGGTTGCGGTAGATACTGGAATACGGGGGCGGAGGAATGTAAGGATAATGCGGGTCATACAGGTGCACCCAAAGGAAGAACGGGGTAGGCCCGCGCTTTTTAAGCCAGTTGAGGGCGAGAGCCGCAGTTTGATCTCCGGACCGTTCCTTTGTGTCGAGCCCGGATTGGTAAAGCTTGTCAAAATCAAAGTGGTCGTAATAAGTGCTGAACCCACGGTTCAATCCAAAGCGAGAATCCAACACAGCCGAGCTTACAAAAGCGGCAGTTTGGTAGCTGTGTTCCTGCAGCAGCGCCGCCAGGGTAGGGATGTTCCCGGGCAACCGGTTGTCGCTAAAGTCGTGCATGCCGGTTGCCATGGGGTAGCTTCCGGTAAAAAGCGAACTGTGTGATGGGAGCGTAATAGGAACTGGGGTAAAGGCATTGGCAAAACGTACGCCACTTGCAGCCAACGAATCTATGGCAGGGGTGTGAATGTTCGTTGCCCCGTAGCAGGCCAGGTGGTCTGGCCGAAGTGTGTCAATGGTAATCACCAGGAGTGATGGAGCAGTCTTTGCGCCAGCGGAGGACTGTGTGGCAAAAGTGTGGCGTGCTGGCCGGGCAGCAAGAGTGAAGGCAACCAGGGCCAGAGCTGCCCTCAGACAGCACCAAAGGCTTCGCAAGGCCGCCTGCCGCGGGCGTGAATGACCATTCCGTTGGAGCTCGCCGCGCTGAGGCATAAGGCTCACTGGCCAATCTCCGACCGCAGCTTTTTTGCCAGCTTTTGAATCTGCTTGAGTTGCAACTCCAGATCCTTGGGCAATACATTCTTCGAAAGCTGGTCAACTTCACCCGGCACTTTCTGCGCCATTTGAGCCAACTGGCGTGCGTCTGCCCGCGCTTGTTCCGAATCAAACGCAGGTTTTATGACGGTCTTTTTCGCATCTTTTGGAGGCGAAAAATCGCCGGGCACCTGCGGTGGATTAGGGCGGACCATAATGGGCTCCCTGGCTTGCTGAGCCGGGCAGGCAATGGCCCGCCGCAGCCCAAGACTGCATGCCACCACACAGCCAAGAATTGGATAGCATAACCGCGGGTTAACGAATCGATACGTTCGCACGGCCCACCTCCAACAATTTGCCACAGGGGTTCGCGCTCATCCTGCGGTGTACCAGCAGCTTTCCATACAATACCAGCCAGCGGTTCGTCCAACCTGAAGAATCTATCTCCTGGCGTAAAACCGGACGGCCTGACCGGCTGGGAATGACTTCAGTTTACCCAAATTGAGTGCAGGCGGAAGGCAAATGTGCGGCGGCAGAGAAGCGTTGATGGCCGGTTAACTCTCTTGCCGTTGCGGCCGGTTCTGCGCAACTTAGTGGAAGTCCCGATAGCCGGGCGGTGGCAAGACCGGGACCGAAGCGGTCATTCAGGACTTGCTCAAGCCGAGCTCGCGGACCAGGACTTCAGAGTCAAAGGGCGAGCAGTGGAAGGTGCGGCCGCCAACCTCAAAGGTCGGCACTTTCCGCTTTCCGTTGTTGGCGGACGCCACAAACTCCGCGGCTCCTTCCGTGTCTTCAATATTGATTTCATCGAAAGGAACGTTGCGGGCTTGCAGGAACGCCTTGGCGCGGCGGCAGTCGCCGCACCAGCTTGTGGTATAAACGGTGATCTTATCAGCCATCTGTTTCCCCTACGGTCACCGCAACCGTTTCACGAAGCCTTTGGCCGATGGGCGCGGTACCCGGCGATCTGCAACCGCGTCATGGAGCGGGCCAGGGCAATTTGGGCGCGGTCGAAATCTATGTCCGTGCTTGTCACCTGCTTCAGGCGTTCCTCAGCTCGTTGGCGGGCGCGCTCCGCGCGGTCCACATCAATTTCCTCGGGGCGTTCGGAAGCCGGCGCGAGAACTGTTACGCGATCTTCCAGCACCTCCGCATAACCGCCGCTCACCGCCAGGTGGTCGGTTACGCCTTCGTGGACAAAAGCCAGATCACCTGGGGCCAGTTCAGTGATCAGCGGAGCGTGACCCGGTAAAATTCCCAGGTAACCCGATTTGCCCGGTAAAGTCACTGAGGTGGCCGTTTCGTGCACCACCCGGCGCTCCGGCGTCACCACGTCAAGTTGAATGAGTTGAGTGCGGTCCATAGGGCAAGGCCAGGGTATTATGCTTTGATCTTATCTGCCTTCTCCAGAGCTTCTTCAATAGTGCCGACCATGTAAAAAGCCTGCTCAGGAACGTCGTCGTGTTTGCCCTCCACAAGTTCCTTAAAGCTGCGGATGGTGTCTTCCAGTTTGACGTATTTGCCTTCCAGGCCGGTAAACTGCGCCGCCACGAAAAAAGGCTGCGAAAGGAACTTCTGAATCTTGCGCGCTCGGGCCACAATCACCTTATCTTCGTCAGAAAGCTCGTCGATGCCGAGGATGGCGATGATGTCCTGAAGGTCCTTGTACTTTTGCAGAATGGCCTTCACGGCTTGGGCCACATTGTAATGTTCCTCGCCCACTATCCGCGGATCAAGCACACGGGAGCTGGAAGCCAGCGGGTCCACCGCTGGATAGATTCCCAATTCCACAATCTGGCGCGAAAGCACGGTAGTGGAATCAAGGTGCGCAAATGTTGTGGCGGGCGCAGGATCGGTAAGGTCGTCCGCGGGCACATAGACGGCCTGCACCGAAGTGATGGAGCCCTTTTTCGTGGAGGTAATGCGCTCCTGGAGCTCGCCCATTTCAGTGGAAAGGTTTGGCTGATAGCCCACCGCGGAGGGCATGCGGCCCAGCAGCGCAGAAACCTCAGACCCTGCCTGGGTGAAGCGGAAGATGTTGTCGATAAACAGCAGCACATCCTGCCCTTCAACATCGCGGAAGTACTCCGCCACCGTCAGCCCGGTCAACCCTACTCGCAGGCGGGCGCCGGGTGGTTCAGTCATCTGTCCGTAAATCAACGCCGCCTTGGATTTGTCGGAGTCGCCGGGAGTTATCACGCCGGATTCCGTCATTTCAATCCATAGGTCATTGCCTTCGCGGGTGCGCTCGCCCACGCCCGAAAACACGGAAACGCCTCCGTGTTTCATGGCCACATTGTTGATCAGTTCCATGATGATGACCGTTTTCCCCACGCCCGCGCCGCCAAACAAGCCGGTTTTGCCGCCGCGCAGATAGGGCTCAATCAGGTCGATCACCTTGACGCCGGTTTCGAACATCTCTAACCGCGTGTTCTGGTCTTCAAAGGAGGGTGCGTGGCGGTGGATGGGGAAGCGCTGTTCGGTGACGACAGGACCCAACTGGTCCACAGGTTCGCCAATCACGTTCAACACGCGCCCCAGCGTGCCTTTGCCAACCGGCACGGTGATCGGGCCGCCGGTGTCGATCGCATGCATGCCGCGTACCATGCCGTCGGTGGGCTGCATGGAAACGCACTTCACCCGGCCTTCGCCCAGGTGCTGTTCCACTTCCGCAATCACGCTGATCGGCGCCTGAACATCAAAACCGTCGGAAACAATGCGAATGGCATTGAATATGGGCGGCAGGTAGCCGCCTTGAAAGGCCACCACCAGCACCGGGCCGGTAATTTCAACTACTTTGCCATATTTCTCTTCCGCCATGGGACTCCTTCTATCACCTGACGACCGGCATGCCTCTTCCAGAGTGAAGAGTGCATAATTCCGCTTAAAGCGCCGCGGCCCCGCCTACAATTTCTATGATCTCCCTTGTAATGCCCGCCTGGCGCACGCGATTCATATTCAGCGTCAGGGAGTCGATCAATTCGCCTGCGTTCTTAGTGGCCGTGTCCATCGCCGTCATTCGCGCCGCCAGTTCCGCGGCCTGCGTTTCGAGCAGAGCGCGGAAAATTTCAATTTGTACGTAGCGCGGCAAAAGGCGATTGGCCAACTCCTCCGGCGGCTGCTCGTAGATGTAATCCACAGCCGTTTGCCCGGGAGGAGGCTCAAAAGCCGGGATTGGCAAAAAGCGCTCCACAACCATCCGCTGCGTGATTACAGATTTAAACTCGTTGTACATCACGTCAACCGCATCCACGCGCTCTTCCTGATAGATGTCAATGACCTCTTCGGCAATCGCCCGGGCCTGACTAAAGTCGAGGCGTTTGCCAAACAGGTTGGGATATTCGGCGGCCATCCGCACATTTCGCCGGCGGAAGAAGTCGCGCCCTTTGCGGCCGCAGGGCATCAGGAGGATTTCAAGGTTCGGGTTTTGTTCGTAGTAAGCGGAGGCGTTGCGAATCAGGTTGGCGTTGAACGCTCCGCACAGGCCGCGATCCGAGGTTACCAGCACCAGCAGCACCCGCTTTACCGGCCGCACCGCCAGCAGTGGGTGTTCGCGCTGGGTTGTTCGCGACATCAGCGATTGCAGCACCGCCCGCATGTGGTTGGCGTAGGGACGCGCACTAACCACCTGCTCCTGGGCGCGGCGCAAACGGGCCGCAGCCACCATCTTCATGGCGCGGGTAATTTGCTGCGTGCTCTTTACGGAGCGGATGCGCCGGCGAATATCGAGAATATTGGGCATGGGCGTTTAACCTGCCGGGCCGCGCCGCCACTGCAATTACGCCCGGGCGCTTTCCGGCAAAATGCTATGCTGCGGTTCCGGCCTCCGGGCGGTTGCGCTCGGCCACGAACTTGGCTTTGAACTCGTCCAGCATCTTGCGAATCTCGGCCCGAAGGGCGTCGTCCAGCGCCTTCCTGGCAGCCATCTTCTGCAAAAGTGCGGAATAGGAAGATTCTGCAAACTCGTATAAGGCAGCCTCAAACGGACGGCAGTCCTCAACCGTCAAGTCATCCAGATAACCGTTGGTTCCCGCAAAAATGATCAGCACCTGCTTTTCCACCGGCAGCGGCGCGTATTGCGCCTGCTTCAGCACTTCGGTCAGCCGCCGTCCGCGATTCAACTGCGCCTGGGTGGCTTTATCCAGATCGCTGCCGAACTGCGCAAAAGCCGCCAGCTCGCGGTATTGGGCCAGGTCAAGGCGCAACGTTCCGGCCACCTGCTTCATCGCCTTGATTTGCGCGTTTCCGCCCACACGCGATACGGAAAGGCCCACGTTTACCGCCGGCCGCGTGCCGGAATTGAAGAGGTCGCTTTCCAGATAGATCTGGCCGTCGGTAATGGAAATCACGTTGGTCGGGATATAGGCGGAAACGTCGCCTGCCTGGGTTTCGATAATGGGCAACGCGGTTAGCGAGCCGCCGCCCAGTTTGTCGCTCAGCTTGGCGGCGCGCTCCAGCAGGCGCGAGTGGAGGTAGAAAACATCGCCCGGATAAGCCTCGCGCCCGGGCGGCCGGCGCAGCAAAAGCGATATTTCGCGATAGGCGACGGCGTGCTTGGAAAGGTCGTCATAAATGCAAAGCACGTGCCGGCCGCGGTCGCGAAAATACTCGCCCATCGCGCATCCGGCGTAGGGCGCAAGATACTGCATGGGCGCCGGCATTGAGGCGCTTGCGGCCACCACGATGGTGTATTTTAAGGCGTCATATTCTTCCAGCGTCTTCACCACCTGGGCTACCGTTGAGCTTTTCTGCCCGATGGCCACATAGATGCAAATTACGTCGCCATTCCGCTGGTTCAGGATGGCGTCAATCACCAAAGCGGTCTTGCCGGTTTGCCTGTCTCCAATCACCAGCTCACGCTGACCCCGGCCGATGGGGATCATGGCGTCCACCGGCTTAAGGCCGGTTTGCATGGGTTCGCGAACCGGCTGGCGGTCAATTACGCCGGGCGCGATGCGCTCGATAGGGTTAAAGGAATCCGTAAGGATGGGGCCGCGCTCATCCAAGGGCTGCCCCAGCGCGTCCACCACGCGGCCGATCAACGCCTCGCCCACCGGCACCGACATGATGCGCTGGGTGCGCTTTACCATGTCGCCTTCACGGATCTGGGTGTAATCGCCCAGCAGAACCGCGCTCACCTGATCTTCTTCCAGATTCAACGCCAGTCCCGAAACGTTGTGGGGCAACTCGATCAGTTCCCCGGCCATTACCTTATCCAGGCCGTGGATGCGAGCCACGCCGTCGCCGACAGACATCACCGTGCCCACTTCGCTCACGGTTACGCTGCGATCAAAATTTTCAATCTGCTCGCGGATGATACTGGTAATTTCGTCTGCCTTGATTTGTGCCATAAAAGAACAACCTCATGAGCCGGGTTAACGCCGCCTGGTTGACTAGTGCGGCCGCACCTGCGCCAATTGCTGGCGAATGCGCTGTAACTGCCCCTTGATGGAGCCATCGTAAACCGTGCTGCCCATTTGCGCAATCAACCCTCCGATCAGCGACGGATCCTGACGGAATTCAAGCTCAACCTGCCGGCCGGTCATCTGCACAAAGCGGGCGTTCACCTGCTGCTGCTGCACGGCGGTCAGCGGCCAGGCTGAAGTCAACTTGACCTCAATGACGCCCATCCGCTCATAGGCCATGCGGCGGAACGAAGCAACTATTTCACTGAGCAGCGTCATGCGATAATGAGCCAGCACCACCCGCAAAAATTCGCGCACCACGCCTGTAATGCTCGCGCGTTCCAAAACGGCGGCCAGCAGCCGCTGCTTCTGCTCCTGCGCAAACGCCGGGGATTCCAGCGCCTCCCGCAGTTCGGCGCTTTCCGCAAAGATAGCCTTGAAGGCTTCCAACCCCTCAAGAACGGCCCTCAGGTCAGCGCCGGGCTCCAGGGTTTCCGTCAGCGCGCGGGCATACCGGTTGGCAACTGCAATCGACATAACAACAAGCCTTCGTCTAAGTTTCGGGAATTACCCGCGCAGTCGCGGGCTGGAGTGAAGCGACCCAACGGAATGGCGCGTTCAGTGAGTCCGGTTCAAGGTATCCACAAAGCGCGCAACCAGATGTGATCGCAAGTCATCATTCATTTGAGCCTCAATATTCCTGGCAGCAAGCTCGGTGGCCTGATTAATCGCAAATACTCCCAATTCCATCTTTGCGGCGCGCACGGCAGCCTGAATCTGCGCATGCGCGGCGCCAATAATCCTTTCGCTTTCCTGCCGGGCGGCGTCGCGAAGGCGCTGCCTTTCCACTTCCATTTCGGCCTGAGCTGTCATGCGCAGGGCTTCCACTTCCTTCTGAAACGAAGCCACCTTTTCCTGCACTTCTTTCAGTTGATCTTCAGCCGCTCCCAGCGCCCTCCGTCCTTCGTCAAGTCCTTTGCGTATCGATTGGGAGCGATCCTGAAGGTACCGGGATAAGGGTTTTCTGAGCAAAAATCCCAAACCGACGGCAAGAATAATGAAGTTGATCAGTTTGTAGGTGCCCTCTTTGGCCTTGGCAACCTTGTCCTCTTCCTGCTCCTGAAACAGGAAGGCGGCGTGGCGAACTTCACCTGACGAGCGGATGGACAGGCTGGTTGAATATCCCGCCCGGAACGTGGTTAGTATTCCCGACGCGGCCAGGCAGCCTGTAAGAAGCCAGTATTTCATTTGTCGCGTCATTGCGCCAGTCTCCCCCCGTCGCCTGCTTGCGGGCCCAGAATCGCCTTTGAAATTTCCCCGGCCAGCTCAAGGGCCCGGGAGGTCAGGTCGCTTTTAGCCAACTCCATTTCGCGTTTGAGCTCGGCATCGGCCTGCTTAACCAGAAGCTCCGCCTCCTGGCGCGATTTGCCAAGGGCTTCGGACCGTTCCTGGTTCATGGAACGGCGGTTCTGCTCGCGCAGCCGATATACGTCCTGGCGGGCCGCCTGCAACGCTGCCTCATATTTCCGCGCCGCCTCTTCAGCTTCCGCCGCAGCCTTGCGGGCTCGCGCGATGGCGCCCTGAGTGGCTTCCTCCCGTTCGGCCAGAACCTTCAGCAAGGGCTTGAAGAAGAGACGGTCCAGAACCAGGAATAATATGAAGACAAAAATTACCGTTGGCGCGCTTTGGACAAAAAGCTGCCCTAGCTGGTTGAGTATTTCATTCATGAGGAAAGGTCACAACGGTAGTGAGTTAATATGCTCAGTACAAAGATATATACGTATACCATAGACGCAACCGGTGAGTCAATATTTCGTGTTGTGTGGTAGAGCCTACTCACATCGTATCCCTTCTTTGAAGCGTCTGAGTAAAAGGAGCTGCCGAGAGATGACCGGCAACTCCGCGCCGCCCTGCGAGCGGCCGGGTTTACTCCCGGCAATGGCCGCCTGCGACACACCAGCCGGAGGCCCTTCGTAACGTGCCGTGACCATCAGCTTTGAGCCGTCATTCCGAGGAGCCGCGGGCGACGAAGAATCCCGCTCCGAGTCTTCGTCTTACGTTTGTCATTCCGAGCGCAGCGAGGAATCCCGCCTTGAAGTCCTGACAACCCAGGACAGAGCGAGATTCCTCGGCCACAAAGCGGCCTCGGAATGACCACCGCAAGGTTTCTTCCCACAACCTTTTAATCTGCCGCCTCGGACTCTCCATTTTTGTTTTCTCTCGCCGCCGCTGCCGCTGACCGCCCGTTTCCCGGCTCTTCCTGTCCTGCGACTCAGGGACCGCCCTCTGACAGCGTACCAGAGCGCGATTCCCGCTATTGACGCGG